>Ga0308159_1002854_pt1 | contig 18860 bp, 16 predicted proteins | sample PhyCR1_FD_201040 | JGI IMG/M metagenome (GOLD analysis project Ga0308159, IMG submission 201040) | Phyllosphere microbial communities from UC Gill Tract Community Farm, Albany, California, United States - DLSLC.R1 | ecosystem: Host-associated > Plants > Phyllosphere > Unclassified | place: USA... | reverse complement strand
ATCACCGGCAAGGGCGGCCATGGCGCGCACGCCTACCTCACGGTCGACCCGGTGCTCGTCGCTGCCCACATCATCACCGCGGCCCAGAGCATCGTGTCGCGCAACGTGCGGCCCATCGATGCGGCCGTCATCAGCCTGTGTGCCGTCGAGGCCGGCGACCTCGATGCGTTCAGCGTCATTCCCGGGACGGCTCGGCTCGTGGGCACGGTGCGCACCTTCAACCTGCGGGTGCAGAACCAGATCGAGCAGAGGCTGCGCGAACTCTGTACCTCCGTCGCGCAGGCCTTCGGTGCCACGGCCGAACTGCACTACGAGCGCATCTACCCCGCCACGATCAACACCGCGCCCGAGGCCACTTTCGCGGGCGACGTGGCCGCGTCCATCGTCGGCGAGCGCAATGTGGAGCGGCATCTGGAGCCCAGCATGGGTGCCGAGGACTTCTCTTTCATGTTGCAGAAGAAGGCCGGCGCCTACCTGCGCATCGGCCAGGACGCCCGCGGCGGCGCCTTCCTGCACAACGCCGGCTACGACTTCAACGACGAGATCCTGCCGCTCGGCGCCGCGTTGCACGCGGGGCTGATCGAGCAGGGCATGCCGCTTGCTGCTACCCGCAGCATGCCGGCCGAGCCCGCCGCCATCGCGGCGAAGTAAACCGCCGTTCACACGGTGATCCCAACCCGAGGAGTGCCTTCATGAATTTCAAGAAAAAAGTGGCCGCTGCGGCTGTCCTGTCTGCGCTGGCAGCTGCGAGTCTGGTTGCCAACGCCCAGACCATCCGGATTGCGAACCAGGGCGACGCGCTGTCGATGGACCCGCACTCGCTCAACGAATCGTTGCAGCTGTCGACGACGAACAATGTCTACGAGACGCTCACCGGCCGCAACAAGGACCTGAGCCTGGCACCCGTGCTGGCGACCAGCTGGAAGCAGGTTTCGCCCGCCGTGTGGCGCTTCGAGCTGCGCAAGGGCGTCAAGTTTCATGACGGCACGCCCTTCACCGCCGACGACGTGCTCTTCAGCCTGGCCCGCGCCTCGGGCGACGGCTCGGACATGAAGAGCAACACCAACGACATCAAGGAAGTGCGCAGGGTCGACGACTTCACGGTCGACATCGAGACCAAGGCGCCCTTCCCGGTGCTGCCCGACGTGCTCTCCACCGTGATGATCATGAGCAAGAAGTGGTGCATCGAGAACAAGGCCGAGAAGCCGGTCGACCGCCGAAAGGGCATCGAGAACACCGCCTCCTTCAAGGCCAACGGCACCGGCCCGTTCAGGCTGCGCGAGCGCCAGCCGAACGTGCGCACGGTCTTCGTCCGCAACGCGGCCTACTGGGGCAAGATCGAGGGCAACGCGCAGGAGGTGATCTTCACCCCCATCGCCAACCCGGCCACGCGCGTGGCCGCGCTGGTGTCGGGCGAGGTCGACGTGATGGAGCCCGTCCCGGTGCAGGACATCCCGCGCGTCAACGCCAGCCCCAACGCACGCGCCGTCGTCGGCCCCGAGCTGCGCACCATCTTCCTGGGCATGGACCAGAAGCGCGACGAGCTGCTGTACTCCAGCGTGAAGGGCAAGAACCCCTTCAAGGACAAGCGCGTGCGCCAGGCCTTCTACCAGGCCATCGACATCAACGGCATCCAGCGGACCGTCATGCGCGGCGCGGCGCGTCCCACCGGCCTCATGGTCGGCCCCGGCATCAACGGCTGGACCGAGGCCCAGGACAAGCGCCTGCCCTTCGATCCCGACGGCGCCAAGAAGCTCCTGGCCGATGCCGGCTACCCGAACGGCTTCGAGGTCACGATGAACTGCCCGAACGACCGCTACGTGAACGACGCGCAGGTCTGCCAAGCCGTGGCCGCCAACCTCGCGCGCATCGGCGTGAAGATCAACCTCGCGGCCGAGACCAAGGGCACCTACTTCCCCAAGATCCTGCGCCGCGACACGAGCTTCTACATGCTGGGCTGGACGCCCTCGACCTACGACTCGCACAACGCGATGAATGCGCTGATGCGCTGCCCGGACGACAAGACCGGCGACGGCCAGTTCAACCTCGGCGCGTACTGCAACCCGAAGTTCGACGAGCTGACGGTCAAGGTGCAGTCCGAGACCGACAAGGCCAAGCGCGACGCCATGATCAAGGAGGCCTTCCAGGTCCACGCGGACGACATCGGCCACCTGCCCCTGTACCAGCAGTCGCTGGCCTGGGGCGTGAGCAAGAAGGTCGAGTTGGTGCAGATGGCCGACAACTACATGCCCTTCAAGTGGATGAGCATCAAGCCCTGATGCCCCGCCGGCCCGGCCCCGAGCGGCCGGCCGGCTGAGACCCAGCGGGCCGCCAGGTCCTTCATGCGCTCCCTGCGGCCCGCGTTTTCCCCTTCACGATGACCAAGACACTCGCCCGCTGGTTCGACAGCGATGTCGGCTACAGCTTTCGCACCTCGCCGGTCGCCGTCGCGGCGGCGCTGATCGCCTTCGTGTGCATCTTCTGCTCGGTGTTCGCCGGCTGGGTGGCGCCGCACGACCCGTTCAACCTCGCCTCGCTGGAACTCGGCGACGCCCGGCTGCCGCCGGCCTGGTCCGAAGGCGGCAGCACCAAGTACCTGCTGGGCACCGACGACCAGGGCCGCGACATCCTCTCCGCGGTCATCTACGGTGCCCGCATTTCGCTGATCGTCGGCGTGGTGTCGGTGCTGCTGTCGGTCGTCATCGGCGTGCTGCTGGGCCTGCTGGCAGGCTTCCTGGGCGGCTGGCTCGACTCCTTCCTCATGCGCCTGTGCGACGTGATGCTGTCCTTCCCGCCCATCCTGGTCGCCCTGCTGATCGCCGGCGTGGGCCGGGCGCTGTTCCCCAATGCACACGAGGGCCTGGCCTTCGGCGTGCTCATCATCTCGATCACGCTCACGGGCTGGGTGCAGTACGCGCGCACCGTGCGCGGCTCCACCATGGTGGAGCGCAGCAAGGAATACGTGCAGGCCGCGCGCGTCACCGGCGTGGCGCCGCTGCGCATCATGCTGCGCCATGTGCTGCCCAACGTGACGGGGCCGGTGCTGGTCCTGGCCACCATCCAGGTCGCGACGGCCATCATCACCGAGGCCACGTTGTCCTTCCTGGGCGTGGGCGTGCCGCCCACCTCGCCGTCGCTGGGCACGCTCATCCGGGTGGGCAACGACTACCTGTTCTCGGGCGAGTGGTGGATCACCGTGTTCCCGGGGCTCATGCTGGTGCTCATCGCGCTGTCGGTGAACCTGCTGGGCGACTGGCTGCGCGACGCGCTCAATCCGCGGCTGCGCTGACGACGAAGGGCACGCCACCATGAGCCTTCTCCAGGTCAAGAACCTCGTCGTCGAATTCCCTTCGCGCCGCGGCACGCTGCGCGCGCTGGACGACATCTCCTTCGACATCGCGCCGGGCGAGATCCTCGGCGTGGTCGGCGAATCCGGTGCCGGCAAGTCGCTCACCGGCGCCGCCATCATCGGCCTGCTCGAACCGCCCGGCCGCGTGGCCGGCGGCGAGATCGTGCTCGAGGGGCAGCGCATCGACCAACTCGGCTTCGAGCAGATGCGCCATATTCGCGGACGCAAGATCGGCGCGATCTTCCAGGACCCGCTGACCTCGCTCAACCCGCTCTACACCGTGGGCCGCCAGCTGGTCGAGACCATCCGCACGCACCTGCAGGTGAACGACGCCGAGGCGCGCCGCCGCGCGATCGACCTGCTCAAGGACACCGGCATCCCGGCGGCCGAGCAGCGCATCGACCATTTCCCGCACCAGTTCTCCGGCGGCATGCGCCAGCGCGTGGTGATCGCCCTGGCGCTGGCCGCCGAGCCCAAGCTCATCGTGGCCGACGAGCCCACCACCGCGCTCGACGTGTCGATCCAGGCGCAGATCATCCAGCTCCTCAAGCGCCTGTGCCACGAGCGCGGCGCGGCCGTGATGCTCATCACGCACGACATGGGCGTGATCGCCGAGACCTGCGACCGCGTGGCCGTGATGTACGCCGGCCGCGTGGCCGAGATCGGGCCGGTGCACGAGGTGATCCACCAGCCCGCGCACCCGTACACCGGCGGCCTGATGGCGTCGATCCCCGACATGGCGAGCGACCGCGAACGGCTGAACCAGATCGACGGCGCGATGCCGCGCCTCAATGCCATCCCGACCGGCTGCGCCTACAACCCGCGCTGCCCGCGCGCCTTCGACCGCTGCCTCGTGGAACGTCCCGACCTGATGAACGCCGGGGCCACGCATGCCGCCTGCTGGCTGCACGACGCCGCCGACCCGCACCGCGGGCAGGGCGCAGTCGCTGCGCAGCACCAGCGCGAACGCGCGGCCGGCGAGCGCGCCGCGCCGGACGCGGCCCAACCCCTGCCGGAGGTGCAGCCATGAACGCCGTGCTGCAAAGCCAGCAACAAGGCCAGGGGACCGGCGCGCGCGTGGCCGGCGCCCAGCCGCTGGTCGTGGCGCACGACCTGGCCAAGACCTTCGATGTGTCGGCCCCGTGGCTCAACCGCGTGCTCGAGCGCAAGCCGCGCACCCTGCTGCATGCCGTCGACGGCGTGAGCTTCGAGATCGAGGCCGGCAAGACCCTGGCCCTGGTCGGCGAGTCCGGCTGCGGCAAGAGCACGGTGGCACGCCTGCTGGTGGGCCTGTACGAGCCCACCCGCGGCGGCATGCACTTCGACGGGCAGGATGCGCATGCCGCCTTCAAGACCGCCGAGGGCCGCAAGCTGCGCAAGCGCATCCAGATGATCTTCCAGGATCCGTACGCGAGCCTGAACCCGCGCTGGATCGTCGAGAACATCATCGCCGAGCCGATGCGCGAGCACGGCATCCTGACCGAGCGCGGCGCCGTGCGCGAGCGGGTGGGCGAACTGCTCAAGTCCGTCGGCCTGTCGCCGCTGGACATGGCGAAGTACCCGCACCAGTTCTCGGGCGGTCAGCGCCAGCGCATCTCGATCGCGCGCGCGCTGGCCACCGCGCCCGAGTTCCTGGTGTGCGACGAGCCCACCTCCGCGCTCGACGTCAGCGTGCAGGCGCAGGTCCTGAACATCATGAAGGACCTGCAGCGCGAACGCGGGCTGACCTACCTCTTCATCTCGCACAACCTGGCCGTGGTGCGCCACGTGAGCGACCAGGTCGGCGTGATGTACCTCGGCCGCCTGGTCGAGCTGGCCGACAAGCGCGAGCTCTTCGCGCAGCCGCGCCACCCGTACACGCGCATGCTGCTCGATGCGATCCCGCAGATGCATGCCACCGGCCGCGCGCGCACGCCGGTGCAGGGCGAGGTGCCGAATCCGCTCAGCCCGCCCAGCGGCTGCGCCTTCCATCCTCGCTGCCCCCATGCCAATGCGCGCTGCTCGGCCGAGCGGCCGGTGCTGCAGCAGATCGGTGGTGTCCGCGTGGCCTGCCACGCCGTGGAGGAAGGGCGGATCTGAGGGGCCTTGCCGCCTGGCCGACGGCGCGCCTCGGGCTGTGCATGTGCGCAAACGCACAGCCCGCAGGCATCCGCTGCGGCACAGTCGGCCGGTCGTCGATTGCCGCCCTGACCGTATGCAACCCCATTTCCTGCCGCCGCCGCCGTCCACCGAACTCGCCTGGAGCCGCCGGCGCTGGGTGAGTTCCGCCCTGGGCGCCACGGCCGCACTCGCCGCCATGGCCGCGAACGTGCACGCCGCCGGCACCCCGGGACCGCAGCGCCGCATGCCCGTCATCTTCATCGGCCACGGCTCGCCGATGAACGCGCTCGCCGACAACGCCTTCACGCGTCGCCTGGCCGAATGGGGCCGGGCACTGCCGCGGCCCTCGGCCATCCTCAGCGTGTCGGCGCACTGGCTGAGCCGCGGCGCCACCGGCGTCGGCGTGCAGGCGCAGCCCAGGACGATCCACGATTTCGGCGGCTTCCCACAGGCGCTGTTCGACGTGCAGTACCCGGCACCCGGGCACCCCGCCCTGGCGCGCGAGACCGCCGGCGCGGTGCGACAGACGCCCGTGGTGGCCACAGAGCAGTGGGGCCTGGACCACGGCACCTGGACGGTGCTGCGCCATCTCTATCCGAAGGCCGACGTGCCGGTGTTCCAGCTCAGCATCGACTACGACAAGCCGCCGGCCTTCCATTACGCCGTGGGCCGCGACCTGGCGGCGCTGCGCGACCAGGGCGTGCTCGTGATGGGCAGCGGCAACGTGGTGCACAACCTGCGCGCGACCGACCGCGGCACGCCCGACGGCCGGGTCGCGAGCCGGCCCTGGGCACAGTCCTTCGACGATGCGGTGAAGGCCGCGCTGGCGGGCCGCGACGACCGCGCCCTGCTGGACCATGCCCGGCTGCCCGGCGCCGACATGGCGACGGCCATGCCGGACCACTACTACCCCTTCCTGTACGCCCTGGGCGCCGCAGCACCCTCGGAGCGCGCACGGACGGTGTACGAGGGCTTCCAGTCCGGCACGCTCAGCATGCGCTGCGTTCAGTTCGGCTGACGCAGGCGCAGCCCGGGCGCTACTGCTCCTCGCTCCACGCGAAGCCGTCGCGCGCGATCATCGCGCTCGATGCGCTCGGCCCCCACGTGCCGGCCGCATAGGGACGCGGCGCGCCGTCGGTCTGCCAGCTGTCGATCAGCGGCTCCACCCAGCGCCAGGCCTCTTCCTGCTCATCGGCGCGCACGAAGAGGTTCAACCGGCCGTCGATCACGTCGAGCAGCAGGCGCTCGTAGGCGCCCACGCGCTCGGTGCCGAAGCGCTTGTCGAAGTCCAGGTCGAGCTGCACCGGCGCCAGCGGCAGCATGCCCGCGCGCACGCCGCCCTTGGTGCTCAGGCGCTGGTCCTGGGCCTGGGCCAGCAAGTGCAGTTCGAGGCCGTCCTTGGGCTGCAGGTTGATCACCAGCTTGTTGGCCACGCCGGTGGGCGTGCGGAAGATCGCGTGCGGCGTGGCGCGAAAGTTGATCTCGATGCGTGCGTCGCGCGAGGCCAGGCGCTTGCCGGTGCGGATGTAGATCGGCACGCCGGCCCAGCGCCAGTTCTCGATCTCGGTGCGCAGCGCGACGAAGGTCTCGGTCCGGCTGGACGGGTCGACGCCGGGCTCCTCGCGGTAGCCGGGCACGCGCTCGCCGTAGGCCGTGCCGGCCACGTACTGGCCGCGCACCGCATGCAGGCCGAGCGTTTCGGGCGTCCAGCGCGCGAGCGAGCGCAGCACCTTGAGCTTTTCGTCGCGGATGGCGTCGGCGTGGGCGTTGATCGGCGGCTCCATCGCGATCGCGCACAGCACCTGCAGCGCGTGGTTCTGGACCATGTCGCGCAGCGCGCCGGTCTGGTCGTAGAAACCGCCGCGTTTTTCAACGCCCACTTCCTCGGCGATGGTGATCTGGATGTTGGCGATGTGCTCGCGGCGCCAGATGGGCTCGAACAGCGCATTGCCGAAGCGCATCGCGAACAGGTTCTGCACCGAGGGCTTGCCCAGGTAGTGGTCGATGCGGAAGATCTGGTTCTCGTGCAGCACCTTGCCCACCGCCGCGTTGATCGCGCGGTTCGAGGCCAGGTCGTGGCCCAGCGGCTTCTCGAGCACGACGCGGGTGTTCGGGCCGTTCAGGCTCGCAGCGGCGATCTGCTCGACCGTCTGCGTGAACAGGGCCGGCGCCGTGGCCACGTACATCACCACCGTGTCGGCGCTGCGCGACTTGAGCATGTCGGCCAGCCGCGCATAGTCGGCCGGCTTGGACAGGTCCAGCCGCAGGTAGTGCAGCATCGAGGCGAACTGGGCGAACTCCTCCTCGCTGGGTCGCTTGGCGCCCTCGACCGTCTTGAAGCGCGAGGCGATCAGGTCGCGGTACTGGTCGTCGGACAGGTCGTCGCGTGCGACGCCGATGATGCGTCCGCCCTCGGGCAGGCTGCCATGGCGGAAGGCCTGGAACAGGGCGGGCATGAGCTTTCGCCACGCGAGGTCGCCGGTGCCGCCGAACATAACGAGATCGAAACTCATGAAGACAGGGTCCGTGAAAAAGTGCCGTCGAAAAGCCGATATGTGCCGTGCAACTTTAATGGTAGTTCCACGGATGACCGATACCGGCTTGCCCGGCTAAGCTACGCGCCGGCCCGCCGGGCCATTTTTTATTTTTCCAGCAGGGTGTGAGTCCTCCATGAACAAGCGTTTCAAGATCCTGGTCGCCGGTGCGGCGCTCGCCGCGGCCTTCGGTGCCTCGGCCCAGCAGGTCAACGTCATCTGCTCGGTGCAGGCCGACTGGTGCAACATGATCGCCACGGTCTACGCGCGCACCACCGGTGTCAAGATCAACCTGGCGCTCAAGGGCTCGGGCGAGGCGCTGGCCCAGCTCATCGCCGAGAAGGACAACCCCAAGACCGACGTCTGGTTCGGCGGCACCGGCGACCCCCACCTGCAGGCCGCCGAGCAAGGCCTGACGCTCGAGTACAAGTCGCCCTCGCTGCCGCAGCTGTATCCCTGGGCCCAGCAGCAGGCCGAGCAGTCCGGCTTCAAGACCGTGGGCATCTACTCGGGCCCGCTGGGCTTCGGCTACAACACCGAGCTGCTCGCCAAGAAGAAGCTGCCCGTCCCGCGCAGCTGGGCCGACCTGCTCAAGCCCGAGTACAAGGGCGACATCCAGGTCGCCAATCCCGCATCGAGCGGCACCGCCTACACCATGATCGCCACGCTGGTGCAGCTCATGGGCGAGGACAAGGCCTTCGACTACCTCAAGGCCCTGCACAAGAACGTCGGCCAGTACACCCGCTCGGGCACCGGCCCCATCAAGGCCGTGGCGCGCGGCGAGACGGCCGTGTCGATCAGCTTCGTGCACGATGCACCGCAGGAAAAGATGCAGGGCTTCCCGATCGAGACCGTCACGCCCTCCGAGGGCACGGGCGCGGAGATCGGCTCCATGAGCATCATCAAGGGCGCGCGCAACCTCGACCAGGCCAAGAAGTTCTACGAATGGGCGCTGACCCCCGCCGCGCAGGCCTTCGGCGCCGCGGCCAAGCAGTACCAGCTGCCCTCGAACAAGGCCACGGTGGTCGATCCCAACGTGCCCGACTTCAAGAAGATCAAGCTGATCAACTACGACTACAAGAAGTACGGCGCGAGCGCCGAGCGCCGCCGCCTGATCGCCCGCTGGGAAAAAGAGGTCAACTCGATCCCGCGCTGATGGCGCCTGTTCACCCCGGCTTCCGTCGATGGGGTGATGCCGCGGCCGGCTTCCGGCCGGCGGCTTCCCGGAGTCGTCATCCATGACACGCAAACCCAACGGCGCGGTGTGGTCCTGCATCGCCGCCGGCTTTCTCGCCTACCTGCTGCTGCCCTGGTACGCCATCCAGGACACGAGCTGGTACCAGGCGCTGCCGCAGGTCTTCAGCGAAGGCGATGCGGCCAACGGCCTGCTGCAGGCGCTGCGCCAGGGGCGGCCGTGGCTCTTCGTCGGCCTCGCGGGGCTGGTGCTCTGCACCGTCGGCGCGCTGCTGCGGCCGGGGCGCGGGCAGGGCCGCTGGCTGCTCGCGGGCGGCGCCCTCGGTGCCGTGGGCCTGGCCCTGGCCGGCTTCACCATCGGCGCGCGCGGCTGGAGCGTGGCCGCCCTCAACACGGCCTTCGGCGAGCTGTCGGTCAACCAGTTCGGCATCGGCGCCGGCGGCTTCGTCGCGCTCGCGGCGCTGATCCTGCTGGCGGCCTTCGGGCTCGCACGGCTGGGCTTCTTCCGCGGCGACCTGTTCGTGTCGGGTGCGGTCATCGGCTGTGCGGTGCTCATGGTGCTGTTCATCGCCTACCCGGTGAGCAAGGCGCTGGCCGGCGCGTTCTTCAACGAGGACGGGCAGTGGTCCCTCGGCGCCTTCGCGGACCGCATCTTCACCGCGCGCATCTGGGGCGTGGGCTGCGTCACCGGCGGTGCGGCCTGCGGCGTGGCCTGGAACACACTCGTGCTGGCCCTGCTCACGGCCGCGGGCACCACCTTCCTCGGCACGCTGATGGCGCTGATGGCCGAGCGTGGAAGCAAGCGCTGGCAGGGGCCGCTGCGCGTGATCGCGCTGCTGCCCATCATCACGCCGCCCTTCGTCGTGGGCCTGGGCCTGATCCTGCTCTTCGGCCGCGCCGGCGTGGTCAACCAGGCGCTCGAGGCGGGGTTCGGCCTGCCGCCCACGCGCTGGTTCTATGGCCTGCCGGGCATCCTGACGGCGCAGCTCTTCGCCTTCACGCCCATCGCCTTCATGATCATGCGCGGCGTCGTGCAGGGCATCGCGCCCAGCCTGGAAGAGGCCGCGCAGATGCTGCGCGCCGACCGGCGCCGCGCGTTCTTCACCGTCACGCTGCCGCTGCTCAAGCCGGGCCTGGCCAATGCCTTCCTGGTCGGCTTCATCGAGAGCATCGCCGACTTCGGCAACCCGGTCGTGGTCGGCGGCCAGTACTCGGTGCTGTCGACCGACATCTTCTTCGCCATCGTCGGCGCGCAGTACGACCAGGGCCGCGCCGCCTCGCTGGCCTGGGTGCTGACGCTGTTCGCGCTGGCCGTGTTCGCGCTGCAGCGCGGCGTGCTGGGCAAGCAGAACTACACCACCGTGAGCGGCAAGGGCGACGCCGGCATCCCCATGCCGTTGCCGGACGGCGTGCGTCGCACCATCTACGCCATCGCCTTCCCGTGGATTCTGTTCACCGTGGTCGTGTACCTGTTCGCCTTCGCGGGCGGCTTCGTGCAGACCTGGGGCCGCGACTACACCTTCACGCTCAACCACTTCAAGACGGCGTTCTCGCTCGAGTGGGGCCAGTTCGGCTTGGTGTGGGCCGGCACGGCCTGGAACTCGCTGTGGACCACGCTCAAGCTGGCGGGCATCTCGGCGCCCATCACCGCGGCGATCGGCCTGCTCATCGCCTGGCTGCTGGCGCGCAACGAGTTCAAGGGGCAGGGCGCCTTCGAGTTCGCCGCGCTGCTGGCCTTCGCAATCCCGGGCACGGTGCTGGGTGTGAGCTACATCCTCGCCTTCAACGTGCCGCCGCTGGAGCTCACGGGCACCGGGCTCATCATCATCCTGTGCTTCATGTTCCGCAATCTGCCGGTGGGCGTGCGCGCGGGCACCGCGGCCTTCAAGCAGCTCGACCGCTCGCTGGACGAGGCCTCGCTGATGCTGCGCGCGTCGACGGCGCAGACGCTGTTCAAGGTCGTGCTGCCGCTGCTCAAGCCGGCCCTGGTGGCCGCGCTGGTCTACAGCTTCGTGCGCGCGATGACCACCGTCAGCGCGGTGATCTTCCTCGTCACGGCCGAGAACGAGCTGGCCACCACCTACATCATTGGCCGCGTCGGCAACGGCGACTACGGCGTCGCCCTGGCCTACTGCACCGTGCTGATCGTCCTCATGTCGGCCGCCATCGCGCTGATCCAGCTGCTGGTCGGCGAACGCAAGCTGGGGCGCCGGAAGGCGGGTGCCGTGGTCGCGGCGCATTGAATGAATACGGGCAGCCGAACGCAGAGGGCGCAGAGATCACGCAGAGGACGCAAAAGAATTCCATGAAAGATCTTTCGGGTTCTCTTCTGCGCCCTCTGCGAAACCTTTGCGCCCTCTGCGTTCGGCTGTCCGATCTGGAGTTCCCATGAGCATCGAATTTCGCAACGTCACCAAGCGCTACGGCACCGACGCCAGCGCGCCGCTGGCCGTCAAGGGCATCAGCTTCGAGGTGCCGACAGGCACGCTGACGACCATCCTCGGCCCCTCGGGCTGCGGCAAGACGACCACGCTGCGCATGATCGCGGGCCTGGAGTCGCCCACCTCGGGCCAGATCCTCATGGGCGGACGCGACGTCACCACGCTGGGCCCCGGCGAGCGCAACGTGTCGATGATGTTCCAGAGCTACGCGCTCTTCCCGCACATGAACGTGATCGAGAACGTCGCGTACGGACTGCGCATGAGCGGGCAGAAGAAGGCCGAGGCGCACGCCCGGGCGAAGGACGCGCTCAAGGGCGTGGGGCTGGTCGGCTTCGACGAGCGGCTGCCCAGCGAGCTGTCGGGCGGGCAGCAGCAGCGCGTGGCGCTGGCGCGCGCTCTGGTGCTCGAGCCCGCGGTGCTGCTCTTCGACGAGCCGCTGTCCAACCTCGACGCCCGCCTGCGCCGCGAGATGCGCGAGGAGATCCGCGCCATCCAGCAGCGCCTGAAGCTCACCGTGGCCTACGTCACGCACGACCAGAGCGAGGCACTGGCCGTGTCCGACCAGATCATCGTGATGGACCACGGCGTGATCGCCCAGCGCGGCGCCCCCGAGGCGCTCTACGGCCGGCCCCAGAGCGAGTTCGTGGCGGGCTTCATGGGCGAGGCGATGGTCTACCCGGCCATGGCCCTGCAGGATGGCCAGGTCTCGCTCGGCCCGCTCACGCTGACGCCGCGCTATGCGGTGCCGCCGGGCATGGTGAAGGTCGCCGTCCGGCCCGAGGCATGGCAGATCGGTGCCGCCGTGGGGCTGCCGGCCACGCTGCGCAAGGCGTCCTACCTGGGCAGCTTCTACGAGTACGGATTCGACACCTCGCTGGGGCCGGTTTTCGTCGTGTCGTCCGACCTCGCGAGGCCGCTGGCGCCTGGCGCCGAGACCACGCTCGCGCTCGGCCAGCACGGCGTGTCGGTGGTGCCGCAGGCGGCCTGAGCGTCGACCCGGGCCTGGCTGGCGCGCGTGCGGGCGGGCGCCGACCGCCGTCGTTTCGAGCGCATTCCCGCACGCGGGCCACGGCACGGCCGCCCATGGACAATCGCCGTCCATGAATGTGGTCTTCGATCTGGGCGCCGTGCTGATCGGCTGGGAGCCTGCGCGGCTGGTGCGGGCGCACTTTCCACAGCAGGCCGGCGACGACGCGTCCGCCGCGGCGCTGGCCCGGGCCTTCTTCCACCACGAGGACTGGCTGGCTTTCGACTGCGGCATCCGCAGCGTCGAAGAGGTGGTGTCGCGCAGCGCGGCGCGTCTGGGCCTGCCAGCTGAGGCCGTGCACGGCCTGGTGGCGCCGCTGGGCGAGCGGCTGGAACCCATCGCCGAGAACATCACCCTGCTGCACGGCCTGCGCGAGCGGCGCGATGCCGGCGAGGCGCTGCGGCTCTTCTACCTCTCGAACATGCCCCAGCCCTATGCGCGGGCGCTGGAGCGGCGTTTCGAGTTCTTCCGCTGGTTCGACGGTGGCATCTTCTCGGGCGACGTCAAGCGCGTGAAGCCGCACGAGGAGATCTTCAACCTGCTCGCCTTCCGGCACGCGCTGGTGCCGGCGCAGACGCTCTTCATCGACGATTCGGTGCCCAACGTCGAGACGGCCCGCGCGCTGGGCTGGCAGGCCCTGCACTGCGCCAACCCGCTGGCGCTGGCGCCGCAGCTGCTGCGCCAGCTGGGCACCGTGGCCTGAGCCCGGGCGCGGCGGTCAGCCCGGGAGCGGCGCGCTGCGCACCACCCGGTCGACGTCGAAGCCCAGGGTGCGGGCGTATTCCAGTTCGGCCTGCAGCGTCGTTTCGTCGAGGTGGGGCACGCGCGACAGCACCCACAGGTATTCGCGGTTGGGCGTGCCCACCAGCGCCACCTCGTACTCGCGGTCGAGCTTGAGGATCCAGTAGTCGCCCCACACCAGCGGCAGCCAGCCCAACCAGTCGGGCACGAAGCGCACCTCCAGCCGGCCGGCACCGGGCAGGCCGGCCACGGGCACGGTGCGGGCGCGGCCCACGGCCTCGTCGATGCGCCCATCTTCGAGCACGCAGCGGTTGCGCACTTCGATCGTCCCGTCGGGCAGCGGCGTGTACTCCGCCGTCACATGCCCGGCGCACTGTTTCTCGAAGCGGTTCGGCAGGCGTGCCTGCTCGTGCCACAGGCCCGAATAGCGCTTCAGGTCCACCGGCGCGACGACCTGCAGCGGCGCACGCATCAGCGGTGCGCCGTCGGCCGGGCCCGCCGGGCGGGCACGTGCCTTCGTGCTGTGCAGCGCGAACAGGGCCGCGGCGCCGCCCACGCAGAAGGCGAGGGCGAGTCGGCCCACACGGTGGCTGGTGGCGACGTCGTCGAAGACCTGGGGCGGGGGTGGCGGGCGATGGGGCATGGGCGGAACTCCGGCGAAAGATATCGGCTCCAGCTTAGGCAGGGCCGCGCCGCCCGCCTGTCAGTCGGGGGCTCCTGCGCCCGTGCGCGGCGGCCCCAACGATCGGCCATGACCGACACCGCAGTGAGTGCATCGGCCGCGCGCAAGAATGTACGAACCTCCGCACAACCCGCACAGGATAATGTTTCGATGAACCAACTCGACGCCCTTCGCCAATGGACCACCGTGGTGGCCGACACCGGTGATTTCCGCCAGCTCGCGCAGTTCAAGCCGCAGGACGCGACGACCAACCCGTCGCTCATCCTCAAGGCCGTGCAGAAGTCCGACTACCGGCCGCTGCTCGACGAAACCATCGCCCAGCACAAGGGCAAGGCGCTGGACGACGTGATGGACCACCTCCTGGTGCGCTTCGGCACCGAGATCCTCACCCACATCCCGGGCCGCGTGTCCACCGAAGTCGATGCGCGGCTGAGCTTCGACACCGCCGCCACCATCGCCCGCGCCGAGCGCATCGTCGCCCTGTACCGCGAACAGGGCATCGACACCGGCCAGCGCCTGCTCATCAAGATCGCCTCCACCTGGGAGGGCATCCAGGCCGCCAGGGCGTTGGAGAAGAAGGGCATCCACTGCAACCTGACGCTGCTGTTCTCCTTCGCGCAGGCCGTGGCCTGCGGCGACGCCGGCGTGAAGCTCATCTCGCCCTTCGTCGGCCGCATCTACGACTGGTACAAGAAGAGCGCCGGCAGCGGCTGGGACGAGGCCGCCAACGCGGGCGCCAACGACCCCGGCGTCAAGTCGGTGCGCCAGATCTTCGACTACTACAAGAAGCACGGCATCTCGACCGAAGTGATGGGCGCGAGCTTCCGCAACGTGGGCCAGATCACCGCGCTGGCCGGCAGCGACCTGCTGACCATCAGCCCCGACCTGCTGGCCGAACTGGCCCAATCCGACGCGCCGATCGGCCAGGCGCTCGACGCTGCCGCGGCGAAGAAGCTGGACCTGCCCAAGGTCAGCTTCGACGAACCGGCCTTCCGCTTCGCGCTGAACGAGGACGCGATGGCGACCGAGAAGCTGGCCGAGGGCATCCGCGCCTTCGCAGCCGATGCCATCAAGCTCGAGAAGCTGATCCAGGCCGTCTGAGGCCGAACCCCGAGGGAGATGACCGATGAGCGATGTGCTTCGTTGCGACCGCGCGCCTGCATGGGCCGCGCTGCGCCAGCATTTCGACGGCAAGGGCCGCAGCTTCGACCTGCGGCAGGCCTTCGACGCCGACCCCGGCCGCGTGCAGGCCCTCAGCCAGGAGGCGCCGCACCTGTTCGCCGACCTGTCCAAGAACCTGGTCGATGCGCCCACCGAGGCGCTGCTGATGCAGCTGGCCCGCGAGTGCGGCCTGGAGGCGCACCGCGACGCGATGTTCGCCGGCCGCCGCATCAACAGCACCGAAGACCGGGCCGTGATGCACTGGCTGCTGCGCCAGCCCAAGGGGTCGGTCCTCAAAGCCGCCGCGGCGCCCGCCGGTGCCGCACAAGGCACGGCCGAGGACACGGGCGCAGAGCATGCCCGCGTCCACGAGACGCTGGACGCCATGCTGGCCTACGCCGAGAAGGTGCGCGCCGACCACACCATCACCGACGTGGTGAACATCGGCATCGGCGGCTCCGACCTCGGCCCGCAGATGGCGGTGCTGGCCCTGGCCGAGTTCGTCGCGCCTGGCAAGCACTTCCACTTCGTCTCGAACGTCGACGGGCATGAACTGGCGGCCGTGCTCAAGGGCCTGGCGCCGGAGCACACGCTGTTCCTCATCGCGTCCAAGACCTTCACCACGGCCGAGACCATGGCCAACGCGCAGTCGGCCAAGCGCTGGTACGAGCAATCGGGCGGCACCGACATCGCCGGCCATTTCGCGGCGCTGACCACCAATGTCGAGGCCGCGAAGCAGTTCGGCATCGACACCACCTTCGGTTTCTGGGACTGGGTGGGCGGGCGCTATTCGATGTGGTCGGCCATCGGCCTGCCGATCGCGTTGGCCATCGGTGCCGAGGGCTTTCGCGCCTTCCTGGCCGGCGCGCATGCGATGGACGAGCACTTCCGCACCGCGCCGCTGGAGCACAACCTGCCCATGCGGCTGGGCCTGCTCGACGTGTGGTACCGCAACTTCCACGGCTTCACCAGCCGCTGCATCGCGCCCTACCATGCGGCGCTGCGTCGCCTGCCGGCCTACCTGCAGCAGCTGGAGATGGAGAGCAACGGCAAGCAGGTCGATGCGCAGGGGCAACCCGTGGCGTACGGCACGTCGCCGGTGCTGTGGGGCGAGCCCGGCACCAACGGGCAGCATGCCTACTTCCAGATGCTGCACCAGGGCACCGACGTCGTGCCGCTGGAATTCATCGCCGTGCACCAGGCCGGCCACGACCTGCCGGGCCACCAGCCCAAGCTGCTGGCCAATGCGATCGCGCAGGCGCAGGCCTTGATGGTGGGCAAGAAGGACGAAGGCGGCCACAAGAATTTCCCAGGCAACCGGCCGAGCACCTTCTTCGTCTTCGAGCGCCTCACGCCCGAGGTGCTGGGCGCCTTCGTCGCGCTGTACGAGCACCGCGTGTTCACCAGCGGCGCGCTCTGGGGCATCAACAGCTTCGACCAGTGGGGCGTCGAGCTGGGCAAGGTGCTGGCCAAGGACCTGGAGCCGCGCCTCGAATCCGGCGACACGGCGGGGCTGGACGCGTCCACCGCCGCGCTGGTGCAGCGGCTCGCGCAGCGCTGAACCGCGAGGCGGGCGCGCCGCATCGCGCCCGCCGTCGCTGCGGCCCTCAGCCGAAGCGCAAGGTGCGCAGTCCCACGCTGCGGTCGATCCACACCACCGCCGCCAGCGTCAGCACGATGCTCACCGTCGACACCGCCGCGGCCGTCGGGTCGAAGTCCCAACGCAGGTAGTCGAAGAGCTGCAGCGGCAGCGTGGTCATGCCCACGCCCTTGAGCAGCAGCGACATGTTGAACAGGTCGAAGGAGATCACGAAGGCGAACAGCGCGCCCGTGATCAGCCCGGGCTTGATGAGCGGCAGCGTGACCCGCACGAAGGCCCGCGCGGGTGAGGCCCCCAGGCTGCGTGCCGCCTGCTCCAGCGAGCCGTCCTGGTTGTAGAGCGCCGAGGCCACGTTGGTGAAGACGTAGGGCAGCGTCACCAGCACATGGCCCACCACCAGCCCGAACACCGTGCGCGTGCCGATGCCCGTCGCGTACAGGAAGAACAGCAGCGCGATGGCCGTGAGGATCTCCGGCAGCATCAGCGGCATCATGAGCAGCAGCCGCAGCGCCTCGCGGGTGCGCGTGGCATGGCGCACCACGTACAGCGCCGCGCCGGTGCCGATCAGCGTGGCGCCCACGGTGGCGGCCGCGGCCAGCGCCAGCGAGGTGCCCATGGCCCGCATGAAGCCCTCGTTGGCAAAGAGCGCGCCGAACCAGCGCAGCGACAGGCCCTGCGGCGGAAAGGTGAGGAACTCGCCCGCGTTGAGCGACATGAGCACGATCACCACGATCGGCAGCAGCAGGAAGGCGTACACCGCGCCGATGAAGACACGCAGCAGCGCGTCCATCACGCGGTCGGCCACCATCGATCCGTGGTTCATGCCAGTCCCCTCGAAAGCCGGCGTGTCAGCCGCGCATAGGCGGCCACCGCGAGCATGCCGCAGGCCGTGAGCACCAGCGCCTGCGCGGCGCCCGCCGGCCACTGGAAGTTGTCGATCAGGCTCTGCACCACCAGCACCGACACCGTCTTGACCTGCGCACCGCCCAGCATCACCGGCGTGACGTAGGCGCTGAGCGTGAGCACGAAGACCAGCACCGTGCCGGCCTGGATGCCGGGCCAGGACAGCGGCAGCGACACACGCAGAAAGGCACGCAGCCGCGAGGCGCCCAGCGAGCGCGCGGCGGCCTCCAGGCTGGGGTCGATGCTCTGGATCACGCCCACCAGCGGCAGGATCATGAAGGGCAGGAACACATGCACCAGCGCGATGGTCACGCCCAGGCGGTTGTTCATCAGTTGCAGGCCGGTGTCGATCCAGCCCAGGTCGATCAGCGCGCGGTTGATCACGCCGTTGCCCGACAGCAGGATCAGCCAGCCGAAGCTGCGCACCACCACGCCCACCAGCAGCGGCGAGAGCACCAGCACGTACAGCAGGCCGGCCCAGCGCGAACGCGTGCGTGCCAGGTGGAAGGCGACGGGATAGCCCAGCAGCAGGCAGATGGGCGTCACGGTCAGGCCCAGCAGCAGCGTGTCGCCCAGCACGCCGAGCAGGTAGCCGTCGGTCAGCGCGCGGCCGTAGTTGCCCAGCGTGAAGCCGGCGCCGTAGGGCGCGCCGACGGCAGGCGGGCGCAGGCTCATCAGCACGATGTTCAGGTAGGGCAGCAGCAGGAAGACGCCCAGCAGCACCAGCGCCGGCGCAATCAGCCAGATGGCGCGGCTGCGCGGCGCGTGCGCTGCCGCCGTGGTGGGGGCCGCGGCCGGTGCGGCAAGCGTGGAGGCGGTCATCCCGGGATGACCCAGGCATGCCCGGGCTCGAAGGCCAGGCCGCAATGCGCGCCTTCGGGCAGGCGACCGCCGGGCGGCGTCTGCACCAGCAGCGTCTGGCCGCCGGCCGCCTCGACCACGTGCTCCACCGTGCTGCCCAGGAAGTAGCTGCGTGCCACGCGGCCCGCATAGGGGCCATCGGCGCGGAAGTGGATGGCCTCGGGCCGCAGCGTCACCTGCACGGCCTGGCCGGGCGCGAGCGCCTCGTCGAATGCGGCCTCGACCGGGCCGAGCGCGGTATCGACCGCGTGGACCGGCCGCTCGCCA
>Ga0308159_1002847_pt1 | contig 18901 bp, 17 predicted proteins | sample PhyCR1_FD_201040 | JGI IMG/M metagenome (GOLD analysis project Ga0308159, IMG submission 201040) | Phyllosphere microbial communities from UC Gill Tract Community Farm, Albany, California, United States - DLSLC.R1 | ecosystem: Host-associated > Plants > Phyllosphere > Unclassified | place: USA... | reverse complement strand
CGGTCGTCGTCGCCGTCGTCGATGTAGGCGATGAGGCGGTGACCGGCGTCGATCAGTTCCTGCGTGGCGGCACGGCCGCCGGCGTAGTCGTCGGGCACCACAGCGGGGTAGCCGCCGTCTTCGGGGCGGCAGTCGAGGAACACCGTCCCCGTCGGCAGGCCCGCGGGAGCCGGGATGACCTGGTGGTACATGGAGGCGTAGATCATGCCGTCGACCCGGTGGTTCACAAGGGTCGAGATCGCCTCGGATTCGATCTCGGGGTGCCCGTCGGTGTCGACGAGGATGACGAGGCGGCCGTTCTCGCGAGCGACCTCCTGAGCTCCGGCGAGCATGCGGCCGGCGAAGGGCGTCGTCGCGATGCGGTCGGAGACGAGGCCGATGGTTCCGGTGACGCGCGTGCGCAGGCTCCGGGCGATCGGGTTGGGCGAGTAGCCCACCTCGTCGGCGACGCGACGGACCCGCTCCTTGGTCTCATCCGAGATGCGGGACTCGGCGTCGTTGAGCACGAGCGAGACGGTGGCGGGGGAGACGCCGGCGGCCTTCGCGACATCAGCGATGCGCACTCGAGCCATGGCTTCACCCTCCGTTGGATAATCGATTTACCTCGCTGATAAACCGATTTACCAGCGACCGAGATCAGTGTGCGGTCTGCGGTGCCGAACTGTCAAGTAACGGAACGGCAACGGTCGCTCCAGCGCCGGCCACCCCCGGCTCGCGCCGCCGAGACCGCATGGGATTGTCGAGATCGCAGCCGTTCGGTGGCAATCGCGTGCGGTCTCGGCGAACGGGTGCGGTCTCGGCGGGAAGACGCCCGAAGCGCGCCCGGCGAGGGGCGCTGCGGGTCAGCTCGGGTCGCCGCCCAGGGGCCCCACCGCGGGGATCGGGCCGCCGTCGTCGGCGCCGGTCTTGCGGGCGCGGGCGATCGCGTTGCCGAGGTGGTAGATCAGCAGCGCCGCGACCGAGCCAAGCACGATGGCGCCGAGCTGGAAGTCGCCCCACTGCATCGTGAACCCGGCGATCGCGAGCACGAGCGCGACGGCGCCGGTGTACTGATTGACCGGGCGCGAGAAGTCGACCCGGTTGTCGACCCAGATCTTGATGCCGATGATGCCGATCAGCCCGTACAGCGCGGTCGTGACGCCGCCGAGGACACCCGCGGGGATGGTGTTGAACACCGCGCCCACCTTGGGGGAGAGGCTCAGCACGATCGCGGTGATGCCGGCGACCCAGTACACCGCGGTCGAGTAGACCCGGGTCGCGGCCATGACGCCGATGTTCTCGCCGTAGGTCGTGGTTCCCGAGCCGCCGAAGGTTCCGGCGAGGGTCGTGGCGACACCGTCGGCGATGAGCGCGCGACCGGTGGAGCGGTTGGCCGTGGCATCTGTCATCGCCGCCACACCCCGCACGTGACCGACGTTCTCGGCCACGAGCACCAGCACGACGGGGAGGAACATCGCGATGACCGACCAGGTCGCCGGCGTCGTGAAGTCCGCGATCTCGAAGGTCGGCAGGCCCACCCAGGGCGCCGCCGCGACGGCGTCGAAATCGATCAGCTTCTCACCCGTCCCGGCCTGGATGAGCACCGTGGCAACGTAGCCCACGATCACGCCGAGGAAGATCGAGATCCGCCCGAGGAATCCACGGAAGAGCACGCTGAACAAGATGACGGCGACCAACGTGATCGTGCCGGGCAGGGGCTGCACCTTGAAGTTCGACCACGCGACCGGCGCGAGGTTGAAGCCGATCAGCGCGACGATCGCGCCGGCGACGACCGGCGGCATGACCTTGTCGACCCAGCCGAGGCCGACGAACTGCACGACGAAACCGATGACGGCCAGCAGCACGCCGACGGCGACGATGCCTGCGAGCGCCGAACCCGTCCCTGCCGTGGTCGTGGCCGCGGTGATCGGCGCGATGAACGCGAACGACGAGCCCAGGTAGCTGGGGAGGCGGTTCTTCGTGAGGAGCAGGAACAGCAGGGTGCCCACACCCGAGAACAGCAGCGTCGTCGACACCGGGAAACCGGTGAGCACCGGCACCAGGAAGGTCGCGCCGAACATCGCGATGACGTGCTGCAGCCCGATGGCGATCGTGGCGCCCCAGTTCAAGCGCTCGCCGGGGGCGACGACGGCCCCGGGTTCGACGGTGCGCCCGTTGCCGTGCAGCTTCCAGCGGAACATGTGTCTCCTCAGGTGGGGGTGTGGCCGAGACCGTACGCGCTCGGCGAGAACGCACCGTTTCGTCGACGATGCGGTGCGGTTTCGGGGAACGGGTGCGGTCTCGAGAAGGGGTGGGTCAGACGCCGGTCAGGAGCTGCAGGAGCGTCGCGTAGCGCTCGCGGGTGCGCTCGACGATCTCGGCGGGGAGAGCCGGCGGCTCGCCCTGCTTGTCCCAGTTCTCCGCCAGCCAGTTGCGCACGATCTGCTTGTCGAAGCTCGCCATGCGCTCGGCGGGCGCGGTTCCGGTGCGCCAGGCCTCGGCATCCCAATAGCGTGACGAGTCCGAGGTGAGCACCTCGTCGGCCAGGGTCAGCACCCCGTCGTCGTCGTAGCCGAACTCGAACTTCGTGTCGGCGAGGATCAGGCCGCGGGCCTCGGCGGTCGCGGACGCGCGGCGGTAGATCTCGAGCGAGAGATCGCGCAAAGCCTTGGCGGTCTCGGCGCCGACGAGCTCGACTGAGCGCTCGAACGTGATGTTCTCGTCGTGCTCTCCCATCGGCGCCTTGAACGCGGGGGTGTAGAGCGGCTCCGGCAGACGGTCGCCGTCGTTCAGGCCCTCCGGCAGAGGGATGCCGCACACCGTGCCCTCGGCCCGGTACTCGGCCCAGCCCGAGCCGGTGAGGTAACCGCGCACGACGCACTCGATCGGCTGCATGTCGAGGGAGCGGACGAGCATCGAGCGGCCCTGCACGGCATCCGGGATGAGGGAGATGGTCTCGTCGCCGACCAGAGCGTGGTCGGGCACGAGATGGTTCGGGATCGCGCGGCCGCCATCGGCCCCGGCGAGCTGGTCGAACCACCACAGGCTGAGGGTGGTCAGCAGTTCACCCTTATCCGGGATGCCGGGGGAGAGAACGCGGTCGAAGGCGCTGACGCGGTCGCTGGCGACGACCAGGAGGTGCGCGGGCGCGGCGTCTGCGGGGGTGTCGGAGGGGACGTAGAGGTCGCGCACTTTGCCGGAGTAGACGTGGCGGAAGCCGGGGAGCTCGAGCGGGGGAGCGGTGGTCACCCGCTCATTATTGCGGGTGCGCGCGCTCCGCACCGGCGCGGATTGTGTCATATCGCTTGAGCGAGCGCCTGCCCCCCGGCCGCGACGACCCGCCTGACTACCCTCGATGGAATGACCGATGACACTCCCGGACCCGCGGTCGCCGTCGACCCCCACGCGGGCAGTAGCCACAAGACCATCCGCGGCTGGGTCTTCTGGCCCGCCGCGGGAATCGCCCTCGCCTTCATCGCGTTCGCGCTGTTCTTCCCCGCGGCAGCCGAGGCCACCTTCGCCACGGTGCAGACCTTCATCGTGTCGACCTTCAACTGGTACTACGTGCTGATCGCGGCGTTCTTCGTCGTCTTCGCGCTCGCGATGGGTTTCAGCCGCTTCGGCAACATCAAGCTCGGGCAGGACGACGACGAACCCGAGTTCTCGACCATGTCGTGGTTCGCGCTGCTCTTCGCCGCGGGCATGGGCATCGGCCTGGTCTTCTATGGCGTGAGCGAGCCGCTGAGCCACTTCGTGTCTCCTCGTCCCGGTGTCGAGGGCACCCCCGCCGAGCTCGCCCAGCAGGCGATGTCGCAGACGTTCTTGCACTGGGGCGTGCATGCGTGGTCGATCTACGTCGTGCTCGGTCTCGCGCTCGCCTACGCCTTTCACCGCCGGCGCCGTCCGCGCACGATCCGCTGGGCTCTCGAGCCGATCCTCGGGGCGCGTCTGGTGCAGGGCGGATGGGGGAACGCGATCGACGTCGCCGCCCTCGTCGGCACGCTCTTCGGTGTCGCGACCTCACTCGGTCTCGGTGTCATCCAGATCAGCGCCGGGCTCGACTTCCTCGGCGTCGTTCCGCCCAGCATCATCAGCCAGGCGATCATCATCGGCATCATCACCGGGTTCGTGCTCTTCTCGCTGCTCTCGGGTGTGGGCAAGGGCATGAAGTGGCTGTCGAACATCAACCTCGTCCTCGCCGGCGTGCTCATGCTGTTCCTTCTGTTCGCCGGACCGACGGAGTTCCTCCTGCGCGACGTGGTGCAGTCGATCGGCAACTACATCCAGAGCTTCGTGGGGCTGTCGTTCACCGTCAGCGCCTACGCGGGCGATGACGGTGTCGCCTGGCAGGGCGCCTGGACGGCGTTCTACTGGGGCTGGTGGATCTCGTGGGCGCCCTTCGTCGGCATCTTCATCGCGCGAATCTCTCGCGGTCGTACCGTGCGCGAGTTCGTGGTCGGCGTGATCCTGGTGCCCACCCTCGTCGGCATCCTGTGGTTCACCGTCCTCGGGGGCACCGCGATCTACGGCGAGCTCACGGGCACGGCGTCGTACACCGGGCCCGACGGGTCGGTCGATGTGTCGACGGCCCTGTTCCAGATGCTCGAGAACGTTCCTGCGTCGGGGATCTTGATCGTGGGCTTCCTCATCCTCATCGCGGTGTTCTTCGTGACTTCTGCGGACTCCGGCGCCCTGGTGATGAGCATGATCGCCACCGGCGGCGAGGAGGAGCCCAAGAACTGGGTTCGCGTGTTCTTCGCCCTGGCGACCGCGGTGATCGCGTTCGCCCTGCTCATCGCGGGCGGGCTCCAAGCGTTGCAGACCGCGGCGATCAGCATCGCGCTGCCGTTCAGCGTCGTGCTCCTGGCGATCTGCTGGGCCACAGTCGTCGCGTTCCGCCGCGAGATGAAGGCCTACGACAAGGCCGAGCGGGCCCAGTTGCGCGATTCGATCGGCGAGCACTATGGGCTCGAAGTCGAGGAGCCCAACCAGCGGGGCATCTTCGGCATCCCGGCGCGGTGGCGGCAGCGCCGTTCGGTCGCGGCACAGGCCGAGGCACGCGAAGAGGCTCGAGCGGAGGGGCAGAAGGTTCCCGAGGCGGTCTCGAGCGACTCGCAGACCTGAGCCCGGCATCCGGAGGCCCTCTCGAACACGCCGTACCCCGCGAGGGTGCGGCGTGTTCGGCGTCGGGCGCCGTCCTCTGCGCCTGCCACGCACCGCGCGCCGTTTCGGACACGGATGTTCCGTCACGTGGGTTCGCGTCGAGCGCCGCGGAGGCGTATAGTCCATGTGGACTAGTCGACACGGACCATGAGGAGGGCGGATGCCGGAGACCAGCCGCCTCACCCCCGTCGCCGTCATGATCCTGGCCACGCTCCGCGAGGCCGACATGCACACGTACGAGCTCGTCCGCCTGCTGAAGGAGCGTCGAGACGACCGCCTCGTCCCCCTGCAGAAGGGCACGATCTACCACACGGTCGCGCGCCTCGAACGCGACGGGCTCCTCGCCGAGGCGGGCGTCGATCGCGACGGCAATCGTCCGGAGCGCACCACGTACACGATCCTGGATGCCGGACATCGGGCCCTCGAGACATGGGTGCGCGCCGAACTGCCACGCATCGACAGGCCCGGTGAGTTCCGCGTCGCCCTCTCCGAAGCCCACAATCTCGAGCGAGCCGAGGTCATCGCTCTGCTCGACGAGCGTCGCGCACAGCTCGTCGCTTCCGTCGAGGAGCACCTCGATGGGCTGAGCGCTGCGGCGGAGCGCGAGACCCCCGAACAATTCCTCGTCGAGCTGCGGCGCCAATCCGCCCTGCTCGACGCCGAACTCGCGTGGCAGGACTCCCTGCGTGCGCGCCTCGCCGATCGCTCCCTCGCCTGGGGCATCGCCGAAATCCCCGAACACATCAAGAAGAAGCACCGCGTCTCAAAGGAGACCACCCCATGACCGACTCCCGCGCCGCCTCCGCGGCATCCACCACCGGGTCTCACAAGACCCACGAACGCAGCCCCTGGCCGGCCCTCTGGGCCCTGGTCATCGGGTTCTTCATGATCCTGGTCGACACCACGATCGTCTCGGTCGCGAACCCCGCCATCAAGGCCGCCCTCGACCCCGACACCAACAACCTCGACAACGTCGTGTGGGTCACCAGCGCGTATCTGCTGACCTACGCTGTTCCGCTGCTGATCACCGGCCGTCTCGGCGACCGCTTCGGTCCGAAGAACATCTACCTCACGGGCCTCGCCCTCTTCACTCTCGCCTCACTGGCGTGCGGTCTGGCTCCCTCCCTCGAGGTGCTGATCGTCGCCCGCGCCGTGCAGGGTCTCGGCGCAGCGATGATGACGCCGCAGACCATGGCCGTCATCACCCGCACCTTCCCGCCGCAGAACCGCGGCGCGGCCATGGGCCTGTGGGGCGCCACCGCCGGTGTCGCGACCCTCGTCGGCCCCCTCGCCGGCGGCCTGCTCGTCGACGGTCTCGGGTGGGAGTGGATCTTCTTCATCAACATCCCCGTCGGCATCATCGGCTTTATCGCCGCCGTGATCCTCGTGCCGCAGCTGCCGCGCACCGCGCACAAGTTCGACATCCTCGGCGTCGTGCTCAGCGCCGTCGGACTCTTCCTCATCGTGTTCGGCCTGCAAGAGGGCGAGCACTACTCCTGGGCCGCGTGGATCTGGGCGATGGTCGCCGCGGGTGTCGTCGTCATGGCGCTGTTCGTCTGGACGCAGGCGCGCAGCAAGGGCGAGCCTCTCGTTCCGCTCGCGCTCTTCCGCGACCGCAACTTCTCGATCGCCAACCTCGCGATCGCCGCGGTCGGCTTCACCGTGACGAGCATGGCGCTGCCGCAGATGTTCTACCTGCAGCTCGCCCGCGGTCTCACCCCGACCGAGTCGGCGCTGCTGCTCGTGCCGCTCGCGATCCTGTCGGGCGTCCTCGCCCCCTTCGCGGGCAAGCTGCTCGACCGCACCGACCCGCGCTTCCTGCTCGTGCCGGGACTCCTGCTGGTCGGCGGCTCGCTGGGGCTCTACGTGGCGCTCATCCTGAACGACGCCCCGATCTGGATGTTCCTGATCCCCTCCGTCTTCATGGGCATTGGAAACGCCGGTATGTGGGGGCCGCTCGCCACCACTGCGACGCGCAACCTGCCGCCGCGTCAGGCGGGCGCGGGTGCCGGCATCTACAACACGACCCGCACGGTCGGATCGGTCATCGGCTCGGCATCCATCGCCGCTTTCATGCAAGCGCGCCTCGAGGCCAACCTGCCGGGAGCCGCGGACGCGTCCGCGAGTTTCGGTGGCGGGGCACTGCCGCCGCAGGTCGTCACCGGCTTCTCGCAGGCCATGGGCCAGTCGCTCACCCTGCCGATCGTCGTGATCGCGCTGGGCCTGGTCGCGGTGCTGTTCATGCGTCGGCCGTCGATGATCCGGCCGCACGGCGCTCCGCATGACGCGGCTCCCGCCCAGGCGGCTCCCGCCGCGGCGGGGGAGTAACCCGCGCGATCGAACGCCGTCGTCCCCCCGCGGGGCGGCGGCGTTCGGCGTCTCATCGGGAGGGATGCTTCGCGGATGCCGCGGACTCGATCATGCTGCCCCGGAGGAGCCTCTGCTCGCGATGCGAGGATGTGCCTCTACGGACGTCCGGCGCGAAGCGCGGCGACGGCCCGCTGCGCGTCGGATGCGTTAGCGCTGAAGAGTCGTGTCTCGGGCGACGCGATGCGGATGAGGCCGCGCGCATACTCCTGCTCGAGGAAGACATTCGTCACGCGGCGCAGTTCCATCGCCCAGCTGTCGTTCTTCGAGGTGTAGACGACGCGGGTGGGAGTGACCACGAGCATTCCCCCGGGGGAGACAGGCGACGTGTCGGCTTCGATCGTGACGAGGGGGACCTCTCCGGGCAGGAGCGCCGCGGCGAGACGTTCACGCGCGTTCTCACGTGCCATTCGATCACCCCTCATACGTTCGCGGTGCATGGGCGCCACCCTGAGAACCCTACGCGGCGACACCCGGCCGACGCGAAGGAGGGCGGCGTCTACCGTGGGCACCCCCAACGCCGTCTCCGCGGCAGGATGGGGGGATGGCCCGGCAGCGCGTTCTTCCTCACCGTCCGCGCACGACCGTGACGATGCACGAGGGCGATGTCATCGCGGTTCCGCTCGACGACTCCGCGTGGGGCGCGCTGCATGTCGTGTCGCTCCGGCGCTCGGGTCCGGTGAGTCGATCGGCGTTCGTCGCCGGTGTGCTGCCGTGGCGCGGGGAGGCTCCGCCGCGTGCGGGCGACGTCGAGGGGCTTCCCGTCGTCGCTCAGGCCCTCCTGGGGAAGGAACTGTTCACTGACGGGCTGCTCGAGATCGTGGCGAACACTCCCGTCGTTCCGACATCGCTGCCGAACAACTTCACCGACAGCGGGGTCATCGGTGCCCGCGTGAACGTCTGGGGGTGGCGCGCCGCGATCGGTCAGGTGCGGGCCTGGCGACCCCCGCAGGACTGAGCAGGCCGCGCCGCGCGGTATACGCGAGAGGCGGCAACGGATACTCGCCGACGCCGTTCCCCTTTCAGCCCACGACACCCGACCGATGCGAAGTTGGGGGGCGTACCGGCCGGGCGGTCTCACGGGGGAGCGAAGCTGGCAGTTGGTCGCCAATGTCTGCACATTCGCCGAGGTGGAACCTGGGAGGCGCATACTTCGAAGACCGGAGATCATGCGCACGTCGTCGACGTTCGCCCTAGTGCCTCTTCGTCATCAGACAGGGGCCGCTCATGGCCACGTCCCGTTTTCTCCGCCCCCTCACTCTCGCCGCCACCGGTGTCGGCCTTGCCGCGGTCATGGGGATCGCGTTGATCGCCCCCGCCTCGGCCGCGACCGTCATCGACGGCCCGGTCGATCTCGGTACCGCCAGCACCTACGGAGTGCTCGGCGCCAGCGCCGTCACCAACACCGGCCCCACCCTCGTCAACGGGGACCTCGGTCTCTCTCCCGGAACGTCGATCACCGGCTTCGGCGGCCTTCCGAACGGCGTGGTCAACGGCACCATCCATCAGACCGACGCCGCGGCCGCGCAGGCCCAGCAGGACGCTCTCACGGCGTACAGCACCGCGGCCTCGCTGACGCCGACCCGCGCGGGACTCGATGAGCTCAACGGGCTCTCGCTGTCGCCCGGTGTCTATTCCGGTGGGGCCCTCGCCCTCGCCGACACGGGAGCTCTCACCCTCGCCGGAGACGCGAACTCGGTGTGGGTCTTCCAGGCGGCATCCACTCTCACGATCGGATCCGGCAGCCGGATCACGATCACCGGTGGAGCGAGCTCGTGCAACGTGTTCTGGCAGGTGGGCAGTTCGGCCACCCTCGGTACCGCCGCGGACTTCCAGGGAACGGTGCTCGCCCAGCAGTCCGTCACTGCGACCACCGGCGCAACCATCCAGGGCCGCCTCATCGCTCAGAACGGTGCAGTGACCCTCGACACCAACACGATCAACGCGTCCACCGGTTGCCCTCCTCCCGGCACGGTGTCGGAGACGACCGCACCGACCATCACTTCGCCCCCGCCGGGCGACGGCACCGTCGGTGAGGGCTACACCGCGACCATCACCGCCGCGGGAAACCCCGCACCGACCGTCACCGTGACCGGGCTGCCTGATGGTCTCGGCTTCGACGGCAGCACCGGAGTCATCTCGGGCACGCCCACGACCCCCGGCGACTACGCCGTCGTCATCACCGCGTCGAACGGCACCTCGCCCGACGCGACGCAGAACGTCACCCTCGTCATCGGTCAGCCCGCGCCCGCGCCCAGCCCGTCACCGTCTTCGCCCGGGGCGAGTCCGGCACCCTCGGCATCCGCCCCGGGGGCCGGCAACGCGACTCCGCCCCCGGGTGCGCGTGCGAACACTCCCGGCGGGCTCGCCGTCACGGGTACCGATCCGACGATGGCGATGACTCTCGCCGGTGGATTGCTCGTCGCCGGTCTCGTCGCCGTCGTCATCGCCCGCCGCCGCGCGCGCCGCTCCTGACCGACGCATCACGAACGCGAGGCCGGTGACCCCCGAGGGTTACCGGCCTCGCGTCTTTCGTGTGACCACAGGGCGGTGCCATCGGGTGTCGCAGCGACGGGCACCCGCGAGAACCCTCAGCGCCCGCATCACGCCCGCCGCTCGCAGAGCAGCGCCCCCACCGGCCGGGTCCCGTGCGTCTCGCGCGTGTGGGTCTCGATGATGTCGAAGCCCGCGGCATCCGCTCTCCGTCCCAGCTCGGCGGCGGGCCAGCGATAGGCGCGGGTGACGGCGTGATCGAACGCCTCGATTCTCGCTCCGACGAAGAACCCGAGCAGCAGTCGCCCGCCCGGGCGCAGCGTTCGGGCGAACTCCCGCAGCGGGACGTCGACGCGAGCGGGCTCGTGGTGGATCGTCGAGAACCACGACAGGATGCCGCCGAGTACACCGTCCTCCACGTCGAGCTCGTCGATCGAGCCGAGATCGAACCGGATGCCGGAATGAGCCACCCGCGCGTGCGAGACGAACCGCGGCGCGAGATCGACGCCCCGCACGTCGAGGCCGAGCCCGGTCAGGTGCCCCGCCCAGTGGCCGGGGCCGCAGCCGGCGTCGAGCACGGGGCCGGTGACGGTGGTGGCCCAGGCCTCGACGATGCTCCGGTCGACGGGGTGCACGGCATCCATCGTCCCGAGGGCGTCGATGTACTCGTCGGCCCGGGCATCGTACGCGGTCGGATTCATCCGTCCGAGGGTACGGCGATCGCGCTGCGCGCACCACGACCGCCCCTCGCCACCCGCCCGTGCTGTCCCGCCGTCCCCGTGAGAGGACGCCCGCGTCCGAGGTCACACGTAGCTTGTCCCCCAAATGGGGGACAAGCTGATACGGTGAACGGCGGCTTCACCGCCCGGGTATGCCCCCAATGCACCCCGCCCGGGCGGTGAAGTCCTCCGACGGACTCACGCTGGGGGCGCGGCGATCAGGGGATCGCCGAGCTGCCGAGTCGACGTGAGCGGAACGAGGTGCGTGCGTTGTCAAGCACCCCCACTCCGCGCACATCGTCACATCGCCCGGCGTACAGTCGACGATTCGGCACGAGATGGCGAGAAGAAGAGAACCGGCGAGGACACCACTCATGACACCAGTTGCGGAGACCGCGTCCCCCATCACGATCGCCCTCGAACGGTACATGCGCGAGCGGGAGCGTTGTCTGACAGAGGCGCGACGACTCCTCGACCTGAACAACATCGATGTCCTCGCCATCGTGCACATCGCGGAGAACCCGGGTATCCGCCCGGGTCAGCTGCGCACTCATCTGAACCTCACCTCCGGGGGCATCACCACACTCGTCGACCGGCTCGAGCAGCGAGACATCCTGCGCCGAGAACTCGACCGTCATGACCGGCGGATGGTTCGCCTCCACACGCAGATCGACCTCTCCGGCGACCCGTGGAAGTGCCTCATCCGGTTCGACTCCGCCTTCGATGCCGCCCTCGCGGACATCGATCCGGACCTGCAGCGCGACATTGTCGCCGTGCTCACCGCCGCGACCGACTCCGCCGAGCTCTCATAGCCCGTCCCGGGGGAACGCCCCGACCGACGGAACGCGCGGGTGCCGAGCCACGATGAACACCGGTGCAGGCGCCACCGGCCCTGCTCACCGGTCGGACAGCAGCGCCGGTCTCAGGCCCGGGCCACTCGCGCGGCGATGTCGGTGCGGTACTGCCCGCCCTCGAGGCCGATGCGCTCGAGGCCCGCGTAGGCCGCCTCGCGCGCTTCGCCGAACGTCGTGCCGGTGGCGACGACGCTGAGCACACGCCCACCCGTCGCCACGAGCTCGCCGTCGCGCAGCGCGGTCGCGGCGTGGGCGACGTGGACGCCGTCGACCTCTTCGGCCCCGTCGATCCCGGTCAGCACACGACCGGTGAGCGGCGCCTCGGGGTACCCCTCGCTCGCGAGCACGACAGTCACCGCGGTCGCTTCGGCGAAAGCGGGACGCGGCTGATCCTCGAGCGTGCCCGAAGCCGCAGCCAGCAGAAGGCGGGACAGGGGGTCGATCAGACGCGGCAGGACGACCTGCGTTTCGGGGTCGCCGAAACGGGCGTTGAACTCGATGACCTTCACGCCCTGCTCGGTCAGGATGAGCCCCGCGTAGAGGAGTCCGATGAAGGGGGTGCCCTCGGCATCCATCTGGCGGATCACGGGCTCGGCGATGTCGCGCGTGACCTGCGCCACGAACTCGTCCTCGCCGCCGAAGCGCTCCGTCAGCCACGGGAGGGGCGAGTACGCCCCCATGCCGCCGGTGTTGGGGCCCTCGTCGCCGTCGCGCAGGCGCTTGAAGTCCTGGGCGGGGCTGAGAGGAGCGACGTGGTCGCCGTCGCTGAGGAAGAAGAGCGAGACTTCGGGGCCCGAGAGGAACTCCTCGATCAGCACGGCGCCGCTCGGGAGGTAGCTCTCGGCGTGAGCCAGGGCCGCCGCGCGGTCGGAGGTCACGATGACGCCCTTACCCGCGGCCAGGCCGTCCGCCTTGACGACATACGGGGCGCCGAACCGGTCGAGGGCGGCCTCGACGCCTGCGGTGTCGTGCGCGCGGACCGATCCGCCGGTGGGGACGCCCGCGGCATCCATGATCCGCTTCGCGTAGGTCTTCGACCCCTCGAGCTGGGCCGCGGCCTTGCCCGGGCCGAACACGGGGATGCCGTGCGCGCGCAGCGGGTCGGCGACGCCTGCGACGAGGGGCGCCTCGGGGCCGACGACGACGAGGTCGATCGCCTCGTTCTTCGCGAAGGTCAGGACGGCGGTGGGATCCATCGGGTCGACGTCGACGAGGTGCGCTTCGCGGGCGATCCCGGCGTTGCCGGGGGCGGCGAAGATCGCGTGCGACTCCTCTTCGGAGCGCAGCGCGAGGATGATGGCGTGCTCGCGCGCGCCCGAACCGAGGACCAGGATTCTCACGCGGCCAGCCTACCGAGCACGGGGCCGAGCGTTCGGCGTCGGACACAACGCAGGAGTTCTGGGGGTCGGGCGGGGATTTCCCGCCCGCGTCCGCGCCGGAGGAACGCGGTTCCTGCGTCGTGCACGCGACGCGTCCGCCCCTGCGCAATGGCGAACAGTGCACCGGCATGATCGCCGCCGCCGCCGCCGCCGCCGCCGCCGCAGCCGAGGCGCTCGCGCCGCGGCGGGACACAACGCAGGAGTTCTGCGCCGGGGGCGGCCGTCCGAAGCGCCCGGCGGGTGCCGGGCCCCAGAACTCCTGCGCAGTGTCCGGGGTGGTCGTCGAGCGGTCCGCGGGTAGCGTGGATCGCATGCCTCCCCGCCGCATCGAGACCGGAGATGGCCGTGCCGCGCTCGCCGCGGTCGCCGCCGGAGACGCCCCGCGCCCGGCGACCGCCACGGCCGTGCGCTATCTGCTGCAGCTGCTCGTCGAGAAGGCCCCGGGCAACTCGGTCGAGATGCGCGTGCCGCCCTTCGGCGCGGTGCAGGTGATCGAGGGGCCGCGGCACACGCGCGGCACCCCGCCCAACGTGGTCGAGACCGACGCCGCGACGTGGATCGCCGTCGCCACCGGTCAAGAGAAGTGGACGGATGCCGTGACCGCCGGCCGCATCGTCGCCTCGGGCGTGCGCGCCGACCTCAGCGCGCTGCTGCCGCTGCGGCCGTGAACGGAGCGGGCGCGACGGTGCGGTCGCGGTGTTGGCCCCGCCACCTCGTTGTCCGAGCCCCGGCGCTCGCCCCGCCCCCGCCCAGGCCCCGGCCCCATGCGGCGCCCGCCGCCCCGCCCTCTCGACGCCGAGACAGCGCGACCCCGAAACGGTGCGGTGGTGGGACAATGGGCGTATGGCCGAGCAGCCCGCCCCCGAACGATCGTCCGCCGCGCGCGATGAGCGCCAGACGCTGACGGTCCGTCGCGCCCCGAAGTACGGCGTGTTCCTGGCGGCCGGGGCGTTCCTCGGAATCCTCGTCGCTCTGCTGCTCACCGTCTTCATCGACGGTTCCGACATCAGCCCGTACACGCAGGTCGTCTACTCGCAGATGCAAGTCTTCGGCTTCACGGCCCTGATCTTCGTCGTGCTGGGCGTCGCGGTGGGGGCGATCGTCGCCCTGATCTTCGAGCGCACCGTCGGCGGTCGGACCCGCCAGGTCACCGTCGAGCACGAGCAGCACGGCATGTGACCTGCGCTCCGCCCCTCACGCCAGTTCGGCGATGATCGGGTGGATCGCGGTGTCGAAGGCGGCCACGTCGCCGCGCAGACCATCGGTCACCGCCACGGTCAGAGAACCGATCCACCACACGCCCCGCTGCGCCAGCGGAAGCACCTGCACGTTCAGCTCGAACGAGTGCGCTCGTCGCCCCACGGCCCGCTCGTGCGCGGCGATCGCGCTCGCATAGGCGCGGTACGAGACCCCGGGTCGGGCGGCGGCCTCGCGCGCGTAGCGATCGTGGGCGAGCCGGGCGAAGTCCACCGCGTCGTCTGCGTGCGCCCCGATGGCCGCACGCAGGGTCTCGGACCCTTCGACCGGCAGAGTGACGAGCGTGTCGAAACCGTCGATCAACTCGAGGGGAACGGGCGAGGGGTGCGCCTGCGGCTCCACCGTCATCGCCCAGTACTCGCGCCACTCGCGTTCGAGCTGCGCGTGCGCGGCATCCGTCCGCTCGTCCACCCACGGGGGCGGCACGCGACGCAGGGCGGGGAGCTCGTCGGGAGACCGGATGCCGAGGACCTGGCGCAGATAGAGCGCGACGAGCACCGTTGGCGCCGCGTCCTCGCGGATCACCCACTCCGGCTGACCGCCCGTCATGGCGTCATTGTAGGGACGGGGAGAGACGTCGGGGCGGGCCTTGCGTCGCGGGCGCGGTGCCCGCGCGTGTTCGCCCCGGGTAGTCTGTTGCGGTGGCTTCCGCTCCCCACGAAAACCCGTACTCCGCCGCAGGCGTCGATACCGCCGCCGGAGATCTCGCCGTCGAACTGATGAAGTCGGCCGTGCGCCGCACGCACGGGCCCGAGGTGCTCGGCGGGGTCGGCGGTTTCGCCGGTCTCTTCGACGCCTCCGCGCTCCGCGACTACGCGCGCCCCCTGCTCGCGACCAGCACCGACGGCGTCGGCACGAAGGTCGCGATCGCCCAGGCCATCGACAAGCACGACACGATCGGCGAAGACCTCGTCGGCATGGTCGTCGACGACATCGTCGTGGTCGGCGCGCGTCCGCTCTTCATGACCGACTACATCGCGTGCGGCAAGGTCGTGCCCCAGCGCATCGCCGACATCGTCGCGGGCATCGGGCGCGGATGCGCGATGACCGGTACGGCGCTGGTCGGCGGTGAGACCGCCGAGCACCCCGGCCTGCTGGGCGTCGACGACTACGACGTCGCGGGAGCGGCGACCGGCGTGGTCGAGGCCGATCGCATCCTCGGCGCCGATCGCGTGCGCAGCGGTGACGTCGTGCTGGCGCTGGCCTCGAGCGGCCTGCACTCCAACGGCTACTCGCTCGTGCGCCACATCATCACCGGTGCGGGCATCGCGTACGGCTCCGCCTCGGCCGAGCTCGGCGGCACGTGGGGCGAGGCGCTGCTCGAACCCACGCGCCTGTACACCTCGCCGCTGCTGCGCCTGCTCGACGACGGTGCCGTGGGCACCGGCATCCACTCCCTCAGCCACGTCACGGGCGGCGGCATCGCCGCGAACCTCGCGCGCGTGCTGCCGCAGCAGACCTGGGTCGATGTCGACCGTTCGACGTGGAGCCCCTCGCCGGTGTTCCGCGTGCTCGCCGACATGGGCGGGCTCGACCTGACGGCGACCGAGGGCACGTGGAACCTCGGCATCGGCTTCCTCGCGGTCGTCGCCCCCGAGGTCGCCGATGCCGCGACCGCGGCGTTGCAGGCCGAGGGCATCGCCACCTGGCAGGTCGGCGTCGTGCGCGACGGCGCCCGCCCCGAGGGCGAGTACGAACAGGGCGCCAAGGGCGTCGACGGTGGCGCCGTGCGCCTGGTCGGAACCTACGCGGATGCCGGCACGCCGGCGAACGGAGCGAGCTAACACCTCATGTGCGGCATCGTCGGCATGGCCGGGCAGGGCCCGGTCAACCAGGAGATCTACGACGCGCTCCTCCTCCTCCAGCATCGGGGTCAGGACTCCACGGGTATGGCCACGGCCGAGTCCAGCGGCGTCTTCCACATCTACAAGGCCCGCGGTCAGGTGCGCGAGGCCTTCCGTACGCGCGACATGCGCGCCCTGCTCGGCGACATCGGTCTCGGCCACGTGCGCTACGCCACCAAGGGCACCGCGTCGAACGAAGAAGAGGCCCAGCCCTTCTACGTCAACGCGCCCTACGGCATCGTGCTCGTGCACAACGGCAACCTCACGAACACGCGCGAGCTGACGACCGAGCTTTTCCACAAGGACCGCCGTCACCTCAACACCAGCAGCGACACCGAGCTGCTCGTGAACATCCTCGGCTCGGAGCTGCAGTCCGAGATCACCGGCCCCGACCTCGACCCCGCGCAGGTCTTCCGCGCGGTCGGCCGCGTGCACGAGCGCGTCGAGGGGTCGTACGCCTCGATCGCCCTCATCGCCGGCTACGGCCTGCTCGCGTTCCGCGACCCCTTCGGCATCCGTCCCCTCATCCTCGGCAAGCGTGCCGCTGCTCAGGTGCCGGGCGGTGAGCCGCGCGACGAGTACATCGTGGCGTCCGAGTCGCTGGTGCTCGAGAACGCCGGCTTCGAGGTCGTGCGCGACGTGCTCCCCGGCGAAGCGGTGTTCATCACCCTCGACGGGACGCTGCACTCCCAGCAGTGCGCCGAGCACCCGACGCTCGCGCCGTGCTCGTTCGAGTACGTCTACCTCGCGCGTCCCGACTCGGTCATGAACGGCGTCTCGGTGTACGAGACGCGTTTGCGCATGGGCGAGCGCCTGGCCGACACGGTGGCGAAGTACACCCCCGCGGGGGCGATCGACGTGGTCATGCCGATCCCCGACTCCGCGCGTCCGGCCGCGATGCAGGTGGCCCGCAAGCTCGGCATCGAGTACCGCGAGGGCTTCTACAAGAACCGCTACGTCGGCCGCACCTTCATCATGCCGGGGCAGGCGGTGCGCAAGAAGAGCGTGCGCCAGAAGCTCAACGCCATGTCGACCGAGTTCCAGGGCAAGAACGTGCTGCTCGTCGACGACTCGATCGTCCGCGGTACGACCAGCCGCGAGATCATCCAGATGGCGCGGGATGCCGGGGCCAAGAGCGTGACGTTCGCCTCGGCGGCACCGCCGGTGCGCTACCCCCACGTGTACGGCATCAACATGCCTTCGCGCCACGAGCTCGTCGCCCACGGTCGCACGATCCCCGAGATCGCCGAAGAGCTCGGCTGCGACTACCTCGTGTACCAGGAGGTCGACGACCTCAAGGCGGCGATCATGGAGGGCACCGACTTGGTCGACCTCGACATGAGCTGCTTCGACGGCCGCTACGTCACGGGAACCGTGTCTGAGGAGTACCTCGCCTGGGTCGAGGGCAGCCAGGAGTCTTGACCCGCCGCAGCGCGGGAACCATCGCCCTCGCCGCTGCGGCGATCGTGCTGCTGGCGTTGACCCTGCGCATCGCGGTGGCCTCACTGTCGCCTCTTCTGGCGCGCATCGGCGAGGAGTTCCCGCTCCCGGCGGTGGTGGTGGGCCTGATCGGCATGGCGCCTCCGGTCGCGTTCGCGCTCGCCGGAATGGTGACGCCGGCGATCGAGCGGCGCTTGGGGCTGGAGCGCTCGGTGCTGGTCGCCGCGATCACGGCCGCGGTCATGCTGGGGCTTCGGGCGGCGGCGGTGGATGCGTGGTCGCTCCTCGGGGCGACGGCCGGGGTGTTCGCGGCGGTGGGCGTCGCGAACGTGCTCATCCCGACCGTGGTGAAGAAGTACTTCCCCGAGCGCATCGGGCTCATGACGACCGTCTACAGCACCGCGATGGCGGTGGCGACGTTCACGCCCCCGCTCGTCGCCGTGCCGCTGGCCGATGCCGTGGGGTGGCGCGGCTCGTTCGTGACGTGGGCCGTCGTGGCGCTGGCCGCGGTCGCCCCCTGGGTCGCTCTGACCCTGCGCGCGCGGGCGTCGCGACGCGATGCGCTCGACGAGCCGCGCACCGCCGTCCTGTCGCGGCTCGTCCGTGTGCCGCAGACGTGGGCCCTCGTGATCACGTTCGGCGTGAACTCCTCGGTCGCGTACGGGATGTTCGCGTGGATGCCGCTCCTGCTCATCGACGTCGCCGGAGTGGATGCCGCGGAGGCCGGCGGACTGCTCGCGCTCTTCTCCTTCATGGGCCTGCCGGTGTCGCTGCTCGTGCCTCTGCTCGTCGCGCGACTCGGTCGCACGACCCCGTTCTACGTGGTCGCGGTCGCGGGCGGGCTGATCGGGGTCGTCGGCCTGCTGGTGGCCCCCGCCGCGGCGACGGTGCTGTGGGTGGTGCTCATCGGCATCCCTCCGCTGATGTTCCCGCTGGCGCTCGTGCTGTTCGGGTTGCGCACGCGCTCGCACGAGACGACCGTCGCGCTGAGCGGTTTCGTGCAGAGCGTGGGTTATGGCTTCGCGGCCCTCACGCCCTTGGCGATCGGGGTGACCCACGACCTGACCGGCGGATGGACCGCGGGTCTGGTGTTGATCGGCGCCGCACTGCTTCTCGTCGTGCCCGCGGCGATCGTCATGGTGCGCCGCGAAAGCGTCGAGGAGGCCTGGGAACGCCGCACGGGCCTGCGCTGGTGACGACGCCGCGGACATGACCGAAGGGCGGCGACAAGAAGTCGCCGCCCTTCGGTCGTTGCAGCTTCAGCGGGTACGACGATCACACGACCGCGGCACCGAGGTACGAGCGGTACGAGAACGAGCGGGAAGGCGTCAGGCCTTCTCGTTGTCGTATTCGTCGCTGTACTGGTCGGCCCACTTGTCGACGTACGCGTCTTCACCCGGAGCGGG
>Ga0308159_1002845_pt1 | contig 18911 bp, 13 predicted proteins | sample PhyCR1_FD_201040 | JGI IMG/M metagenome (GOLD analysis project Ga0308159, IMG submission 201040) | Phyllosphere microbial communities from UC Gill Tract Community Farm, Albany, California, United States - DLSLC.R1 | ecosystem: Host-associated > Plants > Phyllosphere > Unclassified | place: USA... | reverse complement strand
CAGAGACCGACGTTGTAGCGGTTGAGCCTCATCCCGCCGTCGGACCGGTCGCCGAGCGTCCGCGCCTCGTCGATCACGGCACGCAGCCGATCGAAGGCAGGGGTGTCCAGCCGCAGGTACGACCCGTCACCCAAGAAGAGCGCGCGATCGCCGACGACGAGTGCCGTGTACAGATCGGTGAAGTCGACCTCGGCATCGCCCACCGTCACGCGCGCGTGCAGGTCGAACCAGTCGCTGCCGTCGTCGGCGCCGGTGTGCAGGTGCACCGCGGCCGGCTCGGCCGCCGCCCGGTAGGTCGGAACCCCTTCGGCTGATTCCACCCGGACGTGGTCGAGGGTCTGGAAGCGGGGCACCGCCTCGACCACGAAGATCGCGGCGTCGGCGCGAACCAGGGTGCGCGGCGGAGTCGCTCCCGACGAGAACGGCTGCGGCAGATCGATGCGCAGCTCGGCCGCGATGCCCGACACCGCACTCCACACCGCAGCCTCATGCGCGTGGTCGCGACGGCCGTTCGTGGAGGAACGGTCCCACCGCACCGAGACAGACGGGTTTCCCTCCCGTCGGTCGAGGAGGATCTCGAGGACGGGATGGGGAGGCGGGGGCAGGTCGACCGTCCCCCGAGGAGACACCACCGGCGCCTCGAGCTGGAGGCGCGGAAGGTAGTCGCGGAAGAAGGCATCGGAACCCCCGTCGACGGCCAGGGCGCTCGCGCGAGCCAACAGCCCGCGCAGGGCCCCCGTCGCCGGCGTCGCGAGGCGAGCGAGGGTGATGAGCTCGTCGTCGCCGTCTCGATCCGCGACGAACGCCACCGCCACGGCGGGATCGCCCACGATCCACGACGGCCGAGAGGCGATCTCGTCGTCGACACCCTCGACGATGCCGCGCACGTGCAGGGCCGACCCGCGCCGGTCGATCGCGACTGCCGCAGTCGTCTCGGACTCGAGGATCCGCACGGGATGGTGCGCACCGGATCCGGAGACGAGCGGCACTCCCGCCGCGAGGACGGCCTCGAGCTGCATCCACAGCGAGTGCGGAGGGACGGCGGAGAGCGGCATCCATTCATCGGAGAGGAACGCTCCGTTTCCGGAGCGGCCGAGCCGGCCCAGGCTGTCGAGGGCCGCCCGCGCTCGAGGATCGGCGGACAGCAACGACAGGCCCGACCACCCCGCGCGTCCTTTGATCCAGGTGCCGCGCGTGCCCCTCATGCCGGGGCGCGCGGTCACCGTCAGGGCGGTGCTGCGGCCGTGACCGCCACCGCGGCGGACGGCGAGGAAGAGGCACAGGTCGACGAGCGGGTCGTCGTCGACGCGGGACCCGTCGGCGAGCAGTTCGTCGAGGGACCGCTGCCACTCCGGGCGGGGCGGGCGCCCGGCCGAGACCATGCGGTCGAAGAGCACGATCGACGCCGCGCACGAGTGCTCGCACTCCGGACCCCGTCCACAAGAGCACCACCCCGATACGCGCGTGAGATCGGACCGAACCCGCACCTCGAGATGCTCGTAGCCCGCCGCTCCGAACGATTGCGCGGAGACGACCAGAACGCCGTCGAACGTCTTCACCTCGCCGACCTCGACCGAGCCGTAGACCAGCAGCCGATCGGCGCGCGCCATGGCCGCCGGGGAGAAGATCTCTCCGGCGATGCTGAGCGCCTCGGGGTCCATGTGCATCACGCCATTCTCCCCGGCCCCACCGACATCCGAGGGCCGGTGCCGGCGAGAACGGAGAGAATGCGCCGAGAGCTCTCGCGGGGGAGGAGGGTCGACTCCGGCGGTCGTTACGCTGGAGCCGTGACCACCCTCCACGATTCTTCGGTGCGCGGTTTCGCCTCCGACAACTACTCCGGAATCCACCCCGACGTGCTGGCCGCGATCGCCTCCGCCAACGACGGCCACCAGGTCGCCTACGGCGAAGACGTCTACACCGCGCGCCTGCAGGAGCTGTTCGTGTCGCTCCTCGGCGAGGGCGTCGAAGCCTACCCGGTCTTCAACGGCACGGGCGCGAACGTCGTCGGTCTGCAGTCGATGCTCCCCCGCTGGGGCGCCGTGATCTCGGCATCCACCGCTCACATCAACGTCGACGAGGGCGGAGCGCCCGAGCGCGTCGGCGGGATCAAGCTGCTCACCGTTCCCACCGATGACGGCAAGCTCACCCCCGAGCTCGTCGACCGCGAAGCCTGGGGTTGGGGCGACGAGCACCGCGCGCAGCCCCTGGTCGTCTCGATCACCCAGTCCACCGAGCTGGGCACGCTCTACAGCGTCGAGGAGATCCGCGAGCTCGCCGCCCACGCCCACGGGCACGGCATGCGCCTGCACATGGACGGCGCGCGCATCTCGAATGCCGCCGCAGCCCTCGACGTGCCCCTCCGCGCCTTCACGCGCGACGCGGGCGTCGACGTGTTGAGCTTCGGCGGAACGAAGAACGGTGCCATGATCGGCGAGGCCATCGTCGTCCTCGACCCCGAGGCGTCCACGGGCCTGACCTACCTGCGCAAGCTCGACATGCAGCTGTCCAGCAAGATGCGATTCGTGTCGGCCCAGCTGGTCGCCCTGCTCGAGAACGACCTGTGGCTGCGCAACGCCCGCCACTCCAACGCCATGGCGCAGCGCCTGCGCGCCGGTATCGAAGCGGGCCTCGCCGACGGCTCGATCCAGGGCGTCGAGTTCACCCAGCCGACCCAGGCGAACGGCGTCTTCGCGACGCTTCCCGCCGGGGTCGCGGACCGGTTGCGCCGGAGCTTCCGCTTCTACGACTGGGATGAGCTGCGTCGCGAGGTCCGCTGGATGTGCTCGTTCGACACGACCGAGGCCGACATCGACTCCTTCGTCGCGGCGATCGCGCGCGAGACCACCGCCTGAATCCCGCCGAGAGGCACGACGGCCGCGGCATCCGCATCGAGGATGCCGCGGCCCTCCTCGTTCACGCGCCGGCGAGCCAGGCCCGGTAGGCGTCGAAGGTCGACTCGCGACCGAGGAACGACTGCACGAGCTCACGGGCGTCGCGGGTACCGCCCGGCTCGAGGATCTCGCGCCGGTACCGCGTGGCCGTGTCGACGTCGAACAGGTCGTCGCCGAAGGCCGACAGCAGGTCGCGCGCGATCACGAGGCTCCACTGGTAGGTGTAGTAGCAGGCGCCGTAGCCGGTCAGATGCCCGAAGCCCGCGTACGAGTGCGAGCCGTCGAGTGGCACGACCGGGCTGGCCGCGCGGTAGTAACCGTCGACCGCCGTGGCGAGGTCGGCCGGCCGGTCGACGTGCAGGCGGTACGAGGTCGTGGCGTGCCCGAGCTGACGCGTTACCTCCAACGCCCGGCCGAACGCGTCGGCCCTCCGCATGCGCGCGACGAGATCTGCCGGGATCGGCTCACCCTGATCGTTCACGGCGAAGGCGGCGAGCGCCTCGGCGTCCCACGCCCACTCCTCGAGCAGTTGGCTGGGCGCCTCGACGAAGTCCCACTCGGTCGCCACGCCCGTCCACCGCGCCCAGGTCTGGTGACCGCCGAGGATGTCGTGCACGAGGTGACCGAACTCGTGGAAGAACGTCACGACCTCGTCGTGCTCGAGGAGTCCCCGCGAGAAGTTGCACAGCAGCACCGACTCGGGCAGCGACCGCCCGGTGATGCCCGGGGCCAGGCCGAAGCACGCGGCGTGGTTGTACTTGCCGTCGCGCGGGTGCAGGTCGAGGTGGATGCGGCCGAGGCGCTCCTCACCGCGCACGACATCGTAGGTGCGCACGTCGTCGTGCCACGAGGGCGCGTCGACGGGGACGTATTCCACGTCGAGCAGACGCGCGGTGGTCGCGAGAACCCCTTCGAGCACGCGGTCGAAACGGAAGTACGAGCGCACCAGCTGCGAGTCGACGTCGTACTCCTCGCGCTTGAGAGCGCTGAGCACGTACCAGAAGTCGGCGATCGTGACCGCGGCGGCGGAGGGCTCGTCTCGGTGGAGACGCTCGAGCACGCGGTCGTACTCGACGGCGGCGGCGGGAGCCACGGCATCCGCCACCTTCTCGAGGAAAGCCTCCACCGCGGCGGACGAACCGATCATGCGGGTCTCGGTCTCGTAGTCGGCCCAGTCGCCGTACCCGAGCAGCGCAGCGCGCTCTGCACGGACGGCGAGGAGCTCGGCGAGCACGGGCTCGTTCACGGGCCACGCGAGGTCGTTGTAGGCCCCCATGAGCTCGTGGCGCACGGCGCGGTCTCGCGCGTACTCGCGCACAGGCATGAGGTCGGTGTACTCGGTGGTGAGCGTCACCATCCCGTCGGCGTCGGCCGGGTGCTCTGCGATGAAGTCGTCGGGGAGCCCGTCGAGCGACGACGCGGGCACGCGGATCTCGCGCCGGCCCTCGCGGATGTTGCGCGAGAAGGTCAGCGAGAGCTCGGTGTCGCGATCGGTAAGCTCGCGCACGCGCTCTCGGGCGGCGTCGTCGAGGTCGACACCGCCGCGGCGGAAGTCGCGCTGGATCTGCGAGAGCAGGCGCTGCTCGTCGGCGTCGAGTCCGTCGGCGGTGGCGTCGGCGAAGACGCCCCACAGCGCGCGGTCGAGCAGCCGACGCGACTGCACCGCGTCGACCGCCTGCGCCTGCTTCTCGGCCGCGTCTCGCACCTCGCCGTCGGGATGCGATTCACTCACCAGGTGCGAGGGCGCGGCGGCCTCGCTCAGGGCGATCTCGGCCTCGTTCCATAGCGCGAGACGCTCGCGCAGCGGCAGGTCGGACTCGGCGGTGAGCCGGGCGTCGATCTCGGCCACGCGCGCGAGGCGCTCGGTCGGACGGTCTTCGGCGAAGGCACGCCAGCCGTCGGGGTCGCGCGGGAGGGTCAGGGGTTCCAGGGGAGGATGCGGCATGCTTCGACCCTAGGCAGGGCCTCCGGTACAGGCAATGATCCGGGCACGTGGGCCCCCTGCCGACGGGGTCAGCGTAGGGCGCCGACCGACGCGAGCGCCTGACGGATGAGGGTGCCGCGGCCGCCCTCCATCTCGTCGGAGAGGGCGTCGGATGCCGCTTCCTCCGGCGAGAGCCACGTGACCTCGAGCGCGTCCTGGCGCGGCTCGCACGTGCCGGTCACCGGAACCACGAAGGCGAGGGCGACGGCGTGCTGGCGGTCGTCGTGGAACGCGCTGACCCCGGGGAGGGGGAAGTACTCGGCGACCGTGAAGGGGGTCGGCGAGGGCGGAAGCAGGGGGAACGCCATCGGGCCGAGGTCGTTCTCGAGGTGGCGGAACAGCGCGTCGCGCACGGTCTCGCCGTACCGGACGCGCCCCGAGACGAGGGTGCGGGTCATCTCGCCGAGGGGCGTGGCTCGCAGCAGGATGCCGACCTGGGTCACCGTCCCCATGCCGTCGGTGCGGACGGGGAGGGCCTCGACGTACAGCATGGGCAGTCGGCGCCGCGCCTCGGCGAGCTCGACCTCGCTCAGCCACCCCGGGTTGGGGTTGGGACCTCCCTGGGCTCCTGAGAAGGACGCCGAGAGCGGCTCGCGCTCATCGCCGTTGTCGCCGGGTTCGGGATCGGGGGTGCGCACGGGCATGCTCCCTGTATATCAACCGCGTGCCTCGGATGCCGCGTGTCCGCCGCCGCGGGGGCGATGTCGGAGGCCTTTGCCACAATGTCCGCATGAGCGTTGAGCCCTTCCTCGACCCGTCCGTCGTGCGGTGGTCGGTGCCGCCCGCGGAGCGCGGCGACCGGCCACTCCTGGTGCTGCTGCACGGCTACGGCTCCGACGAACACGATCTTTTCGGCCTGGTGCCGTTCCTCCCCGACGCCTTCGTCGTCGCGAGCCTGCGGGCTCCGCTCGCGCCGCCCTGGCCGACGCCCGGTGCTTCGTGGTATCCGATCGAGGGCCTCGACGGCCGCGACCCCGCCGCGGTCACCCGCGCGGCCGAGGCGGTGCTGGCCTGGGTCCGCGCCTCGGTGGGCGATGCCCCGGTCGGGCTCCTCGGCTTCTCACAGGGCGGCGCGGTGGCGCTGCAGACCCTCCGGGTAGACCCGGATGCCGTTTCCTTCGCGGTCGTGCTCGCGGGATATGCCGCGGGCGGCGAGCTTCCCGGCGACGCAGTGCTGGCCACGCGTCGCCCGCCGGTGTTCTGGGGCCGCGGCGCAGCAGACGATGTGATCCCGACGCCCCTGATCGACGCGACGTCGCAGTGGCTGCCCCGTCACAGCGAGCTGCGGGGCCGGGTGTACCCGGGACTCACGCACTCCATCTCGCAGGTCGAGCTCGACGATGTCCGCGACTTCCTCGATGAGAGACTCGCCGACCGCACCCACGGAGACCGGAGCTGAGAGGGGTGTCGCACGGGCCGACTGTGGGCTATCGTGAGTTTCCCTGTCCCCGAGAACGAGGTCTCCTCCCGTGAAGAACGTCGACGTCTCCGCGCTTCTGCCCTCGCGCTGACCCGTCGTCCCGCCGTTTCTCGGCCTCCCTCCGCTGACGCGGACGGGTTCGGTGTCTGCGCATCCCGCGTCATCGGAGTTGTCTCGTGTCATCCCGGCTCGAGCTGAGACAGGGGAGCTTTCGCGAGGCGCCGGTCTAGGCGGGCGTCAGCCGCCGTCTCCTCCGCCCCGCCGCCCCCGTCAGCGCCGTGGTGGCCGCCGTCGAAGTGAGCGCGGTGGCCGCCGATGACGACCGCGCCGGCATCCGTGCCGCCCGAGCGGCGGGTTCCGCTTCCGGAACCCGCGTCGCGGCGGTGGCGAAGCCTCCGAAGAGCAGAGCCAGGATGCCGCCCCTCGTGGCGCCCATGGGGAGGTTGCGACCCCACCAGAGGGCGGCTCCGACGGCGAACCCGATCAGGACGGAGACGGCGGCCACCGCGACGGCGGTCGAGCGGGACCACGACGCGTCGCTCATGCCGCCACGCTCGGCGGCGCGCTTCGGCCCGGCGTCCGGCGGGCGGGGAACCCGCCTCCGCCCCCGGGAGGAGGCTGTTTCCGCGGCGGGCGAACGTCAACCCCGACCCGATGTCGGAGGTCCGGGAGAAGATGTCGGCATGGCCGACGTATTGGAGAGGTTCGGTCCTGCGACGCAGGACTGGTTCCGTGGCGCCTTCTCGGCACCGACCAATGCGCAGAAGGGCGCGTGGGAATCCGTGTCGTCGGGGCGCAACGCGCTCGTGGTCGCGCCCACCGGTTCGGGCAAGACGCTGTCGGCCTTCCTCTTCGCGATCGACCGCGTGTTCCGCGAGAAGGGCCCCGAGGTTCCGGATGCCGCTCCCGCACGCCGCGGCAAGAGCGCTGCCCCGAAAGCACCCCCGACCACCACCCGCATCCTCTACATCTCGCCGCTGAAGGCGCTCGGCGTCGACGTCGAGCGCAACCTCCGCTCGCCGCTCGTCGGGATCGGGCAGTCAGCGCGCCGTCTCGGCATCGAGGTGCCCTCGGTGACCGTGGGCGTGCGCTCGGGCGACACGAGTTCGAGCGACCGCCGCAAGCTCGTGGCCGCTCCGCCCGACATCCTCATCACCACACCCGAGTCGCTCTACCTCATGCTCACGAGTCAGGCAGCCGAGACGCTGCGCGGCGTGCACACGGTGATCATCGACGAGGTGCACGCGGTGGCGGCCACCAAGCGCGGGGCGCACCTGGCGGTGAGCCTCGAGCGTCTCGACGCCCTGCTCGACAAACCGGCGCAGCGCATCGGACTCTCGGCCACCGTGCGTCCCATCGACGAAGTGGCCCGGTTCCTCGGCGGGGCTCAGCCCGTCGACATCGTCGCGCCGAAGGCGACCAAGGCCTTCGACCTCTCCGTCGTGGTGCCGATCGACGACATGCTCAATCCGCCGCCGCCCCCGGGGTCACCGCCGCCCGACGAGGCCGGCGACGGCGAGTGGTTCTCGGAGCGTCCCGAGAGCACCGAGATGGCCGGCTCGGTCTGGCCGCACGTCGAAGAGGCCATCGTCGACCGGATTCTCGAGCGACGTTCCACGATCGTGTTCGCCAACTCGCGCCGCCTCGCCGAACGACTGACGGGGCGGCTCAACGAGATCTACGCCGAGCGGCTGGGCATCGATGTGCCCGAACCCACGGTTCCGGCAGCGACCATGGCGCAGGCGGGCTCCTCGGCGGGCGTCGCCGCGATCCTCGCCAAGGCGCACCATGGCTCGGTGTCGAAAGAACAACGCGCCCAGGTCGAAGACGAGCTGAAGTCCGGAACCCTGCGCTGCGTGGTGGCCACGAGCAGCCTCGAGCTCGGCATCGACATGGGGTCGGTCGATCTCGTCATCCAAGTCGAATCTCCGCCCAGCGCGGCATCGGGCCTCCAGCGCGTGGGTCGCGCCGGTCACCAGGTCGGCGAGGTCAGCCGCGCCGCGCTCTTCCCCAAGCACCGCAGCGACGTGCTGCACACCGCCGTCGTCACCGAGCGCATGCTCGCCGGGCGGATCGAGGCCATCTCGGTCCCCCAGAACCCGCTCGACATCCTCGCCCAGCAGACGGTCGCGGCGAGCGCCCTGGGGTCGATCGACGTCGAGGAGTGGTTCGAGACGGTCAAGCGCAGTGCGCCGTTCCGCTCCCTCCCCCGGTCCGCGTACGAGGCCACCCTCGACCTCCTCGCCGGTCGGTACCCGTCCGACGAGTTCGCCGAGCTGCGCCCGCGCCTGGTGTGGGACCGCGACGCCGGCACCCTCACGGGTCGACCCGGAGCGCAGCGCGTCGCGGTCACCAGCGGTGGCACCATCCCCGACCGCGGGCTCTTCGGCGTCTTCGTCGCGGGCGAGTCTCAGAATGCGCGTGTCGGCGAGCTCGACGAAGAGATGGTCTACGAGTCGCGCGTCAACGACGTCTTCACCCTCGGCACCACCAGCTGGCGCATCGTCGAGATCACCCACGACCGCGTCAACGTGCTCCCCGCGTTCGGACAGCCCGGAAAGCTCCCGTTCTGGCACGGCGACGGCATCGGACGCCCGGCCGAACTGGGCGAAGCACTGGGCAAGTTCTCGCGCGACATCGCGGGGGCCGACCGCGGCAAGGCCGAAGAGCGGCTGCGCGAGTCAGGCCTCGACGACAACGCCATCACCAACCTGCTGGCCTACCTGGCCGAGCAGCGCGAGGCCACCGGGAGCCTGCCCACCGACAAGACGCTCACCGTCGAGCGCAGCCGCGACGAGGTCGGCGACTGGCGCATCATCCTGCATTCCCCGTACGGCATGCAGGTGCACTCGCCCTGGGCCCTCGCGGTGAACGCCCGCATCCGCGAGCGCCTCGGAGTCGAGGGGGCGGCGGTCGCGAGCGACGACGGCATCATCGCCCGCGTTCCGGATGCCGCGGCGGAGCCGCCCGGAGCCGACCTCTTCGTCTTCGAAGCCGACGAACTCGAGCAGATCGTCACCGACGAAGTGGGCGGTTCGTCGCTGTTCGCCTCACGCTTCCGCGAGTGCGCCGCTCGCGCCCTGCTCCTGCCGCGGCTGAACCCCAACCGCCGGTCCCCGCTGTGGCAGCAGCGCCAGCGCTCGGCACAACTGCTCGAGGTCGCCAAGCGGCACCCGGCGTTCCCGATCATCCTCGAGACGCTGCGTGAGGTGCTGCAAGACGTCTACGACCTCCCCGCCCTGCTGCGGATCACGCGGCAGATCGGAGAGCGGAAGATCCGCCTCGTCGAGATCACGACGTCGCAGCCTTCCCCGTACGCGCGCGACCTGCTCTTCGGCTACGTCGGGGCCTTCATGTATGAGGGCGACTCGCCCCTCGCCGAACGGCGTGCGGCGGCTCTGTCGGTCGATCCGGCGCTGCTGAGCGAGCTGCTGGGCAAGGTCGAGATGCGCGAGCTGCTCGACCCCGACGTGATCACCCAGTTCGAGCGCGAGGCGCAGCGTCTCGACCCCGACCGTCGCGCCCGCGGCGTCGAGGGGGTGGCCGATCTGCTGCGCATCCTCGGCCCCCTCGACGCAGGCGAGGTGGCTGCCCGGCTCGATACCGAGGGCGAGGCGCTCGCTGAGGCCGAACAGCACCTCGCCACCCTCGTCGACGACCGGCGCGCCATCCGCGTCACCATCGCCGGCGTCTCGCGCACCGCCGGAATCGAAGACGCCGGTCGGCTCCGCGACGCTCTGGGCGCGGCTCTGCCCGTCGGCATCCCGAACGCTTTCCTCGAGCCCTTCCCCGATCCCCTCGGCGATCTTGTCGCACGCTTCGCCCGCACGCACGCGCCGTTCCCCACCGATGCGGTGGCCGAGCGCCTCGGCGTGGGGGTGGCGGTCGCTCGCCTGACGCTGCAGCGGCTCGAGTCGCAGGGGCGCCTGACCAGCGGGTTCTTCCTGCCCGAGGCATCGGGCGGCCGCCGCGGCGACGAGACGGAATGGTGCGACGTCGAGGTCTTGCGGCGTTTGCGCATGCGGTCGCTCGCTGCCATCCGCGGCAGTGTCGAGCCGGTTCCCCCGGCCGCCTACGCCCGCTTCCTCCCGGTGTGGCAGCATCTCGGTCGCCCCCTCGAGGGCATCGACGGGGTGCTCGCGGTCATCGAGCAGTTGGCGGGTGTTCCCATCCCGGCGAGCGCGTGGGAGTCGCTCATCCTGCCGTCGCGCGTGGCCGATTACTCTCCCGCCCTGCTCGACGAGCTGACCGCCACCGGCGAGGTGGTCTGGTCGGGGCATGGCACCTTGCCGGGTCGGGACGGGTGGATCGCGCTGCACCCGGCCGAGGCGGCGCCCTTCACCCTGCAAGACCCGGACGATGCCGACGACCCCGCGCCGGACTCGCTCGAGGCGCGCATCCTCCGCGCTCTCGAGGGTGGGGGCGCGTACTTCGCCGGTCAGCTGAGACAGCTCGCCGGCGCCGAGAACGAGCAGTCCGTCAACGATGCGCTCTGGGCGCTCACCTGGGCCGGGCGGGTCACCAACGACACGTTCGCCCCGGTCCGCACCCTGCTGAGCGGCGGAGGCCAGTCGCACCGCGTCGCCCGTCGTGCCCCCCGCGCGCGGATGTATCGGGGCGCCGCCATGCCGCGGGCGACCTCCGCGCCACGACCGCCCTCCCTCGGCGGTCGATGGTCGCTGCTGCCGGAGCGTGAGCCCGATCCTGCCGCCCGCGCCACAGCCACCGCGAGCCTCCTTCTCGATCGCTACGGCGTGGTCACGCGCGGGGCCGTGCAATCCGAGGGCGTGCCCGGCGGCTTCGCCCAGGTGTACCGCATCCTCGCCGGCTTCGAAGAAGCGGGACACTGCCGACGTGGGTACGTGATCGAGAAGCTCGGCGCCGCGCAGTTCGCGGCTTCGGCCACCGTCGATCGGCTGCGCGAGTTCGCGGCGGTGGCCGACCCACCGCCTCTGCGCACGGTGACGCTCGCCGCCACCGACCCCGCCAACCCCTACGGCGCCGCCCTCGGCTGGCCTCCGATCGAGGGGGTCACCCACCGACCGGGTCGCAAGGCCGGGGGGCTCGTCGTGCTCGTCGACGGCGAGCTGACGCTCTACCTCGAGCGCGGTGGGCGCAGCGCCCTCGCCTTCACCGACGTGGAGCCGGCCCTGCAAGCGGCTGCCCGCCACCTCGCCGAGACCGCGAAGAAGCGACGCCTCGACACACTCACCGTCGAGCAGGTCAACGGGGAGTTCGTGTACGGCACCGCCGTCGGGCGGGCCCTGCGCGAGGCGGGGTTCGTCGAGTCGCCCAAGGGTCTGACCCTCCGCAAGCTCACCGCCGGCGACACTCTGCGGGAGACCGCTCGTGCCTGAGGGCGATACCGTCTACCGCGCCGCGGCCAAACTCTCCGCGGCCCTCGCGGGCAAGGTCGTCACGCGGTTCGACATCCGCGTGCCCGGAAGCGCCACCGCCGACTTGCGCGGCGAGACCGTGCACGAGGTCGCCGCGCGCGGCAAGCATCTGCTGCACCGCATCGGGGGGTACACCGTGCACTCGCACCTGAAGATGGAGGGTCGGTGGGACGTCTACCGCCCGGGTGAACGCTGGCGACGCCCCGCATTCAAGGCGCGAGCCATCGTCGGCGTCACGGGGGTGGATGCCGTCGGTTTCGACCTCGCGATGGTCGAGGTGCTGCGCACCTCCGAGGAGCACACCGTCATCGGGCATCTGGGCCCCGATCTCCTCGCCGACGACTGGGACGAGGCAGAGGCGGTGCGCCGGGTCTCTGCGGACGAGAGGCCCGCCCACGTGGCGCTTCTCGACCAGCGCAACGTCGCGGGCTTCGGCAACGTCTATGCGAACGAACTGCTCTTCGTGCGCGGGATCGCGCCGACCACCCCCGCCACCGAGATCGATGTCCGCGCCACCATCGCCCTCGGCGAGCGGATGATCCGGGCCAATCTTCCGCGGCCCGAGCGCACGTTCACCGGCGACAGCCGGCCCGGGCGCCGCTTCTGGGTCTACGGGCGCGAGGGGGCGCCCTGCCGTCGCTGCGGCACCCCCATTCGCGCCACCTCTCTGGGAGCCACGGCCACCAGTGAGCGAAACGTCTACTGGTGCCCGACCTGCCAACCCGGCTGACCCGACCGGCCCGCCCCGGATCCCTCGGGAGAACGCGCGTGAGCGACGGATCCGACGGCGCGTGTCAACCCGCCCGCCTCCCTGCACCCGACGTGCGAAAACAGGGGGACAACTCCACGTCGCACCTCACGTGATCGTTCTCTCGACATCGAGGAAACCGATCGCGGTATCGGCGACGAAGAAGCATTCGAGGGAATGAACGTCATTCCCGGCCCGTTGTGACAAACGTCGGCTCAACCCGATGACCGACCGGAGGGGATCGTGGGAAAGAACTACATCGACATCGAAAACGACCACGGCGAGACGCTGCGTTACCGCAAGCACGTCAACGGTCGCGGGCTCGTCGCGCACGGCGCGAAGGTCCACCCATCGGCGCTGGTCGAGAACGGCGCGTACGTCGAGCCCGGCGTGCAGATCGCCGCGGGGGTTCGTGTCGGCCGCGGTGCCTGGATCGAATCAGACGCCGTGATCGGCCCCGAGGCCCACATCGAACCGCACGCGCACATCTGCGCGGGAGCGATCATCGGTGCCGGCGCCCACATCGGCGTCCGTACGCAGGTCGGCCACAATGCGCGCGTCGCGATGGGCTCTCTCATCGGCGACGACGAGATCATCAACGACGGCGAAGCCGTGGCGACCGATCGCCGAGGACTGCGCCTGGCAGCCTGACGCGGTCGCGACCTCCGCGGCACCCCTGACCCGCACGACTCTTCGGAGCGTGCGGGTTTCTCGCGTTTCCGGGGTGGAGCAGAAGACGCAGTCCCCCACCTCCGCACGAGATCTCAGGCGAAGATCGCCAGCACGAGACCGATGAGCGGAAGCGTCCCCTGGATGCTCGCGGGGCGCAGATACTTCTTTCCCGACGTGAGCAGCACGAGAGCCGCGGCCAGCATCGATCCGAGCGAGAACACCAGCAGCGTGCGGCCGGCGACGTCACCGATGCCGTTGACGAGCCAGAACGCGATTCCGACCGCCGCCCCGATTGCGAGGAACAGATTGTAGAAGCCCTGGTTGTAGGCCAGGGATCTGGTCGCCTCGGCCGCCTGCTGGTCGGCGATCCCGAACACCTTCCAGGTCTTCGGCTGCGTCCAACGCACGCTCTCGAGCACGAAGATGTAGACGTGGAGCAGGGCGGCGAGTCCCGCGAAGACGAGCGCCAGGATGCCGATCATGCGTTCCACGTTAGCGCCGCGGCTAGCCTGGAGCCATGGCGAAAGGCAACGGGTCCCGCGGGCGTGGTGGCGCGCCCCGACGCGCGGGCGGGGCGAGGCCCGCTGCAGCGAGCCGTTCGCGCGCGGCGCAGCCGAAGCCGAAACCCGAGCGGCCGGCGACGCCGCCCCGCGAGCAACCGCGTGATTTCGTGTTGGGCGCGATCCCGGGGGCGACGCCCGGCAAGTGGATCGGCCTGTGGCGGGAGCGGATGCCGCACGTCTCGCTCGAACTTCGCCAGATCGCCGTCGAGGCCCAGCGCGAGGCCCTCGACCACGTCGACGCCGCGCTCATCCGCCTCCCTGTCGAGGCGTCCGACGACGTACATGTGATCCCCCTCTACGAGGAGGAGCCGGTCGTCGTCATGTCGACCGACTCCGACCTGACCGCTGCTGAGATCCTCGACATCGCCGATCTGCGCGGCCAGGTGGTCATCACGGCTGCCGACGACGTCCTGCACCTGTCGATTCCGGATGCCGTCACCCCGGCGTTCGAGGCTCCGGGCGACACCGCCGAGGCCATCGCGACGGTCGCCGCGGGGGTCGGGGTCGTGATCGTGCCGATGTCGCTGGCACGCGCGCATCAGCGACGCGACGTCGAGTACCGCATTCTGCGCGACGGCCCCCGTTCGACGGTCGCCCTCGCCTGGCTCCGCGATCGCACGACCCCGGACGTCGAGACGTTCGTCGGGGTCGTGCGCGGTCGAACCGCGAGGTCTTCCCGCTGACCGCTCGTCGGAGGCGACCACGCACGCGCGTTTCGCTCCGTGTCACCCCCCGGCCGACCGGGAGGGGGCCCGCGTAGAATTCCGGGATGACCGGTTCTCTGCTCTACGTCTGCGTCCGTCCGCAGCGTGAGGCGGCCGTGGCCGAGTGGGCCTCGTTCCGTGACGGTCTCGGGGTGCGCGGCGAAGACCTCGTGCATCACGATCTCGTGCGCGAGCCCTTGCCCGCCGACCTGGACCGGTACGTCGCGGTGGTCGTCGGCGGCAGCCCGTTCAACGTGACCGACCCCGCGAAGACCGACGAGCAGCGGCGTCTCGAGCGCGACCTCGAACGACTGGCCGCCGCGGCCATCGAGGGCCGCACCCGTGCGCTCTTCACCTGCTTCGGGATCGGCGTCGTCACGCGCCTCCTCGGCGGTCGCGTGAGCCTTTTGCACCCCGAGGGCACGGGGCCGACCGACATCGCGCTCACCGCCGCGGGCCGCGACGACGAGCTGTTCGGCATCCTCGAACCGCGCTTCGAGGCCCTGACCGCGCACAAGGAGGGAACGGCGGCGGTGCCGCCGGGAGCGACCCTCCTCGCCGAGAACGACGCGTGCCCGGTGCAGGCCTACCGCGCCGGCGCCGGGCTCTGGGCGACGCAGTTCCACCCCGAACCGACCACCGACGCCTTCGTGGAGCGGATGGTCGTGTACCGCGACGCGGGGTACTTCGACGCCGATGCCTTCGACGAGGTGTCCGCGCATGTGCGCACCGCCTCGGTGGAGCAGCCCACCCGGCTGCTGCGCTCGTTCGCCGCTCGCTCCGTCGCCGCCTGAACCGGCGGACCTGCGGGGCAGAGCCCGCGACATCGCGCCCGAGACGGCGGCATCCGAGACGACCATCGATCGGCGAAGCCCGCCTCGACCTCGTCGCGCCCGCGATCCACGCCCGGACGGGAAGTCAACCCCAGCCGTCAGATTTACCTAGCTTTTCTAGTGTTCTAGGTATGAACGCAACAGCTCAGTGGCGGGGAACAGACCTCGCTCGTCAAATCGTCGTCCTCTCCGCGGTGTCGTTCATGCTGATCGCGGCGGTGATCGGCGCCGGCGCTTTCGGCGACTCCGCCGTGCAGGATCAGCAGGGCGGCGCGCTCGACACCGACGGCTCTTATCTCGCCCCGGCAGGCCCCGCCTTCTCGATCTGGTCGGTGATCTACCTCGGCCTCATCTCGTATGCGATCTGGCAGGCTCTCCCGGGCCAGCGCACGAGCCCGCGTCAGCGCGCGCTCGGGTGGCTGATCGCCCTCACGATGACCCTCAACGGGCTGTGGCTCGTGGCGGCGCGTTTCGGAACCCTCCTGCTCACGGTCGTCGTCATCGTGCTGCTGCTCGCGGCGCTCTGCTGGACGTTCCGCACCGCTGTCGCCACCCGCGAACCCCGGGGCGGAGCGACCGACTCCGTGCTCATCGACGGCGTCACCGGTCTCCACCTCGGCTGGGTCACCCTGGCCACCGTCGCCAACACGGCCGCGTGGCTGACGACGATCGTGCCCGCCGAGTGGGAGGGCGCAGCCGATGCCATCGGCGTCGCGGTCCTGATCGTGGTGGCCCTCATCGGTCTGGGGATCGCGTGGCGCAGCGCGTGGCGCGTCACCCCGGCGATCGCCCTCGCGTGGGGCCTCGGCTGGCTCGCCGCCGAGCGCTTCAGCGGCCAGCCGCAGAGCGGCCCGATCGGCGTCACCGCACTCGTGGTCGCCGCGGTCGTCCTCCTGCCCCCGGCGATCGTCAGCGGGCTGCGTCTGATCCGCCCCAGCATCGACTGAACGCCCTAAGCCCTCGGCATCCCGCCCGCAAGAGGGGGCGGATGCCGAGGGCTCGGGGAGTTCAATCGATCCGTGGATTCTCTTCCCTTCGCCCTGCTCGTCGCCATCTTCGTCGCGGCTGCCGCCGTGGTCTGGGTCGCGGGGATCCAGCTCTCCCAAGCCACCGACGTGCTCGACGCGCGCCTGCGCCTGGGGAGCGCACTCGGCGGTCTGATCGTCCTGGCGGTGGCGACCAACCTCCCCGAGATCGCCATCACCGTCTCTGCCGCGATGTCGGGCAATCTCGAGGTGGCCGTCGGCAACATCCTGGGTGGGATCGCCCTGCAGACCGTGGTGCTCGTGATCCTCGACGCCTTCGGCAAACGCGGGCACGGGGTGAAGCCGCTCACCTACCGCGCGGCATCCCTCACCCTCGTCCTCGAGGGCGTGGTCGTGGTGGCGGTGCTGGCCGTGGTGATCGCGGGAAGCCAACTCCCCCAGGGGCTCGAGGTGCTGCGACTGACCCCCGATGTCGTGCTCATCGCCGCGCTGTGGGTGGTCGGGCTGATCCTGGTGCAGCGCGCCGGCTCGCACCTGCCCTGGCACGAGGACGGGCGGGCTCCCGACGCGAGCCCGAAGCCGTCGAAGACCGGGGGCGACAAGAAGATGAGCACCAAGAAGGCAGCGTTCGTCTTCTCCGTCTCAGCGCTCGCGACGCTGGTGGCCGGCGTCGTGCTCGAACGCGCGGGAGACGCGGCGTCGTCGCAGATCGGCCTGTCGGGAGTGCTCTTCGGAGCGACGGTGCTCGCTCTCGCGACATCGCTGCCCGAGATCTCGACCGGCCTGCAGGCGATCCGCCAGGGAGACGAAAACCTCGCGATCAGCGACATCTTCGGCGGCAACGCCTTCTTGCCCGTGCTGTTCCTGCTCGCGACGGTGATCTCGGGGTCCGCGGTGCTGCCGCAGGCGAACGGTGCCGACATCTACCTGACGGCGCTGGCCGCCCTGCTCACCCTGGTGTACGTGGTCGGACTGATCTTCCGTCCGCAGCGACGGATTCTCGGGATGGGCGTGGACTCCTTCATCGTGCTCGTCCTCTACGCGCTGGGCGTCGCCGGGCTCTTCGCCATCGCGGCCTAGCTCGGCGGAGACGTTCGTGCGCGTCGAACCCACCGGCGCCAGGCACATTCGGCTCGACGGGCGAACGACAACGGCCCCGCCCCTCGGGAGGGCGGGGCCGTTCGGCGCGGCGTCAGAGTGCGGGGCCGACGATCGCGCTCGCCCCCGCGGGCACCGTCACCGCGGAGCCGTCGAGCACGACGCCCTCCGCCGTGGCCAGCAGCACGCGGGAACCGGATGCCACGGGGGCCGAGGCCTCGGCATCCGAGAGGTTGACGATCACGACGAGGTCTCGACGACGCAGCTCGTACACGCGTCCACCCTCGACCTCGCGGGCGGCAGCCGAGAGCCCCTCGCGCGAGGGCTCGGTCAGCTCGGGGCGCTCGCGCCGCAGCTTCGCGAGCTCGCGGTACAGACCGAGCAGCTGGGCGTGATCGCCCTCGCCGACCTCGTCCCAGTCGAGCTTGGAGTTCTCGAAGGTCGACGGGTCCTGCGGGTCGGGCACGGAGGACTCGTCCCAGCCCATCTTGGCGAACTCGGCGATGCGCCCCTCGGCGGTGGCCGTGCCGAGCTCGGGCTCGGGGTGCGAGGTGAAGAACTGCCAGGGCGTGGTGGCGCCCCATTCCTCGCCCATGAACAGCATGGGCGTGCCGGGAGCGGTGAGCGTGAGTACGGCGGCCGCGGCGAGGCGGTCGTAGTCGAGCGTCTGCGAGAGGCGGTCGCCGGCGGCGCGGTTGCCGATCTGGTCGTGGTCCTGCGCGAAGGTCACGAGGCGCCAGTTCGGCACCTCCGCGGGGATGGGCGTGCCGTGCTTCTCCTCGCGGAACGACGAGTACGTCCCGTCGTGGAAGAAACCGCCCTCGCTGACCTTGCGGAACGCCTCGAGGTCGGCGAAGTCCTCGTAATACCCGATGGTCTCTCCGGTCAGGGCGACGTGGGCGGTGTGGTGCCAGTCATCCGACCACTGGGCGGTCAGCCCGTACCCGCCGGCCTCGCGCGGGAGGATCAGCTTCGGATCGTTCATGTCGCTCTCGGCGATGGTGGTCAGCGGAATACCGCGGTGCGCCGACAGGGCATCGGTACGCTCCGCGATCTCCTGCAGCAGGTGCGGGTCGCGGTGGTCGAGCAGGGCGTGCACGGCATCGAGGCGCAGACCGTCGACGTGGTAATCGCTCATCCACATGAGGGCGTTCTCGACGATGTAGGCGCGCACCGCGTCTTCGTCGAGGTTGACCGAGTCGCCCCAGGTGTTGCGGCTGCCCTCGCGGAGATACGCGCCGAACTCCGGCAGGTAGTTGCCCGAGGGGCCGAGGTGGTTGTAGACCACGTCCTGGATGACCGCGAGGCCAGCCGCGTGCGCCGCGTCGACGAAGCGCTGGTAGGCCTCGGGCCCGCCGTACGCTTCGTGCACGGTGTACCAGAGCACCCCGTCGTAGCCCCAGTTCCAGGTGCCGTTGAAGCCGTTCACCGGCAGCAGCTCGACGTGGGTCACACCCAGGTCGACGAGGTGGTCGAGGCGCCCGATCGCGGCATCCAGGGTGCCCTCGGGGGTGAAGGTGCCGAGGTGAAGCTCGTAGATGAGTCCGCCCGCGAGCTGTCTGCCGGTCCAGGCGGTGTCGTTCCACGCGTAGACCGAAGGATCGAACCACGCC
>Ga0308159_1002844_pt1 | contig 18911 bp, 17 predicted proteins | sample PhyCR1_FD_201040 | JGI IMG/M metagenome (GOLD analysis project Ga0308159, IMG submission 201040) | Phyllosphere microbial communities from UC Gill Tract Community Farm, Albany, California, United States - DLSLC.R1 | ecosystem: Host-associated > Plants > Phyllosphere > Unclassified | place: USA... | reverse complement strand
TCAACGCTTCACGGCGTATCCCCGTCCTCACCGCCATGCGCGACAGGATGCGCGCCAAGGGTAAGGCGCCAAAGACCATACTCCTCGCCGTTGCGCGACAACTCCTCGTCATCCTCAACGCCATGATCCGAAAGCGACAGCCCATCGCTCTCACATGAGCATCACAGTTGCTCGCAAATCTGCAAAGAAAGCTGCCGCATGAGCCGCAAACCCAGCTTCGCCAACCTGCGGACCGCCGCAGCGCCCGCGCCTGCCCTTGTCGGCGCGCCCGGGACGGTGGTTCCCGCTCCGACGCAACCCATCACCCTGGCAAGCCGCCAGGAGCGCAGGCAGATCGCCGGTTTCTTCAGCCCCGAAATGTCCTTCGCTATGCACATGCTGGCCCGGCGCTAGGGGTAGAGCCTCCAGGCGCTGATGGCCGAAGCGTTCAACGATGTGCTGCACAAGCACGGCGAGAGTCCGATCGGAGATTAAACGCGCCTCAAATCGTTGTTGCGACGCAGATAGTTGGCTAATGCTGCGTCTACGGATGACGAGGAAGCAATGACTATCAAGCGCGTGACCAAGGCGGTGTTCCCGGTGGCCGGCCTGGGCACCCGGTTCCTGCCGGCGACCAAGGCGATGCCGAAGGAGATGCTGACGGTCGTCGACAAGCCGCTGATCCAATATGCGGTGGACGAGGCGCTGGAGGCGGGGATCGAGCAGATCATCTTCATCACGGGCCGGGGCAAGCATGCGCTCGAAAACCATTTCGACATCGCCTACGAACTGGAAGACACGATCCGCGCGCGGGGTAAGGGCCTCGACATCGGCCCGGCGGTGCGCAGCTTCGCGCAAGATTTGATCGGCTAAGCGGCGGATGTGGCAGCGGCGAAGGGTTGTTGCCGGCCTTGCGGCGGGCGTGATCCTGCCGATTGGAGGATGTCGAGGCGCGGCCCCGGCAGGGCAGGGCCTGCTGTTCACGGCATTGCGTGATGGTCGGACGAGCATCGTGATGGCGTCGGAACGACTGCATACGATCGGCTGGGACGAACGATCGTTGCAGAACGAAGAAACCGGCGCAGCCGAATATGAGCGCTCGGACAGTGTGACCGATGCTTATGCACAGGCTAATCCACTGACCAGCTTCCGTGTCCGCGATGGTCGTGGCATCGTGCATGGGTATCGGCTCGCGACGCCGGTGGTCACACCGCAGATGCTGGGTGTGTCTGGCGACGGCCGTACATCGGTGCACCCCATCCTGCTCGCGCTTGCCGGTACGGACAGGACGATGACCTTTCCGCCCGGCACTTATGTCTTCGACAATCGCCTGTTGCATCAGATCAACGATTATACCGGGACGCTCCGGTTCGCAGCAGGGGCCCGGCTGTTGTATCGCGATCCCGGGCGGACCGGCCTGTACTTCTACCAGGGATCGCCCCGGATCGAGGGACTCGTCCTGACGGCGGCCACGCCGCGGGGCGGGCGCGAGCTCGATGCCCCGATGCTGTACCTCAACAGCTGTCAGCGACCGGTGCTCAACAACGTGCGGGTGGAAGGTGGCGCCGGTGCCGGCATCGTCCTGCGCCAGAGCCCCGACGCCACGCTGACCGGCATCCGCGTACGCGATGTGCTCGCCGATGGTGTCGATTTGTTCAACTGTTCCGGCTTCACCCTGTCGGACGTCGCGACGGAGCAGACGGGGGACGATGGCGTCGCGATCCTCGACTATCGCGACGGCCCGCGGATCACGGGCGGCACGCTGCGCAATATATGCGTGCGCACCAGCGATACGCGCGGCATCACCATGGTCGGCCCGTCCGGTGTCACGCTGGATGGGTTCAGCATAGAGGATACGCGCGGTAGCGGCCTGCTGATCGGGGAGGATGCCAGTAACGGGCTGCGCGTTCCCGATCGCTGCACCGTGGCGAACGGGGTCATCCGTCGCGCCGGTCATCGTCAGGTCGCCGGCGCCTATTCGGGCAATCGATACGGGATCGAGGTAGCAAGGTCGGACAGGATCGACCTGCGCGACATACGCGTCATCGACAGCGCGACGCGCGGCCTCAGCGCGACGAGCGACCGGCCCGGCGCGCTGCTGACCACGACGCGGATCAGTGTCGAGGGGGCGGGTGGGGAAGGGATCCACGTCCGCGACCAGACCGCCTGGACCTTCGATGCGATCAGCGCCTCCGACACCGATGGTGCGGGCATCTATACTGGTCGGATCGCGCATCTAACGGGCGGCGCGCGAACCGCCATCCGCACGGCACGCAGCGGCGCGCCGAACCGGGCGATCTGGGACGAGGATAATGGCGTTCAGTCGATCGCGACCAATACGATCATCGACGATCAGCCCCGGCCCACCGGGTTCATCTATTTCTGTCGGAATATAGAGCGCGGCTCGGTGGGGCGTTTCACCTGGTCGGTGAAAGGGCCATTCTTCTACGACGTCAAGGCCCCGGTTCCGGCGATCGCGGGGCAGAGCCGCGCCGCGGGGCCGGCAGATCTGGCCATAGCCGAAACCGCGACGATCGGTCCGCTAGATCCGGTTCGGCATAGACTGACCGGCGTCGCCGACCGGCCGATGACCGTCGTTCCGCCGCGATACGGACAGTTTCCCGGCATGGATGTGACGATTACCCGGGGCACCGGGACGGGGTCTGCGCCGGTGCGGCTGGTCGATGCCGGCCATACCGTGGCGGTCCTGCCGGGCGATCGCGCGACGACGGTGACGGTCCGTTGGGATGCGATCGCCGCGCGCTGGCAGGCCGTGCCGCTTCCCGGGCTGCGCGGATCAGCGTGAAGGCGTATTGTCCGACCGTCGACCGACCCGCGCGGTCGGCGAACGGACCTGGTCGTTGGCCACGGCAAACGGGGAGCGCTGTGTCGCACCCGGATCGTAGTCGGGATCGATCCGTAGGCTGAGGCGGGTCTGGATGCGATTCTGGATCCGGTTCTGGATACGCAGGCCCGGACCGACGCCGCCCAGTTCCCGCTCGCGCTGCTGGCGCTGCCCCGCCTGACCGACCGACGAGCGGGCGGTGGCACCGGGCCGCGTCGCCGACATCGACGAGGTGACGGGGCGCTGCTGCAGCGTGGTGGGATCGAGCGACCAGGCCAACGAAGGGTCGCTGTCGCGATCGGTGGTGGTGGCGGTACGGCCAGCGACCTGCGCACTGGCGGGCAGCGCCACAAAGATGGCGAGGCCGATCAGGCCGGTGCGAACGAGGATGGGCATGGGCAGGGTCATCGTACCGGCTCCAGCATCACGCGATCGATACGACCACTGAAGCCAGCGATCGCATCGGACGGACGGGCGACGAGCGAGAGCGTCTGGACGGGGCAGCCCGCGGGAACCTGCAGCGTCCCCGTGAACGTGCCGTTGTCCTGCGATGAATTGGGCATCACGACACGGCCGATCTCGCGGCCGTCCGAGCAGGTGAGCTGCCAATAGGGACGGGCGCCATCGACCTGTTCGATGCCGCCACCGTGACCGCTCAGCCGATAGGTGCCGGGCGGCAGGATCTGGGCCTGGCGCAGCAGGACCCCGCCGACGCTGGAGGGTGCCGAAAAGTCGAACACGCCGCCTTCCGCGCCTTGCTGGATCGCGCTGCTGATCCCGACCTCGTTGGCAGGCACCCAGTCGAAGACGGTCGGCGCCAGCGTCGCGGTAAAGCGCGGATCGCGCGAGCGGCGCGGATCGGCACCCGGATGATCGGCGACGTAATAGTGCCACGCATCGTCTGCCCGGCCATGCGCGACCAGCGCGTTGACCGTGCCGATCCGAGCAGGATCCGGCACGGTGACGCCGTCGCGGCGCAGCGCGAGGAACAGCCGGGCCGGCGTCACGGGATCGTCGGCGTTGGCGGCGAGGAAATTGTCAAAACTTTCGCCCCAGGCGGGCCGGCGGGCTAAGGTCCGGGCCAGCGCCGCGCGGATCTGCGGATCGGCACTTGCCGTTGCCAGGATTGGGTAGAGCAGGGTCGCAAGCTCCGGTGCCGTCCGCAGGGCGATGTCGTAATGGCGCAGAGTCGCCGGAACGTCGCCGCGCGCCACCGCATTCTCGATCATCCAGAGCTGGGTCTGGCTGTCCCGGCGCGACAGCGTCTCGGCATAGCCGAACCATTGCGCGGCCTTGGCCGTGTCACCATGCGCCTGTGCCGCCAGCCCGAGCGTCACCAGCGCCGGAATGGCGGTCGGTTCCCGGCGCAGCGCCGCACGCGCCAGCCGGACGGCGACCGCCTGGTCCTTTGTGGGTTGGGCGATGATCAGCGCCAGCGCGCGCGCCGCGGTGACCCGACCGTCATAGGGGGCGATCCGTCGGGCCAGCGCCTGATCGGTCCGCACGGTCATCAGCGCCGTCGCATGCGTGACGGCGAGGATCCCGACCCCGGCCGCGCAAAGCGCCGCGAAGGCGCGCCTGCCCCACGACCGGCGTAGGCGGGGGACAGGCGAGGGGGAAGCGGACGCCGCCACGGGCGATCTATCCCTTCTCGCGTCCGTAGCCGTAGCCGTAATCGTAGCCATAGCCGCCCGGCTTCGCCTTGAACTTGGTCAACACCCCGCCGAACACATGGGCATTGGCGCTGGCCAGCCGGCCGAGCGCCGTGCGTACCAGGCTGGAACGGATGCCGTGCGATTCCACCGTGTAGATCACGCCCTCGACGCGCGAGGCGATCAGCGGCGCATCGGCGAGGCCCATGACCGGGGGCGAGTCGATGACCACATGGTCGTAATGTTCGAGCAGTCGCTGCAGCAGCAGCGACAGGCGGTTGCCGGTCAGCAGCTCGGCCGCATTGGGCGGAATCGGCCCTGCCGACATGGCAGTGAAACCGAGGTCGGTCATGGGGAAGGTCAGCGTCTCGATTCGATCGTCGCCCGCCAGGAAGTTACTAAGGCCGCGGTCGTGGTCGACGCCGCCCAGCTGATGGACTGATGGCGAGCGCATGTCGCCGTCGACCAGGATCACGCGGCGCTGGGCGCGGGCGAGCATCGTCGCGAGGGCGAGCGCGGTCGTCGACTTGCCTTCCGCAGGCCGCGTGGAGGTGACCGCAAAACTCCGCGGCACGCCATGTTCGGTCGTGAAGCCGAGGTTGGTCTGCACGGCGAGATAGGCATCGACCAGGTCCGACTTGCGATCGAGCAGCGCATCGCGCGGCGTCTCGCCCTCCACCTTGGGCACCGAGCCCAGTAGCGGCAGGCCGAGGCGGCGCTCGATCTCGATCGGATCGGCGATCGCCTCGTCGATCTGCTCGAGAACAAGTGCGAGGGCCGCACCGATGAACAGGCCGGCGAGCAGCGACGCAGCGAGGTTGAGCAGCATCCGCGGGCTCGACGGCTTCTCGGGAACGTCCGCGGTATCGACGACGGCGACGTTGTTGACGCCAACACCGCCGGCGACGCCAATCTCCTTGTAGCGTTGGAGCAAGCCGTCATACAGCGCGCGGTTAGTGTCCACCTCCTGCTGGTAGATGTTGTACTGGATGCTGCGGCGCCGCAAATCAAGATAGCTCGATTTCAGGCGGTCGACGCGCGCCTTCAGCGCCTCTTCGCGCGACTGCGCCTCGCGATAGTCGGCCTCGAGTGAGCCCGAGACGCGGCGCTCCTCGCGGGCGATCGCGCCGTCGATCTGGTCGATCTGCGACTTGATCGCGCGCGCGGCCGGATAGCCGGGTTCGAACTGGACCATCAGCTTCTGATAGTCGGCCGCGAGCTCGGCGCGGCGCGAACGCAGGCTGTTGATCGCGATGTTGCGCAGGGCCTCGGTCGATGCGCCCGCGCGGCCGGCTTCGCGATAGCGCGCCTCGGCCTGGATGCGGTCGGCGGTCGCCTGGAGCAGCGAGGCGTTGAGCGAGGCGAGGTCGTCGGCGACGATCGACCGTTCCGCCGTGGTCGTGCCGTTGCTCGACTGCGCGGGCAGGTTGATGATCTGCTGCTGCGAAGCATAGTTGACGAGCTGGCGCTGAGATTCGTCCAGCCGTTCCTTCTGCAGGCGCAACTGGCGCTCGAGCAGGTTGCGCCCATAGGCGGTCGCCTGCACCTTACGTTCCAAGTTCGTCTGGATGAACGCTTCCGCCCAGGTATTGGCGACCTTTGCCGAGAAGGCGGGATCGGGGCTGGTGAAGGCGATGTCCACCAGACGCGACAGTCGGGTCGGATTGACGGCCAGGTTCTTGAGCAGGATCTCGCCCGCCACCTTCTGCCGTTCGGCACGACCGGCCGGCGGATAGCGGTTGTTGGTCAGCTGGAAGGCCGGCGTATTCTCCTTGACGCCGAAGCGTTCGAAGAATTTGGGATCGTCGACCAGGCGGAGCTGATTGGCGACGCGTTCGGCCAGCGCGCGCGAGCGCAGCAAGCCATATTGGGTCTGGTAGAATTCCTGGTCAATCGTGCTCGTTTCGCGCTCAACCCCCTGGAAGTTGGTAATTTGGTTGGATTCGCGCGATATCTCAATGGTCGAGGTCGCCGTGTATTTCGGCGTCATCAACAAGGTCGCGATCAATCCGATCAGCAGGCAGGTGACCGCCGCGCCGAGGATCACATAGCGCCAGCGCGTCGCGATACGTAGATACTGGCGCACCATCGGCATGCGTTCTGCATCCGGGAGGCGCGCGGCTGTGGCAGGCGTTCCGCCGGCGGGGAAGGTCGGGGCAACGGTCATGGATTGGATACGCCTTACTGCAGCAGCGCGATGAGCGGCGCGGCAATGATCGGGGAGAGCGACACGACGTCACGGAACAGGCGGCGCTGTGGTGAATCGCCAACGATGATGATGTCGTTGGCGTAGATCGCCGGATCGTCATAAGCACCGCGGCGGATCGCGGCGACATTATAGAGGCCCGCCATCTTGTGGCCGTCGACGGTGCGCAGAATCACGACATCCTCCTGCCTTGCGAATTCGGACAATCCCTTGGCTGAGGCGATGGCGCGCAATAGCGTCATCTGGTTGGTGACGGGATAGAGACCAGGTTCGACCACCTGACCGTCGATTGTCACTACTTGGCTGACCGAACTCTGGATGTTGACGGTCACTTCGGGGTCGCGGACGTAATGCGCGCGTAGCGCCGTGGTGATCGCGCGGCTGAGTTCGCTGGCGGTGCGGCCGCGGGCGTCGATCGTGCCAGCAAGTGGCATGGCGATGCGGCCACTCGCGTCGACCTGCAGCTCACGGGTGAGCTCGGGAACGTTGAACACATCGACTTGGATGGTGTCGAGCGGACCAATCAGAGCCGGGCGATCGGCCGCGGTCAGGTCGGTGCGATTAGGCGGGGGCAACGTCTTGCTATCTTGAACCACGGTCAGGCGCGGTGTAGAGGCAAGCGGTTTCTCATGCGCGCATGCCGCCAAGACAAGGGCAATCGGCAAGACAAAGCAAATTTTTCGCATGGATTTCGAATGTTCCGGATGAGGACGTGAGATCATACGACCCCGGAGGACTGAGGTAAAGTTTCGTCTTTAGTGCCTTGGTGGGGACTAGTCTGTCCGCCCAACCAAACGGCTGCGATCGTCATCACGGCCATAATGATTGGGGTTCGAGCCGGATAGTCGACGATACTGGCCAGCAAGACAAGGAGGAGCATGGCCGAGCCCAGTCGGGCAAGGGTGCCCTCCCGATCTCCCACGCTGCGCCAGGCCCGCAGGCTCGCCATCAGCCACCAAGTGATCGCAGCCAGCAGCGTGATTACTCCCACGACCCCGGTATCGAGCACAATCTCGAGAAAATCGTTATGCGCGTGATTGAAATAAGTAGGCTTCAGCAGTGTAAATGGTTCGTGCATTCGGAACAACGGATCGAATCCACCGAGGCCAGCACCAACCGGAAAGTATTCGTGGATCATACGGAGCACAACGGGCAGACCCTTGCTGCGCATGTCATGCACATCAACGGTCATCGCACGGTCAATCGACATCGCACGATCGTTTGCGACGCTGAGTGCGACGGCGAGCGCGACCAAGGCGATTGTGCCAACAATAAGGGCCGGAAATACCCAGCGCGGATAGCGTGTGAGCGTTCGGCGCAAGGGCCGCCAAGCAAACAGTAGTGCGAGGCCCAGCGCGATCATGCCGAGCGCCGTGCCAGCGCGCGATCCGCTGGCCAAGATGGTAAGGGTGAAGACGAGGATTAGCCCCAATACGACGGGTGCCCGCCAGCCGGACTGCCGACCATCCCAAAATGCCCATGCCGGCGCAAGCACACAGCCGATAGCCAGAAGTAGCGCGAAGTGGTTGTGATTGGCAAAGTTGCCGCTGATCTCACCAACTCCGTTGAGTAGCGGATTATTGGAGGCCCCGCCCGAAAATTGCAACAGGCCCGCCAATGCAGAGACCAGAACAAAGCCGAGTAGTGTCTTGATGAGCAGCGAATCCTCACGCCGATGGATTCTAGCCATCAGGCACAGTACGGTAAATGGTACGATCAGTGAGAGCAGCGCGTTAAGCGTCATTGATGGCACGATCGCGAGCGGGCGCCAGGGTTGCGGTTCGCCGGCCAAACGCGCTGCGGTTAGAAAGGGCGCACGTCCGGGCAAGGTTGTCCAGACCACTGGTGGTAGTGGTACAAGCTGAAGCAGTGCGATCAGCCCGGAGGCGATCAGCACAATCATGGCGGGGCGAGTACGGGTGTCGAATACCAGCGGCCCTGTTAGGCAGAACAGCACGAGACACAGGGTGGAGATCGCGCGCACGACCGCCTGCCCAGGTACGTTGGCTCGTGAGCCCCCCCCCGCAATCCAAAGCGTGACAAGCAAAATCAGTAGCAGCACCATCGCCCACGAAGGCTTGGCGCGTCCTACAGTGAGGCGATGCATGTGCATAGCGACCCGGTAGACGATCGAAGCCGGTTTGGAAACTCGCCAGCGAGCGAGTTTCGCCAGCAATCGTTTGGAATTTTTCGGGAGAAGTGGAGAATTTCCTTAAAACGGGAGGAAAACCAGCTGACGAAGCGGCAACGATTCACCTGGCCCACATCCTTCCAATTGCTTGGGAATGATGTGCTATTAAAGCTCGGGACCAAGATCCCGGTGGGCCCGCTTCAGCGTTTGACCGCGCCTGTAATGGCCGTTTTGCCAAGACACGACGAGCATACGGCACATGACATTCACCGGTCAGATGCACGTCATGTGGCCTCGACAAGTCCAGCTTCGCCGCGGCATTTCCGAAAAGATACCAATGGTCTATGTGCATGACATGCGCAACCGTTCACAAACTGCCCGGACGATCACGCTCGTGATGGTCGCACTGAGCGCAATATTCTGGATCAGCACCGCCACGGCCACTGTTTGCATCGGTCCCACCGCGGGCGCGAGCAGCAGCGTGGCACAGAAGCCGGCAAGGCCGATCCCTCCGCCCACGATCCACCAGTGCTCGCGGTGAAAGGCCGCGACTGCCATGCCAAACGGGGCGGCGATGCAGGTGACGAGCGCGCTGGCGAACAGCGGTACGGCGATGCCGGCCGGGATGGTCAGCGTCCTCCAGTGAAGCATGCCGAGGACGACGATGCCGACGACCGCGAGCGGGATGTAAACAAGTGCGAACAGCGCAGATAGCTTCGCATTCTGACGGATCACGCCGATCACCTGTGGCATATCGTCCGCAGCCACCGCCTTGATGAGCCGCGGCGCAAAGGCGATCGCCAGCCCGTGCAGGAAGACGGAGATCGCCGAGGACAGCTTGCGGACCACCTCGAACGTCGCAACTCGCTGGGGCACACCGAGCCACGTCAGCGCCAGTGTCGGCAGGGTTTCGCTCGCCGCACTCACCATGCCGCTGGCGAGAAAGGTACGGCTTTCCACCCACAAGGTGCGTAGATGTTGCTGGCGCATCGTCGCAAGGCCGCTCGAAATACGCCCACCGCGCATCAGGATCGAAGTGAGCGCAGGCAGCAGATAGCAGGCCCCCATGATCGCGGTGATCGCAGGCCAAGGTAGGAGCAGGTGCAGCAGCGCCGCTGCTGCAAAGGCGAGCGTGACGAGGAACGGCGGCAGGATATAGAAGAAGAGGACTGACAGGACCTGCCGCTCGGCCGCGACCTGGCGCACCTCCTCCAACCGGCAGATCGTCAGAGCAAAGACGACGAAGAGGAACAGTGCTGCGCTGATCGGCGCTACGGCCCCAATTAGCAGGAGGATTGCGAGAGCAGGTACGAGAAGTGCCATAAAGGCGAGCACGATGTGCGAGGCGGCGATCTGCGGCCGCTCAGGGAGCAGCAGCGCGCGCATATAGCCTTGACTCGCATATTGGGCGAGCGGTCCGACGATGAGTAGGCCCATCGCAAACACGCTCGCGCCGAGACCATATTGCCGGGGGTCGAGTGCGACGGCCGCGGCGAGCGGCGGAAAGAAACCGATGCCTCCAGCGATCAGGCGGACGAATAATAGCCGCGACAGCTTCATGCCGGCACATCTTCGTGGAGTGGCGCCAGCATCTCCTCGACGACATGCGCCCAGGTTCGTGGTCGGTCGACGTCTCCCCTGCCCTGCTTCAGAGCAGCGTTGACAGCGCGCACGATCGAGTCCGCATCGCCCACCGTATAGCCGAACCGCGACATCCGCCCGCCCTGTGCGAAGGTCGGGCAGACTGCAGGTACGCCCGCCGCCTCGAACTGCATCAGCTTCATTGAGGTGTCGACCAGATAAGCCGCGTCCAACGCGGAGTGATAGGGTGCGATTCCGATATCGGCATGCCGAATGTACGGAATGGTGTCGCCGAACCCCATTTCCGCGATCCAGTGAAGATTGGGATGATGCGGCCCCAGCGCGCTGCCGTCGTGTCCCGACCCGATGACGTGGAAATCGACGTGCGGAAACGCACGCGCCGCGACATCGAAGACAGCTGGATCGAACAACATAGACCCCACCGACACCGCGGCCGGGTGCCGCGTATAGGGATCGACGAGGTTTCCGGCGAAGAAGCTTTCGTCGAGACCGTGCGGGATGATTCGCTGGCGGCGGATACAAGCATGATCCCGCGCCATGCGGGCCGAGGGCAGGCGGACGTAAGCGATACGCGGCGCCGATCTGCACAAGGCCCGGTCGTAGAAGCGCGCCATGCCGATCGTCGCCAACGTGTCCGATGCGCTGTAAATGATCACCGCCTGCGGGTTGTGGCGGGCAATCTCGTCGATCAGCGCGACCGAGCCGCCGGATTCGACTATGATCGTGCGGGCTCGTGCGATCATCGCTGTGACAGCCGCCGGCATCGCGCGGCCGTACAGCCGGCTGGCGGCCCGGTTCCAAAGGTCGAAGACGGGGGGCCGGACATTGAGCGGATGTAGCGGCGCATGCCATAGATAGGTCTCGACCCCGTTCGCGGCGCGATCCGCACCCGGTGCCAGCGCCAAGCGCCGGTCGCGTCCCTTTAGTCGCGAGAGCGGACTGAGGTGCGTCGACAAGAACATCGTTTCACCGCGCCGGACGAGTTCGTCCGCAATGAAGTGCAGGTCGACGCGCCGCTTGGTGCGATAGTCGTGCGTCGCACTGACGATGAGGAAGGGCGGATCGAACCGGATCATCGTGCTACGCCCGCACCATATGCGCGAGGTAGCGGGCGTGTTGGCCCACCACTGCGGCGCGGGCATAGCGCGCCGCATGCGCGATCCGCTCGTCGGGCTCGTTGGGAGCGGGATCGTCGATCCGGTTGATCATCGCCGCAGCCAGCGCGGCGGGATCCTCGGGCGGCACGAGCGTTCCCAATGTGGGTGCGGTCAGGATGTCCTCCGGCCCGAAGTCGCAGCGGGCGGCGATCACCGGCAGGCCGGCGCTTAGCGCCTCGACGATGACGACGCCGAACCCTTCCCACCGCGATGCGATGACGAAGGTTCCTGCGCGGGCGAGCGCGGCAGTGGGATCGGCGACAACCCCTTGCAGATGAACATGGCCGGCTAGACCAAGCTGCGCAATTAATGTCTCGAGCGCCGGGCGCTCCTCGCCCTCGCCCAGGATAGTGAGCCGCGCTTTGGGACGCGCATCCACCACGATCCGCATCGCGCGGATGGCGATGTCATGTCCCTTCTGGCGGGCGAGTCGACCGATCGACACGAAGCGCGCTCGCGTCGCGGCATCGTCGGTGCGCATCACAGGCTGCAACTGCCGCACTGGATTTGGCAGATAGTCGACGCGCCCGCCGCCCAGCATCCGCTCCGTAGCCCGCGCGAGCGCTGGCGATACCGCGACGATCCCTGCGAACAAGCGCGGCGCCAGCCTGAAGACGGTAAACAGCAACCGCGCTTTTACCGATGTAGCGCGTTCGATATCAGGATTGCCGTGGAGATGCAGCACGATGCGGTCGCGGCGCCCGTGCAGACGATTGTAAGTGAGACACAGGATCGCAATCTCGAACTGCGGGATCACGATCACGTCGAAATTTTCACGGGCCGCGACGGAATACAATGCGCGCGGCACTTGCCGCACGCGGTTGCCCGCCATCACGATCCGGCGATATGGTGCCTCGCGCGTCTCGGGATAATCGTTGAAATACAACACTGTGACGTCGGCAGGTACGTCCGCCTGCTCGGTCAACGCGGACGCGAGATCGTGGGTAACACGCTCGATGCCTGCAAAATGCGACGAAGGCGGAACCAGATAGGCCACCTTGAGCCGCCGACGGGCGACACCAAGAGCAGAATGAGCATCGATCACGCGTACGCTCCCTCGAACAGAATGGGCAGGAGACGGACCGCCGCTCATGGTCGCGCCTCAGGCAACATGAGTTCGTCGTAGAGCGCGAGCAGATCGTGATTCATCCGGTCCGCATCGAATCGGCTGACGAATCGGTCGCGCGCCGCCAGTCCCATCCGGCGCAGGGCATCGGCATCGACGCGGGCGAGCGCATCGGCCAGGAAGCGTGGATCATGATGGTCGACGAGAAGTCCGGTCGTCCCGTCCTCGATCAGGTCGGGGAAGGCACCGGCATTCGTTGCGATCAGCGCACGGCCCGCGCGCATCGCCTCCAGCGCGACCAGCGGCAGCCCCTCCCACCGACTGGGCATGACCACTGCGTCGGCGTCCGCAATCACCTCTGCGACCGCCTCACGCGGCAGCCAGCCCCTGTGATCGATAGTCGGATGGGAGAGGTCGACGGGCTCGCCGCCCTTCAGGGCCGCACCGATCACCGTCAGCCTGACCTTACCCGGGGGGACGTGGCGTAAGGCGGCAAGCAGCAGGTCGAACCCCTTCTGCCGGTCGAGCCGGCCGATGAAGAGCAGCCTGATCGGACCACCATCGCTATCGGGTCGTATGGTGAAGGGCGCTGGCGCACGGTCGCGGATTCCGGATACGATCAGCGTCATGCGGGCCGGATCGAAGCCTTGCGCCGCCAGAAAACGTGTCTCGTGCGGAGAGATGTTGACGATCCGGTCGGTCAGGCGCGACAAGCCGCGCTCCATCGCTACCAGCGCACCATTGTGCTTCGTTTCACGATCCGGATCGATCATCCACCCATGCGCGCAATAGACGACGGGCGGACGCCGGCGCAGGCCCTGCAATGCAATGCGACCGACCGCGCCTGCAACGGTGCTGTGCAGGTGTACGAGCGCGGGCGCACGGATCGTGAGGGCCTGCCGTACTGCCCGGCCCAATCGGGCCAGCGCGCCCGGCGACCGTCGATCCTGCCGATAGTCCAAGCGAACGAGGCCTTCTATCGTAGGAAAGGCTGCAAGTTCGCTGCTTGGGGCTAACAGCGCGATCCGTCCGGCGCCATAGCGAGCGATCTGAGCGGGAATGATTTCCTCGAAGTAGCTCGCCGTCCCACCCATCAGGCATTCACAGACATGTAGCACGGTAAGGCCAGCTGGGTCGCTCATCGCATCATGTCCTGTGCAAGCGCGGCGAAGGCCAGCGCCGATCCCTTCCAACTGTACTGCTTGACCCGCTCATGTCCTTTGCCAACTAACTTTGCGCGTCGTACCGGATCATCATGAAGCGTCAGGATTGAATCCAACCAACGATCGGGCGCATGCGGTGGCAGCAGAATTGCGGCATCGCCCAACACTTCAGGAAGTGCTGAACTGTCTGAGGCGATGACGGGGCAGCCGAACTTCATCGCCTCGATCGCCGGCACCCCAAACCCTTCGTAAAGCGAGGGAAATAGGAAGGCAGAGGCTTGGCAATACAATGCAGCGAGCGTCTCGTCCGACACGAAGCCAAGGTTAACAACATTATCTTCAACCCCCCGCACCCCTCCACCAAACACCTTGGCATTACCACCGCCTGCAACGACGACACAGATGCCGCGCTCGGCGAGGTGCGGTGCGATACCAGCGATCATGCCGATGTTTTTGTTTGCCGACCGGCTGCCGAGGCAAAGCACGTATGGTGAGCGCACGCCTTCAGGCAGCAGTCTCTTTGTGCCCGTATCAACGTCCGAATCAAAATTGTCTGCCGCATTGTAGGTAATCGCATCAGGCGCCCGATTGGCGATCCCGAGCTCGACCAATTTGTCCGCCGAAAAGCGCGACACGGTGGTCCAACGGGCACTGGTCGCGATGATCCGTGGGATGACCAGATCGTACCATTTGCGGAACTGCCACGAAAAGTTCTGTGGGATCAACCAGGGATGCGCGTCATGGACGCAGGTGATGTTCCGTCGCGACGCGAAGGGCGCCATGTTGCATAGGTTGAGAATAACGTCGCGGCCCTGTGCCGAACGCGGCAGATGCCATTGTTCCCATAGCTGCCCCCCGGATTCTCCAACTCGCAGTTCCGGGATGAGCGGGGTAAGAGCAGGCGAATTGGACTGCGGGCGCACGATGAGCAGGTCGAGCCCGTCGAGTCGAGCATCTCCAGCGGCCTTGAGCATGCCGAGCGCCCGCGTCACTTCGCGTCCGAAGCGTTCTACGCCGGTGACCGGCTTGTCGAGGAAACGACCATTGATAAGAACGCGCATGGTTTTCCAATTTGGGGAAGGTTGGCGAAATACGGGAGATGGCCGATCTTTATTGGTAGCGGCAATTTACGCTTGTCTTGCCTTTGATCGCTACTGGCTCAACCGCGCTTGACTGTTGACGATGACGTCGTCTGTCACAGGTTTGGCCCAAATGGCCAAGGCGATCCCGACCCCGATTATTGCCGCGACCGCACGGCCATCATAGATGTAGCCGATGCGCAAAATTTCGAAGATGGAATAAAGTACAATCGGATATACATAGCGTAGTCTTCCTCGCCCGCTCCGGAAGGAGGCAAAGGTGAAGCCTGCAATTGCGCCATAGGCGGCCATGAAAATGATAGCAAGTAACCATCCCCAGTCATAGACAACTGTAAGAAATCCAGTTGTGTTATTATATTCGGGAGAAGCATATATATTTAAAAAATCAAGAAACCAAGAATACGGACCAGTGGCATCACCATTTCTTGATTCACCAGATAAAATTTTCCCGATGACCGGGAACCTATATAGCCAATTAAGAGTCCACCCCCCGCTGTAAGTCGGGTTTGGCGAATATTCCATGATCGCGCATATGTTATTCAAAGATGTAACATAATACAACATAAAGCGATCGACAACAAAATGTGGGAAATTGTCATATAATTCAATATAATGATTAATCCAGCTTCGCGGGTACTCAAAAACTGCAAAAAATACTGGTGCAATAGTATAAAGAACAAAAGGGAAAGGCCTAATTGCAAGGCGGAATATAATTTGTGAAAAATTACGCCCGGTTACATAGACAGCAAAAACCGGGATCGCAATCTCGACGATTGCTATGCGCTCAGAAAAAGCCGCAGCGCGAAAAATGGCGAGTAGTATGATGATCGCCATCTTCCAGTGATAGGTTGCTGGAAGGCGCTCGCCGTCCTGGAACTGTTTAATCGCGTAGATGATTGCATAGGAAATACCAAATTGCGTCGCGGTAGTGACCCCCGAGATGTTCTGCGCATTGTCGCGCACGTCGTACATCGCACCGACGGTGCCGCGGATCGTGTCGAGAATGAGCCCCGGCTGGGACAGGACCAGCGGTCCGAACCAGATCAGATAGGCCACGACCGTTACGTAGAACAGAAAATCGAGGCAGCCATCACCTAGCTTCACCTTACGATTGAAGGCCTTGCGCCCCCCCGGAATTGCACCTGCCACGAACGCTAGGAAAAGACAGAGGCTGCCGAACACGTAACTTGGCTCGAGGAATACCACCCGCGATGCGAGGACCGGCGCATTTTCGATTACGTAGGGAGTGATCGCCGCAATCAGCAGAAAGAACGGCACCACAAAATACAGCATCAATAATGCCGGTGAATGCCACCAGCGCATCTCGATGCCTTCGGCAGGCGTGGCGATCTTAAGCATACGCGCCTCATACGCAGCGCTTCCTTGGGGGTAAAGAGAGGCATCACAGGAAGCGCGGCAGCGCTTGAGATGGTTCGCATCGCCCGGTCGCGGCTTCATGGGTTACAACGATAGACCTTTTCCTCACTGATGCCCCCGGCAGGATTGTTGCAGATTGGCGTGCAAAAGGTCGACGGCGTCAGGGAGGTGCGGACTATACGCGCACCGATCACCGCAGCACCAAACGAGGTGCCAGACAGCAGCTGCCAGCGGCACTAGCCAATTCCCTAACGCCACGGCAAAGCGCACCACAAAGCATCGTCGTCCAGATGGAGACGACGCTGATGATATGGGCAAACAGAGGTGGCCCGGTTTGCCTGAACAGGCTTGCGGTCTGGATAAGTGGACAGCCGCTCGTTGATCATGCCGCTGCGAGAAGCGGCTGTTGAAAATATATATGGTCGGGCGTGCGGCCGCCAAGCGCGGAATGCGGCCTGACGGCATTGTAGAACGCGATGTAGCGACCGATGCTGCCGCGGGCTTCGGGGACCGAGGCGTAGGCGTTGAGGTATACCTCCTCGTATTTCACCGAGCGCCAGAGGCGCTCGACGAACACGTTGTCACGCCAGCAGCCTTTCCCGTCCATGCTGATGGCGATCTTCTCGCGCAGGAGGACGGCGGTGAACGCGGTGCTGGTGAACTGCGAGCCCTGGTCGCTGTTGAAAATCGCTGGCTTACCATAGCGGGCGAGCGCTTCCTCCAGCGCCTCGATGCAGAATTCGGCATCCAGCGAGATCGACACCCGCCACGCCAGCACGCGCCGGGTGAACCAGTCGACGATGGCGACGAGGTAGACGAAGCCGCGCGCCATCGGCACGTAGGTGATGTCCGTCGCCCACACCTGGTTGGGCCTCGTGGGAGTGTCAGGAATTTGGTGTGTGGGCGGGCGGATGAACATTACGCCGCCATGGCCTTGATGAAGCGTTCACCGAAGATGACGGCGAACTGGGCCTTGGCCATGGTCCACTCACGTGGCGGCATCTTCCACTCTTTTTCCGAACGGTTCAAGATCAGGTAGAGCAGCTTGGCGGCAGCCTCGTCGCTGGGGAAATGCCCACGGGCACGAACCGCCCGGCGCAGCTTCGAATTGAGCGCCTCGATGGCATTTGTCGTGTAGATGATCCGCCGGACCTCGTCTGGGAAGGCGAAGAACGGGATGACCTCGGCCCAGGCGCGGCGCCAGCTCTGGCCGATGGCGGGGTAGCGGGTGCCCCGGGGACCGGCCTCGAATGCGGTCAGCGCCTGCTCGGCCGCCTCGGCGCTGGGTGCGCGGTAGACCTGCTTCAGCGCGCTCGCCAGGCCCTTGCGGTCCTTCCAGGATACGAAATCCATGGAATTGCGCAGCAGGTGGACGATGCAGGTTTGAACCACGGCGTCGGGAAACACGGCGGTGATCGCCTCGGGAAAGCCTTTCAGCCCGTCGACGACGGCGAGCAGGATGTCCTGGGTGCCGCGGTTCCTGAGCTCGTTCATGACCCTGAGCCAGAATTTGGCACCCTCGTTCTGCTCCAGCACAGGCCCAGCACCTCCTTGGCACCCCCCGCCTTCGCGGGGGCAGGCTGCGCGGACACCAAGGGCGATGTGGATCGCCTTGTTGCGCACCATGCCCTCGTCCCGAATCTTCACCCGCAAGGCGTCGAAAAAGACGAGCGGGTAGACCGGACCCAGCGGCCGCGGCTGCCAGATCGCCACCTCGTCGAGTACGGCGTCGGTCACCGTCGAGATCAGATCGGGCGACACAGCCTGCCCCGGCGAAGGCCGGGGTCGATGCCGTACAGATCATGTAGGTGCCCCGTGATCTCCCGGGTGCCCATGCCGCGCGCGTACATCGACACGATCTTTTCATCGAAACCTGGAAAGCGCCGCTGGTATTTGGCGATCAGCTGCGGGTCGAAGCTGGCTTGCCGGTCGCGCGGTACGTCGATCGCCAGCTTGCCGGTATCGGTCGTGATCGTCTTCCGGCCGTAGCCGTTGCGCGAGTTGCCAGCTCCGTCTTCCCCAGCCAGGTGGTGATCCATCTCGGCGTTCAGGGCACGCTCGGCCAGCGCCTTCTTCAGCGCATCCAGCAGCCCTCCCTGCGCCAAAGCGGTGCCCGCGTCACCGCCGGCCAACAACTGATCCAGAAGCTCGTTCGGTATCGCCGGCTCTTTGCGTCGGGACATATCGGGCCTCCTTCCTTCCCGTTATGCCCGCCCACACACGAAATTCCTGACAGTCCCACATTTGCGAGCTGCCATCTGGCCGAACCGGGCAGATCGCCAATACACCGGATACCATCGCCGTCTGGCTCGACACGCTCGACCTTGATGTCCGTGTCGTCTTTGAGGCCACCAGCGGCTGCGACGGCGACCTGATCGCGGCGCTGACGTCACGCGGCCATCCCTTCTCGCGCGTTAATCCGCGTCAGGCGCGCGAATTCGCCAGAGCCACCGGCACGCTGGCCAAGACCGACCGCGTCGATGCCCGCGTGCTCGCGCAGATGGGCACAGCGCTCGACCTACCCGCTACCATCCCGCTCAGCCCGGCCCGTTCGCGCCTGGCCGATTTCCTGCGACGTCGCAGGCAGTTGGTCGACATGCGCAAAGCCGAAAAGCTGCATCGCCACAGTGCAG
>Ga0308159_1002842_pt1 | contig 18944 bp, 18 predicted proteins | sample PhyCR1_FD_201040 | JGI IMG/M metagenome (GOLD analysis project Ga0308159, IMG submission 201040) | Phyllosphere microbial communities from UC Gill Tract Community Farm, Albany, California, United States - DLSLC.R1 | ecosystem: Host-associated > Plants > Phyllosphere > Unclassified | place: USA... | reverse complement strand
GACTCCGTCACGCGGGTGGACGCGGGCAACCGGCTGGTGGAAGAGGCCGGCACGGTGATCCGCGACGTGGTGGCCGGCGTGCGCCGCGTGACCGGCATCGTGGCCGAGATCAGCGCCGCCAGCCAGGAACAGACCAGCGGGCTGGAGCAGGTGAACCGGGCCATCGCGCAGATGGACCAGGTCACCCAGCAGAATGCCGCGCTGGTGGAAGAAGCCGCGGCCGCCACCGGCTCCCTGGAGGCCCAGGCCTCGCAACTGGTCCAGGCGGTGGCGGTGTTCCGCGTGGCCGACGCGGGAACGGCGGTGCCGCGCCTGGCGGCCTGACGGCCGGAAGCCCCGGCGCGGCGCAGCCTACACTGCCTGCATGCCCGACGCCCCCCCGTCCCCGGACCCCGCCCGCTGCCCCCTGTGCGGCCAGCGCAACCAGTGCGCCATCGAGGCCGGCCAGCCGGCCGCGGGCTGCTGGTGCATGGGCGCCGCGGTGGACCCTGCCGCCCTGGCCGCCGTGCCGGACGCGGCACGCGGCCTGGCCTGCCTCTGCCCGCGCTGTGCGGCCGGCGCGCGCGCAGCCTCGCCGGACAGCGCACCCGCCATGCCGCCGATATGATCGGCAGGCTGTTTTTTCGCATCCAAAAGGAACCATCCATGCCCACGTACCACATCGAAATGATGGAAGGCCGCACCGTCGAGCAGAAGAAGAAGCTCGTGGAGGAGATCACCCGCGTCTCCGTCGAGATCCTGGGCGGCTCGCCCGAATCCGTGGACATCCTCATCACCGACGTGAAGCGCGAGAACTGGGCCACGGGCGGCAAGCTCTGGTCTGAGAGATAGTGGGCATCCCCCTGAGCGGCTGCGCCGCTTCCCCCTTCTCTCGATTCGCTGCGCGCATCGGGAAGGGAGACGACGCCAGCGCCGCGGGGCGGCCCTTGCGCGGCGTCTGCTGGCCCAGGCCGTGCCTGCTGCGCATCAGGCTGCCCCAGCCAGATTCATTCCGGGGCACGGCATGACGGGCTCCGCCGCCCTGCTGCGGGAGCGGTACGGCGAGCGCTACCGGTGGCTGCTGCTGCTCTCGGTGATGGTCGGCACCATGGCGTCGATCATGTCGTCCACGATTGTGAACGTCGCCATTCCCGACATGAGCCACCACTTCACGCTGGGCCAGTCGCGCGCCCAGTGGGTCACCTCGGGCTTCATGGTCGCCACCACGGTGGCCATGCTGGCCACGCCCTGGCTGCTCGCGCGCTACGGCTACCGCGCCACCTACGTGGGCGCGATGGCGCTGCTGCTGGCCGGCGGCATCGGCGGCGGCGTGGCCGGCCAGTACGAATGGGTGCTGCTGGCGCGCGTGCTCGAAGGACTGGCGGCGGGCGTGGTGCAGCCGATCCCGGCCGTCATCATCCTCTACGCCTTCCAGCCGCACGAGCAGGGCCGCGCGAGCGGCATCTTCGGCATGGGCGTGGTGCTGGCGCCGGCCATCGGGCCCAGCGTCGGCGGGCTGCTGGTGGACTGGTTCGGCTGGCGCTCGATCTTCTTCATGGTGGTGCCGTTCTGCATCGCCTCCATCGCGCTCGCCTACAAGTACGTGCCCGTGAGCAGTCCCGGCGGCGTGGCGGCCGACCGCGCGGGCGCCACGCTCGACTGGGCCGGACTGCTGCTGGGCGCCGCCGGCACGCTGTGCCTGCTGAACGGCCTGGTGGCGCTGCACAGCGGCCCGGCGCTCGAGGCCGCCGCGCTGCTGCTGGGCGCCCTCGCGGCGCTGGCCGCGTTCATCGCCTGGGAGCGCCGGGTGCTGGCGCGCGGCGGGAAACCGCTCATGGACCTGCGGCTCTTCGAGGTGCGGCAGTTCGCGATGGGCAGCATCGTCGCCTTCATCTACGGCACGGCGCTGTTCGGCTCCACCTACCTGCTGCCGGTGTTCATGCAACTGGGGCTGCAGCTGTCGGCCTCGCACGTGGGCACCATCATGCTGCCGGCCGGGCTCGTGCTGGCGGCCACCATTCCGATCGTCGGGCGCATGGCCGACCGGCAGCCCACGCACCTGCTGGTGGGCACGGGACTCGCTTTGCTGGCGATCTCCTTCGGTCTCATGGCCCTGGTGGGACTGCACGCCACGGTGTGGCTGCTGGTGGCCATCACCGCGCTCGGGCGCATCGGCCTGGGCTTCATCCTGCCCTCGCTGAACCTCGGCGCGATGCGGCCGCTCGCCAAGCCGCTCATCGCCCAGGGATCGAGCGCGATCAGCTTCGTGCGCATGCTCGGCGGCGCCGCGGGCGTGAGCCTGTGCGGCATCGTGCTGGAGTGGCGCATCGCCGCGCACGGCGATTCGCTGCAAAATGCGGTCAGCAGCCCGGGGCGCGTCGCCGCGTTCGGCGAAACCTTCCTGCTGCTCACGGGCCTGTGCCTGCTGGCGCTCGTGGCCGCGTGGCAGCTGCGGCCGCCGCGCAAGGGCTGACGGCCGGCCTGCCGACCCGGCTCGGCCAACGCGGCGGCGCGCCGCCGATCCGGGGAGGCCGGGCGGTGCAGACGGGCCGCCGCCGCCGTCCGCTCGCGCCCAGCCCGGTTTCCACCTTCTCGTCTTTTCACCATCCGCCCCCTCCGCCATGTGCCAGCTGCTCGGAATGAACGCCAACACGCCCACCGACGTGACCTTCAGCTTCACGGGCTTCGCCCAGCGCGGCGGCATCACGGGCGACCACTCGGACGGCTGGGGCATCGCCTTCTTCGAGGACAAGGGCCTGCGCCATTTCGTCGACCACCAGCGCGCCGTGGATTCGCCCGTGGCCGAACTGATCCGCCGCTACCCGATCCGCAGCCGCAACGTGATCGCCCACATCCGCAAGGCCACCCAGGGCAGCGTGGCGCTGCAGAACTGCCATCCGTTCGTGCGTGAACTCTGGGGCCGCTACTGGGTGTTCGCGCACAACGGCGACCTGAAGGAATTCCGCCCGCGCCTGCATGCGCACTTCCATCCCGTGGGCGCCACCGACAGCGAGCACGCGTTCTGCTGGATCATGCAGGAGCTCTCCAAGTCGCACGCCGCGATGCCGAGCGTGGCCGAACTCACGCTGACGCTGCGCGAACTGGCCGCGCGCATCGCGCCGCACGGCACCTTCAACTTCCTGCTCTCCAACGGGCAGGCGCTCTGGGCGCATGCCTCCACGCACCTCTGCTACATCGAGCGTCGCCATCCGTTCTCGCAGGCCTGCCTGTGCGACGAAGACCTCACGGTGGATTTCTCCGCCCAGACCACGCCGCACGACCGGGTGGCCGTCGTGGTGACGGCGCCGCTCACGAGCGACGAAGTCTGGACGCCGTTCCGCAGCGGCGAGCTGAAGGTGTTCGTGGACGGAACCTGCCAGGCGCTCTGAGCCGCGGCGGCAGGGCGCTCAGCCCAGCGGCTTCCACGGCGGGGCTTCCGGCTCCGGAAAGCACGGGGCCGGCACCCCCGGCCGCAGCATGGCCTCCCGCTGCCGGCGCCGCTTCAGCTCGCGGGGTTTGCCGGTATTGCGCCCCAGGACGGCATCGGGCCAGTGGCGGTGGGACTTGGACATGGAGAACCTCCTGAAGCTGGGCAATAAGTGGTCTTCACTGCATTGGCGCACCGCGGCATTCCCCCGGCCGTCGGACGGCGACCCGAACGGCACGCAGGCGAAGCGCATGGCCTTGCCAGCCGGAACGCTACCGGAGGGGCATGACGGATTGCGGACAGGCGCACGACCGCCGCGGCGGGGAAATCCGTAGCACGTGCCGTGCCTGCTGCTGCGAATTGATGCAAGTCAAGACCGGCCGCGCATGTAGGACAGGCACTGCGCTTTGGCTGACACGGCTTCGATCCCCAGGCCGGCGCGGCGGCTCCGGCGGCGGGCGGTACAACGGTTCCAGCGGGCCGGTGCCCGCATTGCACTGAACCGCTGAATCAACGAGCCGAAGGAGAAACCATGCACCCCGAACACAACACCACCCCGAACACCGCCGTCGTCAGTCCTTCCGCGGACGGCGTGCCTGTGGAGCACCAGCCGGGCCACGGCGTGCCGTCGCAGGACCCGAGCCCGGCGGCCCAGGTGGCCCTCTCGCCCGCAGAGGCGGAGCGCGAAGCCGGCTCGGTGCTGGCGGGCGGCGGCGTGATGGCCGGTGCCGCGACCGGCGCCGCGGTGGGCGGGGCCGTGGGCGGCCCGATCGGCATCGTGGTCGGCGTGGCCGTGGGGGGCGTGGCTGGGGCGTTGGGCGGCGCCGCCGTCAGCAAGGCCACGGTGGAACCCTCGGCGCCCGGCACCGTGCCGCCCTTGCCCGAAGACACGCACGAGCCCGACCTGCCAAGGTGATCGATAACGGAGCGGGCCTGCGGAGCGCCGCGCACCACGCGCACCACGGGATGAATGCCGGCCGTGCGGGAAACGGCATGGCATGGCCCTTGCCGGAGAAAAAAAAGGGGAACGGGAAGACTGCCGCCCCATGGCCCTCGCGGGCCTGCCTGGCGGCAGCGGAGGGAGAGGCGGGAAGCGCCGAGAATTCTGGTGCGGCTGGCGGGGATCGAACCCACGACCCTTGGCTTCGGAGGCCAATACTCTATCCACTGAGCTACAGCCGCACGCGGGCCCTTGCGGCCCAGGGGCGGATTATGGCACGGCGTTGCGGCGCGACTGGCAAATCTGCCACGGGATGCCCGCGACGAGCGGATCGACCCCCTCCGCCACGTCGAACCCCAGCCCGCGCAGGTAGGCGTCCACCGCGGCGCGGCCGGTCTCCGCGAGGCCGAAGGTGGCATCCCCCAGCATCCACACCTGCATCAGGCCGTCGAACAGCGCCTGCAGGCCGGTGGCGGCGACCTCGGCCGAGCAGGACAGCGCGAGCCCCTGGTCCTGCGCGGCGAGCGTGATCTCGTTGGCGAACTGCTGGCGGAACTCCAGGCTGGCCTCCAGGTGGCGGTCGCGCACGGCGGAGAGCTCGCCCACGTATTCCACGCGGAACATCGCGATCTCGAAGACCCGGCGCACCGAGGGGTCCTTCTCCAGGCTGCGCAGCACGAAATCGATCACGGCGCGCAGGCGCTGCAGCGGGGCCATGCGGTCGTTGCCCGCGCAGCCGTCGTTCGCGCATTCCAGCGGCAGCGTGACGCGCTCCATCATGGCGTTGAACAGGTCCACCTTGTCCTTGAAGTGCCAGTAGATGGCGCCCCGGGTGGCACCGGCGGCCTGGGCGATGTCGTTCAGGGATGCGTGCGAGACACCCTTCTGATAGAAAACGTGTTCTGCCGCATCCAGCAGGCTGTTGCGGGTGGCGACCGCATCTTCCTTGGTACGTCGGGCCATGGGGGTGTCTCCTTGGGTTCTGCTGTCCGGGCGACGCGCCGCCGGGCCTGGGTAAGCCGGGATGCACGCTGCGCAGGCTAATTATACATTCATGTTTGTATGTATAATCCCCGCGAAATTCAAGGGCCGCCGCATGGGTTTGACGTGTCTCAAGTCCATGCGGCAGCCTTTCCCCCCTCGCGCCGATCCGGAAGGACTTCCATGTACCGCTTGAGTGTTGACTCCGATGTCTCCGCTGCCCCGTTCCGCCGCGCTTCGCGGTCCGGGATCTTCTGCCTGGCCCTGCTGACGGCCGCGGCCCTCACGGCCTGCGGCAAGTCCGGCGATTCCGCCCAGCAGGCCCAGGGCGGCGGCACGCCACCGCCGCCGCAGGTCGGCGTGGTGACCGTGGCCCCGGGCGACGTCGGCCTGGTCACCGAACTGCCGGGCCGCCTGGAAGCTTCGCGCGTGGCGCAGGTGCGCGCCCGTGCCGCCGGCATCCTGCAAAAGCGCCTCTTCACCGAAGGCAGTGACGTCAAGGCCGGGCAGCGGCTGTTCACGATCGATGACGCGCCCTACCGCGCCTCGCTCGAAAGCGCCCAGGCGAGCGTCGCCCAGGCGGAAGCCAACGTGGCGCAGACCCGCGCCCTGGCCGAGCGCTACAAGCCGCTGGTGGCGGTGAACGCGGTGAGCCGCCAGGAATACGACAACGCCGTGGCGTCCCAGAAGACGGCCGAGGCCAACCTGGCCGCGGCGCGCTCCACGGTCACCACCGCCCGCATCAACCTCGGCTATGCCGCGGTGACGGCGCCGATTTCCGGCCGCATCGGCCGCGCGCTCGTCACCGAAGGCGCGCTGGTCGGCCAGGGCGAGGCGACGCAGCTCGCGGTGATCCAGCAGATCGATCCGCTCTACGTCAACTTCACCCAGTCCGCCTCCGACGCACTGAAGCTCAAGGCCGGCCTCGCGAGCGGCAAGTACAAGCAGGCATCCAAGGGCGCCGCCTCGGTGAGCGTGGTCATGGAGGACGGCAGCGTGCATCCGCAGACGGGCAAGCTGCTGTTCACCGACCTGTCGGTGGACCCCACCAGCGGCCAGGTGACGCTGCGCGCCGAAGTGCCCAATCCCGAGCGGCAGCTGCTGCCCGGCCTTTACGTGCGCGTGCGCCTGGAGCAGGCCCAGGTGGACAACGGCGTGCTGCTGCCGCAGCAGGCCGTGACGCGCTCGGCCAAGGGCGACACCGTCATGGTCGTGGGCGCGGACAACCACCTCGCGCCGCGCCCGGTGAAGCTCGGCCCCGCCCAGGGCACCAACTGGGTCGTGCTGGACGGCCTGAAGACCGGCGAGAAGGTGATGGTGGACGGCTTCCAGAAGCTGCCGCGCGGCAAGCCGGGCGACCCGATCGTCGTGCAGCCGGTGCCGTGGCAGCCGGCCGGCGCCGCGCCCGCGGGCGGCGCTTCGGCGCCCGCCGCCGGTGCCTCTTCCGCGCAGCCCCCTGCTTCCGGCGGCTCGGCCCCCGCGAAGCAGTAACCCCCAGAACACGGAGCGCGGCACATGGCCAAGTTCTTCATCGAACGGCCCATCTTCGCATGGGTCATCACGATCTTCATCATGGTGATGGGGGGAATCTCCATCACCAAACTGCCCATCGCGCAGTACCCGGCCGTGGCGCCGCCGACCATCCAGGTGTCGGTCGCCTACCCCGGCGCCAACGCCCAGACGCTGGAGGACAGCGTGCTCGCCGTCATCGAGCGGGAGATGAACGGCGCCACCGGCCTCGCCTACGTCGAGACCACGAGCCAGGCCAACGGCACCGGCTCGATCACGCTGAGCTTCGAGCCTGGCACCAACGCCGACCTGGCGCAGGTGGACGTGCAGAACCGCCTCTCGCGCGCCACGCCCCGGCTGCCCGCCGCGGTGACGCAGCAGGGCGTGCGCGTGGAGCAGTCGCGCTCCAACTTCCTGATGTTCGCCATGCTCACGACGGAGAACCCCGACGTGAGCATCGAGGCGCTGAACGACTACGCGGCGCGCAACGTGGTGCCCGAGCTGCAGCGCGTGGCCGGCGTGGGCACGCTCACGCAGTTCGGCTCGGAACGCGCGATGCGCATCTGGGTGGACCCGGCCAAGCTCAAGGGCTTCAATCTGTCGCTCGACCAGGTGAACGCCGCGATCCGCGCGCAGAACGTGCAGGTGTCCGCCGGCAACCTGGGCGACCTGCCCGCCGAACAGGGCCAGCCCGTCTCGGCCACCATCGTCGTCAAGGGCCAGCTCAACAACGCCGACCAGTTCGGCAACGTGGTGCTGCGCGCCAACACCGACGGCTCCACCGTGCGCCTGAAGGACGTGGCCCGCATCGAGCTGGGCTCGCAGAGCTACAGCACCAGCGCGCGCCTGAACGGCAAGCAGGCCGTGGGCCTGGGCGTGCAGCCCACGCCGTCGGCGAACGCGCTGGCCACCGCCAAGGCGGTGCGCGCCAAGCTGGAGGAGCTCAAGAAGTTCTTCCCGCAGGGCGTGAACTACGTGGTGCCGTACGACACCTCGAAGTTCGTTTCGGTCTCGATCGAGAAGGTCGTGCACACGCTGATCGAGGCCGTGGTGCTGGTGTTCATCGTGATGTTCCTGTTCCTGCAGAACTTCCGCTACACCATCATCCCGACCATCGTGGTGCCGGTGGCCCTGCTGGGCACGTTCGGCGCGCTGCTGGCGATGGGCTTCTCGATCAACGTGCTGACGATGTTCGGCATGGTGCTGGTGATCGGCATCGTGGTGGACGACGCCATCGTGGTGGTGGAGAACGTCGAGCGGATCATGGCCGAGGAAGGCCTGCCGCCGCTGCAGGCCACGCGCAAGGCGATGGGCCAGATCTCCGGCGCCGTGATCGGCGTGACCGTGGTGCTGATCTCGGTGTTCGTGCCGCTGGCGTTCTTCGCCGGCTCCACCGGCAACATCTACCGCCAGTTCGCGGCGACGATGGCCACCTCGATCGCGTTCTCCGCCTTCCTGGCGCTGTCCCTCACGCCCGCGCTGTGCGCCACGCTGCTCAAGCCGATCGACCCGGAGCACCATGCCGAGAAGAAGGGCTTCTTCGGCTGGTTCAACCGCTCGTTCAAGAGCACCACGCACCGCTATGAGAGCTGGATGGGCAAGCTGCTGCGCCGCGGCGGCCGCATGATGATCATCTACGCCGTGCTGCTGGGCGCCGTGGCGCTGGTGTACACGCGCCTGCCGACCTCGTTCCTGCCGAACGAGGACCAGGGCTACATCATCACCAACATCCAGCTGCCGGCCGGCGCCGCGCAGTCGCGCACGAGCGACGTGCTGCACCAGGTCGAGGACTACATGCTGAAGCAGCCGGAGGTCGAGAACATCGTCACCGTGGCGGGCTTCTCGTTCTCGGGCCAGGGGCAGAACGCCGGCCTCGCCTTCGTGATCCTGAAGGACTGGAGCGAGCGTTCGGGCGCCGAGCATTCGGCATCCGCGATCTCGGGCCGTGCGTTCGGCGCGCTCTCGGGCATCCGCGATGCGTTCATCTTCGCGCTGAGCCCGCCGCCCATCCCTGAACTGGGTACCGGCACGGGCTTCAACTTCCGGCTGCAGGACCGCGCCGCCCAGGGCCACGACGCCCTGGTGGGCGCGCGCAACCAGCTGCTGGGCATGGCCGCGCAGAGCAAGGTGCTGGCGGGCGTGCGGCCCGACGGCATGGAAGACGCGCCGCAGATGCAGATCGACATCGACCGCGACAAGGCGAACGCGCTGGGCGTGGGCTTCGACAGCATCAGCAGCGCGCTCTCCACGGCGCTGGGTTCGGCCTACATCAACGACTTCCCGAACCAGGGCCGCCTGCAGCGGGTGGTGGTGCAGGCCGATGCCGCGGCGCGCATGCGCCCGGAATCGGTGCTCGACCTGCCGGTGCTCAACGCGCAGGGCCAGACGGTGCCGCTGTCGGCCTTCGCCTCGACCCGCTGGATCACGGGCGCCATGCAGACCGTGCGCTACAACGGCTATCCGGCGATGAAGATCGCGGGCGACGCCGCGCCGGGCTTCACCACGGGCGACGCGATGGCCGAGATGGAGAAGCTCGCCGGCAAGCTGCCCCCGGGCTTCGGCTTCGAATGGACGGGCCAGTCGCGCGAGGAAAAGCTCGCGGGCTCGCAGGCCACCATCCTGTACGCGTTCTCGCTGCTGGCGGTGTTCCTCTGCCTGGCGGCGCTCTACGAGAGCTGGTCGATCCCGTTCTCGGTGATGCTGGTGGTGCCGCTCGGCGTGCTGGGCGTGCTGCTCGCCACGCTGCTGCGGGGCATGTCCAACGACGTGTACTTCCAGATCGGGCTGGTGACCATCATCGGCCTCTCGGCGAAGAACGCCATCCTGATCGTGGAGTTCGCGAAGGACCTGCAGGCCGAGGGCAAGAGCGTGCTGGAAGCGGCGCTGGAAGCCGCCCACCTGCGCTTCCGCCCGATCGTGATGACCTCGCTGGCCTTCACGCTGGGCGTGGTGCCGCTGTTCATCGCCACCGGCGCCAGCTCGGCGAGCCAGCGCGCCATCGGCACCGGCGTGATCGGCGGCATGATCACCAGCACCGTGCTGGCCGTGGTCTTCGTGCCCGTGTTCTTCGTGCTGGTGCGCTCGTTCTTCAAGGGCAGCAAGCGCCAGCAGGAGCATGAGGCCCACCAGGCACAACTCCACCGCCACGCCACGGACGCGGAATGAGCCCAGACGAACGGCAGGAGCCCATCACCATGCAAGCAACCTTCAGCGCACGCCGCGGCGCGCGCCCCCTCCTCCTCTCCGCGGTGGCCGCGGCCGCGCTGCTCGCGGGCTGCAGCTTCATCCCGAAGTACGAGCGCCCGGCGGCGCCCGTGCCCGCGGCCTACCCGGCGGCCGGCGCAGCCGCGCCGGCCACGGCCGGCACGCCGGCGGCGGACATCGACTGGCGCGCGTTCTTCCCCGATCCGCGCCTGCAGCAGCTCATCGCGATCGCGCTGGAGAACAACCGCGACCTGCGCGTGGCCGCGCTCAACATCGAGCAGGCCCGCGCGCAGTTCCAGATCCAGCGCGCAGGCCAGTTCCCCACCGTGGCCGCGGCGGTGAACGCTTCGCGCCAGCCGAGCACCACCACGGGCAACTATGTCAACAGCTACCAGGTCGGCCTCGCGGTCTCGGCCTGGGAGATCGACTTCTTCGGCCGCATCGCCGCGCTGAAGGAGCAGGCGCTCGCGCAGTACTTCGCCACCGAAGAGGCGCGCCGCTCCACGCAGATCAGCCTGGTCTCGGCCGTGGCCTCCGGCTGGTTCAATCTGCTGGCCGACGAGGAGCTGCTCGACATCTCCCGCCGCACCCTGCAGACGCGCGACGAGTCCGTGCAGCTCACGAAACTGCGGCTCGAGAACGGCGTGAGCTCCGAACTCGACTTCAGCCAGGCCCAGGGCCTGGCGCAGGCCGCGCGCGCCACCTATGCGCAGCAGCGTCGCCAGCGCATGCAGGACGAGAACGCGCTCGCGCTGCTGCTCGGACAGCCGCTGCCGCAGGACGTCGCGTCCACGCTCGATGCCCGCACGCGGCTGGCCGATGCGCCCGCGATGCCCGCCCTGACCGCCGGGCTGCCGTCCGATCTGCTGGCGCGCCGGCCGGACATCCGCCAGGCGGAGCAGCAGCTGGTCGCGGCCAATGCCAACATCGGCGCGGCCCGGGCGGCGTTCTTCCCGCGCATCTCGCTCACGGCCAGCGCGGGCACGGTGAGCAACGAGCTGTCGGGCCTCTTCAAGGGCGGCTCCTGGGCGTTCTCGCTGGCGCCGCAGCTGGCGCTGCCGATCTTCGACGGTGGCCGCAACCAGGCCACGCTCGATTCGGCGCGCGTGGGCCGCGACATCGCGGTGGCGCAGTACGAGAAATCGATCCAGACGGCCTTCCGCGAAGTCTCGGACGCGCTGGCGGGGCAGGCCACGCTGGGCGAGCAGTTCGCCGCGCAGCGCGCCCAGGCCGCGGCCGACGCCAAGCGCTTCGAGCTGTCCGACCTGCGCTACCGCAACGGCGTGGCGAGCTACCTCGATCTGCTGGATGCGCAGCGCTCCCTGTTCACCTCCGAGCAGCTGGTGGTGCAGACGCGGCTGCTGCAGCTGCAGAACCAGATCGCGCTCTACAAGGTGCTCGGCGGGGGCTGGACGCCCGCGCAGGACGGTGCCCAGGGCCAGGCCGGCACGGTGCCGCGGTCCTGAGCGGTTCCCGGGACCGCCGCGGTGGCGGCCCGGAGCTCCCCGACCAAGCGCCCCGCGGGGCGCTTTTTTCTTGTGCGGCCCGGCGCTGGCGCCCCCATCCCGGCGGCACGCCGCCGCCCGCCTGCGTGGCGAAAAAATCGGAATGCATTGCATGCCGTGCAGCGGCTTGTGGATTCCGGGAGGGACGGTACCTTCGCTGCTTCGAACACGCACCAGAAGGAAGGGAGGAAACCGATGCCAGATCCGCATTTCCCGGCACGGCGCATGCCACCGCACGACCTGCCGCCCCACGCCCCGCCACCGGCGCACGGCCCCACAGGCGCCGCGTTGCGGCGCCGGCACCTGCTCGGCCTGGGTGGCGCGGTCTCGGCCTGCGCGGCCCTCGGCGTCCAGGCAACGCCCCTGGACCCGGACGACGACGGCGTATGGACCCGGCTGCAGAGCCCCGGGGCTCCGTCGGAGCGCAGTGCCCCGGCGGCCGCCGCGCTGCGCAGCAGCATCTATCTCTTCGGCGGAGTGAAGGACGACTTCCGCACCGGGCGCAACGATTTCCTGGCGGACCTGCACCGCTACGACGTGCATGCCAACCGCTGGACGCGGCTCGCGCCGCCGGGCGACGCACCGTCTCCGCGCGCCTTCGCGGGCGGAGTGGCGGTGCCCCACCGGAACTGGCTGGTGGTGTTCGGCGGCGCCCGCTACTCGGCCGATCTGTCGCAGTTCACCCCGCTCGCGGACGTCTGGGCCTACGACGCGTCCGCCGGCCGCTGGCAGGTCCTGTCCGGCATCGCACCGGACCCGGGCATTCCCGCGCCCCTGCCGCGCGCCTGGCCGGTGGTCTGGCGCGCGGACGACCAGCTCTACGTGTTCGGCGGGGTGGTGGCGGGCTTCCGCACGCTGAACGACCTCTGGCGCTTCGACCTCGCCAGCCGTTCCTGGACCCAGCTCGCGCCCCACGGCGCGCCGGGATCGCCACCGCCGCGCTACTCGGGCGCCGTGACGGGCACGCCCCACCGCGGGCAGGTGACGCTCCACGGGGGCGAGGCCACCGATGGCAACGGCGGGTTCGTCTTCCTGCGCGACACCTGGACGCTCGACCTGCACACCCTGGCCTGGCGGCAGCTCGTGCTCGGCCCGGGCCAGGACATCGACCCGCCGCAGAACCATGGCGCCGACGCGCTGCTCGGCAATGGCCTGCTGATGGCCGGCGGCGACCAGCCCGGCGGCAGTTCGGGCTGCGGCGCGGGGTTTCCGCAGAACCCGACCAACGCCCTGTGGCGGCTGGACCTGAACGCGCAGGCATGGCGCCGGCTCGCACCGCAGGGCGATGCCTTCCCGCGCATCAAGCGCACCGCGGCCGCCACGGTGCTGGGCGAGATGTACGTGTTCTCGGGCTTCGGCTTCACCTGCGGGGCCGACGGCGGCGGCGGACAGCGCTGGAACACCGACGTCTGGCGCTACACGCCGCCCTACCGGTACTGGGGCCACTGACGGGGTTCGACGGCCGGGCATGCGCGCTTCTTGACCCAGCGCAAGGGTGTTGCGGCTGGCCGTTTTCCCTAACGGCCGGCCGTCAGGTCGCTTTCTATAATCGTCCGCTGGTTCCGCCAGACACACCCCCACAGAGGACCACCCCCATGAGCGACACCCCCCACGAAGAAGCGCACACCGGACCGATCAAGAACCCCCGCCAGTTGCTCTGGACGGTCTTCTTCTGCTTCGTGGTGCCCGTCTTCGCCATCATCGGCCTCGTGCTCTACGTGACGTCGGGCACCAAGCCGGCCCAGGGCGCGGGCAATCCCGAACGGGCCCTGGCCGAGCGCATCCAGAAGGTGGGCATGGTGGAGGTGCGCGACGCCAACCGGCCGCTGCGCAGCGGCGAGGAAGTCTTCAAGGGCCAGTGCGCCGCCTGCCATGCCACCGGCGCGGCCGGTGCGCCGAAGTTCGGCGACGCGGCCGCCTGGGGACCGCGCATCCAGACCGGCTTCGAGAAGCTCGTGCATTCCGCGCTGGCCGGCAAGGGCGCGATGGCTCCGCAGGGCGGCGGCGACTTCAACGACACCGAGATCGCCCGCGGCGTGGCCTACATGGCGAACGCGGCCGGCGCCAAGTTCACCGAGCCTGCGGCGCCTGCCGCCGCGGGCGCTTCCGCCCCCGCCGATGCACAGGCGGCCACCACGCCGGGCGCGCCCGCACCTGCGGCACCGGCCGTGGCGGCAGCGCCCGCCGAACAGGCCCCTGCCGCCCCTGCGGCAGCCGCCCCCACGGCGGCGGTCGCGACGGCACCTGCCGCCGCCGTGGCCGCCGGCGCGGGCGAGGCGCTCTACAAGCAGGCCTGCCAGGTGTGCCACGCGGCCGGCGTGGCCGGTGCGCCGAAGTTCGGCGACAAGGCGGCCTGGGCCGAGCGCCTGAAGGACGGCATCGACGGCATGACGCGCATCGCCATCGCGGGCAAGGGCGCGATGCCCCCGCGCGGCGGCACGCAGGCCTCGGACGCGGAGATCCGCGCCACCGTGGAGTACATGGCCAACGCCGTCAAGTAATCCACCCGCCTGCCCCGAAGAGCAGGCCCCGTGGCCGGCTTTTTGCCGTTCAGGCCCGGAGTTCCGAAGGCCGCATTACATAGCCGTAGCGCTCGGGCAGGCCGCCCGCCTGCACGTCCACGGGCGTCCACAGCCCGCGTTCGACGGCGCGCGCCGCGATTTCCATGTCCAGCGTGTGCACGAGGCCGAGCACGCGCCCGTCGAACAGGTAGAGCCGGCCGTCCTCGTCGAGCAGGCATTCCCGCACGGACGAGCGCTCGCCGGTATGGGCCGTGATGGCGAAACCGCCATCGGCGGCCTCGTCCTCCTCGACGCGCCAGACCACCGGCGTCGCTTCGAGCTCCACGTACACGCGCTGCGGCCCGTTCTGGAAGAACCAGCGGCCCTGCTCGTCCGGCTCGTAGTTGCGCTGGATGAAATCGATGAGCTTGGCATGCTGCAGCAGCGCGCCGCGCGCGGCGGGGAATGGCCCCTGGGCCTGCACGGCGTCGTCGCGCATGAACCAGCGGCCGCGCGCATCCAGGCCCAGCCAGCCGTAGCAATCGGGTACGTTGGGCCACCGGGCGATGGCCTGCTTGACGATGTCATCCATGGGGCGATCGTAGAACGGCCGCGGCGGCCTCTGCGTAGGTGGGTGTCCCGGCCGGCACGGCGGGCGCGGCCCCGGCCTGCCGGGCCAGCCAGTCGGCCACGGCTTCCGGCATGGCCCGCACGTGGCCGGGGAGACGCCCGAACGCGAAGCCCACGTGCCCGCCCTGCGGCGGTTGCCAGAGCGTGACGTGCGCGCCGACCTCGCCGGGGCGCGGCAGGCTCGCCGCGGGAACGAACGGGTCGTTGAGCGCGTTCACCGCCAGCGCCGGGATGCGGATCGCAGGGAGCACGGGCTTGGCGGAGGCACGGCGCCAGTAGTCGTCCGCATCGCGGAAGCCGTGCAGCGGCGCGGTGAACACGTCGTCGAAAGCGTGCAGGTCGCGCGCGGCCCGCAGGATGTCGCGGTCGAACAGGCCGGGATGCTGCTGCCATTTGGCGAGCGCCTTGGGCACCATGGTGCGCAGGAACATGCGGGTGTAGACCTGCCGGTTGAAGCCCCGCCCGATGGCGAGGCCGCCCGCCGCCAGGTCGAGCGGCGAGCAGACGGCCGCCACCGCATCGGCGCTGCGCGCGGCGGCTGCGCCCCGCTCGCCCGCCCAGCGCAGCAGCGCGTTGCCGCCGAGCGAAACACCGGCCACCATGAGCGGTGCGCGCGGGCCCTCGGTGCCGCCCGCGGGCCGCTGCCGCTGCGCCATGCGCTGCAGGATCCAGTCGATCTCCTCGTGGTCGCCCGAGTGGTAGGCGCGCGGTGCCCGGTTGATCTCGCCGCTGCAGCCCCGGAAGTGGGGTACGGCGTAGTCCCAGCCGCGGGCCCGCGCCACGCCGGCGAAGGCCTCGGCATAGTGGCTGCGGGACGATCCCTCCAGGCCGTGGAAGAGCACGAGCAGCGGGCGCGGTGCGCCGGGCGCGCCGGGTGCGCGGCCGGGAACGCCGAGGAAGTCCACGTCCACGAAGTCGCCGTCCGGTGCCGTCCACCGCTCGCGGCGATAGGCGGGCGGGTCTCCGTCGGCGCGGCGCGCGGCGAGCGCCGGCCAGATGGTCTGCAGGTGGCCTCCGGGAAGCCAGCGGGGAGCGGCGTAGTCCATGGCGTCCGTCATGCCGGCGTGGCCGCAGCGCGCCCCTGCCCAAAGCCCGGCCGGAGCATCCTCAATGCAGTACCGGCGGCACCGGGCCGGCCACGGCTTCGTGGACGGTACCCGGGCTCGCATGGTGCGCCACCAGCCGCCAGCCCTGCGGGGTCTTGTGGTAGACGTTGGTGGACTGCACCAGCGCCTCGCGCACGTTGCCCTCCAGCCGCACTTCGACGTGCTCGACCACGCTGTGTACGGCGCTCGCCAGCGCCTGCACGCGGTGCACCTGGGCCGGCTTGGCGCGCAGCCCGCCGTGCTCGAACATGGCGGTGAACGCGGCGCGGATGGCGCCCGCGCCCAGCAGCCGGGGGCCGCCGGGGTTCACGCAGACGATGTCGTCCTCTTCCGCCCAGCAAGCCATGAAGCGGTCGATGTCGCCGGCCTGCAGTGCCTCGTAGAACGCGGCCTCGGTCTCGTCGGCAGAGCCGCTCACCAGGGCGGCGCGGTAGGGGGTGCGTGTGTTCATCGTGGATGGGTCCTCGCGTCCGGGAACGTGTTGCTGCGCATTGTCGGCAATCCGGCCGCGCCGTGCAGCCGCCGGTGGCGCATTCTCGCGCGGCGGGGACCGGTCACGCGATATGCGCATATGCGTCGCCGGCTGACGCGGCGGCAGCGGGCGCTGCGGCAGAATGGTGCCGCACCGGAGCGGAGGGGGCACGTCGCCCCCGGACGGCACTCCCGCCCGGTGGCCGCACACCATGAAACGCCTCATCGCCACCCTCGCCGCCGTGCTGGCCCTCTCGGGCTGCGGCTACAACGACTTCCAGCGCCTGGACGAGCAGAGCAAGGCCGCGTGGAGCGAAGTGCTCAACCAGTACCAGCGCCGCGCGGATCTCGTGCCCAACATCGTCGCCACGGTGAAGGGCGAGGCCGCGTTCGAGCAGGACACGCTCACCAAGGTGGTGGAGGCACGCGCGAAGGCCACTTCGATCCAGGTGACGCCCGAGACGCTGAACAACCCCGAGGCGTTCAACAAGTTCCAGCAGGCGCAGGGCGAGCTGTCGTCCGCGCTCTCCCGCCTCATGGTGGTGGCCGAGCGCTATCCCCAGCTGCAGGCCAACCAGGCGTTCCGCGACCTGCGCGTGACGCTGGAGGGCACCGAGAACCGCATCACCGTGGCGCGCAACCGCTACATCCAGACCGTGCAGGAGTACAACGTGCTCGCGCGCAGCTTCCCCACCAACCTGACGGCGAAGGTGTTCAGCTACGAGCCCAAGCCCAGCTTCACGGTGCAGAACGAAGCGCAGATCAGCACGCCACCCACGGTGGACTTCTCGCGCCCCGCGGCACCGGCGGCACCGCCCGCTTCGCGCTGAACGGCCGCAGTCCCCGACCTTCGCCCGTAGCTCCTTCCATGCGGCACTCCGGCATCCTGCGGTTCCTGCTGGCCATCGTCTGCATCGCGCTCGGGCTGTGCGCCGCGCCGGCCCGGGCGCTGCGCGCGGTGCCGCCGCTCACGGCCCACCTGATCGACGAGACCGGCACGCTCGGCGCCCCCGAGCGCGAGCGGCTGGAAGCGCGCCTGGCCGGCATCGAGGAACGGCAAGGCGCGCAGATCGCGGTGCTCATGGTGCCGACCACGGCGCCGGAGGACATCGCCGCGTTCGCGAACCGCGTGGCCAACGCCTGGAAGATCGGCCGCAAGGGCGTGGGCGACGGCGTGCTGGTCGTGGTCGCGAAGGACGACCGCCGCATGCGCATCGAGGTGGCCAAGGCACTGGAGGGCGCGATCCCCGACATCGCCGCCGCGCGCATCATCGACGGAGCCATGAAGCCGCGCTTCCGCGACGGGGATTTCGCCGGAGGCATCGATGCCGCGCTGGGACAGCTCAGCGCCCGCATCGCCGGAGAAAATCTGCCCGCGCCCACGGGGAACGCACCCGCGGCCCGCGCCGAGCGCGGCGTGGACTGGAACGATTTCGCCATCTTCCTGTTCTTCGGGGTGATGGTCGGCGGCCCCCTGGCGCGCGGCATTCTCGGCCGCGGCCTCGGAGGCGTGGCGACGGGGGGCGCGGCCGGACTCTTCGCCTACCTGTTCACCGCCAGCGCCCTGCTCGCAGCGGGCGCGGGCATCGTGGCGCTGCTCTACACCTGGCTCTTCGGCAGCCGGGCTGGCCTGGCCGGCGGACGGCGCGGCGGGCTGCGCGACGGGTTCTCGACCGGGCTGGGCACCGGCATCGGCATGGGCGGCTGGGGCGGCGGCGGCCATGGTGGCGGCGGTGGCTTCGGCGGGGGTGGGGGTTTCAGCTCCGGCGGAGGCGGCGACTTCGGCGGCGGCGGTGCTTCGGGCGACTGGTAGCCCGACCGCTCCCCGCCACAACCCCAGACCCCGATCCACTGCTGCACCAGCCACTCCAGACCGCTTCTTTTTCCGGTACGCCCATGACGTCCTCCGCCCATTCGCCCGCGCCGCCCCACCCGCCCGGCTTCGCCGCCCGGATCGCGCGCCTCGCGCGCCACCGCTGGGCCGAGGGCGGCCTGCAGCGTGCCCTGCCGCCGGACCTGCTCGATCGCCTCGCGCGCCGTGTGGCGGCCAGCGAAGCGCGGCACACCGGCCAGATCCGCATCTGCGCCGAGGGCGGCCTGCCCGCGAGCTACCTCTGGCGCGGCGCCAGCGCCCGGGAGCGGGCCGTGACGCTGTTCGGCAAGCTGCGCGTGTGGGACACCGAGCACAACAATGGCGTGCTCATCTACCTGCTGCTCGCCGACCACGCGATCGAGATCGTGGCCGATCGCGCCCTGGCGCGCACCGTGCCCCCTGCCACCTGGCATGCGATGGTGGCGCGCATGGGCTCGGCGTTCAGGGAGGCACGCTACGAGGACGGGCTGACGCAGGCACTGGAAGAGGTGTCGGCCCTCCTGGTGGCGCATTTCCCGGCCACGGGGGACGCCCGGGAAGCCAACGGGCTGCCCGATCGGCCGGTGCTGGGCGGAAATGCGCAGCTGAAGGACCGATAGGCCTTCGGGCCATGCTCCGCCAGGCTTGGCGGTCCGCTTTCTGCTTTTTTCGCGCAGTGCGCTTCGGCTGCGCATGGGCGCGCGACACGCGGCCAGGACGAGCGACCATCGCCTCTCGCACATCCATCGCCACCGCGCCGTACCCGCCCACGGCAGAAAGCCCCCATGGACGCTCTCCGGCCCTCTGGCCGCACACGCCCGCACGAACCCGGCTCCCCC
>Ga0308159_1002840_pt1 | contig 18953 bp, 20 predicted proteins | sample PhyCR1_FD_201040 | JGI IMG/M metagenome (GOLD analysis project Ga0308159, IMG submission 201040) | Phyllosphere microbial communities from UC Gill Tract Community Farm, Albany, California, United States - DLSLC.R1 | ecosystem: Host-associated > Plants > Phyllosphere > Unclassified | place: USA... | reverse complement strand
CTTCCAGATCATGCCCAGCACCTCTTCGCGCCGCTCGGGGATCAGGACCGACAGGCCGGTCACCGTGATCCCGACCGAGCCGATGTTGGCGAAACCGCAGAGCGCATAGGTCATCAGCATCCGGGTGCGCTCGCTCATCTCCGCGGCCGGCACCTTGCCAAGCTCGATGAAGGCCACGAACTCGGTCAGGGTCAGCTTGACCCCCAGCAGCCAGCCGGCCTTGCCCGCTTCGGACCACTCGACCCCGGTCAGCCAGGCCACCGGCATGAAGAGCCAGCCCAGGCCGCGTTCCAGCGTCAGGGGAGCGCCGAACACCACGATGCCGCCGATCATGAAGTTGACCAGGGCCACCAGGGCCACGAAGACGATCAGCACCGCCGAGATGTTCATCACCACCATCAGGCCGTCCGACGTCCCCTTGGCGATGGCGTCGATGGCCGAGTCGTACTTGAGCGCCGAGTCATAGTCGGCCACCGCCCCGCCCTCTCCCGGCTTCTCGGGGATGATGATGCGGGCCAGCAGAACCCCGGCCGGAGCCGAGACGATCGAGGCGACCAGCACATGGCCCGCCGCATTGGGCAGGACCGCATGCAGGATCGAGGCGTAGGCCACCATGGTCGAGCCTGCGACGGTGGCCAGACCCACCACCATCATCAGGAAGATCTCGGAGCGGGTCAGCTTGTCCAGATAGGCGCGGATGACGATCGGGCTCTCGATCATGCCCAGGAAGATGTTGGCCGCCACGGCAAGCGCCGATGCGCCGCCCAGCCCCATGGTCTTCTGGAACAGGAAGCCGAAGCCCAGCGTCAGCCACTTCAGGATCTTCCAGTGCCACAGCAGGGCCGACAGGGCCGAGATCACCAGGATCAGCGGCAGGACGTTGAAGGCGAAGGTGAACAGCCCGCTCGCATTGGTCACCTGATAGGGCTGGTCGCCCCCGGCCAGATAGCCGAACACGAACTTGGTGCCCTCCGCGGTCGCCAGCGAAACTCCGTCCACCGCGCCGGTGATGGCGGCGAGCACGGCCTGGGAGCCCGGAATGGCGAACAGTCCCAGCACCAACAGGGCCTGAACCCCGATGGCGCCGATGGTCAGCCGCCAGGGAAAGGCGCGCCGGTTCTCAGACAGCGCCCAGCAGAGGGCGACGATGACAGCCAGCCCGAACAGGCTCTGTAGGTTCAGCACGCTAAACATGAAGGTGAGGCTCTCCCGAACCCCTTCCTGCACCCGGCGATCAGGCCAGCGCAAGAGCGGGCGGCGTCTGAGCCCGCCATGACGGGCTGCAATCAAAAAACGGCCCGGCGTTTCCGCCGGGCCGTCCTGTCGTAAAGGTCTCGTCGTCGGGCCTAGAGCTCGCCGCGAACCAGCTTGCCGTAGTCTTCCATCAGGCTCAGCGACAGCTCGCCGGGCGTGAAGCTGTAGTCGCCGATCGACTGCACCGGGGTCACTTCGGCAGCCGAGCCGGTCAGGAAGCATTCCGAGAAGTCGGTCAGTTCCTCGGGACGGATGTGGCGAACCACGACCTCGACGCCCCGGGCCTCAGCCATGTCGATGATGGTCTGGCGCGTGATGCCGTTCAGGATGTGGGTCACGTCGGGGGTGTGGATCACGCCGTCCTTGACGAAGAAGACGTTGGCGCCCGTGGCCTCGGCCACATAGCCCCGCCAGTCCAGCATCATGGCGTCGGCGAAGCCGCGCTTCTCTGCGGCGTTCTTGGACATGGTGCAGATCATGTACAGACCCGCCGCCTTGGCCGTGGTCGGGGCGGTCTGGGGATCGGGGCGGCGCCACTTGGCCCACTCCAGCTTGATGCCCTTCTTCTTGACCTCGGGGTCGAAGTAGCTGGGCCAGTCCCAGGCCGCGATCATGACGTGGCATTTGTTGTTCAGGGCCGAGACGCTGACCTGTTCCGGGCCGAGGTAGGCCAGGGGGCGCAGGTAGGCGTCGGTCATGCCGTTGCGCTCGCAGGTCGCGATGCAGGCCGCGTCGATTTCCTCGGCGGTGTAGGGGATCTCGAAGTCGAGCAGTTCGGCCGAGCGAATCAGGCGTTCAGAATGTTCTCTGAGCTTGAAGATTTTTCCGCCATACATACGCTCGCCCTCGAACACCGACGAGCCGTAGTGCAGAGCATGGGTCAATACGTGCGTTTTCGCATCCCGCCACGGCACGAAATCGCCATTCATCCAGATCCAGCCGTCACGATCGTCGAAAGGAACCAACGCCATTGAACATAGTCTCCCGTTCAGTCCGGGCGTTTAGACCGCTCGAAGGCGTCAAGGTCAACGGCGAGCGGCTTGCAATCTGCCGCTTTGTGCGCGGAATCCGCCGATGAGCTACGAATCACGCAACCGCTCGGGGCCCGTCGCCGGCGCCGGGGTCGGCCGTCACCTGCTGATCGTCGATGACGACGACCGCATCCGCGAGCTTCTCAAGGAATATCTGGCGCGCGAAGGCTATCGCACGACCGGGGCCGCCCACGCGGCCGCCGCCCGCCGCCTGATGGAGCTGATCGAGTTCGATCTGGTCATCCTCGACGTCATGATGCCGGGCGAGACGGGCCTTGAGCTCACCTCCTGGGTCCGGTCCAAGGCCCAGCTGTCCAAGACCCCGGTCCTGCTGCTGACCGCGCGCGGCGAGGCGTCCGATCGCATCGACGGCCTGTCGCGCGGCGCCGACGACTATATGTCCAAGCCCTTCGACCCCAAGGAACTGGCCCTGCGCATCGAGGCCATCCTGCGTCGCACCGGCGGCAAGCCCCTGACTCCGCGCGAGATCCGCATGGGCTCGGTCACCTTCGACATGGAGCGTCTGGAGCTTTCGAAGGACGGCGTGCCCCTGCGGCTGACCGAGGCCGAGGCCCAACTGCTCAAGACCCTGGCCATCCACGCCCACTCGCCGGTCGAGCGCATGGACCTGTCGCCCGACACCGCCGACATCACCGGCCGCGCCGTCGACGTCCAGGTCACCCGCCTGCGCCGCAAGCTGGAAGCCGACCCCAAGAACCCGCGCTATCTCCAGACCGTGCGCGGCGTGGGCTACATGCTGGCCCCGGACTGATGGCCCCAATCCTTCCCCATCGGGGGTGGAGCCCGGATCGTAAACGATCCGGCGACCGGACCGCGGCTTCGCGGTGGAGGGGGCCAGCCCCGGACGCCGTACTCGCTCTTGGCCCCCTCCACCCCAGCGCCGGCGCGCTGCGGTCCACCGGTTCCGGTGGGAGAGGACGATGAGGCTTCTCCCCTTCCCCGTCCTGGCGCGTTTCCTGAAGCGCCGGCTGCCGTCCTCCCTGTGGGGTCGGTCGCTGCTGATCATCGTCCTGCCCATCATGATCATGCAGGGCGCGGTGACCTGGGCCTTCTTCGACGCCCACTGGCAGCGCGTCACCGCCCGCCTGTCCGAGGGCCTCGCCGGCGACATCGCCTGGGCCTCCGAGAGCTACCGCGACGACCCGACGCCCCAGAACCTCGCCGCCATCTCGGCCCGGGCCGAGAAGTCGATGCAGCTCTCCATCGCCCTGATCGAGGACGAGAAACTGCCGACCGAGCAGAGGCGCGGCCCGATAGGCATCGTCGACCGCACCCTGGAACAGGCCCTCGCCTCTCGTCTGGACCAGCCCTTCTGGTTCGATACCGTCCGCTATCCAGCCTACGTCGACATCCAGGTGCAGGAGCCCAACGGGGTGCTGCGCATCATCGCCCCGCGCGAGCGGGCCGTGGCGACCCAGGCCCACATCTTCGTCCTGTGGCTGATGATCGCGACCATCCTGCTGATGGGGGTGGCCATCCTGTTCATCCGCAATCAGGTCCGCGCCATCGAGCGGCTGGCCGAGGCGGCCGAGGCCTTCGGGCGCGGCGAGGTCACGCGCCGCTTCAAGCCCCACGGCGCCCGCGAGGTCAGACAGGCCGCCACCGCCTTCCTGGCCATGCGCGACCGCATCCAGCGTCACATCGAGCAGCGCACCGCCCTTCTGGCCTCCGTAAGCCATGACCTGCGCACGCCCCTGACCCGTCTGCGCCTCGAGCTCGCCCTCGCCCCGCCCTTCAAGCGCGCCTCGGCCATGCAGGGCGATCTCGACGAGATGGAGCACATGATCGACGAATACCTCGCCTTTGCGCGCGGCGAGGCGGGCGAGGCGGCGCAAGCGGTCAATGTCTCCGACCTGCTGAACGTCGCCGGCGAGAACGCCCGCCGCACAGGCTCGGAGGTCGAGGTCGTCGCCCCTCCCGGCCTCATGGCGACCCTGCGCCCCATCGCTTTCAAGCGGGCGGTCAACAACCTGGCCAGCAACGCCGCCGCCCACGGCGACCACGTTCGCCTTTCGGCCCGCGCCCTCCCCTCCGGCGGCCTCGAGATCGCCATCGAGGACGACGGCCCCGGCATCCCGGAGGAGATGCACGAGGAAGCCTTCGCCCCCTTCTCGCGCTTGGACGAAAGCCGCAACCAGAACACCAAGGGCGTGGGCCTGGGCCTGGCCATCGCCCGCGACGTCGCCCGCAGCCACGGCGGCGACATCACCCTGGACCGCTCCGACATGGGCGGCCTGAAAGCCCTGATCCGCCTGCCGGGCTAGCCCCTCTCTCCTCCCGCGAGGGCGGAGAGCGCCGCCACCTTGCGCCCCGCCCCCATGACCCTCATCTTCATCCCGACAGGGTCCACGGAGACTATCCCATGCGCAGGTTCGCTTTCATCGCTCCCCTCGCCGCAACGCTGGCGTTCGCCGCCGCGACCCAGGCCGAGCCGGCCCGCCAGCCGGTTCCCACCCCGCCGACCGTCACGGTGTCCATCGGCGGAGACCTGCTCAAGGACGCCGAGAAGCTGGGCCAGCGCGATGTCGAGCTTCAGCTGGCCGACCTGACCCGCTCGGTCGAACGCGAACTGGCGCGCAGCGGCGCCCTGCCCGGTGCCCAGATCAATCTGGTCGTCACCGACCTCAAGCCCAATCGGCCGACGATGCAGCAGGCCATCGACCGCCCCGGCTTGTCGATTCAGGACAGCGTCTCCATCGGCGGCGCCACCATCGAGGGCGAGGTCGTCACGGCCGACGGTCAGCGCCTGCCGGTCCGCTATTCGCGCTACTCGAACAGCATCGCCGACGTCTTTGGCTATACGACCTGGAGCGACGCCGGGACTGCCTTCGACCGGCTGGCCGGCAACCTGTCGCGCGGTCGCCTAGTCAGCCGCTAGTTCGCGCGCCCGGTTCAGCCCGGCGGCCACCGCCGCCTCGACCGCCTTGTCCAGCGCCCGACCTTCGGCCAGGGCGTTCAGCCCCGCCTGGGTCGTTCCGCCGGGCGAGGCGATCCTTCCGATCAGCTCGGCCAGGGACGAGGCCGGATCGGCCGAGGCCGCAGACCGCACCGCGCCTCGCGCCAGCCTCAGGGCGCTGTCGGCGTCCAGGCCCTCGGCGACCCCCGCCTCGGCCAGGGCTTGAGTGAAGGCGTGGACATAGGCCGGTCCGGATCCCGCCACCGCCGTCGCCACGTCGATCAGGTCCTCGCGATCCAGATCCACCATGTCGGCCAGGCCGTCGAACAACTGGTGCGCCGCCTCGCGGGCGACCCGGTTGGCGGACCACAGCCCGGCCACGCCCTGCCCGGTCGCCACCGCCGTCGTCGGCATGACCCGCGCCACGGATCGGCCCAGATAGGTCTCCGAAATATCGTGCGCCCGGACGCCCGCCATCACCGACACCAGCACAGCGTCGGGTGCAAAGGCTTCCAGCAGATCGGCGCTGGCCTCACGCCACTTGGCCGGCTTGACCGCCAGCACCACCGCCCGCGCCTCGATCAGCTCGGCCAGCGGCGGATTGACCCGCGCCCCCTTCGCCGCCGCCATCTCGGCGACCGGCTTGGACGAGGGCGTCAGGATGATGAGGTCTTTGGCGTCCAGCGCGCCCGTGTGCAGCCACCCCTCGACAATCGCCGAGCCCAGCCGACCGCAGCCGACCAGAACGACGGGACGGCTTTGGGTGTTGTCGGAATGAGTCATTTGAGGTCTCCAGTCCCCCTCGTTGGGGAGGGGACCGCGAAGCGGTGGAGGGGGCCGCCCCAGACACCGCAGTCGGGTCTAGCCCCCACCGTCACGTCGCCAAGCGGCGCCGCCCCACCTCCCCCGATAGGGGAGGCTTAGTCAGTTTACGCCGTGCCGACGGTCTCGAACAGGCAGGAATCGATCGCGTCCTGCGGCTTCTTGTTGCCGCGGATCATGAAGTCGAAGGCGGGGTAATAGCGATCCGCCGTCTCGACCGCCGCGTCGATCATGGACGCGGCCTGGGCCAGGGTCGGGCGTTCGCCGGACGGCAGGGCCAGGGAGTGGCGGAATACGATCTCGCCGTCCTCGGACCAGACCTCGAAATGCCCCATCCAGGTGCGCTGGTTGACCAGGGACACCAGCTCATAGGCGGCGTTGCGGCGCGCCTTGGTGGCCCGCAGGTCCAGGGCGCAGCACAGCTGAAGGCAGTCGCCCTCGGGACGCCAGGCGAACCACAGCTCGTAATCCTTCCAGTCACCGGCCAGGGCGAAGGCCAGGTCACCGTCATCGGTGCGGTCGAACGGCAGGTTTTCTGCGTTCAGAACGTGCTCCACGACATCCAGCGGGTCGTAGGGAACGTCGACCTCTTCGGGCCTCAAGGCGTCCATTCAGGCTCTTCCAGCAACTAGGGGCAAGGGCTGCGACTCACGACCCTTAACAATACGGTAAGCTTGTTCGCGGTTTTCGCTCAACCGGCTGCGTCCGCTGCGGGAGTTCCACCTGTGGACGTTCCCGTCTCAGGCTTGCCCGGCTTGGTTTTGGCGGCCTTCAGCGTCGCGATTTCTGCGCGCAGAGCGGCCACTTCGGCCTTCAAGGCGTCGAATTCGTCGCGGCGAACCAGGTCCATTTCGGCCGCGACGCGGTCGGTCTGGGCGCGGAAGGCCGCCTTGGCTTCCTCGCCGGCGGCCTGGGCCAGGCCCATGGCGCCCGTGGTGATCTTGGCGAACTCGTCGAGGATCGGGTTGCGGGTCTGCATGGTCGTCTCCGTGGGCGCTGGCCGGTTTCGGGACCGAATCCCGGCGAACGCGCGTCGTTAATGAAGGTTTACGCGATATGGTGAACGAAACCTTTCCGTCGATGCGACTTATCGTCGAACAGATGGCGAAAACGAGGTTGGGGGCGACGACGCCCCCTGCCCTTGCTAAACCGCCCCTTGCTGAACCGGCCCTTGCCTAACTGAGCCGCCTAACCGCTGGAGCCTGCCTTCGTGATCTTCCCCGAGTTTGACCCGGTCCTGATCCATCTGGGTCCGCTGCCGATCCGCTGGTACGCCCTGGCCTATGTGGCCGGCATCGTTCTGGGCTGGTGGTACTCCGGCGTCCTGATCAAGCGTCCGGCCCTGTGGGCCCCGCGCAAGCCTCCGATCTCGACGGTCCAGCTGGACGACCTGATCCTGTGGATCACGCTCGGCATCATCCTGGGCGGCCGCTTCGGCTATGCCCTCTTCTACAAGCCGGCCATGTACCTGCAGCTCTTCACCGGCCAGTCCTGGGGCGAGCGGCTGGAGCTGTTCCAGCTCTGGACCGGCGGCATGAGCTTCCATGGCGGCCTGCTCGGCTGCACCGCGGCGGTCCTGTGGTTCGCCCGCAAGCACAGGCTCCCGACGCTCAGCGTCGGCGACATGGCCCTGGCCACCGCTCCGATCGGCCTGTTTTTCGGCCGCATCGCCAACTTCATCAACGGCGAGCTCTGGGGTCGCGAGACCACCGTCCCCTGGGCCGTGCGCTTCTGCAACGCCCGCATCGAGCAGATGTACGGCCTCTGCCCCGCCGGCGACGTGCCCCGTCACCCAAGCCAGCTTTATGAGGCGGGCCTGGAGGGCCTGCTGCTCTTCGCCGTCATCTCCCTGGCCGTGTGGAAGTTCAAGGCCCTGGCCAAGCCCGGCTTCGTCACCGGCCTGTTCCTGACCGGCTACGGCCTGTCGCGGATCGCGCTCGAGAATGTGCGCCAGCCTGACGCCGGGCTCGACAACTTCCCGCTCGGCCTGACCATGGGCATCCTGCTGTCCGTGCCGATGATCCTGGTCGGCCTGTGGCTGATCTGGCGGGCCCGCACCCGCGCGCCGGAGGTCGAGGTCCCCGCGTCGTGACCCCCCCCGACCTAAAGCCAGGCCTCAAGGCCCGCCTCGCCCGCGAGATCGCCCTGACCGGCCCGATGTCGGTCGCCGACTATGTCGCCCGCTGCCTGCACGACCCTCAGGCCGGCTATTACTCGACGCGGCCGGCGCTGGGCGAGGGCGGCGACTTCATCACCGCCCCGCTGGTCAGCCAGATGTTCGGCGAACTGATCGGCCTGTGGGCGGTCGAGACCTGGCGCCGGCTGGGCTCGCCCGACCGTTTTCGCCTGGTCGAGGTCGGCCCCGGCGACGGAACCCTGATGGACGACGCCCTTCGCGCCGCCCGCCTCGATCCTGACTTTCTGACCGCCTGCGACCTCATCCTGATCGAACCCAGCGCCCCCTTGCGCGGCGTCCAGGCCAGACGCCTCGCCCACGCCGACCTCCACCCGCGCTGGGTCTCCTCGCTCCAGGCCATCGACACCGACGCCCCGGTCATTCTGATCGCCAACGAGGTGCTGGACTGCCTGCCCGCCCGCCAGTTCGTGAAGACCGAAGACGGCTGGTCCGAGCGCAAGATCGGCGTCACCGACGACGGCTCAGATCTTCTGTTCGGCCTCAGCCAGATCACCGGCGGCTTCGAACGCCCCGCCTATGAGGTCGAGCCCGGCCAGATCATCGAGATCTCGGACCAGCAGGCCGCCTTCGGCCGCGACCTCGCCCTCCTGGTCGCCGAAACCTCGGGCGCCGCCCTGCTGATCGACTATGGCCGCGACCGCCCCGGCCCAGGCGACACGCTCCAGGGCCTGTATCGTCACGCCAAGGTCGATCCCCTGGCCGATCCGGGCGCCGCCGACCTGACCCAGTGGGCCGACTTCCCGCGCGTGCTGGAGGCGGCCCTGCGCGCCGGCGCCGACGTCACCGGCTGTCGGACCCAGGGCGACTTCCTGCGCGCCCTCGGCATCGACACCCGCGCCGACCGCCTCAAGGCCGGTCGCCCCCAGGCCGCGCCCGTCATCGACCGCCAGCTCAACCGCCTGACCGCCGACGACCAGATGGGGACCCTGTTCAAGGCCGCCGCCATCTTCTCGCCGCGCAGCCTGGCCGTGCCGGGATTCGAGACATGACCGACCTCTCCGACCTCGCACCCATCACCCATCCCCTGCTGGGAGACGCCGGCGTCCGCCACGGCTTCTTCACCCGTCAGGGCGGGGTCTCGACCGGCCTCTACGACAGCCTCAACACCGGCGTCGGCTCCCAGGACGACGCCGCCGCCGTGCTAGAAAACCGCCGCCGCATCGCCGCCCACTTCGGCGCCGGCCCCGACGATCTGGCCGCCTGCTATCAGATCCATTCCGCCATCACCCGCGTCGCCGAAGGTCCGTGGAAGGGCGAACGGCCCGAGGGCGACGCCGTCGCCACCGCCGTCCCGGGGGTCGTCTGCGGCGTCCTGACCGCCGACTGCGCGCCGGTGCTGCTGGCCGATCCCAGGGCCGGGATCGTCGCCGCCGCCCACGCCGGCTGGAAGGGCGCCCTCGGCGGCGTGATCCACTCCACGGTCGCGGCCATGACCGCCCTGGGCGCCGAGCCCGGCCGCATCCTCGCCGTCGTCGGCCCCTGCATCGCCCAGGCCTCCTATGAAGTCGGCGCCGACTACGAGGAGAAGTTCGCCCACACCGAGCCCGACAGCCGCCGCTTCTTCATCCCGGGCCCCTCCGCCGACAAGCGCCTGTTCGACCTGCCGGGCTTCGTCCTCTGGCGTCTGGAACAGGCCGGCGTCCGCCACGCCGCCTGGACCGGCCACGACACCTGCGCCGACGAGACCCGCTTCTTCTCCAACCGCCGCGCCTTCCAGCGCGGCGAGCCCGACTTCGGGCGCATGATGTCGGCCATCGCCATCTAGGCGGGCCTTGAACTTGCCACCGGCCGGCTCGACAGATTTCAGACTCGTCAGACGATCCAGACTCCGTTTTCGCCGCCTGTCTCCAAGGGTGCCCCGACCATGCCGACCCTTCGCAGCCTGACCCGCCCCCTCCTCGGCGCAGCCCTGGCCCTCGCCGCCTCGACCGCCGCCCTCGCCCAGGCCGCGCCCGCCCAGGCCCCGCGCTGGTCCTTCGCCATCCACGGCGGCGCGGGCGTCATCGAGCGCGCCAGCCTGAGCCCCGAGCAGGACGCCGCCTACCGCGCCGCCCTGACCCGCGCCCTCCAAGCCGGCGGCGCCGTCCTGGCGCGCGGCGGCACGTCTCTCGACGCCATCCAGGCGGCGATCGAGATCATGGAGGACGATCCCCTCTTCAACGCCGGGCGAGGGGCGGTCTTCACCGCGGCGGGCCGCAACGAACTGGACGCCGCCGTCATGAACGGCTCGGACCTCAGCGCCGGCGCCGTCGCTGGCCTGACCACCACCCGCCACCCCATCGCCGCCGCCCGCGCGGTCATGGAGAAATCGCCCCACGTCATGCTGATCGGCCCAGGCGCCGACAGCTTCGCCGCCTCCACCGGCCTGGAGCAGGTCCCGCCCGCCTTCTTCTTCACCGAGCGGCGCTGGCAGGGTCTGGTCCAGGCCTTGACCGAGCAGAACCAGCCCATCCCGCCCCGCCCCGAGGGCGCGCCCGCCGCCCCCATCGGGGGTCTGGCCGACAATGATGCGGCCTACCCGCCGCTGAATGAGCGCAAGTTCGGCACCGTCGGCGCTGTCGCCCTCGACAGCCACGGCGACCTCGCCGCCGGCACGTCGACCGGCGGCATGACGGCCAAGCGCTGGGGCCGGGTCGGCGACGTCCCCGTCATCGGCGCCGGCACCTACGCCTCCAACCGCGACGGCTGCGCGGTCTCCGCCACCGGCGACGGCGAATACTTCATCCGCGCCACCGTCGCGCGCGACATCTGCGCCCGGATCGCGGCCTTCGACCCCCGCACCAGCACCGAGACCGGCGAATGCGCCGACGCCCTCTGCATGATCCGGGAGATCCGCATCGTCCCCCTGGCTGCTCGCCGTGAGATCGAGGACGCTGAAAGCTTGGGCGGCAAAGGCGGCGTGATCGTCATGGGTCGCGACGGCCGTCCCGCCTTCGCCATGTCCACATCCGGCATGTACCGGGGCGAAATCTCCTCAGACGCGCCTCAGCCGCGCGTCGCCATCTACGCCGACGAGGCCCCCCGATGACCAAGCCCCTCCCCACCCCTGAAGAACTGACCGAAATGGCCGAGGAGGAGCTGACCGCCGCCTGCTCCCTGCTGTGGCCCGAGATCGTCCGCATCACCCCCTGGGGCGACAGCTTCGAGGGCTTCGCCCCGTCCGGCCGCACCGTCGAGATCGAGCGCCGCTACCTCTGGGCCGTCGAGCCGGCCGGCGCCGTGGTGGTCGAGGTCGAGGTTCGCGACGCCTCCAACCGCACGGGCGCCGAGGCCCGCGCCGTCCTCGCCCCTCCCGGCTAAGTCGCCTGACCCCGCTCACTGATCGGTGATCAGTCGCAAAGTCCCGTTTCCCCTCACGAAAAATCGGCCTAGCCTCCCTGGCATGAAGCTCGCATCACTGAAGCACGGCCGCGACGGCCGCCTCGTCATCGTCTCCCAGGACCTCGCCTGGTTCACGGACGCCTTCCTGATCGCCCCGACGCTCCAGGCGGCGCTCGACGATTGGGAACGCTGCGAGCCCCTGCTCCGCGCCCTGGCGGTCAGCCTCGAACACGAGGCCGTGCCGCGCGGCCGCTTCCGCGAGCACGAGGCCGCCGCCCCCCTGCCCCGCGCCTATCAGTGGGCCGACGGCTCGGCCTATGTGAACCACGTCGAACTGGTCCGTAAGGCGCGCGGCGCCGAGATGCCGGCCACCTTCTGGACCGATCCGCTGATGTATCAGGGCGGCTCCGACGTCTTCCTGGCGCCCCGCGCGCCCATCCCTCTGGCCGACGAGGCCTGGGGCTGCGACTTCGAGGCCGAGATCGTCGTCGTCACCGGCGACGTGCCGCAGGGAACCTCGGCGACGGATGCCCTGGGCCACATCCGCTTGGTCGGCCTGGTCAACGACGTCTCGCTGAGGAACCTGATCCCGGCCGAGCTGGCCAAGGGCTTCGGCTTCGTCCAGTCCAAGCCGTCGTCCGCCCTGTCGCCCGTCTTCGTGACGCCTGACGAGCTTGGCGACCGCTGGCAGGCCGGCCGTCTGCACGGCGAACTCAGCGTCCTGCTCAACGGTCAGGTCTTCGGCAAGGCCGACGCCGGCGTCGACATGACCTTCGACTTCGGGACCCTGATCGCCCACCTAGCCAAGACCCGCAGCCTGGGCGCCGGCACCATCATCGGCTCGGGCACCGTCTCCAACAAGGACGCCGACGGCGGTCCGGGCAAGCCCGTCTCGGCCGGCGGCCTGGGCTATTCCTGCATCGCCGAGGTCCGCACCGTCGAGACCATCCAGTCCGGCGCCGCCGTCACCCCCTTCCTCAAGGTGGGCGACACGGTCCTGATCGAGATGCGCGACGAGCGGCACCACTCCATCTTCGGCGCCATCGAACAGAGCGTCGAAGCCATCTAGCCAAAGCGACCTGAGGGGGCCCGCCGAATGACGCCGCAACAATACATCCCGCTGATCAGCATCGGCGTGGCCCTGGTCATCATCCTGCTGCGCAACCGAAAGCCCCGGCCGCTGCGGGTGCAGTGGATGTGGATCCGGCCCCTCATCATCGTCCTGGCCATCGCCTTTGGCCTGTGGGGGATCACCCAGGCGCCCGGCATGGCCCACGCCCCCTTCGGCCCGCTCGCCTGGACCATCCTGGGGCTCGGCCTGATCCTCGGCGGCGTCGCCGGCTGGTGGCGCGGCAAGATGGTCACCATCGAAAAGGAGCCGGACGGCAGCCTCAAAGCGCAATCCTCGCCGCTCGGCCTGATCCTGATCGTGGTCCTGCTGGTCAGCCGTCAGGCCCTGCGTCCCTGGATGGAGGCCAACGCCTCGGGCTGGCACGTCAGCCCCATGGCCATCCAGGACGCCTTCATGCTCTTCGTCGTCGGCCTGATCGTGATGCAGAGCCTGGAGATGTATCTCCGCGCCCGCCGCATCCTGGCCGGCGGCACAGACGCCCACGTCGAAGTCGCCCCTGCCGCTTGAGCTGGCCTGAACTCTGAGAACGACCATGCTGAAGCCCCTTCTCGCCGCCTTCCTCTCTGCGGCCACCGCCGCCCCTGGCCTGGCCCAGACCCCCGACGAGTGGGACTTCGGCCGCGACGCCGAGAACAAGCTGGTCATCGCCGCCGTCACCTTCGAGAGCTTCGGCGTCGCCGTGCGCTGTCGCGACAATGTGCTCAGCGTGGTCGTCGCCGGCCTTCCCGCCGGTCCGACCGAGAGAGTCATCAACTACAGCATGGCCGGCTCCTCGCCCGACGACACCCGCTGGATCAGCGCCCCGGGCAGCCCGTCCGCCTTCGCCCTCTGGCCCGCCTCGATCGCGGCCGATCTGCGCAAGGGGGGGAGCCTCTCGCTCGGCGTCCCCGATGGCGAGCGGACCCGCCGCATCGCCGTAGACCTGCCGGCCTCCACCACCTCGATCAATCAGGTCCTGTCAGTCTGCGGTCGCGAGATCCCGGCCGACAGCAATGACGAGCCGACGGACAGCAACCTGGGCTCCCTGGTCTGGAGACAGGTGCCTGAACCCCGCTTCCCCGACCGCACAAGCTCTGCGGCCGGCGTCGCCGCCCTGCAGTGCAAGGTCACCCGCACCGGCGGTCTGCGCGCCTGCCGCGTCGAGAGCGAATTCCCCGAAGGCGGGGGCTTTGGCCGCGCCGCCACACTGGGCGCCCACACCACCGGACGCATCGGCTTCCCCCCGGGCGAAACCGGGGTGCTGGAGGACCGGGAGATCTCCTTCGTCGTCCGCTACAGGATGTCCGACGGTCTCACCCTGGCGCCGCCGCCCAGCCGCCTGCCGTCCAGTCCTCTGTAACCTGCGCAGAGGCTTGCCGACCAACCTTGACGTGTGACAGCTTCGCGCAGAACAGCCTTTTGCGAGTATGGCGACGATGCGCGTGACGACCTTCCTAGCCGCTGCAGCCCTCGCGGTCGCGGCCCTCCCGGCCCAGGCTCAACAAACTGCTCAAGCCGCGGCGCCGGCTCCAGCCGCAGCGCCCGCGGCCCAGCCCGATTCCGAGGCCGACTGGACCCTGCTGCGCGACGAGCGGAAGAAGTCTCTGATCGCCTTCATCCCCGTCACCACCGGCCTCATGCTGGCGGTGCGCTGCATGGACGGCGCGCTGGACGGGGTCATCACCGGCCTGCCTGCACACCCCCGCGGTCGCCCCACCCGCCCCCTCGGCCTGGCCTTCGGGACAGAGCGCATGCACCAGACCAGCTGGAGCGTCACCACCGACCCCACCGTCGCCATCTCCGACTACCCCGCCAGCTTCGCGCGCAGTCTCAAGCGCGGCGGCGCGCTGAAGATCATGGTCCCCGGCGGCGCGCCCGACGGCCGCAACCTGATCCATGACCTGACCCTGCCCGGCTCGACATCGGCCATCGAGCAGACCCTCGCCGCCTGCGGGCGTCCGCTGGAGGATCCGCGGGACGACCTCCTGCCCGATATCGAGGAAGGCGGCCTGCCCCTCGGCCTGATCTGGGCCAAGGAGCCCCGCATCGCCTATCCCAACACCTTCCTGGCCGCAGGCTACGCCGTCGTCAGTTGCGTGGCCCAGACCGACGGCTCCCTGGAGCAGTGCCAGCTAGAGGCCGAGCAGCCGCCCCGCAGCCGTTTCGGCAACGCCGCCCTGCGCGCCACCCGCGAAGCCCGCATCGACGTCACCGACCAGGCCCCGGGCGCCCTGCCCCGGATGATCGCCTTCCGCGCCAACTTCACGACCGATCCCAACCAGGTCCGCCGCCCGCGCGACTGACCTCGCTCAAAAATCTTCGCCCCCCGTAGCGCCCGGCGCGATCCATCCCTAAAAGACCTGTTCGCGGGCCCCGGTGGTGGAACTGGTAGACGCGCCGGATTCAAAATCCGGTTCCGAAAGGAGTGCCGGTTCGACCCCGGCCCGGGGCACCAAAATGACCGAGATGATAGTGACGTGAGGCGACTGCTGTCGCCCGACGCCGGACATGCCGACCTTGCGCTCGGAATGGGAAGCGGCCGCCGACTAACTATCGGCCAACGATCAAAATGGGTGCGGAGGACGATACAGCATCTCCACCTTTTCAATCTGGCCGGAGAACCCAAGCACAACCTCGACCTCCCACAGAAGGTTACCTACGCCGTTCGGCGTGAGGATCAGTCGATAGGGCTTCCAACTTGAGTTGGCTGGCGGGAGGCGCTCGACCGAAAATGGCTGCCTGAAATCTGCGGCGAGAAAAGCATCCCGAGGCGAGGTCGTGGTCATCGGATAAGATGCCGGGGCGCCGGTCAGGAGATGGAAGTACACTTCCTCACCCGAGCGCAGCTTCCTTTGTCCTTCCACGACCTTGGCGATGATCGCCTCCGCATCCGCCGGGGTTACCTCGCGAAGCTGGGGAGCCGTCGGTTGCTCGTCTTGATAGGCCGGACTGGCGCAGGCTTGGTTTTGAGCACCGACCAGAGCCAAGAGCCCAAATGCGAATGCGATGGGCGTGGTTTTCATAACAATCCACCTAAGCTTGCGAGGTCCCAGTCACACTTTGATCTCAAGGCTCAGTGCCTACAATGGGTCGATCAGCAACATTACGGTCTGACGGGAACGCAGGCGTTTAGGACCGTGGTTTCGCAATCGCAGACTGGCCCTACACGGCGATCTTCACGTCCGTTTCGACGGGTGGGTCCGTGACCGACGCCGACCCCGGGCGCCATTCAGACAGAACCTCCCAGTCTTGCGAGCGATCAGAGCCGCCGGTCCCGATGGGTCGAAGCTCCCACCGACCCTAATCGAACAGCCGACGTCCCGAACGACGGCCTAGGGGGCGTCACGCGCGCCCAGCACCGAGGACGCAGACAGTTCCGGCGCCAGGACCGCGAGATCGTAACCGCGGATAAGCTCGCGCCATTCCGGCGTCAGGGCTTCCAGATCGCCGCTGCGCAACCGGCGCAGATCCACCAGGAGCCAGTCGCCGGGCGCCATGTCGGCGGGGCGGGCCAGCGTCACGTCGCGGGTCCAGTCGCTGTCCTCGCCCGTGGTCGTATCGAAGTCGTGCACCTTCACCTGGCGACCGACGCCGTTGTATGCGGCCTCCACGCCTCTGGCGCCCACGACGATGAGATGGACGGACTTCACGCCCTCGCCGTCGGCATGTTCCGCAACGAAATTGCCCACGTCGCGCTGCCCGAGCGGATTGTAGCCCTTGTAGATGTGATAGGCGCCTAACTTCATCAGCACGCGGGCCTGAGGCGCCTCGGCGAGATGGGCCGCCAAGGTCCGCTTCATCAGCCGCGCCCTGCGCCCGTTGGAATCGCCGACGCCCGACTGCGAGGACTGATAGATGGCGCGGGTTTCGCGCAAGGCGGCGAACAGCGCCTTGACCCGATCGCCGCCGTCCTGATCGATGGCTGCCCCCGCCTGATCCAGCGCCGCATCGGTCGCCGACAGCAGGAACAGGTCCATGGGTGAACCGGAGGCGAGCCCGGCCTGCACGGCCGTTCTTTCCTGTTCGGCCAGGGCCTCGATCTGGGCGCGGGCCAGCGGGCCCGGACCGGCGGCCAGCATCTGTTCAATCAGATAGCCGCTCGCGCCGAGGAACTCCTGGTCCAGCCCCCACAGCTTGAAATCCGGCCCAGCGACACCGGCGCAATCGGCCGCCGTCTGGCCTTCGGCGCGGCTGTTGAGAAAGGCCATGACGTCGGGATGGGCGGTCATGAAGTCGGAAATCTGCTGTTCCCGGTCCGGCGCTCTCATCATGGCGTTGACCGCTTCTGCGGCCTCCGGTCCGACCTCGACGGCCATGGCGGTCAGGCCGCCCGGCGCCATCAAGCGACAGACGTTCGTGGTGAAGGCGGGGATCTCTCGCGAAAGATGGCTCTCGCCGATGAGGACGTATCGGCTGGCGTCGATGGCCTCCGACAGGATCGCGGCCCCCGGACCCGAGAAGCCTTCCGGCCGGACGTTCAGCGGCGATCCTGCCTGGGCCAGGCGCTCGGCGAAGGTGAGCGGCGCAACGGTCTCCGCCTGAACTGAAGTCACGCAAAGCGTAGCCAGCGACAGGGCCGCCGCAATCGATTTCAGACTCATCTCGCTTACCCCCGTTAGATGAATCGGCTTTACGGAGGTCGCTGAAACTCCGCGAGTTAAATCGCGGTCATACCGCCCTTCGCGGGCCCAGGATCGGACAGTCTAGACGGTCTAAAGGGGCGGCGTCTGGTTCGGCTTGTGGTCTTCGGGGTGGAGCCGGGCCTGGTTCTCCTGGAACAGCCGGATCGCCTCTTCCTTTTCGTGATCCGTTGCATCCGGCGCGCCGTCCAGGTCCTTGTCGACAAAGTGCCTGGGGCGATCGACGCCCTTGGCCGCATTGGCCCAGAGAAGGGCGATTCCGATCATGACGACCACGCCAACGATGATCTGAAGGAAACTCATTCGTCTTCACCCTGCTGTCGCTCTGGCCAAACCAACGCCAGGGGTGAGGCGAGGTTGCGGATTGCGCCCCCGAACCGGCGGGTCACCGCCCCGGCCCCAGCCGGCCCTGCCCTATCACGGAAATAGTCTCAGGCGGCCTTTTGAAGCCTCGATCCCGCTGGCCGGATGTCGTGCGCGGGCCTAGAGCTAGGGCGCCGGCGCCACACTCGATGTTTCATCGAGAACACGCTCGGCGATAGTGGAACAGAGATCGCGGCGGGCCATTTCACTGGCGCCTCCCGGAGACTAGACGTCATGCCCGCCTCGTTCCTGATCGCCCCGATGCTGATCAGCCTGTCCTTGATCGGAACGCCGGTGAAGGACAGCCGCAAGCCGGGGGATCCCTCGACGGCGCCGGCGGCGGAATCCATGACGCTTGAGGCCGACGAGACAGTCGGCGCAGCAGACGCCAACGCCGGGCCGACCGATCAACCGGCGCTCGAGCAGCCCCTCCTGGGCGTCAGCGTCGATCTGGAATGCCTCGCCTATCCCGACGGCTATGTCGCCAACTGCGCCGTCGTCAGCGAAACCCGCCCAGGCCTGGGGTTCGGTGCGGCCGCCGTGGCCCTGATGAACGGCTCGACGATCGCCTCGACCGTGAACGGCGGCCGCTCCACCCCCGTGAAATTCCGGCACACGATCGAATTTACGCCCGATTGAGCCGCCTTGGCGCATTTTTGATGCGCCGCGCCTGAAGGTGCGCTAGTTGCGCGGCATGGATCGTCCCATGCCGACCCTTCTGATGTTCGTTCAAGCCTCCTCGGCCAGCCTGGCCGCTGAGCTCGCCGATCTGCGACTTATGGGCGGCCTCCGGGACTGAGGGCGACCCGGCGGCGGCATACAGCCACCCGCTTATTCCACACTGAACATCCAGATGAAGGAGCCGCGCCCCGATGCTGCGCGACCCGTCCGTAAAATACCGTCCCTTCCCCCAGGTCGACATTCCCGACCGCACCTGGCCCTCCAAGACGATCACCAAGGCGCCCCGCTGGCTGTCGACCGACATGCGCGACGGCAACCAGGCCCTGATCGACCCGATGAACGCCGAGAAGAAGCAGCGTTTCTTCGACCTGCTGGTCAGGATCGGCGTCAAGGAGATCGAGATCGGCTTCCCCTCTGCGGGCGCCACCGAGTTCGACTTCATCCGCTCCCTGGTGGACCGCGACGCCATTCCCGCCGACGTCATGCCCCAGGTCCTGACCCAGGCCCGCGCGGACCTGATCGACAAGACCTTCGACAGCCTGGACGGCGCCAGGCAGGCGGTGGTCCACGTCTACAACGCCGTCTCTCCGGCCTGGCGCCGGATCGTCTTCGGCAT
>Ga0308159_1002839_pt1 | contig 18957 bp, 13 predicted proteins | sample PhyCR1_FD_201040 | JGI IMG/M metagenome (GOLD analysis project Ga0308159, IMG submission 201040) | Phyllosphere microbial communities from UC Gill Tract Community Farm, Albany, California, United States - DLSLC.R1 | ecosystem: Host-associated > Plants > Phyllosphere > Unclassified | place: USA... | reverse complement strand
GACAGATGGACTTCCCCCATGCGACCGGCCGGGGAGACGGTGCGCGCCATGCCGGGTCGCCCGACCGGGGCGATGCGGGCTGGCGACCGGGCCCGCGCGACAGCTACTGGCCACCGCACGCCAATGGCCAAGACCCCGAACAGGTGGTGCGGATCAAGTCGCGCGACTTCCACTGATCGGCCATGTCGCGCCATCAGCGGATCATCATAGACTTGTCGCTCCACATCCTGCGCGCGGCCGCCGCGCGGTCGGGCAAAGGCAAGGTTGACACCATCGAGGTCCGCCTCGCGCTACGCTGCCTGATCGCGCATTGCCCGGAGCGCTGGCCGCTCGACATGTTCTGGAACTCGGCCGGCACCGATCACGATATCGGCCGCGCGCAGGGATGCACCGCTGCGCTGAACGGTATCGTCCGGCAACTTAAAGTCGATCCGAGATAGCCAGCTGTCGCTGGGTCGGAACTGCACCGCCGGCCGAAATAGTTCATATGCGCATCTTAGCTCAATCTGGGGGCGATTATCGGCCCTGCGTCGCGAGATTGCCAAGATTTCGCGATCGAGCTTTACGTAATAGGTGAAGCACAACACGCTGCGGACGCCGTTGGCACTCCGTCTTGAAGACCAGGGGGCGACAGCAGGCACGCAGAACCCCCAGACTTGCCCGTGGAATCATTCCTGGTCACTCACGCAGCCCTTGTCGCTTCCCGAAAGAAGCCGGTCGTTGATGTGCGAGGAGCGGCCTAAGTTGGGACTTTGCTGCCGCTACTAAAGGACGTTTCAAACGACAGGTACTGTCAGAAGCCGACGCCCTGAGCCTTCCCGACGGGCCAGAAAGAAGCGGCAGGAGGCAAACCGAAAGCCATCCGTTGGATGTACGGCACTTTGGTGGGATTGAGTCGCCGTTCAGTGAAAGTGCAACCGCCCGTTAAAAAAACAGCCCCTCTCACGGCGGGGCTGTTTTTTGGCGGGGGACGCCGGGATCGAACCGGATGCCCGTGAGGCACAATCCGCTTATCAGGCGGTTGCCAGCACCATGCTGACGTCGTCAATGATTTCTATTTCATTGGAAGCGGCGGCCGAACCTTCAAGGGGGCACCGCTTTTCACCACCGAAGCTTGATGGCGTTGGGCCTGTTTCAATAACATTGCTCAGCGGCTGACTAAACTGGCAGAGCGTCTGCTCGAATCGGTCGGGTACGTTTCCCATCAGCAGGGACGATACATGGTAAGTTTTAGCAACTTTAGAATGCTCAATCCCGAATTGGCGGACATCACGCGCGAACTGCTCGACGAGGTCTATCAGCGGCATTCCCCCTTCATGTCGTTCATGCATACCTGGATGGCGTTCAATGGCTGGATGGAATCCGTGACCGGCGGCGGGCCGGACGCCGCAATGATCGATGCACTCGTCCAAAACCGTCGTCTTATCGAAACCTATGATCGGCTGATCGGCGATGCTTTCGACTTCACCAAATCGGTCGCAGCCTTCTCGACGCACTGGCCCGTGCTTAGTGTCAAGGATGTCCGCAAGAAACTCGGGCACGATGCATTCTGGAGAATGACGCGTGCGGACTTGCTGGAAGAGTGTCGGGCCGGGGGAGTCAGAATGCAACCCAGCGGATCGATAGCCGGCGCATCACCGGACTGGCCGCAACTTTTGCGCACGATCTATCAGATACGCTGCAACCTGTTCCACGGGGCAAAATCGCCTGAAAATTTGCGCGATCGGCAACTCGTCGGCCATGCCGATATCGTGTTGCGGCAGTTCATCGGCGGCAGCGGCTGCTTCGACTGGCACGACTGATCGGACGGCGGATCTAACGGGCGAACCAAGAAAGAATCTCCGTTGAACAGGAAAAAGTGGACTCTAGACGTCATCGAGAATGCCATTCCCGGATTCGGCTTTTCCGGACCTGGCGAACAGGTAGAACTAAACCTGAGAGACCCCGATCCCGCGCGTACCTTCACCAAAACGAGTGTGGAACTTTGCACCCTGTTGTCGGGCCGTGATTCGGTGGCGTTTCTGGCACGGACGGGGCTCCACCTTTTCCTTCAGTTGGCAAAAGATCCGACCAGCGACAGTATCGAGGGATTGCAGCAACCGGGCGCTGAACTCCTGCAAACTATTGCGCTTATGCATCCGCGCGGTCCCGACGTTCCAACATCTCCCCGCAACATGGTGCGCGCCTGGGAACTCGCGGAGCGCAACATTCATGCCTACATCGGATCGGCAATCCCGTCGGGATCAAACCTTAGTGCTTCCGAGAGGGTCAGCCGGCAGGCGCGTATCCAAACGCTGTTCTATCGCAACATCTTCAGTAGCGACGACGCGCAGGAAATTGTGCCAGCGCTGCTGGCCTACATGGACCAGGCATCGCTTAGCCGGCTTGGATATCGCCTGTCGGATGTCGCGCGGGCGCTCTTCCGGTTTCTGCAGCTGGTCCCGGACAAGCTCGACAGCTTCCGGAGCGTGCCGGCCGGCTTCCATACAGGCCAAGTCGACGCAACGGCACTCGAACGCCTTGTTAGCAGCTCGACGTTGTGCCGCCGGGCTTGGCGCTTTGCAAATCACAGCCGGACGGACCCGCAATACCGGGCATGGGCCGCCTTCCAGCTAAGTGAACTCGCGTGGGCGCCGGCCTTCACCTTCTCTCGCGCCGAACTCGAAACCCTGTTTGGCAGCGGTGTGACCGGAGCACTGTTCCGGGCGTCGATCGGCTTCGGTGAATTGGCGAGCCTCGAGACCGGCAGTATCTATCTTGATAGTCCGATCCGCCGACGGCCATTCATCCGGCTGTCGGAGGACGCGCTGTTCCTTCCGTTCCCGGCGATGCTGGTAAGCTTCCCGTTCGCGATCATCGAAGGACTATTCGAGGGCGACACAGGGCTGAGCGAAGCATATTCTGCGGCGCGCACGCGCTATCTTGAAGACGCGACCGCGGCGCTAGTCGCGAAGGCGCTGCCGTCCGCGACCTTGTACCGGTCTGTCCACTGGACCGATCCCGATTCCGGCAGAGGGTACGAGAATGATCTAGTCGTGAAGATCGGCAACCACATTTTTCTGTTCGAGGCCAAGTCCGGGAAGGTCAATGCGGCATCACGGCGCGGTGGCGAAAGCTCGCTCCGCAAGAACTTCAAGCGCCTCTATGTCGAGCCCGGCCAGCAGGCCGCAAGGCTGGAGACGTTGCTTCGGCGCGGAAAGAGCGCGGAGGCGATGCTGCATGACGCGGCCGGTAAGCCGATCCCGATCGACCTTTCCAAACCAGCGATCATCAGCAGCTTCGGAGTCTGTATCGAGCATTTCGCGGCGATCACCAGCACGCGGCGCAATTTCGAGGAGATTGGCCTGATCGCGCCGGCCGATCCTTGGTCGCCGATCTTCTCGATCGGCGAACTGAGGATGATCGCGACCTATCTCGATAGCGAAGTCGCATTCTTCCACTATCTGACGCGGCGCTCGGTGATCGAGCGCCAGCTCGTGTTCACGGGTGACGAGCAGGATCTGCTGTCACTCTATATTACTAACGGCTTCCTGATCGACAGCGACAAACTGAAGGACATGCAGGTCTTCTTCCACAGGGCCGATGCGCCGGTGCGTGGGAGGAAGCAGGTAAGGTCAGATCGCCGGATGTTCGATACGCCCGGTCTGCACCTGCCGCCGTATTGGCGCCGGCTGGCGGCGGAACTCTACACCAGCGACACCCGGCATAAGTTCGATATGATTGAGGCGATCTTCAACCAGCACCCTGGAACGCTGAAAGGAATGGAGGAGCGGGCAAGACGCTGGAACGGTGGTATTGGTCGCGCGAACCAAGATCCGATGTTCGCCTTCGTAGAAATTGGTAACCGCATCTTCGCGGTCGCACTCACCCTAGAACGCGATCCCTATTTCGATGCGGCACTCTGGCACGAGCATGCCCGAGATATCGCTAAGGTCGTCAAGATCCAGACCGGCGCGACGGATTGCTTGGTCATATTGCGGGTCCGGAAATCGCTGGCCGCCTTCGACGCGGTAAGTTTCTTCCGCATGCTGCCTAGCGACATAGAGATGCACGCCCGGAGCTGAGGTTTCCCCGAAGGCCACCGTGAGTGGAACGCGCATCCCACGAGCCGGCGGCTCAGATCGATGCGAGCCTGTTTTGTCACCACTCTGCGGCGGCAGACGATGCCCCCGTTGCGGAACGAGCCGACGTTCCTGTAGGGAAACCGGAACGGCGCAAATTTGGTAGCTGCCGTGCTTGGCACCCAACCGGCGACGGCAGCTTCCCTAAGCTGATTGCTTGGAAGCTGCCTATCCGCAACCGACCGGTCTCTTGTCATGACTGCTCCAGCAGAAGATTACCCCCCTCACGCCGCCGTAACGGGGCAGGGACTCGAACTTACGCACCCCGCGCGCGATTCAAAAGATTTTCAGTCGATAATGGATCTCTGAGCAACGGACCGCCGTTGGTACATTCCCGACGGTCCGCCGAGGTTACTCGAACGTCAGTCGTTGTCGGAACCCGACGTTTGAGAGTGAGCTTTTCTTGCCGTTATGAACCTGGCCAGGTGCAGCTGTCGTTACCGCGCCCTCTTCCGCGGACGGCGCACTAGCGAAGCTGATGTGGCGTTTTCCGTTTCCCCTGGATCCGTGCGGTGATCACATGATATTCTACATCGGAGCCAGTGGGCGTCTTGCGCTCGACGCTGATCTGCTCGGAAATATGTGGCTGGTGTCCCGCACGATCGGTGAGGTCGAGGACGAGTAGAAAGCCGAAACGGACACCGGTCGTGAGATAGCCGGTCGCTTGTCCTGCATAACGCTGTGCCAACGTCTTGTTGTCAGTAACATTGTCGTCCTTCTTGACCTCGACGATCGTTTTGAGACCGCGAAACGCGATGGCGATATCCGATCGCCCACCACCTGTGTCGCGGGCCTCCGACTGTATGGACGGAGTGTCGGTCGATGAAAGGAATTTCAGGAAATCCAGCTGTAGATCGTGCTCGACCGGCAGGTTGCTACCGCGACGGAAGACATATTCGCTGGAAGGATCGGTCGCCGTGCCGACGCTGGCGCGGAACTCGAGGAAACGAATTATCAGCGTACACATCGTCTCAAGCAATGCCTTCGCCGGATCGCGATCGATGTCGGCACATCCGGATAGGTCGTCCATCAGCCGTTGCCAAACTGGCGCTAACTGCTGATTGCGATCGACTGCTACTTCGATCTGCGCGGCCGTCATCGCGGCAGTCGCCGCATCGACGCCGGACTTCCTCAACAGATCGGCGATGCGGACTTCTGCCGCTTCGTCAAAAGGGCGCCGGTGGATTCCATCGACCACGGTCTGGCGAACCGTGTCCCGCATCCGACCCACTGACGGCGCAAGAGGGTTGTCGCCATTCTCGGCCAGCCACTGGTCGAGTGCTTCGACGTAGAAGCTTCGACGCCGCAATGCAGTGACAATGGCGTTGCGCGCCAGCAGGTTCATGCCACCGGCGTCCGATCGACCAAAGATGCGCTCGCCGACGAAGAAGATCGCTAGCAGCTCCTCTTCGATCACCAGATTGGCATGGAGCCAGATGTCTTTCGTGAAGGATCGGCCGAGTGTCGCCAGTTTCGAAGCCATCGACAGCCAGTGGAACCGCTCCTGCGGATCCCCCCTGAGCCAGGATGTCGCGCCATGCGATGCCGCGGCATAAGCGGAGTATTCGAAAGCATATCGGCGCAATTCGGGCAATCGGCGATCCAGCGTGCTGTCTAGGCCGCCGGCATGCGCCGCTATCAGAACAGACGCACAGGCTTCATAGAGCTGAGCATCCGGCCTGTTCTCACTGGACGCCAGTGAGCGTTCAAACCATTTATGCGCATCGGCCAAGGCCGACGAGACATCAGTTTCGGTTTGCGCCACCAAACTATGCCGGAGCCGGTCCAGACCCAATTCGAGAGTTGCCTCATCAGCCGCTGCCTCAACACCCGCCAGGGCACGAAGAACCGCCCTGAAATCGTCGTCCGGATATCGACGCAGAATAGCGCCAGTGACTTTAGCCACATGCCGCAGGTACGCGCCGTCATCTTGCGCATCCACATCAAGGATATAGGCTTGCAAACGGCGGATCAGGCTGGGGCTGTTTTGTATAACGAGAAGGCAGCCGCGCAGCGCATGGCATCGCATCCAGCTATGTTCCGACCGTGCCTCCAAGCGCGGTCGCAGCACATCCCATATCGGTTGGGCCAATGCTGGCGGAAGGGCTGCGAGGCTCTCAAGGCCATCAATCATCTCGGCCAGCGACGTCGCATCGTCTTCGCGCTCAATCAGGCGAACAAGCGCCGCCTGGACGGACGATGCGTCCGCCCACCGCACGAGCCAAAGAAATGCATCGGCGCGCGCTATATTGTCGGGCAGCTCATCGATCGCCTTTAGCAGGGTCGGTTCCGACGTGGTGCCTGGATCGAGAATGCGATCTCCAAGCGGAGCGCGCAGGATGACCAAATCGTCGATTGGCGTTGGGTCAGAAGAGATAGGCCTCTCCCTTGGCGTGCAGCCGGTGCGTGTCGGGCACCACGGCTTCCACCGCCTCGCGCGCGATGGTGCCGATGATGATCTGAATTCCGCCGATGTTTCGCGCCGCCGCCGCGACACTATCAAGCATCTGCTCAAAATCCTTGCTCACCACCTCTTCTGAAGCCGGTGAATCAATGATCAGCAGACCGGGGTGACGCCCATGCCCGCGACGCCTGGCAACTTCGACGGCGGCCAACGCAATCGCGATCTTGATGCGCAGCCTCTCACCCATGGTCAGGGCGCTGAAAAACGGATTGGCGCCGCCTTGGCACACTTTCAATCTGCCGCCATTGTCGAGATGCATGCTGGTCAGATGCGACACCCCGAACTTTGTTGCGAGGCTCATCACCGCGTCTGTGATCTCGCCCAGAATGTCCTCCTGCATGGCGGTCATCGATGATTTGCTGATCTCAACGGCGGCGCGGAGGATCCGAAGGTCGGCTTGCGCTTCGCTGTCTTCGGCTGAGGGCAGTTGCAGCGCGGTGAGCAGCTCCTGCAACTGTTTGGCCTGTGCTTCGAGCTCTATCACGCGGTTGTCGGGATCGACGGGCAAGGCCGACAACTCGTCCTGCACCCGACGTGCTTCAGCCATGTTGAGACGAAGCCGCTCGCTCTTTGCGAGCGCGTCGGTCTCGGATCGCTTCTGCTTGGCTTTCGCCTGTTCGAAGGATTCTTTGAGCTCGGCGACCAGATGTGTTGCATCGGTGATCCGATCACCATCTGCTTCGGCGCCTTCGTCTGGAAGCGCGTTCTTGCACAATGCGCAGCTGGCGTCCGGCGAGGATTTCGCCGTTGAGGCAATCTCGAACCGGCCCTCGCAGGCAGGGCAGCAGGACGGGCTCAATTGCCGAAACGAATATCCTGCGGATCGCTCTTCCTCAAGTAGCTTGAGCCGCCGCCTGGCGGTTTCGAAGCTCTCCGATATGGCACCGAGGCTGGTCTCATCTGCCTCCATGACAATATTGGCGTCACGGGCCTGTCTGCGATCCGCAGCGATGGTATCGTCAAGCCGCGCCAGTTGCAGCCTCAAGGCCCTTCGATTGTCGGGACCGCGCGCCTTTTTGGCTTCCGTCAGCTGTTCTTCTACCTCGAGCAGTCTGGTCTTGAGAACCGTCGCCGTCCCGGCCTGGCTCGGGCGATTAGCAATCCCCTGCTCGATCTGCTTCTGCGCGGTCAACGCTGCACTGTACGTCGAGACCCAGGGAAGGCCGATGAAGAGTTGGAGGAGACGCAGAGGAATGCCGTCGACCGGCAGATCACCAAACAGCGCCTTCGGTTCGACCGAACTGGACAGATAGAAGGCGGACGATATCAGCGGCCACCCATGCGCATGGCCACCGGTATTCTTGTTATGGGCATAGATGACGGGGAAATCGAGTTCCTCCATCATCAACTGTTCGGTTTGCGCCTTCAAACCCTCTGCAGCGTCACCGCTGTAAAGGGTCACCCATTGATGGCCGTCATCGCTGCGGCTGAGGCATGCGCTGCCCTGTGCGGCCTTCTCCTCGCCAGCGTGCTTTTCAAGCTCCAGACGGTGGAGCACGTTATCGATGCGAAACCGCACCTCGAGCGCTTGCAGCCATTTCCAGATATCGGACTTGATCCGGCCGGGAAAATCACCGCGGATTGCGGCGTTCAACATATTCAGGATCGAGGATTTACCCCGGAGATTACGCTCCGACATCACCGCGTAGACGCCGGCATCAAGCTCCAGCCATGAGAGGCTGAACGGTCCGGCGGGCGTCGATTCAGACCGCACCCCGCTAAATTTTATACTTTCAAAGCGCAGGCTCTTCGCGCGTGGTGGGGTTGTCTGCGCGCGAATGCCATATTTGAGCAGAACCTTACGAACGTCGTCGATATCTAGGTTGCACTGCTCAGCAATCGCCTTGATCCAGCCAAGCTCGGTCATTTCAACGGCGGCTCTCTTTTTCATACGTTCGCCTCATCGATCTTGGCGAGCCGCTTCTCGACCTGCGAGCTGATACTCGCGATGATGTCGCCGTGCATCGTGTTTCCATATTCGGGATGTTCGTATTGCCACTCTTTGAGCGCGGAGCCGCTCTTTCCGTGCGCGATGCGCATGACCAGCTCCAGGCGACCCCTGTACCACGCCAATTCAGGATGCTCTCGCACGGTATCCTTGAGAAACGCGAGCGCCTTGGCGGAAATTAGATACTCATACCGCCTGACTTTCCCGTCGCCATCTGACAATTGCATCGGTCTCACCAAGCCGTAATAGCTCAACATCGATAGCGCATCGTCGACGTTTTGATAGGCGCCGTGCCGCCATCGAACCATGCGCACCAGTCGGACGGATGGCTCTTCCTTGAGAAATATTTGTCGAACTTCTTCCAGCAATTCCTGTTCGCCGGTTTGCTCGTACAGATCCAGCAGTGCATCAGCGAGATAGTCAGGATACCGAACAAGGAAATCCATCGCCATCAGGCGTTTCTCTGCCCTGAAGATGCGGACCGCGTCGTCGGTAGGAATTTCGGTCGGCTCACTTCCCTGAGCGAGGATGAACAGGAGTCTCAGCGCGTCGCGATAGCGCGAACCAGGCTCACGCTGGCCGATTTGCGGAACTGCGCCGCTGCCACCGTCTGAATAATCCCCGCTCCCTAGCTCCATATCAGCCCTGCCTCCTGCCCTTCACGGATCCTATCGCGTCACGGCGCACAATGGCCACGATCGGACTGTGGCAAACCTATTCCACCATAGTTCCGCAGCCCGCCAAGATCGATAAAGTGCGATCATTGCCGGCCCCCATCTTCGCGATCCAGCGCCGGCATGATCCGCTTGAAGACCGATCGAAATTTTTCCCCAAGTTGCCACAGCACGTCAATGGACTGGAGATAGCTGACCACCAGATCGTCACTATCGTTGATGATCGTTTCTGCGTTGGTGCGGCCTTCGCTGTTGGCTGGATCGCGATAGAAGCGCCCGAAATCGGCGGACCAGACATCACATTCGACGGCGTTTTCGGCGAGTTCCTTGACGACGTCGTACCAGTCGGAGCGTTCGCGGAGCGGATCAACATCGTGCCAAAGCAGCACGGTCAGCATGCCCTTTCGCTCTCCGACGAACACCACCGGCCAGAGGAGACCGTGCATGTGCAACTGCTCGATGAAGCCGATCACGCGCGTGTCGTGATCCTCATCCCAAATCACCGCGAAGTCGTGCAAGCGTCCGCTGTCGCGAAAGTCTCCGTTCAGATCACGCCACTGGACGCTTCGAAAAATCGAGTAGTGGCTGCCTCGGCCGAGATCGCCCACAGGCGTGGCCTGATCGTACAGGCACGCAAACATTTGCGAGTACAAGGGTGGCTTGGTCATGGCTTGCTCCTTGCCGAGAGACATCGCGGCTTTCGGCCACTGCGTCCCGGCTTTCGACCGGCACGCCGTCATATGTTACTGTATCTCTATCCTGAGCGCACATCGAAATTTGCCTGCAGAACACCTTTTCTTCAGGGATTGCAGATAATTCGATAGCGCACCCCGGCGCGATCGAAGGCGGTCCGGGCACTGGCTAAGAAATAGAGGAATTGGAGATCCTGCGTGTTCCGTCGAGTGAAGGCCTTCTTGGCCGCCACGGAACTCAGGAGGCCGCTGGTCATCATGACTACCTCCTTGCGATAGGATGGATCCGCCAGCGCGGCTGCCAACGCCTGATGGGCTTCATCTATCGTCGGCGGTCCTCTAAGGAGACGGGATTGTTTCATCACAGGCTCGCCTGCGGCGTCCTTCAACTTGACGGACCAGTCGTCATCCCAGCCTGACGGCTTGGCGAGGCCTACCCCCGCAGAACCCGCGAAGGCAAGACTCGCCTGGGCTTGGCGGGTGACATCCTGCAACTTCCCCGCGGCAGCTTCGGGATTGCGGGTGTCCGACGCTTTGGCATGGATGAGCATCACGCGCCGGGCGACCGGGTCGACCGCATAGAAATCGGCAGTCTCGACAGTGCTGTCGTCGCAGATGATCACCTGTGATGCGATCAGATCGATTCCGAACTGCTCGGTCGGCGTGGGAAGGCTTCCGTCGAGCCACCCAAAAACCAAGCCGAACAGCGTCTGCGTGTTCCATTTCGCGGAGTCCTTGACGCGCGTGTCCCCCTTCTCGCTAAGGAGGGCCTTAGTGTGCGCCGACCCTTCTAGGATCTCGAGCATCGAGGGATTGAGTTCAGGTTTGTAGAAATGACCTGTTGAGTAAACGCAGTCACCGCTTGCCGGGATAATACGAAACGACTGCTGCTGGTTGATGATCCGGATCAAGGAGCTTGGCAGCTTGCGTCCGAATTCGCGATCATCCTCGTGCAGCTCGACGCCGGCATTCTCGGCCGCCTCGCCCCCGGTCACCGCTTGGTCGAGTGTCTCACCCTCGATCTTGTATCGGCCCCGCGGTGGCGTGGTGCCGCGGTAGATATATTCGATCGAAAGCTGATATGGTCCAAATTCAAAGGCCTGCCCGATCACCTTACCGTCATCATCGACGACGTCCTTGACCTCGCAACAGGTGTCCTGATCAAGCAAGGCCTTGAGCTTGCTCTCGTCCCAGCCCTTGGCATCAGCCTCTTCGCTGGCCACCTCGTCGACTACCCCCCACAGATCGAGCAAGATCGATTTGGCCTTGCCGTTCCCGGATGCCGGTGGCGGCACCTCGCGCGCGAAACGGCTGAAATATTGGTGCGGCTTCGTTGCGTCAGCGGTCATCGCCGCCGAAATAAGGCGCACCCATGCCAGCCATTTGTCTACAGCCAGAAAGGCATAGCTGCTGTCAGCCACGCTCGAGGTCCCCAGCGACAGGCGCCGGCGCGCGGTTCCGCCGTCATGCGGTGCGATTCCGCTAATCGACGTCGGTACTTGGCTGGCTTCGGCTAGATCGAAATAGCCGGTTTCCATCGCATGCCGCCGCACGCGCAGCGACCGGAGGCCGCGCTCGCCTAGGTCTAGGCCCGCCGCCGCGGTTTCGACGATCCGCGTGCGGAGCGCGGCGTCACTCTTGGTGTCGGGGAAGAGCCGGCGGAGATCCTCGGTCGGCGGCGCTAGCAGCTTGAGTCTTGATTTGTCGATCGGCACGCCCTCGGTATCGAGGAGGAAGATGTGGGGTCCCGCTCGCGCGATTACCGCCACGCCAAGCCGCCATTCGGGAATGTGGTGGTGTGCGAGATAGCGTGAATTGCCCCACAACAGATACCGGATCATCCGCACATCGGCATAGTCGGCCGCGAGGCCGGCCGGTGGCGAGACTCCTGAAATATCAAAGCGCTCCTCGAGCAGCATCGCTTCACCGAACGCCCTGGCCAGCTCGTCCAGCGTCTCATTCTTTACGCTCTTCGGCATACCTTCGAGAACATGCACACTCGCACGGCGCGGTAGAATGAAGGCGGCCATGGTTGGGGTCTCGTCGAGCAAATGCCCGCCCCGGAACTCGCGCGCAATATACTGGACGGCCGGTGCCGCGCGCTTGACGCTTGCCAGCAACTGGGTCTCGGCGCGGAAGGCCATTTCAATCTCGCCTGCCGCATATCGCTCATAAGCAAGGTAATTCTGCCAACGCTCGTCGATCTGTTCATGCACGGTGGGCGCGCCGACATAGCGGTCGATCCGGCCGCTGCTGCCGCGGACGATCGCGTGCTGACCTGCTGCGTCGTTCAGGTCGGGCAAACGGGTGGCGCGACCGATCTGCTGGACGAGTTGCCGCGCGGACCCGAAAGAATCGAGGAGCCATATCTCGACGACGTTGGGATCGTCGATCCCTTCCAGCAGCTTATATTGGTGGAGCCAAATACGAGCGACCTTCGCGTGGTCATCCTTGACCGCGGCGCGGACCTTTTCGAAGCGGAGCGATTTGAGCTGCTCGGTGGAAGTCTCCGAGAGGCCATCGAGTCCTAGCTTGGCATTGCCCCCCTTGGTTGCGACATCATGGATCAACACCGCCGCCTGCTTCAGAATATTGTGAATGGCAGCCTGGAGGGCGGCGAGCGAGCGGAACGTCGCCGCATGCACGATCACCTTCTTGTCCGCAGGCAGCGCGGCGAACGTCGTGCGAAACTGGTGGACGAACAACTCCTCCCGTGTCGGGTTAATTGGCGGCGCGCCGGTCACAGCGAGCGGCGGCTCCACCCGAACATCGCGGATCAGGCGTTGGCCGACAGCCTCCTCCCACGGGAGATTAAAGACGAAACTTCCGTCGATCTTGAAGTATTTGTAGTCGTTCCGATAGGGCGTCGCGGACAAGATGAGTGTCGGGCGGCCAAGGGCGCGCACGGCTTGGGACCATGCGTAGGCCGGCTCATAATGGCCCTCGTCAACAATGACGAGATCCACATTTCGCAGCTGCGTTCGCAGACTTTCGGCACCTCCCGGCAAGCTGCTGAGACTTGCCGCCGGTTCGGGGGCGTTGCGGCCGTGGAAGTCGCGGTGCGGCGGGGGTTCGAGACCGAGCACACGGTGCAGTGCGTTGAAGGTGCCCACAAGGATTTGCCGGTCCTTGCCTGCCTCCGCGTCATCGACAATCTTCGCATATTGGGCTGCCTCGAGCGCGCGCGCCGGAGCGATCCTGCCGCTGGTCACCGCTTTCTCGATGCGCTCGATCTCAGCCTGATCGACGTCTTCGCGTAATTGGTCGCCGTCATATACGGCACCGAAGGCCTTGCCCCAGAAACGGAACGACAGATCAAAGCGCATCTGGCTGACCAATCCCTCGCGCGGCGTGAGGATGAGAACCTTTTTCACTCGTGGCGAAACGCAAGCCAAAGTCGCGATCACGGCCGACTTCCCAGTTCCTGTCGGCATCTTGACCAAGGCGGCCTGTCCATCGGCAACGCCGATGTCCCAAGCCGCTAAATAGGCGTGCGCAAATGCGACCGCGCGCCGTTGCGGGAGCCACAACCCCTTGATCGGTCTATATGTGCCGCTGGCCGCGGCGCGCCAGAATCCCAAGGCGTCCAGCCCACTCATCCAGCGGCCGTACAGCGTCTCGATGTCAGGAAGTGCGCCTTGGTCTACATCAAACGAAACGGTGCCGCCGACATTTGCCGAACACAGAAACGCGACGCTCGACACATCACCCTGCGACGGTGCGGGGCTCTTCTTTGACTTATTCCCCATGCACCTCTCTTCTCGAAATTTACACCCTCGTAGCTGCGTTTACCCGCAAGCTGTCATCCACGTCTAACCTGCAGGCCCCTGAAGCCTTCGGCATCCGTCCCTCCCAATCTGCCCTCAATGGCAGCTACTGGAAAGTTCATTTCAATGTGCCGGACCATCGAAATTAGCCCGCTTTCCTGCAAGTATGTCTCGGAGTGCTCCATCGACAGCTCTTGTCCAAAGCAGACGTTCGCGGACGCTGATCTGGATGACCGGCTCTGGTCGCAAGTTGCCCTTTCCTAAGATGAGGTCGAATGTTGGAAATCGCCCTCAGGCATGCCGCGATAATCGTAAACGCTCGCTGCTAAGGGATGTCGCTATACGCAGCTATGGATAATGACTGCATAGCCACTATCGCTCTTTACCTCCCGATCCCTGCTCAGGTAGCTCTTCGCCTGAATTATGCTTGACTTTACTTATCCTTGCCGATGCCAGCACGTCCTTCTGGGAAAGAGTTGGGTCGACATCTTTGCCGGTAGCCACAAGGCGCCCGAGTTCAAGAACGCTTTGCTTCGCCACTTGGCTGGATACGGTCGTAGGAGGTTCAGACTCCGGGCGATGAGCATTCATTTCAGCAAATCGCTTCTGCGTCTCTGAGTCTTGGCCTGGGGTTGAAAGCGCTCGACGCTCATCTGCAGATAGGCCCTCGGTGCTGATCGACCATCGCCCGGCCTCATCGCAGACCGGCAGACGCCCCATTTCTTTAAATTTTGCGAAAGCCCGGTTCCACGACCGCCTGAGAGCTTGCTGCTCGCCGGCAAGAGCCAATGCCCGTGCGCGCGATAGATCACTTACAGATTCGGATTGAGGCGCGTAGACAGGATCAATTGCACTGCCTGCCACCTCCAACGCCGCCGGATTGACTGAAACGTTTGCCGGCGACGAATTACTCGATGTGTTTGACTGCAGCCTTGACCCAATAGCCGATTGATGAAGGCCATCGATTTCTCGAGACCCGTTCTCCCCCGTTTGCGCATCTGAATTTTGGACGATGGTTGATCGGTTCGGCCCCTGAGAGGCGGTTTCCGGCTGAAGCTCTCTCCACTTGGCCGCCAAATCCGCATCCGCCAGCACATGCCCCAATCCATGTCGCTGAGCGATTTCGAACGTGCGCTCTCGAAACTGCTTGTCGCCGTTGACCGATACCTTGCCGTCGAACTTTAGCGCAGCTAGCCGCAGGGCGGCCAGCATGGCCTCCTCGTCTTGTATGACGATCGCGATCTTCGGGCCACGATCCAGGAATGCCGTCGGTCCGTCGGGACCTCGCGCATAGCGCGTACCGTCTGAGCAGGGATAACCATAGTAGCCATCGATTTCAGTTGGCAAACCAGAATTGCTTTGGGCGACGCCGCTGAAGTGCGGCACCTCTTCCACGTCAAAGCGGTATCGCCAGCGTTTTGCGAAAGCACCTTCCTGGCGCGCGTAATACCAACTCTCCAGGTTACGCGGCGGGCGCGTCAGGGGTGGCTGAACTTGTCTTGCCTCAGGTTGCGCCTTTTCGCCTTCTTCCCGTGTAAGGCCGGCCACCAAGGAACGCCGCTCGCGACGTATTTGCTGCTGCTGCCGCCAGCGCTCGCATTCTGCACGGTACTCGTCGGCACGAAACGCCTCGGCCAGTCGATCAAAATGGGGATTACGCGATACTTCATGAATCGCCTCGCCCCGCGGCTGAAATGGACCGAGACGTTTCTCTACCTGGGTCCGGGTGATCGCTCGATCGATACTGGACGCCTTCACGCGTTCGTCATCGACCGTGAGCATCACCCCATTGGTGCCGACGATGTCGTATCGAATACCGACCTCCGCCAATGTAGCATGCAGGTCGTTCCACGACCGCGCAGCGTTGATGAGTGGTACCGCGTCCTCCTGCACAATCCGCTGTGCGGAGCGGTAGCCGGTCCGGCTCTCAAACGACGTTGCTTTCGGACTAAGCGGCTTGCACCCCGCCTTCTGTCTTGCTGCGGCACTGGCCGCCGTAACCAGTCTGCCGTTCACGACGGTATACCGCGCCTCAGCCTCCGCCTGCCATCCAAACCGATCGACAATCAACGCGATCGCCTGATGCGCCGCTTCACGGGTGAAGCCGTCGTTGATCTCAATCATCCGCTCCGACAGCGGATCGTATCGATTGAGCGCCAGATGGACGTGCCGATTATCGGTGTCGCCGTGGCAGGCATAGATGCACGGCTGGTTACCGACGCCGAGGTGCTCGACGAACATCGCCACCGTCTCGTCGATCTCCGCAGGCGTCGGGAGTTCGCCCTCGCGCCAGCTGAGGAGCCAGTGATCGATCGGGTTAGGACTGCGGCTTGCCATCTGAGCGATGGCGATCATTTCAGCGCGCTGCCCGGCGATATCCGTGCTGACGAAGTTGCGCGCACCGATATGGAAGAGGCGCTCTCCTTTCGTATCGCCAAGCCCCTCGCGAAGCATGTAGGCGACTTGGTAATCTTTCTCCGCGCTCTGCTTCTCGGGTTGTCGAAGATAGTCGACGAGATTGCGGGCATGCCGCGCGCGCTCGATCGTCGCATTGCGTCCGGCAGGCCGTGCCGGGATATGCTTCACGATCACGGCGTCGGTGCCCCGTCGCTAGCATCGTCCATATCGACGGCCAAGCCCCCGATCGCTGCGCATATGTCACCAAGCGTGTCGGCCACGTTATTGGCATCAATTTCTGTCTTTTCGGCCAAATCCTGGATACGTCGCCCCAGCACATGCAGAACGGCTATCTCACGCAGCTTGTCCCGATCCCGCAAGCCCCCGTCGAACAGGCGTTTGCGGACGTACTTTGATATGCCGACTTCACCTGCCTCTTGAACGAGCAGCCGCTTCTCCTCGGCGGTGACGCGGATGTTGATGCTCTCGCCAGTTTTTGCGCGCGGGGGGCGCTTCCCGCGTGGCTTACGGCTTGGCCGGTCGGTCGCGACCTCGCTCATCTCTCTGCCCCTGCGACAAGCCGTCGGCGCGGAGCAGGTCCGCCCCCGCGGACTGTGGTGTTGTACACCACCCATCCTGCTACCCTTTTTCCTCGCTCGGCATTGCGGAGGCGAGAGCCGGAGCGCATCCTCTTCTCGTCGTTGGTGCGCGCGCCTGTTCTTCTTTTCTGTTCAGCCCGCCGGGGCTGCCTGGAGCACGTCATGCGCGGTCCCCTTTGCCGCGCGTCGGGCGCGCCTGCCGCATGTTTGGCGGTAAAAGGCGGATGATCCGCTGGTCCGCCAGATGTCTAGTCACGATCGGGATCTTCGCCACCGTGGCCTTGAGCTTCTCGAGCGAGGCCCGCCCGGGATAGCGCGTCATGCCTACGCCACCTGTTCCCTTGTGGCCGAGCAGGTCGTTGCGGAACTCGATGAAGACCTCCTGGTCCTTCAACTCGTCCGAGACGGTATGGCGGGCGGAGTGCATCGCCTGACCGCGCTTCCGGTCGGGCACGCTCGGCGCGATATAGATCCACCACAGCTTGTAAAAGACGTCGCCGAGCTTCCGTTTGGTATCACCGCCGGGGACGAACTCGGGAAACAGCAGCGTCTCGCCAGCTTGGCGCATCGCCTCGACATAACGCAGGAAGCCCAACCGGATCAGCTCATCGGCGATGACGATCACGCGCCGCGCGGACTTGTTCTTGATCCGCCCGGTGATGGTGGGGCGGATCAGCAGATACTCGATGCCGTGCCGCTCCTCGACATCGTCGAGCATCAGCTTGGCCAGTTCCTCGCGCCGCGCACCGGTGTACCAGACGAGCAGGAGCAGATAGAACAGGCCATCGTGGATGACCTTGGGACCGGGCTTCAGTCGCTCCTCGGTGCCAACGCAGCCCGTCCAGGGCGGCAGGCGGAAAATCGCTTCGCCTTGCTCCCGCGTATAGCGAAGCCGCGCCTCGCGTTCGTCCTTGTCAATCGGGGCCGTGAACTCGCCGAAGTCGATCGGCTCGGCGATGGGCACCGCCTTGCGGGTGAAGCTGTGGATCTGGCCCAGCTTGTTGAAATGCTTGTTGGCGGTGCCGGTGGACAAGCCGATCTGATCCATCGGCACGTCGCCATTCTCGACCCGATCGGCGAACACGGCCGCCGCCTGTTCCAGGCTCTGCCCGAGGTCGTGGTCGCCAGCCGCCTTGCCATAGTTGACGGAGAGCTGATCGAACCATTTGTCGAGCTTGACGATGTCCGCCTTGGTGACCCGCCACATCGGCGTGCCGGGCGGCAACGATTTCTGCAGCAGCACGGCGGCCCAGCGGATCTGGCGCAGCGTCTGTTCGCCGACGCTATCCTTTTCGCGCTTGCCGCCCTTGCGATGCTCTAGGAGGCGGGGCGTCGTGGCAATCATCCGCTCCGCTGCCTCGACGGGCGTGCAATGCAGCCAGTCCTCTGGCACCGCCGGAGCAACACCGACCGGCGCACAATGAGCACTAGCGACCGGCGAAGGCGATGGCTGCGCCGGTGCAGGCGTGGCCGAACTGTTAGGTGCCACCGTCCCGGGCGTGGCCGCACCTCGAAGCTGCGCCTCTGCGGCGGCATAAACGTCGCGGTACGCCGGGTAGAGGGCTAGTTGCAGCCTCCAGCGCAGCCGGTCATGGACTGCGAAACCAGCAGCGGCGAGATGGCGATCGATCTCGTCTGGCCGGATCGGACTAACGTCGCGCTCCTCGCGCATCGCGATGATGGAGCGCAGATCAGCGATTCGCTGCGCGCTCCAGCCCTCCGCCTCCAATTTGCACTCTTCGCCCGGCAGGAAGGACATATGCCCCCCGTTGTTCTTCAGGCGCTCGAAATAATCGATGAAGGCCAGATTGGCGGCCGAGTGGTGCTCGACATCGTACGGAGTCGATCGCTGCAGGGTGCAGACCTCGGCCAGTCGCTCCTCGTACATCGCCTTGGCGATCGCCTGGAGTTCCCGTTCGGTCATATCGGTCTTTTGCTTGGCCCGCCTGTCGAGCATCTCCAGCACCTTCGGCGTCACCGCCGTGAGCGCCGCCCCCATGTTGCGCGCTGCCTTCCGGTCAGTGGTCCGCAGCGACAACCTGACATCTAGGGTGCCATTGTCCAATAAACGGTGAATTCGGCGCCACCAGAAAATGTGCCCGCGCCGGTAAACGTGTTGAAGACAATCCAAAACCGCGGCCTTCCCGGCCAGCGCATTGGCACAATCTGATGCACAATTGTGCAGGTGCCAACGGCCGACCCCGATAGTCAGCCAGCATCTTCAAACACTTAGCAGCCAATTGGCTGGGATTTCAGGCAGATGGCTGGGGCGGCAGGATTCGAACCTGCGTATGA
>Ga0308159_1002838_pt1 | contig 18962 bp, 15 predicted proteins | sample PhyCR1_FD_201040 | JGI IMG/M metagenome (GOLD analysis project Ga0308159, IMG submission 201040) | Phyllosphere microbial communities from UC Gill Tract Community Farm, Albany, California, United States - DLSLC.R1 | ecosystem: Host-associated > Plants > Phyllosphere > Unclassified | place: USA... | reverse complement strand
GCTGCAGGAGAGCTTTTCGACCGCACAGCAGGACATGCAGTCGCGCGTGCTCATCGAGGCGCGGGTCGACGCCGAGCGCATGCTGCTCGCGACCCGCAGCGCACTGGAAGCCGACGGCGCGCTCCTTGGCGCCGAAGAGCGTGCCACCATCGATCGCCTCATGGCCGAACTCGATGCCGCACGTTCGTTGCAGGACGCGGCCGCGGTCGAGGCCGCCACGAAGGCGCTGGCCGACGGCACCGAGGCGTTTGCCGCGCAACGCATGAACCAGGGCATCGCCAGGGCGCTGGCCGGCCGCAAGCTCGAATCCATCTAGAACGACGACGCCACGATGCCTGTCATCAAGATCCTTCCCCACGCCGAGTACTGCCCGACGGGCGCCGAGATCACTGCGCCGGCCGGCACTTCGATCTGCGAGGCGCTGCTCGACCACCACATCAACATCGAGCATGCCTGCGACATGAGCTGTGCCTGTACGACCTGCCACGTCATCGTGCGCGAGGGCTACGCCTCGCTGAATGAAGCCGACGAGGCCGAGGAAGACCTGCTCGACCGGGCCTGGGGCCTGGAGCCGCAGTCGCGTCTGTCCTGCCAGGCGATCCTGGCGCAGCAGGACGTGACGGTCGAGATCCCCAAGTACTCGATCAACCACGCCAAGGAAAATCATTGAGATGAGTCGACAGATCGTCCTCGACACCGAAACCACCGGCCTCTCGGCCGAGAACGGCGACCGCATCATCGAGCTGGGCTGCGTGGAGCTTTTCAACCGCAAGCTCACCGGCAACGACCTTCACATCTATTTCAACCCCGAGCGCGAGAGCCATGAAGACGCGCTGCGCGTGCACGGGTTGACGACCGAATTCCTCAGCGACAAGCCGAAGTTCGCCACCATGGCGCAGGAGATCGTCGAGTACCTGCGTGGTGCCGAGCTCATCATCCACAACGCAGCCTTCGACGTTGGCTTCCTCAACAAGGAGTTCGAGCTGGCGGGCATGGCGCCGCTGCGCGACTTCGTGGCCGAGGTGACCGACACCCTGGCCATGGCCAAGCAGGTCTACCCGGGCAAGCGCAATTCGCTCGACGCGCTGTGCGACCGCTTCGGCGTCGACCGTTCCAACCGCACCTTCCACGGCGCCAAGCTCGACGCGCAGCTGCTGGCCGACGTCTACATCAACCTCACGCGCGGCCAGGAAGCGCTGCTCATCGAGGTGGAAAGCCGCAGCGATCAGCAGGGCACCGTGGTGGCCGTCGATTTGCGCAGCTTCACGCTGCCGGTGTTGCTGGCGTCGCACGACGAGGTCGCTGCGCACGACAGAGTCCTGGCCGACCTGGACAAGGCCAGCGGCGGCAAGACGCTTTTCAAGCTGTTGGCCGAAAAAGCTGTGGCATAATCGTGGGCTTCGCAGCGCACGTCAGCGCATTGCGAAGCACCCAACCAGGGCGGTTAGCTCAGGGGTAGAGCACAGCATTCACACTGCTGGGGTCGGGGGTTCAAAGCCCTCACCGCCCACCAAACACCTCACGATCGCGGCACCTTCGGGTGCCGTTTTCGTTGGCGCATCGAAATGGCTGATGCCGTCGTGTCGGTCGCTGCCGACGCACGGCCCGCCTGTGCGCCGGTAGGCGGCGTAACGGGCGCGCGTAGAACTCTGCTCCATCAGGACTCAACCCGGAGATTGACCATGCAGCCGATGTCTTCCGAACTCCCTACGCCGATCACGCCTTCGGGGCCGGATCTTCCTGTCGAGCCCGACCGCGGTCCAGCGGCGCCCATGTCGCCGCCGTCTGACGCGGCGATGCCGGCACCTGGCAAGTCGCCCCATCCGCCGACGTTGCTCGCATGGCAGGCGCGGGCGAACCGGCACTTCATGCGCGCAGCAGCTTTTCGCTGGCGCGGCTTCTGAACACGGCATTCTTCGCACAGCCTGCCGCTAAGCTCGCGGCATGGACGAATTCGATTGCGCCGTGATAGGCGCAGGTATCGTGGGGCTTGCCGTGGCCCGCGCCATGGCGATGGCGGGGCGTGAGGTTGTGGTGCTCGAGTCCGAGGGGGCGATCGGGTCCGGCATCAGTTCGCGCAACAGCGAGGTCATCCATGCTGGCATCTACTATCCCGCAGGCTCGCTCAAGGCGCGGCTCTGTGTGGAGGGAAAGCGCTTGCTGTATGCCTATGCGCAGGAGCGTGGCGTGCCCCATCGCCGGTGCGGCAAGCTGATCGTCGCGACCGCGCCCGGCGAAGCAGCGGAGTTGGATGCCATCATGGCAAAGGGCAGAGCCAATGGGGTCGACGACCTGGTTCTGCTGGATGCCTCGCAAGCCAGGGCGCTCGAGCCTGCGCTGGAATGCGTCGCCGCTATTCATTCGCCTTCCACCGGCATCGTCGACAGCCATGCCTTGATGTTGAGCCTGCAGGGCGACATGGAGCATGCCGGCGGCGTGCTCGCGCTCAAGTCGGCTGTTCGCGCCGCGCGCTGCGCGGCAGCGGGCATCGACCTGGAAATGGTCGACGGCAGCGCGCTGCGTTGCCGGACCGTCATCAATGCGGCGGGTCTTTACGCCCCTTTGCTGGCGAAGCGCTTCGAAGGCCTGGATCCCTCCCATGTGCCGGACGTGCACTGGGCCAAGGGCAGCTACTTCGTGCTCGGCGGGCGCGCCCCTTTCAGTCGCCTGATCTACCCCGTGCCGGAGCCGGGCGGTCTGGGTGTGCACCTGACGCTGGATCTGGGTGGGCAGGCCAAGTTCGGCCCCGATGTGGAATGGGTGGCGAGCCCCACGGACCTGGAAGTCGATCCCCGGCGTGGGGACGGGTTTTATGCCGAGGTCCGCAGGTACTGGACGGGCCTGCCCGATGGCGCATTGCAGCCAGGCTATGCAGGCATCCGTCCCAAGATTTCGGGTCCTGGCGAAGCCGCCAGGGACTTCCTGATCCAGGGCCCGGAGGTCCACGGCGTGCCGGGTCTCGTCAATCTCTTCGGCATCGAATCGCCTGGTCTGACAAGCAGTCTGGCCATTGGCCGACATGTATGTGAATTGCCCGGAATTGCGGCGTGATTGCGCTTCATGACGCTGTAATATGAACGTTACGCCAGTGTTCTGGCGTATCCATCGCCGGCGCTTTTGCCGGTGCCCAGACTCCACTGAGGGAAGGTTTTCCTATGTCCGTATCCAACAATCTCGAAGCGGCTGCCAATGCGGTGGTCGAGGATCTCGCCAACGACGTGAAGGGCGTGCTCTCGAACAAGGACCTCGAATCGGTGCCCCAGATCAAGGCGCTGAAGCAGCGCGTCGAGGCCAAGCTGGCCATCGCGCGTGAACTCGCCTCCGAGAAGAGCAAGATCGCGGCGAAGAAGGCCAAGGATGCGGCGCAGACGGCCAACGCCTACGCGCACGACGAGCCCTGGCAGATCGCCGGTGCGGCGCTGGCTGTGGGGGTGCTGGTGGGCCTGCTTCTTGGCAGCCGTCGCTGATCGCGTGCGCGCCCGATTCTTGCCGGCGAGCCGGCGTCAGGGGTGGGCCGACAGGGGGAGGCCGGCATGATGCGCCTGCTCTCGCTGTTCGGCATCGACGCACGCATTCGCCGCGTACGCGCGGCGTTGAGTGAGGGCGCCCGGGCCGCGGAAGACCGGGCGCAACTGCTCGGGATGGCCTGGGACGAAGAGAAAGGCCATCTCAAGCGCCTGACGGTGCTCGTCGTGGCTCTGATCGGGCTGACCATCGTAATGGCGTCGCTGCTGTCGGTCGCGGTGGTGGTGAACTTCTGGGACACACCGCATCGGACGACGGCCGCCTGGCTGGTCGCGGCGCTGTGGGTCGCCCTGTGGGTCGCGGCACTGCTCGGCCTGCTGTCGAGCCTGCGCGGCGCCTCCGCCGCGATGGAGCCAGCGCGGCGTGAACTGGAACGCGACTGGGCCTACCTCCAGACCCGCTTTGGTGACGACGACGACAAACCGCGGGAGCCGCGTCCTGCCTCGCGTCAGGCGCTGCTGGACCGCATCGAACGCCAGCGTCAGCGGCTGATGCTCGAAGAGCGCATGGAAGCAGCCGCCGAAGCTGCCGCTGCACAAGAAGCTGCAGCCTACGAGCCGCCGACCGACCGGGCGATGCGGCTGGCGCGTGAGCATCCGATCGCGACGGGCGCCGCGGCGGCCGTGGTGATGGCGGTGGTGGGTCCGCGTCGTCTGCTGCGGGTCACGGGCTGGCTCTTTCCGATCCTCTGGAAGCTGCGCTGAGTCCGCACGCGTTCGTGCTCCAATGCCGCCGCAGCCCCGCGCTCCGGCGGCTTTTTTTCTAGGTCGTCGTATTCAGCGCTTGCTCAGGGCATGCGCCAGCTCGCGCACCAGCGACGGCCCGCGGTAGATGAGCCCTGTGTAGACCTGCACCACGTCGGCACCCGCCGCCAGCTTGGCGCGCGCATCGTCGCCGTTCAACACGCCCCCGGCGCCCACGATGGGAAAGCCCGGTCCCAGGGCGGCGCGCAGCTGTGCGATCACGCGGTTGCTGGCTTCACGCACCGGGGCGCCGGACAGCCCGCCGGTCTCGCTGCCGTGCGGCAAGCCGGCGACCGCTTCGCGCGCCAGGGTGGTGTTGGTGGCGATCACGCCGTCCAGGCCGTGCCGCTGCAGCGTCGCTGCGATGACGGCAACCTGGGCCTCGTCGAGGTCGGGCGCGATCTTGAGGAACACCGGCACCCGGCGCTGCTGCGTGGCCGCGAGCAGTTCACGGCGTTCGGCGACGGCGCCGAGCAAGGCGTCCAGCGCCTCGTCACTCTGCAGGCTGCGCAAGTTCGCGGTGTTGGGACTGGAGATGTTGACCGTGACGTAGTCGGCGTAGGGGTACACGCCTTCCAGGCCGATCAGGTAGTCGTCGACCGCACATTCGATCGGGGTGCTGGCGTTCTTGCCGATGTTCAGGCCCAGCAGCATCGGCTTGCGACCGGCCGCGGCCGCCTGCTGGCGAAAGCGTGCCCGCTGCACATTGGCGATGAAAGTGTCGAGCCCCTCGTTGTTGAAACCCAGGCGGTTGATGAGCGCTTGCGCCTTGGGAAGGCGGAACATGCGCGGCTTGGGATTGCCCGGCTGTGCCTTCGGCGTGACGGTGCCGACCTCGACGAAACCGAAGCCCATGGCCGAGAAGGCATCGATGCAACGCGCGTTCTTGTCCAGCCCGGCGGCCAGGCCCACGCGGTTCGGGAAGGGCAGGCCGGCCAGGATCAGCGGGTCTTCCACGCGCGGCGAGGCATACAGGCAGGCCAGCGGCGTGTTCTGCGTGCGGGCCAGGCTCTCGAGCGTGAGGTCGTGGGCGGCCTCCGGGTCCATGCCGAAGAGGAAGGGGCGGGCGAGGCCGTACAGCGCGGGGAGCGAGGCGAGCATTGGATAATTTGCAGCGTGTGTTTCTTCAGACGAACGAAGGATTTTCCGCGATGAGCGCCCCAGCATCCGCCGTACCCACCCAGGACGAACTCAAGACCCTCGTGGGCCGCGCCGCGCTCGAGTACGTGGTGCGCGGCGAAGTCGTCGGGGTGGGGACCGGTTCGACGGTGAACAAGTTCATCGACGCCCTGGCGACCATCAAGGACGAGATCAAGGGCGCGGTCTCCAGCTCGGTCGCCTCGACCGAGCGGCTGCGTGCGCTGGGCATCGAGGTCTTCGACAGCAATGCAGTTGACGAACTGGCGGTCTACATCGACGGCGCCGACGAGATCGACGGCCGCGGCCACATGATCAAGGGCGGCGGCGCAGCCCTCACGCGCGAGAAGATCGTGGCCGCCCAGTCGAGGCGCTTCGTGTGCATCGCCGATGCCTCCAAGCGCGTCGAGGTGCTGGGCGCCTTCCCACTGCCGGTGGAGATCATTCCGATGGCGGCGCGGCGCCTCATGCGCCAGTTCGCGGCGCTCGGCGGCCTGGCGCAGGTCCGCGAGAAGGACGGCCTGCCGCTGGTGACCGACAACGGCCAGCACATCCTCGACGTGACCGGCCTGAAGATCGCAGACCCGCTCGCCTTCGAGAGCGAGGTGAACCAGTGGGCCGGCGTGGTAACGGTCGGCGTGTTCGCGCACCAGAAGGCGCAGGTCTGCCTGCTGGCCACGCCCGAGGGCGTGCAGACTCTGCGCTACGACTGAGCTTCGGCTCGGCGCCTCGGGCCGATGGGGCTGCCGCGATCGCGCCGCTGGTGCAGAACGCCAGCGAATCGGTATTCGGTCGACTGCCGTGCAGGCGCGCTCAGAAGCGGATGCCAGCCGGATTCGACGGCGTGGGGGCATCGGACACCGGTGCCGCGGGCGGGGCGGCCTGCACCGCTGGCCGTGCGGGCGCCGGCGCGGCCGGCTGCTGCGCCACCAGCGGCTGCGGCGGCGGGTTGCGGTAACCCGCGGGCAATTGCACGCTCTTGGGGTAACCGGCGGCATCGAGGTACTGCGACCACTCCGTATCGGCGAAGCCCTTGAGCTGCTGGCTCCCGATGGTCAGCAGCGGCAGTCCGTTGCGGCCGCTCAGGCGCTCCAACGCGGCGATGTCCTCGTTGCTCTTGACCGTGCGTTCGTCGAAAGGAACGCCGCGCGTCTGCAGCAGTTGGCGCCCGGTGGTACACGGCGCGCAGTCGTCGCCGGTGTACAGCGTCACCGGGTAGCGCTGCACGATCTGCCGCAGCTCGAAGGGCAACTGGGCGCTCGACGACGCGCTGCCGCCGCTGCCGCCCACCGGCGCGGGCTGTGCGTTCGCCGCCGGCGGCCGGTCGGTGTAGGTCACGCGGCCGTTGGCGTCGACGTTGCGGTACAGGCCCTGGGCCGAGGCCGCACCGGCGACAAGGAGCAGGGCGCAGGAGCAGAGGCGAGCGGTGGGCGTCATGGCGATGCGGCGGTTGAACGGCGCGCGGCACGGCCGCGGGCGAAGGCCCGAGCGTACCGCAGCCGGGCCCGATGGCGGCCGGGCGCGTTCACGCCCTCAGGCCGGCTGCGCTTCCTGCGCCATGCCCTGGTGGCGCAGCAAGGCGTCGAGCTGAGGCTCGCGGCCGCGGAAGGCCTTGAACGATTCCATCGCCGTGCGGCTGCCGCCGGCCTCGAGGATGGCCTGGCGGTAGCGTCGGCCGGTGTCCACGCTCGGCTCGCCGTTCGCACCCGCGCTTTCCTCGAAGGCCGCATACGCGTCGGCCGACAGCACCTCGGCCCACTTGTAGCTGTAGTAGCCCGCGGCATAGCCGCCCGAGAAGATGTGCGTGAAGGTGTTGGGCGTGCGGCTGAAGGGCGGGGCGGGGAGCACGGCCACTTCGTCGCGCACGCGGCCCAGCAGCGCCATCACCGCGCCGGGCGCTGCCGTGGCGGCCTGGAATTCGGTGTGCAGCAGCATGTCGAAGAGCGAGAACTCGATCTGGCGCAGCGTCTGCATGCCGCTCTGGAAGTTCTTGGCCGCGGTCATCTTGTCGAAAAGCTGGCGCGGCAGCGGCTCACCGGTGTCGGCATGGGCCGTCATGTGCTTGAGCACGTCCCACTCCCAGCAGAAGTTCTCCATGAACTGGCTGGGCAGTTCGACCGCGTCCCATTCGACGCCGCTGATGCCCGAGACGTCGCGCTCGTTCACCTGCGTGAGCATGTGGTGCAGCCCATGGCCGAACTCGTGGAAGAGGGTGATGACGTCGTCGTGGGTGAGCAGCGGCGGCTTGCCGTCCACGCCTTCGGCGAAGTTGCACACCAGTTGGGCGACCGGCGTCTGCAGCGTGCCGGTGTCCGGGCGCAGCCAGCGCGCGCGCACGTCGTCCATCCAGGCCCCGCCGCGCTTGCCGACGCGGGCCGAGGGGTCGAGGTAGAACTGGCCGACCTTCTGGCCGTTTCGCTCGATGCGGTAGAACTCGACGGTCGGGTGCCACACCGGCGCGCTGTCGCGGCGAATGTTCACCTCGAACAGCGTCTCGACGATCTTGAACAGGCCGGCCAGCACCTTGGGCGCCGGGAAATACTGCTTGACCTCCTGCTCGCTGAAGGCATAGCGCGCTTCCTTGAGCTTCTCGCCGACGTAGCTCCAGTCCCAGGGCTGCGGATCGGCCAAGCCCAGTTCCTTGGCCGCGAATTCGCGCAGCTCGGCCACATCGCGTTCGCCGTACGGCCGGGCCTTGGTGGCCAGGTCGCGCAGGAACTTCACGACCTGCTCGGGTGACTCCGCCATCTTGGGCACGACCGACAGTTCGCCGAAGTTGGCATAGCCCAGCAGCTTGGCCTCTTCCTCGCGCAGCGCGAGGATCTCGGTGATGAGGGCGGTGTTGTCGAAGGCCGGGTCGCCGAACTCGCTGGCGCGCGTCACGTAGGCGCGGTACAGGCGCTCGCGCAGGGCGCTGCTCTTGGCGAACTGCATCACCGGCAGGTAGCACGGCATCTTGAGCGTGAGCTTGTAGCCGTCCTTGCCCTCGGCCTCGGCAGCGGCACGGGCAGCGCCGATCACGTCCTCGGGCAGGCCGTCGAGGTCGGCCAGCTCCGCATACCAGGCGAAGGCGTCGGTCGCGTCCAGGGCGTGCTCGCTGAATTTCTGGCTCAGCTCGGCCTGGCGCTCCTGGATCTCGGCATAGCGTGCTTTGGCCCCGCCCTGGAGTTCGGCGCCCCCCAGCACGAAGTTGCGCACGGCGTTCTTGTGGGCCTGCGCCTGCTCGGGATTCAGCGTGGCCGGGTCGATGGCCTTGTACTTGGCATACAGCCGCTCGTCGGAGCCCAGCTGAGTCCAGAACGCCGTCACGCGCGGCATCGCCTCGTTGTAGGCGGCACGCAGCTCCGGCGTGTCGGCCACGGCGTTGAGGTGGCCGACGGCGCCCCAGGCGCGCGAGAAGCGCTCGGTGGCGACGTCGAGCACCTTGGCGATGGCCTCCCATCGGGCCGGGAACTCGGGTGCGGTGACTTTCTCCAGCGCGACCTCGGCCTGCTTGAGCAGCACGTCGACCGCCGGCGCGACATGCTCGGGTCGGATGCGGTCGAAAAGGGGCAGGTCGTCGAAGTCGAGCAGAGGATTGGTCATGGGTGGCATTTTGTGGCGGGGCCGGTGGCTTCAAGCCATCCGCGTTTGCATGGCGCCGATGAAGGCTCGCTATGGTGGCCCGTTGGAGCGCGTCAGGCGGCCGAGCGTTCCGCGGCTTCGAGGGTGTTGACCAGCAGCATGGCGCGTGTCATCGGCCCCACGCCGCCGGGCACCGGCGTGATCCAGCCCGCCACGTCCTTCACGCCGGCAAAGTCCACGTCGCCGCAGAGCTTGCCTTCGGCCGTGCGGTTCATGCCCACGTCGATCACCACGGCGCCGGGCTTGACCATGTCGGCCGTCAGCAGATTCGCCTTGCCGACGGCGGCCACGATCACGTCGGCCTGCCGCGTCATGGCGCCGAGGTCGGCCGTGGCGCTGTGGCAGATGGTGACGGTGGCGTTCTGAGCCAGCAGCATCATGGCCATGGGCTTGCCGACGATGTTGCTGCGGCCGATGACCACGGCGTGCTTGCCGCGCAGGCTGTAGCCGATCGATTCGAGCATCTTCATGCAGCCGTGCGGCGTGCAGGGCCAGAAGCCGGGCTGGCCCACCATCAGTGCGCCGGCGCTGGCGACGTGGAAGCCGTCGACGTCCTTGGCGGGGGAGATGGCTTCGATCACCTTGTGGCTGTCCATGTGCCTGGGCAGCGGCAACTGCACCAGGATGCCGTGCACGGCCGGATCCTCGTTCAGCGCGTGGATGCGGGCCAGCAGATCGGCCTCGGCCATGTCGACCGGATGGCGTTCGAGATTCGCGACCAGGCCGGTCTCGCTGCTGTCGTTGACCTTGTGCTTCACGTAGACCTGGCTGGCCGGATCGTCGCCCACGAGGACGATGGCCAGCGTGGGCTGGATGCCGCGCGCCTTGAGGGCGGCGGTGCGGCCGGAGACGTCGGCGCGGATCTGGCGGGCGAGGGCGTTGCCGTCGATGAGCTGGGCGGTCATGGCGGAGGGCTTTCCGGGGGATGCAAATGAAAACGGCAAATGAAAACGCCCGCTCACGCAGGTGGGGCGGGCGCTGGCAGCTATGAAATCCGTGGCGTCAGGGCGTGGCGGCCTTGGCGGCAGGCGCGGGCGTCTGGCCCAGCGCGATCTTCAGCAGGTCGGCCACGGTGTTGGCGTTGAGCTTTTCCATGATGTTGGCGCGGTGCGCCTCCACCGTCTTGATGCTGATGCCGAGGTCGTCGGCGATCTGCTTGTTCAGCCGCCCGGCGACGATGCGTTCGAGCACCTGTGCTTCGCGGCCTGTGAGCTTGGACAGCAGCGCGTCGCGGCTGGCCGACTGCTGGTGCTGCGCGAAGGCGCTGCGGGCATGGTCGAGCATGCGTTCGACCAGCGTGACCAGCGCCTCGTCGTTGAAGGGCTTCTGGATGAAGTCCATCGCGCCCTTCTTCATCGAATCGACCGCCATCGGCACGTCGCCGTGGCCGGTGATGACCACGATCGGGAGGGGGGACTTGCGCTCGATGAGCTTGTCCTGCAGCTCCAGGCCGGTCATCCCGCCCATGCGGATGTCGACGATCAGGCAGGCGACTTCGCGCGGGTCGTAGCGGGAGAGGAAGGATTCGGCGGAATCGAAGCAGCGGACGCGGTAGTCCTTGCCTTCGAGCAGCCACTGCAGCGAGTCGCGCACCGCTTCGTCGTCATCCACCACATAGACCGTGCCTTTCTTGGGGATCAAACTCATGCCGGTACCTTTGCCTCGTCGCTTGCTATGGAATCGATAGCGCCAGACACCGGAATCCAGAAGGAAAAACGGCATCCGACCACATCCGGACCATTGTAGAGGTTCTCCGCCTGCATCCGGCCGCGGTGGGATTCGACGATCGTCCGGCACAGGTTCAGGCCGATCCCCATGCCCTCGGGCTTGGTGGAGAAGAAGGCTTCGTACAGCCGCTCCATCACTTCGGGCGCCAGCCCCATGCCGGTGTCCTGGACCGAGAACTCGACCGCGTTGTGGCCATCGACCACCTTCGGCACCACGCGCAACTCCACGCTGCGCCGTGCCACCGGCCGGTCGGCCAGGTCGATCGACTCGGCCGCGTTCTTCATCAGGTTGACCAGCACCTGCTCGATCAGGATGCGGTCCACGCGCAGGATGGGCAGGCGCGCGGCGACGTAGTGGTTGAGGCGCACATTGCGCCGGCGCAGCTCGATGCCGGCCAGCTCGACGGCCTCGCTGACCATCGTCGACACCTCGGCCGGCGTGCGGTTGGGTTCGCTGCGCTTCACGAAGGTGCGGATGCGCTGGATGATCTGGCCCGCGCGCTGCGCCTGCTTGGAGGTCTTGTCGAGCGCGGCGAGCAGCGCCTCCTCGTCGATCTGCTGGCTGCGGATGCGCGAGGCCATCCCGTTGCAGTAGTTGGTGATGGCCGTCAGCGGCTGGTTGAGCTCGTGCGCGACGCTGGAGGCCATCTCGCCCATCGTGATCAGGCGGCTCGCGGCCTGGGCCTTGTCGGCCTGGGCGGCGGCCTGCTCCTCGGCGTCGCGGCGCGGCGTGATGTCGGTGGCGATGACCAACTGCGCCAGCCGGCCGTCGACCCAGGTAAGGTAGCGCGAGCGCACCTCCAGCCACTTCCCCAGCTCGGGCAGGAAAATCTCGTTGTTGGCGGCCTGCGCGGCAGTGAGCGTGTCCACCGGCAGGCCGGCCAACGCGTCGACGTCGTCGAAGGCGGAATCCTGCGCCGGCGTGCTGGGCACGCCCGCCTGCGCCACCATGTCGAGGTGGCCTTCGGTGTCGGAGCCGAACCAGGAGCGGTACATCTTGTTGGCGAACAGCAGCTCCTGGCTGCCCAGCGGCGCCACCGACACCGACGCATCGAGCGCCTCCAGCACGGTGGTGAAGCGCTCGTACGACGCCGACAACTGCTCGCGGATGCGCGTGGGCTCCGTGATGTCGGTCATCGAGGTCATCCAGCCTGCCTGGTGGCCGTGCGCGTCGATGAGCGGCGAGACATACAGGCGGGCGTTGAAGACGCTGCCGTTCTTGCGCTTGACGCGCACCTGGAAGCCGCCGGGGAGCGACCGGCCATGGATCTCTTCCTCGAGCCGCTCGCTCATGATCTCGTGGTCGGCCTCGAGCCAGTAAGGGAAGGGCGGCGTCTGGCCGACGAGTTCCTGCTCGCTCCAGCCGGTCATGGCGCAGAAGGCGGCATTGACGTACGTGATGCGCCCCGAGAGGTCGAGCACCCGCATGCCCGTGAGCATCGAGTTCTCCATAGCGCGGCGGAAGTTGGTCTCGGCCACCAGGGCCTGCTGCGCGGCCAGGCGGCGGCGGGTGTGGCCCCACATGCCGATCAGCGTCCAGCTCGTGAGCACGCTCAGCGCCGCGACCAGCCAGAACAGGCCGTTGCCCACTAGGCCCTGCGAGGTCCGGTAGGCCTGTGCGCGCAGGACCAGGCCATTGCCCACCGGCGATACGGGCACTTCGAACTGGTTGGTGTGTTCCGCCCACGGCAGCAGGCGCACCGCCGCACCGTCGCGCGGGTTCACGGTGTTGCCGGCCAGCAGGCCTTCCTTGCCGTCGAGCAGAGCCACCGCGTAGCGGGCCGACACCTCGGGCGGCACACCGTAGCGCAGCAGGCCGTCGATGGAGAACTCGCCGAGCACCACCCCCGCGAACAGGCCCTGGTCGTACAGGGGGATGTGCAGCTGCAGCATGGAGGGCGGCTCGCGGCCGGCGCCGGGTTGCGAGAACACCGGTTGGCGAAGCTCGCGTGCGAGCGCGTAGTTGCTCTCGATCTCGCCGGGCCGCAGGACCTCGCCCTGCGGATGCTGCTGCGACGGATGCACGCTGGGCGCGGCGTAGCTGGCACGCACGGAGCGCCGGTCGTCGATCCAGCTGATGACCTGCAGTTCGGGGTACTGGCTCACCAGCGATTCGGCACGGCTGGCGAATTCGCCGGGATCGATCTCCCGGTTGCCGGCGTCACGCGCCAGCCGCATCAACTGCTCTTGGCGCTCGAGCAGGCGCAGGCGCAGGCGCTGCTGGGCGTATTCGACATCGCGCTTGACCGACTCCTGCTCGCGCTCCATTTCCTCCGCGCGCAGGTAATAGAAAGCAGCCACCAGCGCCGCCAGGAAGAGCAGCACCGCCACCAGCGGCATCAGCATGGCGACGCTGTCCTGGATCACCGGCGTCTGCCGGCGCCACCACCGGCGCCACCACGACAAGGGCGATGCGGGGACCGCAGCGCGGGTGGCGGACGGGCTGGGGACGGACATCGGCGCAGTGTAGAGGGTCGGCTTCGCCGACGTGGAACGAGCCTTCTCTCGGGAGGGTCCGAAATGATGCGATTTCACATAAAGAAATCAATATGCACCATTTGGAATGCGCAAATTTTTGTGAGACACTGCCGCGGCCGCAGGAAGCGGCACTAAATTACTGCCCACACACATCGAATCAAGGAGACACAGGATGTCGGCGAATCCCGAGAACCACTTTGGCGCGGCCGCGAACGACGCGGACACGCAGGAAACCAAGGAGTGGAGGGATGCCCTCTCCGCCGTCATCCAGGCCGAAGGCCCCGAGCGTGCGCATTTCCTGCTCGAGGAACTGCTCGAGCACGCCCGCCAGAACAGCGTGGACATGCCGTTCTCGGCCAACACCGGCTACGTCAACACCATCGAGCCCGAGGCAGAAGCCCGCAGCCCGGGCAACCTCGAGATCGAGCAGCGCCTGCGCGCCTACATGCGCTGGAACGCCATGGCCATGGTGGTCAAGGCCAACCGCCACCACCCGCCCGAAGGCGGCGACCTGGGCGGCCACATCGGTTCCTTCGCCTCGCTGGCCAGCATGTTCGGCGCCGGCTTCAACCACTTCTGGCATGCCGAGAGCGAGAAGCACGGCGGCGACCTGCTCTACATCCAGGGCCACGTCTCGCCCGGCATCTATGCCCGCGCCTACCTGGAAGGCCGCCTGACCGAGGAGCAACTGCTGAACTTCCGCCAGGAAGTCGACGGCAAGGGCCTGTCCAGCTACCCGCATCCGAAGCTGATGCCCGAGTTCTGGCAGTTCCCGACGGTGTCGATGGGCTTGGGCCCGCTGATGGCCATCTACCAGGCGCGCTTCCTGAAATACCTGCATGCCCGCGGCATCGCCGACACCGCCAACCGCAAGGTGTGGGTGTTCTGCGGCGACGGCGAGATGGACGAGGTGGAATCGCTCGGCGCCATCGGCCTGGCGGCGCGCGAGAACCTCGACAACCTGATCTTCGTCATCAACTGCAACCTGCAGCGCCTGGACGGCCCGGTGCGCGGCAACGGCAAGATCATCCAGGAGCTGGAAGGCGAATTCCGCGGCTCGGGCTGGAATGTCGTCAAGCTCATCTGGGGCAAGGGCTGGGATGCGCTGCTCGCCAAGGACCATGACGGTGCCCTGCGCGAGCTGATGATGAAGACCAACGACGGCGACTACCAGGCCATGAAGGCCAACGACGGCGCCTACGTCCGCAAGCACTTCTTCGGCCGCGACCCGCGCACCGCGAAGATGGTCGAGAACATGACGGACGACGAGATCTGGAACCTGCAGCGCGGCGGCCACGACTCGCAGAAGGTGTACGCCGCCTTCCACGCCGCGCAGAACCACGCCGGCCAGCCCACCGTGCTGCTCGTGAAGACCGTCAAGGGCTTCGGCATGGGCAAGATCGGCGAGGGCAAGAACACCGTCCACCAGACCAAGAAGCTCAGCGACGAGGACATCAAGGCCTTCCGCGACCGCTTCAACATCCCGATCCCCGACAGCCAGATCGCCGAACTGCCGTTCTACAAGCCGGCCGACGACACGCCGGAGATGAAATACCTGCACGAGCGCCGCAAGGCGCTGGGCGGCTACTTGCCGCACCGCCGGGTGAAGGCCGACGAGAGCTTCACCGTGCCCGCGCTCGAGACCTTCAAGGCGGTGCTCGAACCCACGGCCGAAGGCCGCGAGATCAGCACCACGCAGGCCTACGTGCGCTTCCTCACGCAGTTGCTGCGCGACCAGGCGCTGGGCCCGCGCGTCGTGCCCATCCTCGTGGACGAAGCGCGCACCTTCGGCATGGAAGGGCTGTTCCGGCAGGTCGGCATCTACAACCCGCACGGTCAGCAGTACACCCCGGTCGACAAGGACCAGGTCATGTACTACAAGGAAGACAAGGCCGGCCAGATCCTGCAGGAAGGCATCAACGAGGCCGGCGGCATGTCCAGCTGGATCGCCGCGGCCACCTCGTACAGCACGAACAACCGCATCATGGTGCCGTTCTACGTGTACTACTCGATGTTCGGCTTCCAGCGCATCGGAGACCTGGCCTGGGCGGCCGGCGACATGCAGGCCCGCGGCTTCCTGCTGGGCGGCACCTCCGGGCGCACCACGCTCAATGGCGAAGGCCTGCAGCACGAGGACGGCCACAGCCACATCCTGGCGGGCACGATCCCGAACTGCGTGAGCTACGACCCCACCTTCGCGCACGAGGTCGGCGTCATCCTGCACCACGGCCTCAAGCGCATGGTCGAGAAGCAGGAAAACGTCTACTACTACCTGACGCTGCTCAACGAGAACTACGCGATGCCCGGCCTGCAGCCCGGCACCGAGGAACAGATCATCAAGGGCATGTACCTGTCGAAGCAGGCGCCGGCCATCAAGGGCAAGAACGTGCCCACGGTGCAGTTGCTGGGCAGCGGCACCATCCTGCGCGAATCCTTCTTCGCGCAGGAACTGCTCGAGAAGGACTGGGGCGTGGCCGCGAGCGTGTGGAGCTGCCCGAGCTTCAACGAACTGGCGCGCGACGGCCAGGACGTCGACCGCTGGAACCTGCTGCACCCGACGGACGAGCAGCGCGTGCCCTTCGTGGCCAAGCAACTGGGCGGCACGAGCGGCCCGGTGGTCGCCTCGACCGACTACATGAAGGCCTACGCCGAGCAGATCCGTCCGTTCATCCCCAAGGGACGCAGCTACCGCGTGCTGGGCACCGACGGCTTCGGCCGCAGCGACTTCCGCAGCAAGCTGCGCGAGCACTTCGAGATCAACCGTCACTACATTGTGGTCGCTGCGCTGCGTGCGCTGGCCGACGACGGCGCGGTGCCGGCGGCCAAGGTGGCCGAAGCGATCAAGAAGTACGCCATCAAGGCCGACAAGATCAACCCGCTCTACGCGTAATCAACAACCAGAACACACACGCCTTTCTGGCGGGAGACACGGAACATGGCAGCCATTGAAGTGAAGGTGCCGGACATCGGCGATTTCGACGAAGTCGCGGTGATCGAGGTGCTGGTGAAGGTGGGCGATACGGTGAAGGCCGAGCAGTCGCTGATCACGGTCGAGTCGGACAAGGCATCGATGGAGATCCCGTCGTCGGCCGCCGGCGTGGTGAAGGAACTAAAGGTCGATGTCGGCGCGAAGGTGAGCGAAGGCTCCGTGGTGCTGGTCCTCGAAGCGGAGGGCGCGGGCGCTGCCGCCCCGTCGCCTGCGCCGGCCCCTGCGGCCGCGCCGGCTCCGGCACCCGAGGAGGCTTCGGCGCCCGCTGCGCCTGCGCAGGGTGCAACGAGCGCGGGAGCGAGCGCCTCGTCGGGCCCGGTCGAGGTCAAGGTGCCCGACATCGGCGACTTCAAGGACGTCGCCGTCATCGAGGTGCTGGTCAAGCCCGGCGACACCATCAAGGAAGAGCAGTCGCTCATCACCGTCGAGTCCGACAAGGCATCGATGGAAATTCCGTCGTCCGCGGCGGGCACGCTCAAGGAACTGAAGGTCAAGGTCGGCGACACGGTCAACATCGGCGACCTGATCGCGGTGCTGGAAGGGGCAGGGGGCTCCGCCGCGCCCGCGCCGGCCGCCGCCGCCACGCCCGCGCCCGCCGCATCGGCGTCGTCGCCCGCACCTGCGCCTGCACCCGCGCCCGCTGCTGCTGCCCCTGTGGCGGCCGCACCGGCGCACGACCCCACCAAGGCACCCACCGGCAGCCTGCCGCATGCCTCGCCCTCGGTGCGCAAGTTCGCGCGCGAACTCGGCGTGCCGCTGGATGAGGTCAAGGGTTCCGGCCCCAAGGGCCGCATCACCGAAGCCGACGTCCAGGCCTTCACCAAGGCCGTGATGAGCGGTGCCACGCAGACCAAGGCGTCGGCCGCCAAGACACCCGCCGGCGGTGGCGGGGCCGACGGCGCGGCGCTGGGTCTCATCCCCTGGCCGAAGGTGGACTTCACCAAGTTCGGCGCGGTGGAGCGCAAGGACCTCTCGCGCATCAAGAAGCTCAGCGGCGCCAACCTGCACCGCAACTGGGTGATGATCCCGCACGTCACCAACAACGACGAGGCCGACATCACCGAGCTCGAAGCCTTCCGCGTCTCCACCAACAAGGAGAACGAGAAGTCCGGCGTCAAGGTGACCATGCTGGCCTTTGTCATCAAGGCGGTGGTCGCGGCGCTGAAGAAGTTTCCCGAGTTCAACACCAGCCTGGATGGCGACACGCTGGTCTACAAGCAGTACTTCAACATCGGCTTCGCGGCGGACACGCCCAACGGCCTGGTGGTGCCCGTGCTCAAGGACGCCGACAAGAAGGGCATCATCCAGATCAGCCAGGAGATGGGCGATCTGGCCAAGAAGGCGCGCGACGGCAAGCTGGGCTCGGCCGACATGCAGGGCGGCTGCTTCTCGATCAGCTCGCTCGGCGGCATCGGCGGCACGCACTTCACGCCAATCATCAACGCGCCCGAGGTCGCCATCCTGGGCCTGTCGAAGGGCCAGATGAAGCCGGTGTGGGACGGCAAGCAGTTCGTGCCGCGCCTGGTGCTGCCGCTGTCGCTGTCGTACGACCATCGCGTGATCGACGGCGCCGCCGCGGCGCGCTTCAACGCGCACCTGGGCCAGCTGCTGGCGGACTACCGCCGCATCGTCCTCTGACGCGAGGCCGGCTGAAGCCATGACAACCGTGGTGGCCGTTCGCAAGGGCGGCCAGGTGGCGATCGGTGCCGACACACTCGTGACCTTCGGGGACACGCGGCTGTCGCACCGATCGGAGGACAACCGCAAGCTGTTCACCATCGATGGTGCGAACGGCCGCAACGTGTTTGCCGCCTCCGGCTCGATCGCGCACTTCCCGGTGCTGCGGCATGCGCTGGCGGCGATGCCCAAGGCCGACATCCGCCTGGGCAGCAAGGACGAGGTGTTCCTCACCTTCACCAAGCTGCACCCGGTGCTCAAGGAGACGTTCTTCCTCCAGACCAAGGAGGAGGACCACGATCCCTACGAGTCCAGCCAGTTCAGCCTGCTGCTGGCCAACGCGAGCGGCATCTATGGTGTCTACAGCTACCGCGAGGTCTTCGAGTTCAAGGAATTCTGGAGCATCGGCTCGGGCCGCAGCTTCGCGCTCGGCGCGATGCATGCCGCGTATGGTCGCGCAAAGGGCGCGCGCGAAGTGGCCGAGGCAGGCCTGGCCGCGGGTTGCGAGTTCGACCGCAGCACGGCGGGCCCGCTCGAAATCATCACTCTCAAACTCAAGGGTGGCTGAACCGCGAGTTCGGCACCCGCATACGGAACACTGATAGGGGACAGCACATGAGCGAACAACAGGTCAAGGTGCCGGACATCGGCGATTTCAGCGAAGTCGCCGTGATCGAGGTGCTGGTCAAGCCCGGCGATACGGTCAAGGTCGAGCAGTCGCTCATCACCGTCGAGTCCGACAAGGCCTCGATGGAGATTCCGTCGAGCCACGCCGGCGTGGTGAAGTCGGTGGCCGTGAAGGTCGGCGACAAGGTGAGCGAAGGCTCGGTGGTGCTCACGGTCGAGGCGACCGAGGGTGCGTCGGCCCCTGCACCGGCGGCGGCGGCTCCGGCTCCGGCTCCCGCGGCCTCTGCGCCCAAGGCGGCTCCGGCGCCCGCCCCATCGGCGGCGCCGGCCGTCCAATCCGCCGCATCCACCTACACCGGCAAGGTCGACATCGAGTGCGACACGCTGGTGCTCGGCGCTGGGCCCGGCGGTTATTCGGCCGCCTTCCGCTCGGCC
>Ga0308159_1002836_pt1 | contig 18986 bp, 15 predicted proteins | sample PhyCR1_FD_201040 | JGI IMG/M metagenome (GOLD analysis project Ga0308159, IMG submission 201040) | Phyllosphere microbial communities from UC Gill Tract Community Farm, Albany, California, United States - DLSLC.R1 | ecosystem: Host-associated > Plants > Phyllosphere > Unclassified | place: USA... | reverse complement strand
GTTCGGGTGCCTAAGACTGCCGCACTTTCGCTTTTCACGCCAGTCGCAGATGGTCGAAAGGCCCACGTTACGACACCCAGCGCTGCAGAATCTGCTGCAGATCATTACGTTTGAACGGCTTCGCCAGATAATCGTTCATCCCCGCCGACAAGCAGGTCTCGCGGTCGCCCTGCAAGGCGTTGGCGGTGAGCGCGATGATCGGCACCTCGCTGCGTCCGGGCAGGCGGCGGATCTGGCGCGTAGCCTCGTAGCCATCAATGATCGGCAAGCGGCAATCCATGAGAATCGCTTCGAAGTCGGCGCCTTCGGCACTGCGCACCGCTTGCGCACCATCGGTAGCAACGCTGACCGCAAAACCCAGACTGCGCAGCATCGCTTCGATCACCGTCTGGTTCACCGGGTTGTCTTCGACCAGCAGCACATGGCGGCCTTCGCCTTGTTCCTTGCCGTTGAGCGCACGCGGCGCGGCCAATGGCGGCAAGGCCTGCTTGTACAGCGCCAGAGGGATTTCCAGGGTGAACACTGAGCCGCGACCTTCTTCGCTCTGCGCGCGCAATGTGCCACCCATGCGCTCAGCCAACGTGCGCGCGATCGGCAAGCCGAGCCCGGTGCCACCGTAACGCCGCGAGATCGAGCTGTCGGCCTGCTGAAAGGCGTTGAACATCAGTTCCAGGCTTTCGGATGAGATCCCGATGCCGCTGTCGCGCACCGAGCAGGTAAACCACAGCAGTTCATGGTCCAGCGATTGCCACTGCGCCTCGATGCTGACGCGCCCCTGTTCGGTGAACTTCAGCGCGTTGCCGACCAGATTGACCAGAATCTGCCGGATCCGCGTCGGATCGCCCTGCACCTGCAGGCCGCGCAGATCGTCCGGGATGCGCAGGTTCAAGGCCAGCCCGCGTTGCGCTGCACTGTGCTGGAACGACTGCGCGCAGGCGCCGATCAGTTCGGCGAGGTTGAACGGAATGTGCTCAAGCTCCAGTTCCGAACGTTCGATGCGCGAGAAATCGAGAATGTCGTTGATGACTTTCAGCAGGTGCTCGGTGGACTCCGAGGCGAGGGCGGCGTATTCGACCTGCTCGGCGGTCATCTCGGTGGTTTCGAGCAATTGCAGCATGCCCAGCACGCCGTTCATGGGCGTGCGCAGTTCATGGCTCATCATCGCCAGAAAATCGGATTTGGCGTTGTTGGCCTTTTCTGCCTCTTCACGGGTCTGGATCAGTTGCGCCATCGCCTGATGCTGTTCGCGGCTGGCTTGTTCCAGCGCTTGGGCGAGGTTGTTGATGTGCTGCGACAGGGCGCCCAGTTCGGTGTCATCGACTATGGGTAGCGGGGCTTTGTAGTCACCGTCCTGAATTGCCTTGACTGCATCGCCGATTTCGCGGATCGGCTGCGACAGGCTGCCAGCCAGGCGCCGCGCCAGCACAAACGTAAAGAGCAGGGCGAACAACGCGAGAATGGCGGCCTTGAGGAGGATTTCCTGTTGGCGCTGGCTGAAGGCATCGTTGGACAGGCCGACGATCACCCGCCCCAGATAATCTTCGGCGGTTGCGCCGTTGTTGACTTTGCCGTCCTGGAAAAAGTCATTGTGCAAAGCGATCCGTTGCAGGCGTACCGGGGCCTGGAACACTTCAACCTGATGCGGTCGGCGGTGCACATCGGCCGGTTGTTCGACGTAGACCAGAATGCGGTTGGCGCTGTCCTGGACTTCGAGAAAGCGCACATTGGGCGTGGCCAGCGTGGCTTTGAGAAGACTTTCCAGCACCTCGTTGTTGCCGGAAATCACTCCGTATTCGGTAGCCGGTGCCAGTTGATTGGCAATCAATTGGCCGGTGTGGGTCAGTTCCTGGCGCAGATCCTGAATCCGCACGAAAGTGAAGAAGCTGATCAACAGCAAGGTCAACAACAACGCCGGGCCCAGGCTGATCAACTGGGTGCGGGTATTGATGTCCCAACGGCGACGGAAATTCATGGGCGGCGCTCTCCTTCGGCCAGCAGGCTGGCGACAGACACATCATCGGGCGGTTCGATACCCAGAGAACGAGCCACCTGCGCATTACTTGAGACTTTAAAACGTGTGGGATAGAGCGCTCGCGGCCAACTGGCCGGTGGCTGGTCGAGCAATCGGTCGAGCAGGCTCAGCCAATCGTGCTGATCGCTATAGGTGCTGGCGAGGCTGCCAGCGCGGACGAAGGCGATGTTGGGGCCGACCAGCGCCATCTGCCGCGAGTAGCTGCTGAGCAACAGGTTCTTAGCGGTTTTCGGGCTGTACAGCTCGGGATCGTCGAGGCCGAGCAGCACATCGCTGTTCTTCAGCACAGCTTGCAACGGGCGGCTGTCGTGGATGTCGTCCCAGCGCTGACTGAACACGTGCAGGCCCAAGGGTTCGGCGGCGAGGTTGAGTTCCCTGAGGAGAAATTCGCTGTGCTCGCCGAACAGCACCCCCACGCGCCGCGCCTGCGGCAGAATTTGCCGGATCAATTGCAATTGGCGGCTCAACGGCGGATCACTCCACAGCAGGCTCAAGTGCGCCGGCTGGCTGCTGCCCAGCCGTTGCCGCGCCTGCAAGCGGCTGATGCGCAACACCAGCGTCGCCGGGCCCTGGGGTTCCTGCAGGCGCCAGTCCAGGCTCGGCAAATCCAGCAGAATCAAGCGCAGGCTGGCTGGCAATTTGCCGGGTACCGGTAGCGTGGCCAGTGGCTGGAAACGCACGCTGTCGGTCGGGCGCAACTCGCTCAGCGCCTGGACAAAGGCTTGCACGCCGGGGCTGTCCTCGGCGCCGGTCAATAGAATGTCCGCGGCCTGTACCGCGACCCCGTGCAGCCAGGCGCTGACGAACAGAAACAGCCCGGCCAGCCAGTGACTCAAGGTCGGCGTCTTCCGTGACCGGCCGTAGCGCATGCTAGAACTCCAGCTCGGCGCTGACATACATGACCCGGCGCTCGTCGTAGTTATTGTCGACGAAGGTGTTCGGTTCATGATCGAGGCGCTGCTGCAACACGCCGGCCAGTTGCAGTTGCGCTTTGCCCAGTGCAATGCGTTTGGCGATGCGTGTGTCGACCCGCTCGAAGCGGTAGCCGTTGAGGGCGTTGTCGCCGTAATAGAAGAGGGCGCTGTTCCAGCCGTGGCCCCAGTCGCGCAGCCAGCCGGCCGAGCCGCTGTTGCGCGCGGTGAATTGCTGATCCAGCGGATTGCTCGCCTCGGCATCGACGAAGGCGTAAGTGAAGCGCAAACGGTCGGCGCGGCTCAGGTGCCAGTCGAGCTGGCTCTCGGTGCCGCGAAAACGTGAGCTGTTGGCATTGCTGGCAATGTACTGGTTGTTGCGCAGCGGCTCGCTGATCATCCCGGTGATCTCGTCGTAGAACAGCTTTACGTCGAGCGCCAGACCGAGTTCGGCGAAATAACCGTTGTAGCCCAGCTCTCGCGAGCGCATGTGTTCCTGATCGAGATCACCCGGACCGCGGGTTTTGACAAAGTAGCGTGCCGAGGATTGCCCGTAGGCCGAGGGCCGCAGTTTGCTGACCTGATAGCTCCAGTTGACATTGTTCTCGAACATGTCTGGCGAGCGGATCGCCTCCGAGTACACCGCGCGCAGACTGTGGCGCGGGTTGATCAGGTAATTCACCGCGAAGCGCGGAGTCAGCGAGCTGCCGATCAGCCGGGTGTCTTCGAACATTGCGCCGCCCTGCAACAGCCAGTGTTCGCTCGCGCGCCATTCCAGTTGGCCGAATGCGCGCCAGGTGGTGTCGTCGAGTGTGCCATTGAAATAGGTTTCAGAGTTGGCGCGGTCGTAACGGTAATTCAGGCCGCTGACCAGGCGCAGGCTGTCGGACAGGCTGAGGGTGTCTTGCAGTTCGAGGTCATAGCGTGATTCGCGCGCGCTCTGGTCAATGTCACCGCACAGGGTTCTGCTGGCGCCGTTGCGCCATTGCTCAAGCACCTGATTGGCCAGGGCCATTTCCTGTGGTGTGCCGGGGGCCGCGCCGGGGCCGGTGAAACGGGTGATGTTGCGCGCCAGCCGCTCGGTGTAATTGGGGTTGAGTTGCCACAATTGCGTCAGCTCGGGGCTGAACGACACCTCGGCATCGCAGGCGCGCCAGGTTTGCTGACGGTCCCAGTGTTGCGCCGAGCCCTGGACATACAGGCTGTGCTGCGGGTTGATATCAAGATTCCAGCGCACCGAGCCGGCGTAATCCTTGGCAACCACGTCGGAATTGTTCCCGGCGGCGGTAATCCCCGAGAACACTGGTTGGTAGGTGTAAGGCCTTTGGTTGGTGCCGTCCTTGGCGTTGAGTTGCCAGTCGAGGCTCTGGTCGTCGCTGAGGGTGTGACTGACGGCGAGGCTCAGGCGATTCAAGCGGCGGCTGTCGCGGTAGTCCGCGCCGCTGCGATCGCTGTCGAAGCCGTCATCTTCCTGGCCGGACAACGACAGGCGCAGATCACCGCCATTCCAGCCAATGCCCTGGCTGGCATAAAAGTCATTGATGCCACGCTGACCTCGGGTGTACTTCAGCCGGGTGCCGTGGCTGTCTGCCGGGTGGCGGGTAATGATGTTGATCACCGCCATCAGCGCATTGGCGCCATAGCTGACGGTATTCGGGCCGCGAAAGACTTCGACGCGCTCGATATCTTCGAGGGCGACGGGAATGTCGCTCCAGTCCACGGTCGCCAGCCCGGCGCGGTACACCGAACGACCGTCGATCAGCACCTGCATGCGCCGCGCCTCGCTGGCGTTGGTCCCGTGATAATTGACCGCGGCCTGGTTGCCGCTGATGTTGCCGACCATCATGCCCGGCACCAGGCGCAGCAGTTCGCTGATGTCGCGGGCGCCGCTGGCGTTGATCAGTTCATTGTCCAGTACGGTCATGCTGCCCGGCACTTGCGCCGGGGTTTGTTTCAGGCGCGTGGCCGTCAGCACTTGCGGCAGTGCTTCGCTGTCGACGAACAGGTCATCCGCCTGCACGGCCGGGCAGACCAGCAACGCCAGCAACAGGGATGAACGCGAAGGAAGAGAACCGGCGGACACGACACAGCCTTGAAAGCGAAGATTTGGCGCGCATGTTAACCGAGGACAGCGACTTTTCCAGTCACGTTGCAGGCATTTTCCTAGGTTTTATTGGTCTTCTTCCTACAACTGTCGGTAATTGTTGCTGGGGCTGGCCGCGACCGGGTCGCCCCGTATAATGCCGCCATCGCCACTGGTATGGATTAACGGATTGCATATGACTGAACAGCGCCCGATTGCGGTCCTGGGAGGCGGAAGTTTTGGTACCGCCGTGGCCAATCTGCTGGCCGAAAACGGCCATCAAGTCCGGCAGTGGATGCGTGACCCCGAGCAGGCCGAAGCCATCCGGGTCAATCGCGAAAACCCGCGTTACCTCAAAGGCATCAAGATTCTCCCGGGGGTGACCGCGGTCACCGACCTGCAGGAAACCCTCGACGCCTGTGATTTGTGCTTTGTCGCGCTGCCCTCCAGTGCGTTGCGCACGGTGCTCGCCGCCCACGCCGAGCGGTTGAGCGGCAAGATGCTGGTCAGTCTGACCAAAGGCATCGAAGCGCAGACGTTTAAGCTGATGAGCCAGATTCTCGAAGAAATCGCCCCGCAAGCGCGCATCGGCGTGTTGTCCGGGCCGAACCTGGCGCGGGAAATCGCCGAGCATGCGCTGACCGCCACGGTGGTCGCCAGCGAAGACGAAGAACTGTGCAAAGCAGTGCAGGCTGCACTGCACGGCCGTACTTTCCGGGTTTACGCCAGCGCCGATCGGTTCGGCGTCGAACTGGGCGGGGCGTTGAAAAACGTTTACGCGATCATTGCCGGCATGGCCGTGGCGCTGGAAATGGGCGAAAACACCAAAAGCATGCTGATCACCCGCGCGCTGGCAGAAATGACCCGCTTTGCGGTGAATCAGGGCGCCAACCCGATGACCTTCCTCGGGCTTGCCGGTGTCGGCGATCTGATCGTCACCTGTTCATCACCGAAGAGCCGCAACTATCAGGTCGGTTTCGCTCTCGGTCAGGGCTTGAGCCTCGATGAAGCGGTGTCGCGTCTGGGTGAAGTCGCCGAAGGGGTCAATACCCTGAAAGTGCTCAAGGCCAAGTCGCAGGAAGTCGGCGTCTATATGCCGCTGGTCGCCGGGCTGCATGCAATCCTGTTCGAGGGCCGCACGCTGGAGCAGGTGATCGGTCTACTGATGCGCGCCGAGCCGAAAACCGACGTCGACTTCATCTCCACCAGCGGTTTCAACTGACTCAGCCGTCACACGCACAGGAAGCAAGCCATGCAAGATCCGAAAACCGAAGCCCAGTACGAATCCATTCTCCTGCGGGTGTTGTGGATGATCGTTTACCTGCTGGTCTGGCAAGTGGCGCAGTTCATCCTCGGCGCCGTGGTGCTGGTGCAACTGATCTACCGTTTGATCTACGGCGCGCCGAGCGCCAGCCTGATGAATTTCGGCGACAGCCTGAGCCAGTTTCTCGCGCAGATCGGCCGCTTCGGCACGTTCCACAGCGACCAGAAGCCCTGGCCGTTCGCCGACTGGCCGGTGCCGCGCACCCCTGAAGGCGAAGCGCCGCATGCCGTCGCTCCGGCACCGCACCCGGTTCGAGATGAGGAACCCAAGCTATGAAACTCTGGGTATTGCGTCACGGTGAGGCGGTGCCTCATGGCTCGAAAGTCGACCCCGAGCGCGAACTGACCGAGCACGGTCGCAAAGAAGTCTTGAGCAGCGCCGCGCATTTGATCGGCAAGCCGCTGACGGCGATTTATGCCAGCCCATATCTGCGCGCGCAGCAAACCGCGCAGATCGTGCGCGAGGCGCTGGGATTCGAACCAGAGATTCTCACTGTCGAGTGGCTGACACCGGAGTCCGACCTCGACTACGTGGCGAAGCAATTGGACAAGCTCAGCAATGTCTTGCTGGTCAGCCATAACCCGTTGGTGGGCAATCTGCTCAGCTATCTGCAACATGGCGCCGGGTATCCGCCGGAGCGGGTCAGCACCGCTGGCCTGGCCGAGCTGGAAAGCCCCGAGCTGCTGATCGGCTCCATGACCCTCAACAGCCTGAAACACCCTTAACGCAACACCCTTGTGGGAGCGAGCCTGCTCGCGAATGCGTTATGTCAGGCGACACTTTTGTCGGCTGACACTCCCTCTTCGCGAGCAGGCTCGCTCCCACACGGGTTATTGCGAACTCCTGTAATTATTTGTTTGAAAAATCCAACCAAGCACTTGCTTGGTTGACTACGCTTGCTCCAGATCAAAAAAACAGGAGCGAGTCGCATGTCTGCCGCCTTCCGTTTGCCGCTGGACGTGTTCTACGAACGGGAAGCCCGGCACCCGCGCCAGCGCTTTCTGGTGCAGCCGATCGGTGGCGGGCAGGTCGAGACCCTGACGTGGGCCGATGTCGGCCATCAGGCCCGCTGCGCCGCGCACTGGCTGCGCTCGCGAGAATTGCCGGCCGGCAGCCACATCGCCTTGATCTCGAAGAACTGCGCGCACTGGATCATCGCCGATCTCGCCATCTGGATGGCCGGGCACGTCTCGGTGCCGCTGTATCCCAATCTGACCGCCGACTCGGTCGCGCAGGTGCTGACGCACTCCGAAAGCGTGCTGGCGTTTATCGGCAAGCTTGATGACTGGCCGGGCATGTCCAAGGGCATCCCGGCCGGGCTGCCGACGATCAGCCTGCCGCTGCATCCGCCCGGCGAATTCGATTTCAGCTGGGCCGAGCTGCAAAAATCTTCGCCCATCCAGGACGACCCGCGCCCGCCCGGCGAGCAACTGGCGACGATCATTTACACCTCGGGCACAACCGGCCTGCCGAAAGGTGTGATGCACAGTTTCGCCAATCTGGGTTTCGCCACGACCCATGGCACGCAATTGTTCGGGCTCAACGAGAACGACCGGCTGCTGTCGTACCTGCCGCTGTGTCATGTTGCCGAGCGGATGTTCGTCGAACTGGCGTCGATTTATACCGGGCAAACCGTATTCTTTGCCGAAAGCCTCGACACCTTTATCACTGATCTGAAGCGCGCGCGGCCGACCGCGATGTTCGGGGTGCCGCGGATCTGGACCAAATTTCAGATGGGCGTGTACAGCAAGATTCCGGCAAAACGTCTGGATTTCCTACTTGGCCTGCCGTTCATTGGCAAACGGGTCGGGCACAAAGTGCTCGCCGGGCTGGGCCTGGATGCCTTGCGTGTGGCGTTGTCGGGGGCGGCGCCGGTGCCGCAGACCTTGCTCGCCTGGTACCAGAAGCTCGGCCTCGACGTGCTGGAGGTCTACGGCATGACCGAGGGCTGCGGCTATTCGCACATCTGCCTGCCGGGGCAATACCGGCAGGGCTGGATCGGCAAGCCATGCCCGCAGGTCGAGGTGCGCATCGATGAGTCGGGCGAAGTGCAGGTGCGCAGTCAGGCGACCATGCTCGGCTATTTCAAGGAGCCGCGGAAAACCGCAGAAACCATCACCGCAGACGGTTTTCTGCGCACCGGCGACAAGGGCGAGCAGGACAGTGAAGGGCGCCTGCGCCTGACCGGGCGACTGAAGGAAATCTTCAAGACCAGCAAGGGCAAATATGTTGCTCCTGCGCCGATCGAAAATCGCCTGGCGGTGCATTCGCGCATTGAGCAGGTCTGCGTGGTCGGTGACGGATTAAGCGCGCCGCTGGGCTTGTGTGTGTTGTCGGCGGTCAATCAGGAGGAGGGGCGGGCGAGTTTGCATTCGAGTCTGGAAAAACTGCTGGAAGAGGTAAACGCCGCGCTCGACAAACATGAACGCCTGCGCCGTCTGGTGGTGGTCAAGGACAGTTGGGCGGTGGAAAACGGCTTTCTCACGCCGACGCTGAAGATCAAGCGCAATGTCATCGAAGACACCTACGGCAGCCGTTTCGAAGAATGGAGCGAGCGCAGCGAGGCAGTGCTGTGGCAGGATTGAGCGACGACCAGAACAACAAAAGGAAGTCTGCGATGAGCGTGTGGCGTACCACTCCGAATATCGAGCAGTTGAACGCGATCCAGAAAAATACCATCGGCGAACTGCTCGACATCCGTTTCGAGGCGTTCGATGACGATTCGCTGACAGCGAGCATGGTCATCGACCATCGCACGCATCAGCCGTACGGTTTGCTGCATGGCGGTGCGTCGGTGGTGCTGGCGGAGACCGTCGGTTCGATGGCCAGTTATCTTTGCATCGATGCCAGCAAATTTTATTGCGTGGGACTTGAGATCAACGCCAACCACTTGCGCGGCTTGCGCAGTGGCCGGGTGACGGCGGTGGCCAGACCGATTCACATGGGTCGCACCACGCACGTCTGGGATATCCGCCTGACCAGCGACGAAGGCAAGGCCAGTTGTGTGTCGCGCCTGACCATGGCGGTGGTGCCGTTGGGGCAGACGCCGCCTTCACAATGATTTACACGCTGTTTCGTCGTCCCAGTACGTTCATCGGCAGATCAATCTCGCTGCGCATCTGCGGGTGATAGCTGTCAGGCGTCGAACTTCGCCACACACTGTTGGCGGCGGTGTATTGGTCGAGGGTGAAGTCACCGTCATCGGCCCAACCCAGTAGCTCGTATATCCCGAGCTGGACATGTTGGCCGAGGTAGATCCGTGCCTCCCCGAATGCACCGAGGCTCGCGACGACCCCTGTGCGAACTGGATCGTCGGCAAGATTTGTGTGGAAGGCGGTTAGCGATGTCAGTGAGGCCGTCAGCATTGCCCCGGCGGTGCGCGTCGTTGCGCTGAACAGCCATTCTCTGAGGTCAGGGATCGACGGCGAATCGTTTTGGCGCGTGTATTGTCCGCCCCACGCTGAGTGGATCGCAGTAACGGACACACCATTGAGCCCTTCCACGGCAGCACTGACGGCGACTCCCGCGCCAGCTGCCATCGCCGTTCTAGCTGTGCCACCCGCGAAAAGCAGTGCTGTATACGGCACCATGCGCAAGGCGGCGGCAGTGCCAGACGGAGCCAGCGTGACATTGGGGCCGATCTGGGCGATTGCGCGTTGGCCTGCCTCCCTGAGCATGTTCCCGGGCACACTGGCAAGAATGCTGATGGCAGTGACATTCAAGGCTTGTCTGTCGGCCAGATAAGCATAAAGAGGGGCCGCCGCGCCTGCAGCAGCACCGGCAAGGGCCAAAACTCCTGCTGCCAGGGTCTGTACGGCGCGGCTCTGATTGCGGCTGCTTGCAATGCGGCTGCCCGCGCCGGCGCCCATTGCCCCACCGACGAGCGCGCCGACGACGCTGCCCGCGATAGTTACCCCCAGGTTCACGCCGGGATCGGGCGCAGCGTCTGCATCCTTCGTGGCCCATTGCCGCATACCTTGGTCGGCGAAGTATCGAGCCGCGCCGCCGGCCAGGGCACTGAGGCCATCTCGGGCAAAAGTGGCGAGCGCTGCGCCAGTGCCTTCCCTGACCGCGACCAGACCCTGCAAATCCACATGCCCGATCGGGTTGCCGTGGACCATGGCGAACAGGTTCAAGCCGTCCTGCACGCCGAGCGGGTCGGCATTGAGCCAGCGCTGAAGCCACGGTGCGTAGTAGCGAAAACCGTAGTAATACAATCCGGTGGCATCACGTTCCTTGCCTGAATAACGCAGGGTTTTGTAGTTCGCCTCCACCAGACTGCGCCCGGCCCACCAGCAAGTTGAACCGAAGGGGTAATAGCTTTCCTGGGAGATGAGCCGAGCCTGTGCATCGAGCTCCAGTGTGCTCGAATTCAAATGATCGCTGAAGCTGTAGCGCTGCTGATCCTGCGGCATACCGTGCGTACTGGTGGTTTCGAAATGCAGCACTTGCACTGTCGCACGACCAGCCTTGATGGAGATGACATGGACGGTCTGCTGCGCAGTGCTGCGAATCTCCAACCCCGGTAAATAACGGGTCTCATCGATTCGTTGCAGCGATCCGGTGTGCATTCGCCGAATCTTGCGCTGACGTTGGCCGCTGCTGTCATACACGTAGCGCTCGATGTCATCGGTTCCATCGTCTGCGGAACCTGTGCGGGTCACCAGGTTTGCCTGATGCAATTGGTTACGTCGATTCCAGTGCAGTGTCTGGCCGTCCTGCAATGTCAGGCGATTGCCATTGGCATCATAAGCCGCGGCGATGTCCTGCTCGTCAGGCAACTGGCCGAGGGATTTTTCCGCCAGGCTGCGATTGCTCGAACCGGCCACAACCGTGCGTTCGGTGCGACTGCCACTGGCGGCACGGTGCTCCATCAACACCAGGTTCGCGGCCGCATCATAGGTGTAAGTGCGCGTGTAATTTTCCAGTTGCTGCGGGTCGGCGGGTGATACGAATGGTGGCAGCAGTGGCCCGCCGGGGGCATTGCGAATCTGTCTCCCGGTGGCTTCGATCAACCGCGACAGACTGTCGTAGCGGTAGCGACAGATCGCTTCGGTCCGCTGGTTGCGATGATGCTTAACCGCCACGGAGCCATCGATAAGGCAGGTGATATTGCCGACTGCGTCATGGTCATAGGTCAGATCCTGCACGACGGAGCCATCACTGGTCCGGCTGACCAGACGGTGCAGGCGGCCGTCCTCAAGGCTGAAGGTTGCAAGGGACACCACGCCATTGCCGGCGCGCTGGCTTTCCACATGGCCGAACGCGTTGTAGCGGATGTCGCCGACCAGCGCCTGACTGGCGGATTCGGAGGCCAGCATCAGGCGGGTTTCTTTCAAGTGGCCGGCGCGGTCCTGCATCAGAATCTGGCAGTTGCCCACGGCATCGGTCTGGGCAATCAATTCGCCCATTGCGTTATAGCCCAAGCGGGTCGTGGCGGGGAGATTCTCCAGATACAACTCGCGATCGGCTTCGACGTCCGGCCAATCCACTGCCCAATCGGGGTCGGCTTTGAAGGTGCGATGCAGATAAACGGGCAGGCCGCTGATCGTGAAACCGTCGGTCTTTAAAGTGCCTGCCGTATCGTCATGACGAATCAAGCGGCCGCAACGGTTGTTTGGATCTTCGGCGGCGCCTGGGAAGTAAGTGAAGCGTTCCGTGCACTGCTCAGGCTCACCCTCGCCCTGTTCGTACAGAGCGTCGGGGCGTCGCAGGCTGTCGTAACGGGTGCGGAGGTGGTTGCGCTTCTGATCCCAGCCATCGAGCATGGCCCCGTCCTCGGCGTATAGACTCAGGCGCCAGCCTCCATCGGTGTTGTCGCTCAAAAGCGTCACGTTCGACAAACTGTACACATTGCTTTGGTTGGCGGGCTTGTTCTCGATGAACAGTCTCGGGTCGCGACTGAATGCTGTGCGACCGGCGGCGTCATGCACTTGTTGCGTGATATATCGTTCAGGTGCCGAAACGTTGTCCCGCCGGTGATACGCCACGCCGCGCAATACCAGTCCGCGCGGGTCGAACGCCTGAACGGCGGGGGTATGGGCATGGGTCATAAGGGCCGGCGATCATGTCAGTGGTAACCCGTCTCTTATCTGTCCGGGCGCCGCCGCTGTCAACTGACAGAGCTGACAGTTGACAGGCACGTATTCATGGCGGTCGATGGGGTTGGCTGTGGCATGCCTGTCATCATCCGTGGCCGTTACGGTCATTGCCGCAAGGCGCAGTCTTGGGGACAATCATCGGCACGTTCTCCATCCATGGATTTGCCCAGCATGTCGCAACCGATCTTCTTCGCCCACGCCAACGGCTTCCCTTCGGGCACCTACGGCAAGCTGTTTGCGGCGCTGGCGCCCGAGTACCGAGTTGCGCATCTGGAACAGCATGCCCATGACCCGCGTTTTCCCGCAGACGACAACTGGTACAACCTCGTCGACGAGTTGATCCACCATTTGCAGCAGCAGGATCAGCCAGTGTGGGGTGTCGGTCATTCGTTTGGCGGCGTGCTGCACCTGCACGCGGCACTGCGATGTCCCGAGCTGTATCGCGGTGTGGTGATGCTCGATTCGCCGGTGCTGACCCGCACCGATCAATGGGTGATCCGCGCAGCCAAGCGCTTCGGTTTTATCGACAAGTTGACACCTGCCGGCCGCACATTGGGCCGGCGCGAAGAATTTGCCGACCTCGACAGCGCACGCAGTTATTTCGCCGGCAAGACGCTGTTTCGCGGTTTTGACCCGGAGTGCTTCGATGCCTACCTGCACCACGGTTTGCACAAGGTCGGTGACAAACTGCGTCTGCGTTTCGATCCGGCCACCGAAATCAGCATCTATCGCGGCGTGCCGCACACCAGCCCCGCTCATACCCGGCAATTGCAGGTGCCGCTGGCGGTGGTGCGCGGGCACAAGAGCCGCGTGGTGATGCGTCATCACACCCGTTTCGTTTCGCGCCTGGCCCAGGGTGAGGCGCTGAGCATGCCTGGCGGACACATGTTCCCGCTCGAACGCCCGCAGGACACCGCACGCTTGCTGAAGACCCTGTTCAGCCGCTGGCAAAACCGTCAGGACAAGGATTGCGCATGAGCCCGATCTTCGAAGAAGTGCGCCTGAGCCTGCCGCATATCGAGCTGGCCGCGCATTTGTTCGGTCCCGAGGACGGCTTGCCGGTCATTGCCCTGCATGGCTGGCTCGACAACGCCAACAGCTTTGCGCGCTTGGCCCCCAGGCTCAGAGGGTTGCGCATCATCGCATTGGACATGGCCGGGCACGGGCATTCCGGACACCGTCCGAATGGTGCGGGTTACGCGCTGTGGGATTACGCCCACGATGTGCTGCAGGTCGCCGAGCAACTGGGCTGGAAGCGTTTCGGCCTGCTCGGGCATTCGATGGGCGCCATTGTGTCGCTGGTGTTGGCCGGCTCGTTGCCGGAGCGGATCAGCCATCTGGCGCTGATCGATGGGGTGATTCCTCCGACAGACAAAGGCGAAAATGCTGCCGAACGCATGGGCATGGCCCTGCAAGCGCAACTGGATCTGCGTGACAAGCGCAAACCGGTTTATCCGACCCTCGACCGCGCCATCGAAGCGCGCATGAAAGGTCTGGTGGCGGTCAGCCGCGAAGCCGCAGAACTGTTGGCTCAGCGCGGCCTGATGCCAGTGCCTGGCGGTTACACCTGGCGCACCGACAATCGCCTGACCTTGCCCTCGCCATTACGCCTGACCCAGGAGCAGGCGCTGGCCTTCGTCGCGCGCATTGCTTGCCCGGCGCAACTGGTGGTGGCCGCCGAAGGCATGCTGGCCAAACATTCCGAGCTGCTGGAGCGTCTGCCCTTTGGCCGTGAACAGTTGGCGGGCGGGCATCATTTGCACCTCAACGATGAGGCCGGCGCGGATCTTGTCGCAGACTGTTTCAATCGCTTCTTCGCCATTCCTTGACTTGCAGCGGGCAACTGTCGAGGCTGGTCGGGTTGAAATGGGAGACGACAACAATGGATTTCTATACCGCTGCGACCCCGAATCACTCAGTCATGCCGATCCGATGAGCCTGACGATGCGCTTAATCAGTCTGTGGGCACTGTGCTGTTTCAGCACCGTTTCGTTCGCCGCCGATATGCCGGGCAGTCAGGATCTGCCAATCGTGCCGCGTCTGGCCGACGCGCAGATCGTCGACTATCGACCGCCAGTCGAGCTTGAGCGGATCTACCCGCTGGGTTCGATCCGCAAGATCAGCGGCCAGTTGCGTTTCGACGGCCAGGTCACCGCACGCGGCCAGACCACTTCGGTCACTTACGAATTGCCGCCCGAACATCCCGCTACCGAAGCCTTCACCGAGGCGCGCAAGGCTTTGCAGAAACAGGACGCCGAGTTGCTGTTCTGGTGTCAGGCGCGTGATTGCGGTGAAAGCAGCCTGTGGGCCAACGAGGTATTCGGCAACGCCAAACTGTATGGCGCTGACGAGCAACAGGCGTATCTGCTGTTGCGCCTGGCGGCACCGCGGGACAACACGCTGGTAGCGCTGTACAGCATCACTCGCGGCAATCGCAAAGCCTATCTGCATGTCGAGCAGTTCGAGGCACTGGCGCCACTGGGCGAGTTGCTGCCGACCTCGGCAACCCTGCTGCGCCAACTCAAAAGCACCGGCGAGCTGGATTTTCCCGACCGCGTCGATGCCCCGGATGACACCTGGCTACGGCTGATCTCCCGTGGCCTGAACCTCGATACCACCTTGCGGGTCACGCTGTCCGGGCCCAAGGCCGAGGCCTGGCGTCAGGCGTTGATCAATCAGGGGGTGCGAGCGGCGCGCATGGAAACCGGCACTGTCGAGGGCAAAGGTCTGCGTATCGACTTGTTGCGATAAGCTGGCGGGCGAACACGCCCGCATGTTCGCCTACTCTTGGCCTGACTGACTTTTTCGAGATCACCCATGCTCAATAATGATCGCCTGCTGGTGCAGATCCTCTTGCTGGTGCTGTTCGGGGCAAGCCTGTGGGTGATGGCGCCGTTCTGGTCGGCGCTGTTCTGGGGCGCGGTACTGGCGTTCGCCAGTTGGCCGCTGATGCGCCTGTTGACGCGCTGGCTCAATGGCCGTGAGTCGCTGGCCGCAGCCATTCTGACCCTGGGCTGGATGCTGCTGGTGGCGGCGCCGCTGGTCTGGCTGGGCTTCAACCTTGCCGATCATGTGCGCGATGCCACGGCATTCATCAAGGATGTGCAGGTTGACGGTCTGCCGGAGGCGCCGGACTGGCTCGGCACTTTGCCGTTTGTGGGAGAGCGGTTGGTGGGGTTGTGGAACAGCATCGATCAGCAAGGCGCGGCGCTGATGGTGTCGATCAAACCTTATCTGGGGCAGGTCGGTAACTGGCTGCTGGCACGCAGTGCGCAGATCGGCGGCGGTATCCTCGAGCTGACGTTGAGTATCGTTTTTGTGTTCTTTTTCTACCGTGACGGGCCGCGATTGGCGGCGTTCGTGCACAGTTTGCTGCAACGCTTGATCGGCGAACGTGCCGGCTATTACATCGAGCTGGTGGCGGGCACGGTGCAGCGGGTGGTCAACGGGGTGATCGGCACCGCCGCGGCGCAGGCGGTTCTGGCGTTGATCGGTTTTTTGATCGCCGGGGTGCCGGGCGCGCTGGTGCTGGGGATCGTGACCTTTCTGCTCAGTCTGATTCCGATGGGGCCACCGCTGGTGTGGGTGCCGGCCACGGCCTGGCTGGCCTGGAAGGGTGAGTACGGGATGGCGGTGTTTCTCGGGATCTGGGGGACGTTCATCATCAGTGGCGTGGACAACGTGCTCAAGCCGTATCTGATCAGTCGCGGCGGGAATCTGCCGCTGGTGATTGTGTTGCTTGGGGTGTTTGGCGGGTTGATTGCGTTCGGGTTTATCGGGTTGTTTATCGGGCCGACGTTGTTGGCGGTGGCTTATAGTTTGTTGACGGACTGGAGCAAGAGTCAGGGGCGGGTTGAGGAGCGGCGGTAGCGATTTGGGATTTTTTGTTTTGGGTGTATATCGTTTTCTGCGGTAACGGCTGCTTACGGTTTCGCCCTTACGGCGAGTCCCTTTTTCAGACGCCAAAAAGGAACCAAAAGGCTTTGCTCCTGCGTTCGGCCCTCGCAGGCTCGGGTCCCTTCGCTCCGGGATCAATCCCTGCGCTCAGCCTTCCGATGTCGCTGGTTAGGCAAGATCAAGATCAAGAGCACGCGAGCTAACGCTCATTGTTGAGTGGTTAGAAGCGGGTGGTTGGCTTGGGATTTGTGGTGGATTCGCCCTTCACCCCAGCCCTCTCCCGAGGGAGAGGGAGCCGATTTGTGGGCCGTTCAAAACTCGCATACGACTCGGTATTTCACGTCGGCGTAACTTTCGCATCCACCAATGTCAGTTCCCTCTCCCTCCGGGAGAGGGCTAGGGTGAGGGGGCTTTTCATTGGCTGACTGCAACAGCCGGCTCAACTCAGGCCGCCACATCCAGATACTTGTACTTCAACCGGGGACCATTGTGTTTTCAGGTCCGCGGCAGGCGAATCACGGCGGTCAGGCCGCCCCCCGGGGTTTCTTGCAGATTCAACTGTCCACCCAAACGTTGTGCAGCCTCGCGCGCAATGGTCATGCCCAGGCCGACTCCGCCGGAGTTGCGATTGCGTGAGCCTTCCAGTCGGTAAAACGGTTCGAACACGGCTTCGCGTTGGTCTTCGGCGATCCCGGGGCCATGGTCGATTACGCGGATCAGCAGTTGTTCGTGTTGATCGTACAGTTCGATGCGCGCCTGGCCGGCATAACGCAGGGCGTTGTCGAGCAGGTTGTTGAGGCATGAGCGCAGTGCCATCGGCTGTACCGGCAACGGGGCGCAATGGCCGCTGACGTGCACGTCGGCACCCTGGTCCTGGGCGTTTTCGCACAGCGATTCGACCAGCGCCTGTACGTCCATCAATTGCACGGCTTCGCTGGTGCGTTGTTCGTGCAGGTAGCTGAGGGTGGCGTCGAGCATGCTGATCATGTCGTCCAGATCCTGACGCATCTGGCCCTGGAGTTTTTCGTCGCTGAGGTTTTCCAGGCGCAGTTTCAGCCGTGACAGCGGTGTACGCAGGTCGTGGGATACGGCGCCAAGCACGCGGGCGCGTTGCTGGACCTGTTCGCGAATGCGCCGTTGCATCAGGTTGAAGGTGGAGGCCGCTTGTCGCGCTTCGCGTGGGCCGGACTCGTCCAGGGGCGGGCTGTCGAGATCTTCGCTGAGGCGTTCGGCGGCATCGCTCAGGCGCTGGATCGGCCGGCTGAGCAGCTTGGCGCCGTACCACGCGGCGATCATCAAGGTGATGAACTGGAACGTCAGCGGCACCACCGGGCCACCGAACCATGGCCGCGGTGGGCGTGGCGGGTAACGGAGATCCGGCGGCTGGTGCCCTTCGGCACCTTGGGAAAACTCTGGTGGCGGCGGAGGCGGTGGCGGACCATAGAGATGAAACCAGGTGAACGCCAGCAGGTGCGCGAGGACGATCGCCACGAACAGCACTCCAAACAGGCGCCCGAACAGCGTGTCGAAGCGCGCCCGCATCAGGCGATGTCCCGCGCGTCGAACAGATAACCCTCACCGCGCACGGTTTTGATCAGCTGTGGTGCTTTCGGGTCATCGCCGAGTTTTTGCCGCAGGCGCGACACCAGCAAATCGATGCTGCGGTCGAATGCTTCGATCGAGCGGCCGCGGGCGGCGTCGAGCAATTGTTCGCGGCTGAGCACCCGGCGCGGACGTTCGATAAAGACCCAGAGCAGGCGGAATTCAGCATTGGACAGTGGCACTACCAGACCATTGTCGGCAATCAACTGGCGCAGGACGCTGTTCAGCCGCCAGTTATCGAAACGGATATTGGCCCGCTGTTCGCTGCGGTCGTCGCGTACCCGGCGCAGAATGGTCTGGATGCGCGCCACCAGTTCGCGCGGTTCGAATGGCTTGGCCATGTAGTCGTCGGCGCCGAGTTCGAGGCCGATGATGCGGTCGGTCGGTTCGCATCGGGCGGTGAGCATCAGGATCGGAATGTCCGATTCGGCGCGCAGCCAGCGGCACAGCGACAAACCGTCTTCACCGGGCAGCATCAGATCCAGCACCACGACATCGAAATGTTCGGCCTGCATTGCCTGGCGCATCGCTGCGCCGTCGGTGACGCCGCTGGCGCGGATGTTGAAGCGGGCGAGGTAATCGATCATCAACTCGCGGATCGGCACGTCGTCGTCAACGATCAGGGCACGAATGCTCCAGCGCTTGTCGTCTTTGGGCTCATCCGTCGGGGGCGTTTGGGTGTTGTGCATGGGGCTGTTCGTCTGCCAGTTGGCCGCCAACCACAAAAAGATGGGCTGCGAGGTGGTGGTTTCAGCATAGGTGTCCGACCGTGAGGCGGGAAGTGCTGTTGTAAGGACGTGTTGCGCCTGGCGAGGCTAATGCGGGTGCATGTTGGCGCCATGTCGGCTGTGTATCGAAGTCGACACAATAGCAGCGAGCGCTATGCTGATCAGCGCCGGCGCGATGATTTACCGATCATCGGGTGCCGCGCCGCCGCCGGTTCCGCTACAATGCGCGCCGATTTCGACCTGCCTGAGAGCCCATTCATGTCCGCCTGCCAGACTCCTATCATCGTCGCCCTGGATTTCCCCACCCG
>Ga0308159_1002835_pt1 | contig 18991 bp, 16 predicted proteins | sample PhyCR1_FD_201040 | JGI IMG/M metagenome (GOLD analysis project Ga0308159, IMG submission 201040) | Phyllosphere microbial communities from UC Gill Tract Community Farm, Albany, California, United States - DLSLC.R1 | ecosystem: Host-associated > Plants > Phyllosphere > Unclassified | place: USA... | reverse complement strand
GAAGCTCTGTCGAGCAATACCTAATACGCCAAATCACTATTCTATCCTGCTCCATTGGAGCGTCCTGCTTCTAATCAAATCCTTGATCTCTGAAGTTCTAACTCCGTAGGAGTTTCCTGTTTCTTAACACCGGCAATATTTTCTGTTAAATTACTTCAGCCCTTTAATCTATCATGTAAGCAAAACTACCTGATCATTCTACTAGAAATTGATAACGTGAATATTTGTTGAAAACCATATAAACATTCAGGGAGGCTCCTATGGAGCCGGTATTCGTATTCATCTTGTTTTCTATAAACAGGAAGCTCTGTCGAGCAATACCTAATACGCCAAATCACTATTCTATCCTGCTCCATTGGAGCGGCCTGTTTTTAGCCAAATACTTGATCTCTGAAATTCTAACTCCGTAGGAGTATCCTGTTTCTTAACAGTGGCAATATTTTCTGTTAAATTACTTCAGCCCTTTAATCTATCATGTAAGCAAAACTACCTGATCATTCTACTAGAAATATTATTTGTAAATTATTACTCTATTAATATTGTAGATTAAATAGATTAATAATACATTTGTCTTAGAAACTCGAATAAACAACACAACCCTAGCGATTATGTATTACGAATTCGAAGATGAATTAGGGAATATCTCCACCATTCAGTTACAAGAGCGTGAACCACATGAGCTTGCGGAAGAACTTTCTGTCGGCGATTTGGCACCTTTGTTTTATTTGCGATCGGAAGAAGGTGTGCAGACAACGTCGGTATCCGGATTTTCTGTCGCCAATGATACCAGGTCATTAATTGACTTGTTGTCCTACAAACCGCTCGTATTGAGTTTCTACTGTCCATGCTGGGGCAGTTACGCGCCTAAACATTTGGCAGCGCTACAGGACCTGGCACCGAAAATTGAAGCTTTTGGCGGACAGCTTTTGGTTTTGACAAATGAGTCTCCGAAGCAAATTGACCGTATATCCAGAAAGCTGGAGCTTGATTTCACGATCATTCATGATAAGGATTTCAATGTTGCCCGTTCCTATGGCGTTTACTCAGAAACTTCGCCAATCTGGGATCGTATCGCCGGAATTTCCGAAGAGGTTTTTACGCCGTCGCTTTTTGTGATTGGCAACGACCGAAAAATCGCTTACACATTTGTAGACGAAAACTTTGACGGAACACCCGATCGTAAGGAATTGCTGAGATCGGTATACGAGTGGAAGGATAAAAGGTAAAATCCATAAAATTTATAGAATGCCACGCCGGCAGTCAGACTGTTTCAATTATATTTGAAGCAGTCCGGCTGCCGGTGTACTGTTTCCTGATTTGCCACTTCTGTTATTATTTATATGCCATCCGCAACATCTTCAATTCAATCGAAACTGCCCAAAGTCGGTACCACAATTTTTACCCATATGTCCAAGCTTGCCGAAGATTATAAGGCGATAAATCTGGCACAGGGATTTCCGGAATTTGATTGTTCACAGGACTTGCAAAAGCTGGTTGATAAATATATAAAACAGGGAAAAAATCAGTACGCGCCTATGGCCGGCGTATTGGCGTTACGGGAAGCCATTTCTCAAAAAGTTTTTGCTGCATCTGCCACAGAATATCATCCTGTCACTGAAATAACCATCACCAGCGGCGCCACGGAAGCACTTTACGTCGCAATTTCAACGGTTGTAAATGCAGGTGATGAGGTAATTATTTTCGAACCGGCTTATGACAGTTATGTACCTGCTATTGAAATGAATGGGGGAATTCCTCTTTTTGTGACGCTCGATCCGCAGTATGAATACATTGATTGGGAGATCGTTAATTCAAAAGTTACGGAGAAAACAAAAGCCGTAATCATCAATACGCCGCATAATCCCACCGGAAAAGTCTGGACTTCAACGGATCTGCAACAGCTGGATCTACTGGCCGAAAAACACGATCTTTTTGTGATCAGTGATGAGGTGTATGAACATATTATTTTTGATGGCTTGAATCATATCTCCGCTGCTTCGATTCCGTCGCTTGCTGCCAGAACATTTCTTTGTGGGTCTTTTGGGAAAACTTTTCATACTACAGGCTGGAAAGTAGGATATTGTTTAGCACCAAAGGAATTTACAGCCGAGTTCAGGAAAATTCACCAGTATATGGTTTTCAGCGTGATCACACCTTTTCAGTTCGCGATCGCAGAATTCCTGAAAGAGCCTGATCATTATCTTACTCTTTCTTCTTTTTACGAAACGAAACGTAATATTTTTAATAATGCAATCAAGGATACAGGATTAACGCTGAAAACTTCCGAGGGAAGCTTTTTCCAGAATGTATCGTATGAAAATTTGTCGGAAGAGCACGATTTGATTCTCGCAGAAAGGCTTACCATAGAAGCGGGTGTGGCCTCAATTCCAATTTCCTCTTTTTATGATCAGGCAACCGATTTCAGAGTTTTACGCTTTTGTTTTGCAAAAAATGATGATACACTTTTGAGGGCTGGGGAGCTCTTGAATAAGGTTATCTGGTAATTTAAGGTTACACAGAGAAACACAGAGTTAGAAAGAGGTACATAGAGATTTTATGATTTAATCTCTGTGGACCTTTTTCGAATCCTGTATAACCTAAATAAATTACTTTTTAAACAACATAGCCTTGATCGGCTGTATCCGGGTGATGATCAGCGTCGGGATCAGCAGGATAAGCGCAGAAACGACGATTGTAATCACGTTGATCAGCAAGAATGTCGCCCAGTCAAAAATGATGGGAACAGTATCCATGTTATAATTTACAGGGTCAAGTTTGATCACTTTGAATTCATGCTGTATCCAGCAGAAAGCCAGACCCGCAATATTACCGATCAACAATCCCTGCCTGACCATGTACAATCCAACCCGGAAAAAGACCATCCGTATTTGTTTGTTTGGACTTCCCAGCGTTTTCAGCAATCCGATCAATGGCGTTCTCTCCATGATCATAACCAATAAAATGGAGATCATATTAAAACAGGCTACAAAAAGGATCAGCGTCAAAAAAACGGCAGTATTCCTGTCCAGCAAAATCAGCCAATCGAACAACTGACGAAAGACATCCGTCACTTTTTGCAGGTATACAGCGGGTGGTAATATCTTTTTTAAATGCAGTGAAACATTGTCAAGCTGCTGAAAATCTTTAAGATATACTTCGTAAGTACCGATGGAGTCGGGCCCCCAGCCATTAAGCCGTTGGACCAGAGCAAGATCGCCGATGATCAGACGGTCATCAAATTCTTCCATTTGGGTATCATAGATCCCGGATATCTTTAATTTTCTTGGTCTTGGTGGATCTTGCAAGGAATACATAATGACATCGTCACCCGGTTTTAATTTAAGCTGGGACGCGATCTTTCGGCTGACCAGAATTTCAGAGGAATAGCCATATTTCAAAGACGAAGAATCGGTTTTGCCAATTAACCGGCCTTCAACCAGTGTATTTTTGAATAAGTCCCAGTCGTAATCTTTCCCGACTCCTTTGAGCAAAACACCTTTTATTTCGTCTGATGTTTTCAAAATTCCTGACTTATGAGCCACAGCCTGCCAGTGACTTATTTCCGGCATTCTTTTTAACTCGTCAGCGACAGGGTTTCTGATATTCATCGCGCCTTCTTCATAAGTATTACCCAGCGCAAATGCCGTGATGTTTATATGGGCGCCAAAAAGGAAAACTTTTTTCTGGATTGTTTCTTTAAATCCGATCAGGACAGCAAATGACACGATTCCAACCGCTACGCCAATAGCAATACTGGCCACGCCAATACGTGAAACCGTTGCTGAAAAAGAACCGGCTTCGTTATTCCGGATACGTTTGGCGACAAATGAGGGAAAACGCAAAGAAATTGAATGGTTAGATTTTACTGTTAATTTGACAAAAGTAGCGAAAAACTTATCCGTGACGAAAGCGGCTTTCGAAGTGGAACGATTTTAAACCGATATCATTGAAAGGAAAATTGAAATTATTCAAATCATATCCTCATTTTTTTGTTATGTTGCCAGGTAGTTTGTGATTTTACGACCGGCAAATTATGTATACTAAAAACCGGATTTTTAATTATGTCATTCATCAAAGTAGCTTCTGGAGTAGTTAACCAAACGCCGATGGCGTGGGAATCTAATACCAAACATATTTTGCAGGCAATCGAGCAGGCAAAGAAAGAAGACGTCAGCCTGCTTTGTCTGCCGGAACTTTGTGTTTCAGGATATGGCTGCGAAGATTATTTTTTCGCACAGGATCTTGTCGATCAGGCCCAGAAATGCCTCCATGAAATTGTCCAGGCAACAGCCGGGATCGTTGTTGCCGTCGGTATGCCGGTTCGTCATAATAATAGTTTGTACAATGCGGCCTGCTTGGTTGCCAACAAACAGATTATCGGGTTTTATTGTAAACAAAATCTCGCGAACAACGGCATCCATTACGAAGCCAGATGGTTTCGTCCTTGGCCGGTTGGTTTGGTTGAAAGTATTGAAATTGATCAAATGTTATATCCGATCGGAGATGTAATCTTCGATTTGTCAGGTATAAGGATCGGTTTTGAGATCTGTGAAGATGCCTGGGTTTCCAACCGTCCGGGGCGCAGACACTATGAGCGCGGTGTGGATGTGATCCTGAATCCAAGCGCCAGTCACTTTGCTTTTCATAAGTTTTTAACAAGAGAAAGGCTCGTTCTGGATGGTTCCAGATCGTTTGGATGCAGTTATATCTATACTAATTTATTAGGAAATGAAGCTGGAAGAGCGATTTATGACGGAGATGCGATGATCGCATCCAACGGTGAGATGCTGGTAACCAGCGACCGATTCAGTTATGAAGATTATCTCGTTATTACTGCTGTGATCGATATTGATAACACAAGGTTGAACCAGCTCCAGAATAAGATCTCTGCTGCCAATAAGGATAAAACCTGGCGTATCAGTGCGCGTTTTGATTTTCCTGACATCAATCCTGTACCGCCACAGGTCGCAGAACTGGAAGCTTTCGAAAAAGGCGGGGCTTTGAAAGAAGAGGAATTTGCGAGAGCAGTTTCACTCGGCCTTTTTGATTATCTGAGAAAAAGCCGGTCGAATGGCTTTACGATTTCTTTATCAGGCGGAGCAGATTCCTGTGCCTGTACTGCGCTTTGCGGTCTGATGATCAGGCTTGCGGACGAGAGCATCGGGCTGGATCGTTTCAAAGAAAAACTTTCGTTTATCAAGGGAATACAATCGGCAAAAACGGAAGAAGATGTTGCCCTGGCTTTGATCCATAATATTTATCAGGGGACTGATAACAGTTCGGACGACACGCTGGAGTCTGCGCGTTCGCTGGCTTTATCGATCGGCTCAACGTTTTATAATATCAATATTAACGGTCTTGTTGAAACATATAAAGGTTTGATCGAAGATCAGATCGGGAGGAAATTATCCTGGGATACGGACGACATTGCCCTGCAGAATATTCAGGCGAGGGTACGTGCTCCGGGGGTATGGCTGTTAACAAATCTTTCCAATCACCTGCTTTTAGCGACATCCAACCGCTCAGAAGTGGCTGTGGGATATGCAACGATGGATGGTGACACTTCCGGAAGCATAAGCCCGTTGGCTGGAATTGATAAACATTATTTACGTCAATGGCTGCGATGGCTGGAAACAGTGGGATGTGAAGTAAAAGGAAAACATATCCGCATTGAGGGTTTGAAAAAAGTAAACTCTTTGCAGCCGACGGCAGAGCTTCGCCCGCTCGCATTAAATCAGACAGACGAAGCGGACTTAATGCCGTATGACTTTCTGGACGCATTGGAGAAAGTCGCGATTCGGGATAAAAAATCACCGGTGGAATGTTTCAAAAATATGATTGTCAGATACAGACAGGCTTATTCAGATGATCAGATCCTTGGCTGGACGGAGCGATTTTTTAAACTTTGGAGCCGCAATCAGTGGAAAAGAGAGCGGTATGCGCCTTCGTTCCATCTCGACGATCTGAATCTGGATCCACGTTCCTGGTGCCGGTTCCCGATTTTGTCCGGTGGGTTTGAAAAAGAACTGGAAGAATTGAAGGAGTATGCAGGCGGAAGAATCGGTAGAAACAACCGGGGAAGAATTGGGTTTTAAAAAATGAACAGAAATAAAGCAAAGCATGCGGGAGTTAGTTTCTTCGCACGCTTTGCTTTTGTATTTTTTTAGCTTCGCGTGCTTTCAGGCTCAGATTTTATCACGTAGCCTGAGCACCACTTGAAATCCTATCCATTTGTAATTTTTCTGTGCTGTATCAGGTTTTCCACCGAGCCAGATTGTTGTTAGCGCAGATCGGTTATCTTTTGCCGTTCCTTCCTTGTTGCCGGTCAGAATGTTCATGGATGGGCCGAAAGCCACTGAAAGCCGATCTCCTAAACTTCTTTCGATGGAAGTATTGATCCGGAATAATCCGGCGGCAGTGTTACTATCAAAATTCTTGTTCATGGCGACTGCATGGGCGGTGAAGTCGATGCTCAACATCCACCCGTCTCCAATTCTGGCAGCTGTTCCCAAACCGTATCCAATACTTCCCAGCGGTTTATGATCGACCATGCCGTTAAAGCCGATGCAGAAAATGTTATAAAATGCATTGACACCGGTTTTGAACGAAGTGTTGAAATAATGGAACTCGTCCGTAGAGATTTCGTAGCGCCGGTATCCGTTTTTCCGTACATAACTTATCAATCCGATTGGCGTGGTGGCGGATGAATCTGCATAATTAAAAACACTGAGCTGATGGCCTTTTTTTACCGTTTTTGCAAAATTATAAGCTCCTGAAATCTGCCATCCGTTCAGATTACCAAGCAGGACATTTCCAACGCCGGCAAGCTGAACGCCATTGAAGTTCCCGCCGGTAAAGTTTAATAAGGTTGAGTACTGAAAACCCCTGAAATTTCCCAACACGATATTAAGCGCCGTGGCGTACTGAAATCCGGAAACGTTATGACCCACCACGTTGGCAATACCCGCAAGCTGAACACCTTTTACGTGCCCACGATCTGCATTAAATAATCCACCGATCTCTAATACATTTGTTCCCAAAGAATAACCTGCAAAAACATTGAAGGAATAATCGTTGACCACATTTCCGCTAAGCTCCCGGTTGGTACTGATGAAAGGTAAAACCGAGGTCTGGACCGGGCGATGCAACGTATCAGTAATGTTTCGCGTGTTAATGGCTTGCCTGGCAGATGCAAAGGCAAGACTGAAATCCCTTTTTACCCGCTGGTAAGTCTCCTTAAATTTTCCCTGTGCCTGAAGTGTATCCTTTTCTATGATCGTATCCGGAGACACGTAGGTCGTAGTTGTATAGTCAAAAGCAGGAATCTCAATTTTAATGTTGTCCGGTGAATCTGGCTTCGTTGCCATCGCCGGCTTTCGGATATCGAGCATTTTTAGTGTATCAGGAAACAGTATGATAGGCAGGTAGGTATTTCTTCTGCTCGAAATGATGATTGTTTTCCCGATATATTGTTCTTTCCTAACTTCCAGCCGGATGGAAGCCGGGGCGGCAGGAAGATTTAATTTGTAAAAGCCAAACTGGTTACTGATCGTAGAGGCGAGTGTAACCGGCTCGTAAATGCTGGCATTTGCAAGTTTGCTTCCCGTATTTTTATCAATAATATATCCGTTGAGATTGAAGTCAGCCCGCGGCCGGTCTAAGGGTTTTTCACTTTTTTGAAGAATGATATACCCGTGCCGTTGTTTAAAAGCGATTTTCCCTTTGAACAGCTCATTTAAAATTTCACGTACACTTTTGTTATTTGCATTAAGTGTTACCCGGCTTTTGGTATCTATAACATCCGGACTATAAGAAAAACTGAATGCTCCCATGTTCCCGATCTGCTGCAGCGTCTGATCCAGAGGCTGATTTGATATACGGATGGAGATCTTTCTCTCCAGAAAATCCTGTGCGCTGGCAGGTATGTGATAGAGTAAGCTGGTTATAAAGAGGAGCGTAAAAGAATAAACCTTTTTCAATGGAATCGGCGTAGTATAATGAACTGGCATTTGCTTTGGGCGTCAGGTTATTGACAGCCGCTGCCTTCAAGCCAGTAGGTTTTTCCTTCTTTTCTCAATTTTAAATCCAACGTTTCAGCAATCACAGAAAGCGTTGTGGAAAGCGGCTCTTTTTGAAAACCTATCGTCAGCCGGCATTTTGCCAGATTGGTGTTGGCCAGGCGAATGTCGGAGTGATATCCTTCATTCAGGGAATTGATGATGTCTCCAAGTTCAGCTCCGTTAAAATCAAAAACCTGTGTATGATAACCCATGACGTTCAAATCAGCGCGCAAACTCCTCAGCGTATCATCTGCCACTTCTGCACTTTCTCCTTTGATCAGCTCAATTTTACGGTCCGCTTTGCTGACACGTACTTTTCCGGATCTTACATCGACACGGACAAGCTCTTTTTTATAGGCCTTAACATTGAAGGATGTACCTAGTACCCGAATATCAGTACCGTTTGCATCGATCACAAACGGATGTGCTGCGTCCGGCTTCACATCGAAAAACGCCTCTCCCTGTAAGGAAACGGTGCGGTTATCTCCGTTAAACTTTTCAGGATAACTTATTTTGGAATTGTAGTTAAGGAATACTTTTGTACCGTCTGGCAATATGCTTTCCTTCGTATTGTTGATGGTCGCCACTTCCAGAATTTCCGGTTTATTAAATTGCGTCCGGAAAATAAAAAATCCAAAGGCCATCAGAATAAGGGAAACAGCGGCCGCAATCCATAATGTATAGGAAGGCTTTCGTCGTACGGGCAATTGCCTGATGATCGTTTCATTCCTGGCATCGTCGTTGCCGGAGGGTATATTGTCTGAATCCAGTTTGCCAGTTGTTTTCCGCCGGACCTTTTCCCATGCCGCCTCCGTGTCTACTACTGTTTTTTTATTTTTAAGAAGTGCAGATCTCTTCCAGATTGCTTCAAATGCTGCCAGTTCTTCTTCATTTTCAGGTGCCAGATTCAGCCAGTTGCGCACCTCAGAAATTTCTTCCGCAGAGGCAGTCTCGGCCAGATATCGTGCTAACAGCTCGTCCGATATGTTTTCATGAGGATTGTTCATGGTTACGATTGGAAAAACTGTTGATGACAAAGATAGACAAGTATTAGCAGCGACGGCAGGTAATCGGCCAGTTCGGTACGTAAAATTTTTAGTGCTTTCCCAATCTGATTTTCTACCGTTTTAATCGAAATGTTTAGTCGCTCAGCTATTTCCTGATACTTCAATTCTTCAAAACGGCTCATCCGAAACGCCTTCTGGCATTGTTCAGGCAACAGACGCACCGCCTTTTCAATACGCTCGGCAAGTTCGTCAGCATGAATGCTATCGGTAACAGATTCATAGGATTGAGGTATGTAGTTTATAGCATATTCACGATAGGCTTCTTTCACAGAAGCATGTTTAAAACGGTTCAAACAATGATTGTGAACAGCCCTGTACAGATAGGATTTTAATGAAAGGGTGATTTCCAGTTCTTCTCTTTTTTCCCAGATTGTGATAAAAACAGTCTGGACGATCTCCTCGGCGTCTTCGTCGTCCTTCAATAACGAACTGGCATAATTGCAAAGCCGTTGATAATAGAAGCGGAAAGTCCGCTCGTAGGCAGCTTCATCTCCTCTTTTTATCGCTTGAACAATTTCCGGATCGGTGGCGTGCACGGATTTTCGCTTTTGGTTTTCCGCCAAAAGTAGATAATCTCCTCCTATTATAAAATTCCGATTACGAAGTGCAGTTGCTGACACGGTATTTGTTCCTTTTCAATACGACAATTGGATATGCCTTTCCCCCTACGTGAAAAAATATTATTTCTTGATAGGGGAATACATTTTTGGGTTGTCATGAATGAGAAAAGGGGCTCTGCCGATATCAGCCTTTAATTATTAGCCATGAAAAGATTTTTTTCGTCCTGATCGTTTACGCATGCACGCTACTCAGTATTCAATACTGCGGTTGCATGCGTGAAGATCCGGATCCGTGGGGAACGGGTATGCACGTTTTTGATCTTGACAATCTTGATTAGCTGGAAATGGAAATGTTTTTTAAATCCAAGTCAAGCAAAGCAATACTTATCCTGTCGCAGCAACAGGTGCGTTTGACGATCCGGAAGTTACCTGATCATACCGTATTTCGTTCTTGCCTGCTTTTTTGACATTCCGTCGAAATGCCACCATTCGGTTGTGTTGACCGTAAAGCCCGATTGAACCATCACTTTGCGTAAAATAGCGCGGTTAGCGACTTGTTTGGGGGTAAGTTTTCCGAGTTTCAGCATTTCCTGTTCAGAGCGGGGATAGGCAAGGGGGCCGAAGAAATCAAACTTAGTCCCCATATCCAATGGATTCCCCTTTTCGTCTACGACCGTTAGGTCAATCGCGCAGCCAAAATTATGGTTTGAGCCGATTTTCGGATCAGCAACGTATTGTGTTTTCTGGCGGGCCGGAATGTTAAGATCATCAAGCGCGTCCCATAATTTATATTGCGCAGCATTCGGACGGGCTGCGTCATAAACCAAAAGCCGGTAACCAGGTTTCGTCTCTTTTAACAGATTGCTCGCCCTTGAAAGCCTTTGAGCCATTTCTGGCTGGAGATAAGCATGTGTCAAATCGCCGTAGACATTCTTTTTCATGAAGTTGTCCGACGTGGCATATTTCAATTCAACCAGAATTTCCGGATTGATACTTTGTATATCAACCAGCCCCTGATCCAGGATTCTCTTTTCAGTGGCGGAAATATTTTTACTGCTTTTATCCTTCTGAACCTGTGCCTGGCTGATTACTCCGAATAAACAAAATAGAACAGCCAGACAAGTTATTTTTACTGAACGCATATTAAACTAAAAATCCTCCTTTCCTTGCATGGAAAAGGAGGAGGTAAGTTACTAATATCTTCTGATTTTCACTTTTGACAAACCGCCTTCAAACTTAATACTGATCTTTTTGGAAGACTTGTCAAAACCCGGTGAGCGGTAAAGATTATCATTGATTTTTTCCAGGTCATCAAAAGTTGTAAGGTTGAGCGCCCCATCAATAACAACCTCGCAGCCAACAGATTTTGGTATTTCAAGGTCTATTGAGGCAACACCCGCTTCCATTTTTACATCTGTACGGTCCAGTTTGTCTCCCAGACGAATGTTTAAGTCAGCTACACCGGTACTGACTTTCAATGATTCTACCTTGTAATTGCTCAGATCAAAATCACCTTTTCCGGCTCCAAGACCAAGGTCAATATTCCAGACCGGCTTGTCATTCAGCTCAATTTGTGCTTTGTTACTGATCTCTCCATTATTTATTTTGACATTACCATCTTCCATCTTCAAATTAACTGTCGCCGTATTGGTCAGTTTATTGATGGTCGTATTGGAATTAAATCCAAGGACTGAAGAACGGGTGTCGGCTTGAAAAAGTTTGTCTGTATTTCCTTTTAACGTGAACGAACCCGCGCCGCCTTCCAGGTTGAAATTTGCTTTCCGGATAAAATCCTCCATGGCATATTCGTAGGAATTACTTTTCTGCCTGGTGTTGCCTTCATCGTCTCGCTGACTGTGTTCCCGCTCATAATCCTCGTCCTTATCTTCATCTTCGCCTGCATCGCCCTCATCGTCACTATTGTCATCTTCATCCTGATCGTCACGATCGCCATCATTCCAGTTAAAATTCCATTTATCATTATGGCGGTCGAAAGCCTGGCCTGTCCGATGCGTAATGCCACCAAAAACGGCTAATGCGATCAATATTCCCACAAATGCTCTTGCTGGCGCATGTCTGTCAGTCACCAGGATCAATATGCCCGCTAAAATAAGGAGCACAGGCCAGAACGGCAGGATTGCATCCCAGTGGAAATAGAAAAGATCAAGTTTACGAAGCAACGATACGATACCGATCACAATAAGAATCCCACCCCAGAAAACACCTTTTGAATTTTTCATAACGCTTAAATATTAGACTGGTTGGATGTATCGGAGTTGATGACGTTTTTTAGCAGAAGCAGTGCACCGGCGATGATCAGCATAACAGGCCAGAAAAAACCTCTGAAATCAAAACCTGTAAATTCTTCGATCAGAAAGAGGCAGCCTGCAATGATGAGCAGAAGACCCCAGAAAATACTTTTAAAATTCATGGCTGTTTTATCGTTAATTCACTTTGATTATATCATCATCACCATCAGATTTTTTTCCATTTGGATCTTCCGGGAAAGTGTCGGTCGCTGCCGGTCTTGTCGTTTCGAAAGGCGTGTATGGCTGCGGGTCCGGTGTCGGTGTGTATGGTTCAACAGGTTCCGTTGGCGGCGGTGTGGTAGGGTAGACGGTCGTGTTCCCTTCCTGTTCTTTATCGCGCTGGCGAAGTATTAAAAACGCTCCGATTGTGATCAAGGCAATTGGCCAGAAATAAGGTTTGATCTGATACCAAAGCGGGAAGTCATCAATCAGCATAAAAATACCAAACAAGACCAGTGCCCCGCCAAGAATTTTAATGGTCTGATCATTCCGTTTTTTCTCAGCTTCCGGATCGTGCGGTTTGGAAGCGATCGTGTCAAAATTATGTACATCGGCTGATCCTGTTGGAAGTACTGCCCATAAGATAATGTACAGAATTCCGGTCCACCCAAAACTTGGTGGTATGGGAAGGAACAACATGACGACGAATAAAACACGAACGATTACTACATCTATATGTAAATATTGAGCAATACCGGAAGCAACTCCTCCAAATACTGCCTGTTCGGGTATGCGGTGCAATTTCTTTTCCATTTCGTTGTTTGCGTTTATGTTGTAATCAAAGGTAGTGGGTGATACAAGATACTGCAAGCCGGAAGTTTATTATCGGTTAGTGGACGTGTTAAAAGGTAATTTGGAGTGATTTCTGATTTTCAAACTTTAATTATCTCTGAACAGCTTCCGATTTTAAGGAGTTTTAACTGAAAATGTATTTATCGAAAGAAGTCTTTGTTATACTAAGTTTGCTGGTTACTCTTCTTCAAGCGCTTCCAGAATATCCATCATACTTCCGAAATCCTTATAACCCGGGCGAATTTCTTCACTTCCGCGTAAAGCAATGCCGATTTCCGGAAATGTATCAGTAAGGCGGTTCACTGTAAGATCGTCTTCCAGCCCGAAGCCGATAAGAATTGGATATTCTTTGGCAAGCTTACTAAGCACCTCGATCCAGTCTTCCGTAAGTGCCAGATTTTTGTCACTTTCAAGAAGGAAGTATGCCACGTCATCACCATAGCGGCTCAGAATGGAATAAATATCATTGGCATCATACGTATCAACGCTGACGCGGAGAATCAGAGGAAGGCTCAGCTCACTTTGCAGATAAGTCAGCAGGCCAGGTGCTTCTACCTGCACATAATGTACGGGATATTCCGCCAGGGTTTTTAACAATTCCTGAGGATCGCTCATGTTGGACTCAGCAACGAGCTGAACGCCGGCAAGCCATGAGCAAATCTCTTCGAATTTCTTTGGGGATATATAATTCGGGGAATTCTGGTCGATAGAAAATCCCAGCATTTCAACACCCATACCAGCGCAATAACGGGCATCTGATAAGTTGGTGACGTTGCTGATTTTTACGGTTCTGGTTAGCATGTTGATGGAATTGGTTGCAATATTTTTTCCCAAAGATAATTTATCGGTCGGATTATCATGTTAATAAATTACTTTTTGGGTTGCTTCAGAAGCATGCACTGATGAGAACTGTGGTTGATTATCCATCTGATATCGACCAAGGTTTTTTATGCCGGGTAATAAAACAAAATAACCCAAAGGTGATGCCCTGGGTTATTTTGATCCTTAATTGTGGCATCTGCCGGAATTCTCGGAATATTATTTTACTGAAAATTTATACTCTGTAGAAGTTTTGTATGTTTCTCCCGGTTTCAATTCCGTTGAAGGGAATTGCGGCTGATTTGGCGAATCAGGGTAATGTTCTGTTTCAAGGCAAAGTCCGAAACGCTTGGTATAGGTTGCTCCTTTTCCTTTAAGTTTGCCATCGAGGAAGTTTCCCGAATAAAACTGAACGGCAGGTTCAGTCGTATACACTTCCATAAAACGTCCGCTTTCCGGATCTTTCACAGTAGCAAACAACTGCATACTCTTGTCTGTACCACTAATTACCCAGCAGTGGTCATAACCGCCGCCATTTTTAATCTGAATATCGGTGCTGTCATTTATTCTTTTTCCAACCAATGTCGGTTCATTAAAGTCAAACGGGGTTCCCTTAACGGCCTGCAGCTTTCCTGTTGGAATTAAAGTAGCATCCACCGGTACAAGGCTATCCGATTTTATCGAAACTTCGTGGTTAAGAATATCCCTTTTCAATCCTGTCAAATTAAAATAGGAATGGTTTGTCAGATTGACAACCGTATTTTTGTCGGTAGTGGCCTCGTAATCAATACGAAGGCCATTTTCATTTGAAAGCGTGTAGGTCACTTTGACATTCAGGTTGCCCGGATAACCTTCTTCACCATCTTTGCTCAGATAGGTCAGTTCCAGCCCGACAATGGAGTCTTTCTTGATCTCAGTCGCGTTCCATAGTTTTTTATTAAACCCATTGATGCCGCCATGGAGCGAATTCGGCCCATTATTGATTGGCAAAGTATAAGTTTTTCCGTCCAGCGTAAATTTTCCTTTTGCGATACGGTTACCAAAACGCCCAACCAGCGCTCCGAAGAAGGGATTTTCTTCGGTATAAGGAGCCAGGGAATCAAAGCCCAGAACCACATCTTCCCATTTGCCATCTTTATCTTTGGCAGTTAGCTCGGTAATGATCCCACCATAATTAGTGATTTTAACTGTCATTCCGTTTGCATTGGTAAGCGTGTAAAGATCCGCTTTTTTACCGTCCGGAAGGTCTCCGAATACTTCTTTCGAAATCGTACTGGTCATTGTTTTGCTTTCGTTTTCGTTTTTCGTTTTTGAGCAACTCATCAGGCCAAAGCCAATCAGCGCAGCGAAGATTAATGATCGTTTTTTCATAAAGATATTTCCGGAAATTTAAGGTTTAAGCATTTAATACAATTTCCTCAGTTCCATCAGTGATCCGGACGCGATAACACGGCATGTCGATCCCGAATTTTTCCTGATAAGCTTTTTTCATTTTTTCTTCAAATTTTTCGACGGCTTCTTTTTTTACCAGATTTATTGTGCAGCCGCCAAAGCCACCGCCCATCATCCTGGCACCGATCACTGAATCGTCTTCTAATGTCTGTTCGACCAAAAAGTCAAGTTCATCACAGCTTACTTCGTATTCGTGCTGTAATCCCTGATGGGTTTCATACATTTTTTTTCCAAAACTGATAAGATCTCCGGCTGTTAAAAAATCACAGGCGATACGAACGCGTTCGATTTCTTCAGTCATGTATTTACAGCGGCGATAAACAACGTCACCAAGTTCTTCTTTGTGCTTTTCAACGATCTGTGGCGTGGCGTCACGTAAGCTCTTAATCTCCGGATCATACTTTTGCAGGATCGAAACGCCTTTTTCGCATTCAAGCCGGCGGGTGTTATACTCAGAACTCGCCAGCGAATGTTCCACAAGCGTATTACAAAGAACGATCAGGTATTCGTCCATCGGGAAAGGAAAATACTCATATTCCAGCGAACGGCAATCCAGGCGGATCACGGCTTCTTCTTTTCCAAAACCGGAAGCAAACTGGTCCATGATACCGCACTGTACACCCACATATTCATTTTCAGCTTTTTGCGCCATTTTCACAATTGAAAAACGATCAAGCCCCAGGCTGAAAACTTCGTTTAGTGCAAACAACAGACAACATTCCAGCGCGGCCGAGGACGACATGCCGGCGCCCTGTGGAACATCGCCACCAAAAGCAGCCTGAAATCCACCGATATTTAAGCCGTTTTTATAAATCTGCTCAATAACCCCCAATTGGAAATAGGCCCATTTCTGATCAGGTTTTGAAATATCATCTACTGAAAAAGTGTAGGTCTCATTTAGATCCGCGGCATGTAAAACCACCAGATTGTCCGTCCGCGGTGAAATGGCGAAATAGACAGCCTTGTCTACACTTGCCGGCAGGACGAATCCATTATTGTAATCGGTGTGTTCACCAATCAGATTTATCCTTCCCGGAGAACGGAACAGCCGGTAATCCATCGTTTGGGTATTATCTCCAAACTGCTCTATGTATTTTTTTTGTATCCTCCCGGAGGTTTGCGCTTCTGTACTTATCATTACTTCTTAGTTGTAGGTTTTGTTCTGACGACGAAAACCATTTCCGTTATAATTAATATCCCTTAGCAAGATTTACTTCATTGATCGGACTTCCACCGCCTTCCAGTGTCATCAGGTTATTCAGAAAGAGGTCAACTTTCCCGATATGCTCATTTGCGTGCCCACCGCCGGTATGCTGACTCAATATTACGTTCTCCATATTCCAAAGCGGATTGTCCGTTGGAATCGGTTCTACTTCGGTCACATCCAAAACGGCTCCGTCGAGGTGTTTTGAATCTAGTGCTGCGATCAACGCTTTTTCGTCCGTGGTACTTCCCCGCCCGACGCTCGCATAAACACTTCCTTTTTTCATTTTGCCAAAAAACGCCTGATCTGCAAAATGGCTTGCGGATCCGGGAAGTGTATTAATCACCAGGTCGGTACCAGGCAGAATTTCGAACAATTCCTCTTTTGAATGGATAGCTGCGTCCGGCGATGTTCTGGCCATCAGATGCAGTTTACAGCCAAACCCCTGCAAGAAATTCTGAACCGTTCTGCCAATCGTGCCCGCTCCTAAAATCACAACTTCCTGCCCTGAAAGCAGCCTGAGTTCGGCACGTAAAGGTGTGCCAATCCATTCTGTTTTTTGTTTAAGGATCGTCAGTTTATCCAGTCCCCGATACAAAGCCAACACGCCTCCAATGATTGATTCTGCACAAGGCCGGGCAAACCAGTCGCCCATATTCGACACTCTTGTGCTTCCGTTGAGCCTAACAGACGCATACTGATCAAAACCAGCAGAATCCAGCTGCCAGAACTTTAAATTATTTAATGGTTCGGAGAACCATTCCAAAGGCGGATTCCCCAAAACATAATCCGCCTCTCTTAACAAATTCTGTGCCTCAGTTTTTGACTGTGTTCCGGATTGGAAATACAGGGTGTATTTTGGAGTAAGCGCTTCTGTTAATCTTTTCCGAAGCTCCTCATCAAGATTTGCGTGACAGTATATGATCATTGTTTTTTATGTTTAAAGTGGGAGTTTGTCCCAATTTTACCTGCGATTTTTTTATTTAAATTTTATCTGCGGGTTAATCTGTTAAAAATAACCTCACCAATCAATCCTTAAAGCTACATTTTCAGGACGTGGACACAAGTTCATGAAATACAGTTTTTCCCATTTTATTTAAGTTTGGCCAGTATTTTCCTGCCTCTCGCTTTGTATGCCGCAGTTTCGTAATCAATATTTTCTTCAATAATAAAACGAAGTTCGTTTTTAATGTCAGGATAGATCTCTGAAAGATTGAAGAGGATGGTCAGAGCGATTGCCTTGATTGCAATTGCAGTATCTCGTTTTTGTAAAAATTGAAAGCAAGCATTCAGTACTGATCCATGAAATCTTTCCGGAATGGCCAGTATTTCCAGAACCCGTAAGCTATTTCTGATTAGTGCCTGATGTGTGTTGTTTTTATGTAATTGATCAACAAAAATTCCAATGAATGGCATCACCATTTCCGGACGTTTTTCAGCAGCCCAGGCAATACTCCATGCAGCACGCTGTGCTGCGCGTGTTTCGTCGGACAAAAAGCAGTCGATGAGCTCTATGAAATTTTCTTCGGATAAAACAGCATATTCCGTGATTGCGATCGCGTGTTTTTTGAAGTGTATCTGATGTCTTAAAAGTTCTCCCCGGATGTTCATTTGTTTGAGTCCAGCATTTTTTGAAAAGAATTTTAAATTATGGCGTCAAATTTAATTCGTCGGCAATTTATGCCACCTCTTCGAGGTTGGAACCAATTGTTGATACTCTTTCTACAATACTATCATCCCTTCGGGATTCAAAAACGGCCGGCTCCGGAATAATGACGAATATGAAAAAGTTTTTAGCTGGTCGTAACGCTCTCGATCTTTCTGTCAAATTAATCCCGAAAGGATAACAGTATTATAGAAAAAATGGACGGTGCTCAGATTTAACCCCGAAGGGGTGACATAATAACTCAAGCTCATTCATTTTTTCAAATTAATCCCAAAGGGATGACAGTATTATAGAAAAAATTTGACGGTGCTAAGATTTAACCCCGAAGGAATGACATAATAACTCATGCTCATTCATTCTATCAAATTAATCCCAAAGGGATGACAGTATTATAGAAAAAATGGACGGTGCTAAGATTTAACCCCGAAGGAATGACATAATAACTCATGCTTATTCATTCTATCAATTTAATCCCAAAGGGATGACAGTATTATAGAAAAAAATGGACGGTGCTCAGATTTAACCTCGCAGGGGTGACATAATAACTTAAGATCATTCATTCTATCAAATTAATCCCAAAGGGATGACAGTATTATAGAAAAACTTGATGGTGCTCAGATTTTAACCCCGAAGGGGTGACATAATAACTCAAGCTCATTCATTTTTTCAAAATAATCCCAAAGGGATGAAAGTATTATAGAAAAAATTTGACGGTGCTAAGAATTAACCCCGAAGGGGTGACATAATAACTCAAGCTCATTAATTCTGTTAAAATAATCCCGAAGGATGACAGTATTATAGAAAGAATGGACGGTGCTCAGATTTAACCCCGAAGGGGTGACATAATAACTCAAGCTCATTAATTCTGTTAAAATAATCCCGAAGGATGACAGTATTATAGAAAGAATGGACGGTGCTAAGATTTAACCCCGAACGAATGACATAATAACTCATGCTTATTCATTCTATCAATTTAATCCCAAAGGGATGACAGTATTATAGAAAAAAATGGACGGTGCTCAGATTTAACCTCGCAGGGGTGACATAATAACTTAAGATCAT
>Ga0308159_1002832_pt1 | contig 19013 bp, 15 predicted proteins | sample PhyCR1_FD_201040 | JGI IMG/M metagenome (GOLD analysis project Ga0308159, IMG submission 201040) | Phyllosphere microbial communities from UC Gill Tract Community Farm, Albany, California, United States - DLSLC.R1 | ecosystem: Host-associated > Plants > Phyllosphere > Unclassified | place: USA... | reverse complement strand
CTGAAGCATGAACAAAAATTTCGGCATCGCCATTAGATGGAGTGATAAATCCGAAACCTTTAGTTTCATTAAAAAATTTTACTGTTCCTTGTTGCATTATATTGTATTTTAATTTGTACCAAAGATACTGGTTAAATATCTATATATCAATTTTTTATTTAAAAAAGTTTAATTAATGGCTAAATACCCTGTCTAACTGGCTATTAAGCTGCATTTTTTAAGAAAAATAAAATTCAGCAACAGCTGAAATCCTTCAAAATCTGGTTATTAATATCAGTAATCCTCCAGTTTCACTCCTTTTATATCCTTAAAAACACCACATTATCATCATGGTGAGACAAAATCTGCTGCAAAGCGATAGACGTTAAAGTCTTTCCTGAGCAATGCTTGCTCAATAGCTACCTTCAACTTATTTTTATCAATGGCCTGCATTCTATGATTTTGGATAATCTTCCATGCTTTCTCTGCAAACAAAAACGCTTTCCGTTCATTGCTTCCATCAATAGGTTTTATGATCCAGTCACACAGTTCCTCCATCCCAACATTTTTATCGGCTACCGTTTTAAAAATTGGAATGGATTTCAGGCCCTGGTGTACAATTTTTTTTAAATTATTTGCAAAAGTATCCGCCCCATCGCGATCCGCTTTATTCACCACGAAACAATCGGCAATTTCCATTAATCCAGACTTTATATTTTGGACTTCATCTCCTGATTCAGGCACCAGAACCACAATCGTTTTATCAGCAAGCCCTGCAATTTCTACTTCAGACTGCCCTACCCCAACGGTTTCAAGTAAAATCAAGTCAAAATTTGATGCCTTTAATACATCAACCATTTCAATTGTTTTCGCAGAAATCCCCCCTAAAGCTCCTCTGGTAGCCAAAGAGCGAATGAATACATTAGGATTATTGAACTGTCCTGCCATTCTTATTCTATCACCAAGCAGAGAGCCAAAATTAAATGGCGAAGTTGGATCTATTGCTAAAATGGCGATTCTCTTATTCTGATACGTAAAGACATTAGTAATTGCATTTACTAAAGTACTTTTCCCTGCCCCAGGCGGACCAGTAATACCAATCACAGGTGTACCGGAGTGGCTATTTAAATTCTTCAGAATGGAATCTGCAGGCGATATATCGTTCTCTACCAGGGTGAGCGTTCTGGCCAAAACCTTATAATTACCTTGTTTAACTTCGCTTAAAATGGATAGAGGGGTATTCATCAATAAAACTATCTTTGTACAAATTAACAAAATTATAAGCCAGAAAGCGCAAAACGATAGCGACTGAATGAAACCATCATGATTTGCCAAACCCGCAGAAACCTTATCAACAAATCATGACAGCTTCATTACCGCTAAAACACATTTAATTAAATGAAAGTTACCGGGTTTACCTTTTTAAGAAATGTAATTGTAAATGATTATCCTGCAAAAGAGGCGATATTATCTGTTCTTCCTTTATGTGATGAGTTTGTGGTGGCGCTCGGCAACTCTAACGATGAAACTGCTGACCTGGTAAAAAGTATCGACCCCACAAAAATCAGAATTATAGACACCATTTGGGATGAATCAATCCGGGAAGGCGGGCGGGTCTTTGCGGATGAAACAAACAAAGCAATAGCGGCAATTTCAAAAGATACTGATTGGATGATTTACATTCAGGGGGACGAAGCTATTCATGAATATTATCTTCCGCTGATTAAAAAAGAAATGGAGTCGGCGTTAGGCAACGCTAATATCGAGGCACTCCTGTTAAAATACAAACATTTTTATGCGTCGTACGATTACCTAGCTGAATCACGCCGATGGTACCGTAGGGAAGTGAGAATCTTAAAGAATTTGCCTGGTATTCATTCTTACCGCGATGCGCAGGGCTTCAGAATAAATGAGCGGAAATTAAAAGTTAAACTGATTGATGCCTATATTTATCACTACGGATGGGTGAAACCCCCTAAAGGTTTACAGGGAAAAGTTAGAAATTTTAACCAGTTTTATCAAACGGAAGAATGGATCGAAGAAAATTTTCCTGTTCAGGAAACGTTTGATATGCATAACGCAGACCGCTTAGTGCACTTCAAAGGTACACATCCGGCAGTAATGAGCCAAAGAATTGCGGCTGCAAACTGGAAATTTGAAAAGGATTTAACTAAAGAAACTCCCAAAATGAATTTCAGACGAAAGCTGCTGCAAAAAATTGAAGATATAACCGGTTTGCGTTTGTTCGAATACCGCAACTACAAAATTGTAAAGTAAATGCAGAAAAGTGTTTCGATTGTTATCCCAAATTATAATGGCAAACATCTGCTGGAACAATACCTGCCTTCAGTGTTTACTGCTGCAAAAAATGCAAATACAGACTTCGAGGTGATTGTGATTGATGATGGCTCGAAAGATGATAGTGTAAACTTCATAAAGCAGCGTTATCAAGACGTAAAACTTTTGGTAAATGATAGAAACAGAGGTTTTTCTTATACCTGCAATCATGGAATTGGAGTAGCTCAATATGAGTTAATTTTATTACTAAATTCAGATGTAAAACTCGATGCCAACTATTTTGAACACCAGTGGAAATACTTCAACAGAACTGATACGTTTGGTGTAATGTCCAGAATTATGAGTTTTGATGAAACCAGGATAGAAGATGCTGCCCGATTACTTTACTATTCAGGCAGCCGGATAAAAGCGAATAAATTTTATTATAGCGAAAATGTTGAAGATGAAAATATTTACACAGCCTATCTTTCTGGCGCCAATGCATTAGTTAATGCTCAAAAGCTGAAAGAATTGGGGGGATTTGATGAAATTTTTTCTCCGTTTTCTTCAGAAGATTTTGATCTAAGCCTTAGAGCCTGGCAATTAGGTTGGAAATGCTATTACGAACACCAGTCATTTTGTTTTCATCATGTTAGCGGAAGTACGAAAACTCAGATTAAATCAGAATTTATTAAGAAAATATATTACCGGAACCGGTTTGTATTGCAACGCATTCACCTAAATGGATTGCGTTTAACCTTGCTCCCATTTTATATAATATTTGCAGAGATTATCCCAAAAATATTAACTGGAAAATTTTGGATCTGGGGTGCTTATAACCAGTATTTAGAATCATATATAGCTATTAAAAATAGTCGGGAGCATCTCGCAGGTTTAAAATTAAAAAATAATTCGTCAATAAAAATTTCTGATGTGATGGAAATCATCAACAAGTCCATAGTAGGTAAAAACATAAAACGATTGTAATTTTACCCGCAAAAATCTTCGAAATATAAAGGTCTATTGGAAAACCGTACATTTGCCTAGTTTTATTAAGATTTTCGGGGATAGGTTAGCTTTTCCCATCACATAATATATTTTCCATCGATGAAAATTTACTTCCGCTTATTATCTTTCGCAAAACCAATTGAGAAATTCGCTATTCCGTATGTAATTGCTACGTTGTTCGCAATCACATTTAATACTTTCCTATTTACTTTGTTAGGCCCTTTATTGGAGACTCTATTTGTTAAAGATGCCCCAACGACCTTAAGTAAAGCTAGCTCTTCGCTTGATTTTATGGCTAAATTTAGTCAGCAAATTAACATTTGGATTGATCAATATGGGAAAACGGAAACACTTAAATTTGTGTGCGTTGTTATTGTCATTACAGTTGTTTTAGCAAACTTGTTTCGCTACTTATCACAGCGTTACATGGAAGATCTTCGCGTTCACACGTTGCTTAATTTACGCAGAACGGTTTTTAATAACGTGATGAATTTACACATTGGATATTTTAATAATGAACGCAAAGGCGATATCATTTCTAAAGTGGCATCAGATGTACAAGTTGTTCAATTTACGGTAACCAATACGCTTCAGGTTGTTTTCAAAGAGCCGGTTCAGTTGCTTTTCTACATTGGTGTATTAATCTCCATATCGCTTAAGCTAACATTGTTTTCCTTACTTGTTATCCCTATCTCTGGCTTTATCATTAGTAAAATTGTTAAGCGTTTAAAACAACAAGCAAAAGAATCACATGAATCTTTCGCCCGAATGATAGGCTTTCTAGATGAATCCTTAAGTGGGATCAAGATTGTAAAAGCATTTAATTCTACCGAAAGAGTAAAAGCCAAGTTTGAAGATGAGAATAGGTTTTATTCTTTTTTAAATAGAAAAATGGTTAGAAGGCAACAATTGGCCTCGCCAGTTTCACAGACTTTAGGTGTACTCGTAGTTGTTTTTATCGTGCTATATGGAGGAACAATGATCTTAACCGGACAAGGTGATTTAACACCTTCCAAATTCCTCGTTTATATTGCAACATTTTCACAGGTAATGCAACCTGTAAAAGCACTAACAGATTCATTTAGTGGAATTCATTCTGGTATTGCGGCTGGAGAACGTGTGTTAGACCTGATTGATACCAAGCCAGAGTTAATTGATAAACCTAACGCAAAACCAGTTAGCCAGTTTGAGAAATTGCTTTCAGTAGAAAACGTCTCTTTCTATTATGGAGAAAAACAAATTCTAAATAATATCAACATCAACATTGAAAAAGGAAAAACCATTGCGCTAGTTGGGCCGTCTGGTGGAGGGAAAAGTACGTTAATGGATTTAATCCCACGTTTCCATGACGCAAAATCCGGATCGATTAAAATGGATGGGATAAATTATCAAGACCTCAAAATTGAAGATCTCCGTTCACAAATGGGAATTGTTAACCAGGAATCTTTCTTATTTAATGATACTATTTTTAACAACATTGCGTTTGCAAAACCAAATGCTACTGAAGAAGAGGTAATTGCCGCAGCAAAAATCGCCAATGCACATGAGTTCATCCTGAATACAGAAAATGGCTATCAATCATCTGTAGGAGATCGGGGAAATAAATTATCTGGTGGACAAAGACAGCGTGTATGCATTGCAAGGGCGGTATTAGCAAACCCTCCTATTATGTTATTAGATGAGGCAACTTCTGCTTTGGATACTGAATCAGAAAAACTAGTACAGGATGCGTTGAACAATCTGATGAAAAATCGAACATCAATCGTTATCGCACACCGGTTAAGCACTATCCAACACGCTGACCAAATTGTGGTAATAGACAAAGGTGAAGTGATTGAAACCGGGAACCATACCACACTTATGGCGAGGAATGGTCTTTACAGAAGGCTGATCAATATGCAGACATTTACTGATTAAAAAATTCATCAAGAATGGCCTCAAATTTTAAGGTTTGGTTAATGGCATTGAAGCTCTTAGCATATTGCTTAATATAGATTTTATCATAAGAGTAATAATTTTGTGAAATACGCTCCATAGCACTGGCTAACTCCTCAAATGAAAGTTGATTAACAACGATGCCAATCTTTTCATTCACATACTCCTGTATGCCACCGGAATTAAATCCCGCAATCGGTTTACCCAAATGTGCGGCTTCTTGCAGTACTAAAGGGAAAGAATCTTGACGAGAAAGAAGGAGAAAAGCATGGCCTAGATTAAAATAATCATAGTAGTCGCTAGATTTTCTGCCCACGAAAAACAACCTATCCTTATAAGAAATATCTCCAGCAATTTCAGCATAAGCAGTAGTACCTGAATCATCAATATGCCCGATCCATATTATTTTGTGCTTTGCATTTAACACTTTCAGCAATGGAATTAAAAAATCGACACCCTTAATAGCACTAACACTTCCTGACATGATCCAAATAAAATCATCAGATAAAAATTCGAATTCATCCTGAACCTTTCTATCTTTATTTAAACAAATAAAGCTTTCATCAACAAAACTGTTCAACAGACGCACATTTTTGTGACCCATGTCTTTAAGATTTTCGCAAACTACTTTAGAACATCCTATACAAAGATCAGACTTCAATAGATTCTCTATTGTTTTTTTCTTAACCATCTCATAAGATAAAGGCATTTCGTGGACATGAGAAATAACCTTAATTCCCATTTTCAAAGCAATTTCGTATGCATCTCTGTTAACAATTGTATTAATGTACCAACAATCTGCTTTTATTTTTTTCTGAATTTGGCGTAACTGATATTCTATCGGATTTATTTTTACTGTATATAACAATAACCTAAAAACCCGCATAAAGTAATTTTTGTGCTTCTTGTAGCCAATAAATGAAGTCACATTTTTTGGAAGATCACATAATAACACGCCGTCATTCCTTGTGAAAAGATAAGGCTCAAACTTCTTAATATTCAAGTTCTCTAAAATATATAGCAATTGCATTTCTGAACCTGTCCTTCCGAAAAATGGCGTGATAAATAATATTTTTTTCATAATTAATTCATAGATTAAGCTAAATGCTAATAGTCAAGCGTTATTTAACATAGCTAAACCTATTTTCAAAGATGCGAATAACGATCGAAAACTTTATAAGATTAAAGGACAAGCTAAATAAGTCATTGCTGATAGTCAAAACGCCTATTTATTTTTACTTTTGTTTGGTATTAAGCCTGCGTTAGGCATATCCATCTGGTTGCAAAGTTAAATGAAAGACACTTCTGAAATATTAATAACCGTATTGATGCCCGTGTACAATTGCGAAAGATTTTTGACAGCATCAATAGATAGTGTTCTGACTCAAACTTTAACGGGATTTGAGTTCATCATTATCAACGATGGAAGTACGGATACATCAGAAGATATCATTAACTCCTATCAGGATCCACGTATCCGCTACATAAAGAATAGCCAAAATAGAGGTATTGTAGCAACATTGAATCACGGTCTTAAGATGAGTAGAGGCAAATATGTTGCTCGTATGGATGCGGATGATATTGCAAGTCCTGATCGCTTGAGTAAGCAGTTAGCTTACATGGAGAACAATCCCAATTGCAAATTATGTGGATCTCAGGCTTATGGTTTAAATAGTGGTGGCAAACGCCTTTATCAATTAAACCGACCTTTAAAACACGACCAAATAAAGGTTTTTAATTTTTTTCGAAACGCTTTTATTCATCCAGCGATAATCGCAGACGCGGAGACTATTAAGGGGTATGCTTATCAAGAGACCTATAAATATGCAGAAGATTACTTTCTTTTTTCACAAATAACTATGCATCATAAAGTTGCGAATTTAAAGCAGCGGTGTTTAAACTATAGAATCCACGGCGAAAGCATCACCATCAGCAAAACCAGCGAAATGATCAGCAGTGAAGTGAAAACAGTAAAATACCTTTTGTCATTTTTATTTGATGAAGTAAGTGAAAGAATGCTGTTACTCCATCACTCAATCTTACGCCCGGAAAACACATCGTTTTCACTTTCAGAAATGGAAAATTATCTGTTTAGCATTTCCGTAGCAAACATGAAAAGCCAAATCTTCGATCAATATTTCCTGGATAAACAACTTCAAAAAGAATGGTATAATATTTTACTAAGATCCGGGGATAAAAAATCTGTAATGACATATTTATCATCCAGATTATTCAGAATAAAGCATTTTAATTTCAAACAGTTATTTAAATTGATGTTAATTAAGTAATATGGGACCATTAATATCTGTAGCGCTTTGTACTTATAATGGTTCTCTATTTTTAGAGAAACAGCTAATGAGCATTATTAATCAGACTTATAAAAATGTTGAAATTGTTATAGTTGATGATTGCTCCATTGATGATACATTCGAAATTACGCAAATCTTTGCTCAGAAATACCCACAAATAAAGTCGTTCAGGAATACTCATAATATTGGATTCAATAAAAACTTTGAAAAAGCTATTAACATAGCATCGGGTGAATACATTGCAATTAGTGATCAAGATGATATCTGGTTAGAAAACAAACTAGAAAGGCTGATGGAAAACATAGGAGATAAATGGTTAATATTTTCCAACTCTGAATGGGTCGATGAAACAGAGCGCATGTTAGGAAAGCGAACACTTAGCTATGACTTCGATTTAGGAAACCGAACATTCAAGAGCTTTTTATTCTATAATTCTGTTACTGGCCATACCTCTATGATTTCAAGGCGACTATTATCCTATATCCTGCCACTTCCAGAGATCGGCTACTACGATTGGTGGATGGGCTTCGTCGCTGTATATCATAACCAGATTTCATGTTTAAATGAGTGTTTAACACTTCATAGAATACATCAATCATCAGTAATGCATAGATTTAAGGGCGAGGTATATAAAAACACTAAGATAGATCGTACCGATGAAATGATTACCAACCTAAAAATTTTAGAAAATTATAAACTCTTAAATGAAAGTGATAAAAAGTTGATTTCAAAAATTAAAAACAGCTATACTAAGCAGCGGCTCTCCACTTTTATTATTAGACTTATATATAGTCATTACCAGGATTTTTTTCCTGATTTAAAATATAGAACAGGTTTAAGCAGGCTTAATTTCGCTTTTAAATTTGCTAATAAATCACTGTAAATTCACAACATGAAAATTCATCGCTGGATAGATAAATATAATTACAAAGTATGCTTTAAAATAAATCAACGATATTATCAGGGTATTTCAAATAAGAACCTGAAACTATATGCATTATATCCAACCTTTTGGTTATACTATCTATTTCGTTTGATACTGCTTTCTATAGCTATTGTTACATTAAAACATGGTAATTTTAAAAGAATTTATAAAAAGGGAAAATCTTCCTTTCTGGCATCGGACGGAAATTCAGATCTTTACATTTTTTTCAGGGAATTCATTGCAGCACTTTTCGGTTACCGCTACTTTGTAGAAAATGAAACGCTTCCATTGTTAGATAAGAAAGCTATTTATTCAACCCACATCAGCTTCACCGTAACAAAATCTCCAGTCATTAGTATTATTATTTTAAATATTTCTCGCTTAGATTATCTCTACAATTGCCTATGGTCGATAAAAAGTAAGGTTTCAAACAAATACTCATTTGAAATTATTATCTGTGAGAATTCCGATCCGGATATTACCACTTTCATACACCATAATTTGAGTGGTGTAAGTATTTATGGGGATTCTACCTTAGATGGCATTATTGCACAAAGCAATGGAAGGGCTATCTACCTTCATTCATGCAATACTCAAGTAGCGAAGTATTGTTTAGAAAACCTCATGTTTAGTTTGGAAAACGAAGAGAACGGATGCATTATCTCAAAACAATTGCATGTCAGTGGTTTACTTTTCAGAAAACATAGAGATATGTTTTATTTCGAAGACAGTAACAATCCTAATTTTAACCACCAACTTATCTTAGAAGATTGTGCATCTTCTAATATTATCTTCCGCAAAAGCGACTTCAACGCCCTAAGTGAAAAGAACCCGAACAATCTAACTGAAGAAACTGTTGGTCCAGAAATTCGCAGAATTGTCGCTAGTATGAATATAAGAATAATTTATCAGCCTTTGGCAAAAACCATTCGATATAACGATAAATTGCCATTGCATGTTCCATCACTGACCACGAATCAAGATCAAATTAGTATTTTATTTATTGATGATTTTATACCTACGCCAGACCAAGATTCTGGTTCTAACAGGCTATTCAAAATCATGCAACTTGTAAAATCAATAGGATTCCATGTTATTTTTGTACCGGCTAATGGAATAAAAACTCCTCGTTATTTCGAAAAAATGACCAGAGAAGGCTTCGAAGTCCTCTACCGTTTTCCAAACCGGAAAGGAATGATCGAAATTTTAGAAAATAAGCTTAATTCAATCGATGCCGTATGGGTATGTAAGCCGAATAACAATATGGAATTCTCCTTTCTCTTCGAAAAAAAGAAAGACTTGTATTGGATATATGATACCATTGATCTTCATTTTATAAGATTGAAACGTGAAGCAGAATTATCCCTTAATACTTCACTAATGGAGAAGGCCAAAGGGATAAAAAAGATTGAACTGGGTATCGCTAAAAGAGCTGATGTAACACTAGCTATTACAAATGATGAGCATGACATCCTACAAAAAGAAGGAATCGCGAACATCAAGGTGATACCTAATATACATGAACGGCAGGAGATTTCCGGAAAAATCGTTCCATACAATGAGCGGGTTGGCTTGCTATTTATTGGAGGTTACCTGCATAGACCAAACGTAGATGCAGCGAAATGGCTTGTGGAAGACATTATGCCATTGGTATGGCAAGATGATCCACTCATAACCCTTACCTTATTGGGAAGTAATCCCACTGATGAAATACTTGCTCTTCGTTCTGATAGGGTGTTTGTGCCAGGATTTATTCGTGATGTATCTTCTTATTTCTTCAGAAGCAGGGTTTTCGTTTCTCCATTAAGGTTTGGCGCAGGTATGAAAGGTAAAATCGGCCAAAGTCTGGAGTTTGGCCTTCCAATTGTTTCTACAGATATCGGAGTTGAAGGAATGGGCCTCAGAGATCAGGTAGACGTAATGGTGGCAAACGATTCAGTCGAATTTGCAAAAAAAATTCTGACAATTTATCAATCATCAGAGTTGTGGCACCAAATTCATCAGAGCACTAAGGAGGTTTTGAAACCATTTTCACCTGAAGTTGTAAAGCAACAATTGAGAGAGTTACTGCAAGAATTCATTCCAAATGACAAATATGAGCAAACATAGCATTTCAATAATTACCGTAAATTATAATAACTATGAAGGCCTTAAAAAAACGATAAATAGTGTTGTTTCTCAAGTGTCGGCAGATATTCAGTTTATAGTAATAGACGGGGGAAGTAATGATGGAAGTCTAAGCTTATTAACTACCTACAATGATCATCTTGATTACTGGATAAGTGAACCAGACAAAGGTATATACCAAGCCATGAACAAGGGCATAAAGGTGGCATCTGGGGATTATATTTTATTCTTAAATAGTGGCGATGTTTTACATCAAAATGATGTAGTTATACAGTCTCTTGCGCTGATGAAAGATGGTTTAGATATCTATTATGGTGATATTATTTATGATGAGATTCATATGCGAAACAGAAGGTCATTTCCTCGCAAGTTGAACTTTGCTTTTTTTTACAATGAGAATATATCTCATCAAGCTAGCTTTATCAAAAGAGGGCTGTTTACTACTATCGGATCATATAATGAGGAAAATAAAATTGTTTCTGACTGGGAGTTTTTCACCTATGCAATATGTAAATGCGGAGCTACTTATATGCACTTAGATTTGATCATAACAGATTACGATGCCACAGGAATTTCCTCAAATCTCAATAATCATGCGCAAATGAATTTGGAAAGACAAGAATCGTTAGAACGATACTTCCCAGAATTCATAGATGATTATAAATATTTAAGTCATTTAAGGAATAAAAAAACAGAACAGTTTTTGTACATAAAGTCCCATCCGTTAGCTTATAAAATACTTAAAGCATGCATCAATATTATTTTGTTTTTTTTACCAAAATTTAAAGACCAGTATAAATTATGATCAAGGTTTTATTCGATCATCAAATATTTTCAGAACAGAAGTATGGAGGTATTTCAAGATATTTTAAATATCTCATAGATGGCATTAAGCAAGATGAAGAAGTAGATTACGATCTTGGACTACTTCGATCTGATAACTATTATATACAAGGGGAACACCAACTATTAAAAAATAGACTATTTGATCGATTTTTTACAACCCATGCCAAATTAGTCAAGCGTAGTAACTCCTACAGCAAATATCTTCTTAACAAAAACAATTTTTCGGTTTTTCACCCTACTTATTTCGATACATATTTTCTGAAGCACTTAAAAAAACCTCTAGTAATTACTGTACATGACATGACCTACGAAGCTTTGCCACATTATTTCTCATCCACAGACGCGTTACCATTTCAGAAAAGATTGTTAATGGAAAAGGCTGATCGCATAATTGCTATATCTGAGACGACAAAGAAAGATATCTTAATGTATAGTAATATTAAGGAAGAAAAAGTTGTAGTAATTCATCATGGAATCGAAAACAGTCAGTCAGAATATGAAATAGTAGAGAACCTACCCGAAAAATATATACTATTTGTTGGTGCACGCTGGAGCTATAAAAACTTTTATTTGCTAGCGAATGCATTTAAGGCGATAGCTTCTAAATATCCTGACTTGCGACTTGTACTGGCAGGGGGCGGGCCATTAACTTTTGGTGATTCCGAGTTTCTGATTCGAAATAATATTTTAGAGAAAACAATTCAAATTTCGGCGACTGACAAACAGCTCAATACGCTATATAGAAATGCACTATGCTTCATATACCCTTCACTTTATGAAGGCTTCGGCTTACCCATTTTAGAAGCCTTTAAAAACGGTTGCCCTACATTGCTAAGCGACTGCAGTTGCTTTCGGGAGGTTGCGGGAGATGCAGCAATTTATTTTGATCATCTGTCCTTAACAGCTTTGACTTCCGAAATCGAAAATCTATTGGATAATAAACAGCTGACCACTCAATTAATCGCAAAGGGGCAAGCTAGACTTAACAAATTTCCCATAGAAAAATGCATCTCGAAGACTATTGACCTCTACAAAACTATCGTTTAAAATTTGAACAATTTTATAACAGGTAATATCAATTGATAATCCTATATACAACCTATCCGAATATTAAACTGCTATCTGCCTATGGTCCATCGAAACTTAGTTTTATTTATCAGCGTAATAAGCAACATGGTTGCGCCATAAACGATAATAAATCTCAAGAGGACAAAAAACACCATATTTGTTAACGAAAGTTCTTGAAAATTAGGTAAGTGATATGGCCTGAATACTTCGGGCAATAAATGCGTTACCAAAATATAATGAATCAAGTAAACACCAAACGTAGTTTCCCTTGGCTTTAGGTATTTCACAAAAGAGAATTCTCTTATCTTAAACAATAGGAATATAGTAGCTAAAGAATAGAAAACATTGCTAATTCTTAATGTATTATATGGATCCTCGCTTTTAACCTCAATTAAATGGACAATGTCTAAGATAGCTAAAGAGAAAGTAATCATGAACAAAACTGCGAAAATATATGTTGGGATTCTCTGAATCAAGCTCTCAATTTTGCTCCAGTTTTTATTTAATATTGCTCCAAGCCACAAGTAAAATATAAATCCAAATATCGCAATTGTATGCGATGTGATGAACCATTCAAAATAGATATTAGCACTATAAACCAAAGTTAAAATTAAAAACAAACCTCCTAACCACCATTCGTAAAGGTACTCCTTGAAACATAGTAATATTGCTATGCAAAACATAAAATTTATGATAAACCAATAGTTGGTAAATAGATATATCATCTTGATTTTTTCTATCAACAGCTCTTTAAAATGAAAATCGCCTGAACGGTGCAGTGCAATATAGTTTTGGATAAGTATCGCGCATAAGAATACTAGTGACCAAATTAACCAAGGAAGAAATACAGTAGACAATCTCCGCTTAAAATATTCCCACGATGAATATGTGGTGAATTTGCTGCCAAGTAAAAATCCCGCTAATATGAAAAAAGAAATTGTACCAAATTTGGAAAACTGAATTAAACCGACGTAAATGATATGTTTTGGAGGAAATCCGTTGAAGATATAGGTACCATTATAAGTACAATGTTCCATTACGATTCCCATCATTGCAATACATCTAATGGTATCTATAAAATCAAAATTATTTTTTACTGGGCCTGTTGGTTTTTGTATTTCAATATCCATTAAACATGTTTCGGTATATGATTCCAGCAAATATGAGTTAAAAAAAAGAGTCTATAATTAATTATAGACTCTTTAACATTTTTGTATAAAAAGTTTTACAAAAGAGATCTAATGGTTGTATTGAAGCATCCAAAACTTAATTCCTTCATTTATATAGCCTCCATAATTTGCATTAATATTATTATAATAATGATCACCATTTATCGAGGCATAATAACTATAAATTGGAGTTGTTCCACTAACTGTCCCATCTGGATATACATAACCAACAATACCCTCGTATAAATAATTATTATAGTTGTCTTTAACAGTTGTATAGTAATGATCTTTAGCAATAGAAACTGAAGTATAATATCGGTAAAGTGGGATAGTTCCAGGTTTCCGTATAGTGTTTATATAACCTAATACTTTTTCATAAGTAAAACCTGGTCTTTCTTTTTTCAATGTAGTATAAAAGTGATCACCGTTATTGCTGTAATATTGATAAAGCTCCATAGTATCTTCTTCAGGTAGTGGGTAGGTCGTGACTTGTTGATTCTGTAAAATATAAAATTCCGACCTCCGCAAACTGTATCCCGTAAAGGTACCAGGACCATCAAAGAAATAAGAATCCTTACTAGTAAAATTATAATGTTCAACAATCGGTCGTGATTTTGTCACAGGATTTGTATAAACATAACAAGCAACTCCTCTATATACAAAATTCTCCAACTCCCCATCTAAATTACGGGACAATACCAAACTATACTGATATTTATTATTAGTACTACTATAGTAGACATATAAAGGTGAAGTACCAGCTTCTTGAGTTTTAAAAACATATCCTAATATTGAAGAATAATTTTCCGCAACCCAGTTGGTGGAATAGAAGTGCGTTCCAGTAGAGGCACTGTAGTACTCATAAAACGGAACAGCTCCAGCAACAGGTGGTGTATATGACGGAGGAGTAGTAGGAGTAGTTGGCGTAGTTGGCGCTATTGGGGTAACAAAATTGTAATTTTTAAAATTAAATGCATTTACAGATTCTTGATAATCAAACTGATAAAAAAGAAATATTTTATTTCCGGGTATTAATTTACTTTTTTCAATTGATACAGTTATTGTTTCTGATTTTAAAAAAATGTTTGTTCCAAAAGTACTATTAGTCACATTATGAGAGTTTTCAAGAAAAACTGGCGAACCATTTGACCCACTTGTTGTTCCTAATGCATAATAAAAATTCACTGATGCTCCATTAGCAGGCCTAGAATACGTTATTTGATACTTTACTTCTGTTGTAGTAGAATTTGGATTAATTAACACTTTACCATCTAATAAATACTCTGAAAGTATTTCAAATCCACTTATATTTCCTTGAGCTTTGGTAAAATATACAGAAAAAATAAGCATCATAAATAAAATTGTTTTCTTCATATTATTTAGAATGAGATTGTAAATAAAGTTTTATCAAATCGGTTTTATTTATTTGTTCTACACCAAATACAGAAAATTGCTCCGTACTTTCATCATATCTAATTTCTTTCAAATCAATTTCAATAGTTGTACTTAAAAATGCTTTTAATTGACTTAAGCTGATACCATCATTTTTACTAATTGTAGCGATTGGAGCTTCACTTTTTTTACATCCTTCCAATATTGTTAGACATATTAATGTCGCTAACACAAGTTTTTTTGTTTCTATTAATTTCCTTAACATGATTATATTTTTACACGAAATTACCAATAAATATTACTGATTTTGTTAACCTTTACTTATCATTATTTACTAATTATATATACATTTGTAAAACCTTAGAAACACAAAAATTATCAGTTCTCAAAATGTTAGACGTAGGAAATACCTTAAGAAGGTATCGGGATGAACGCCAGTACACGCAACAATACGTTGCCAATATTATAGGGATAAGCAGAGTAGCTTATCGAAAGTGGGAGAACAATGAGGTTGATTTTGCCTTATCGCAATTAAAGAAAATTGCCGAGCTATATGATATATCGATTCATGAAATTATTATCCAATCAAAATTTGATAAAAATCAAATAATTCCGATACAACAAAAAGGGCATCAATATAATTGATGCCCTTAGTATTTTATTTAATTGCTAATCTTACAATTTTCTCGCTACTTCTACTTGTTCATAAGCTTCAACGATATCACCTACCTCGATGTTATTGAAGTTTTGAATGTTCAGACCACATTCGTAACCTTTTAATACTTCTTTCACATCATCTTTAAAGCGTTTCAGTGAAGCTAATTCACCTGTGTAAACAACAACACCATCTCTAACAATTCTGATCTTGCTGTTACGGGTAATCTTACCATCTAATACCATACAACCTGCAATCGTACCTACTTTGGTAATTTTGAAAGTCTCACGAATTTCAACGTTAGCCACAATTTTCTCTTCAAACTCTGGATCCAACATACCTTCCATCGCTGATTTAATCTCATTGATTGCATCGTAGATGATAGAATATAAACGAATATCAATTTGCTCAGCTTCAGCCAATTTACGTGCACCAGTTGATGGACGAACCTGGAAACCGATAATAATCGCATCAGAAGCAGACGCTAACAGTACATCAGACTCTGAAATCTGACCAACGCCTTTACTAATTACGTTAATCTGGATTTGCTCAGTCGAAAGTTTCAATAATGAATCGGCTAGAGCCTCAATTGAACCATCCACATCACCTTTAACAATGATATTAAGTTCTTTAAAGTTACCAATAGCTAAACGACGACCAATCTCATCAAGGGTGATGTGTTTCTGCGTACGTAAGCCTTGTTCACGCTGTAATTGCATCCGTTTGTTGGCAATATCACGTGCTTCAGTTTCGCTTTCAAGCGCATTAAAACGATCACCCGCTGTAGGAGCACCCTGCATACCTAAAACCTGTACGGGTTGTGAAGGACCTGCTGATTCTACTTTAGCACCACGTTCATTGGTTAACGCTTTAACACGTCCACTAAAACTACCTGCCAAGATTGGATCCCCAACTCTTAACGTACCGGCCTGAACCAATACCGTAGTTACAATACCACGCCCCTTATCCAATGCAGATTCAATCACAGAACCTGTTGCTCTCTTATTTGGATTGGCTTTAAGTTCTAATAACTCCGCTTCTAATAATACTTTATCTAAAAGTAAATCTACGTTTAAGCCGCTTTTGCTGGAGATTTCCTGTGATTGATATTTACCACCCCAATCTTCAACCAAAATATTCATTACTGATAATTGCTCACGTACCTTATCTGCATTAGCACCTGGTTTATCCACTTTTGTGAAAGCAAATACCAATGGCACACCTGCTGCCTGTGCATGATTAATTGCTTCTTTTGTTTGAGGCATCACTGCATCATCCGCTGCTACTACAATAATCGCAATATCTGCAACCTTAGCACCACGTGCACGCATTGCCGTAAAAGCTTCGTGACCAGGTGTATCTAAGAATGTTACTTTTTTTCCTGTTGGCGTGGTTACCATGTAAGCACCAATATGCTGTGTAATACCACCTGCCTCACCGGCAACTACATTTGCTTTACGGATATAATCCAGCAATGAAGTTTTACCGTGATCGACGTGACCCATGATTGTAACAACAGGGGCTCTTTCGATCAGATCCTCTTCTTTATCTTCCTCCTCAATTACATTTTCCTCATCTTCATCTGGTTTAACGAATTGAATTTCGTATCCAAACTCATCAGCAACAATGGTTAAGGTTTCAGCATCTAAACGCTGATTAATGGAAACAAACATACCCAGACTCATACATGTACCAATAATTTTGGTTACCTGTACATCCATCATGCTTGCTAATTCATTAGCAGTAACAAATTCTGTTACTTTTAATATTCTTGATTGCGATTCAAGCTCATTTGCTGCTTCTTCCGCATTATAAGCTACGTCATCACGTTTCTGACGACGCAATTTAGCACGCTGAGCAAATTTACCAGACTTACCAGCACCACTCAAACGAGCAAGTGTTGCTTTGATCTGATCTTGAATTTCTTTCTCAGTAGGTTCTTCTTTAGGTCCGCTTGGAGTAGCATTTCTATTTTGGAAACCTGGTCTGTTGTTATTTCTATTTCCCTGATATGGTGTACCACCTTGTCCAGCTGGTCTGTTACCCTGGTATGGTGTACCACCACCCGGTCTGTTTCCCTGATAAGGTGTACGAGGCGTACCTGATGCACCTGGCTGACCCGGGCCTGCAGGATTTTGTCCTTGCTGACCTTGACCACCATGTTGACCTGGCTGTCCCGGTGCTCCCGGAGTTTTTTTACGTTTACGTTTACGTTTTGCAGCTTCACTATCGCTAGATGATGCTACAGGACCATTTCTTCTATCTGGTGTTGTTGGTAAAACAATTTTACCAATAATATTCGGACCGGTTAATTTAACTGTACGGGCTTTAATTACTTCAGGCTCGTTAGTTGCCGGTTTTACTTCTGCTGGTTTCGCCTCCGCTGGTTTTTCTTCAGCTTTTGGTTGTTCTACAGGTTTTACTGGTTCTGGTGCTTTTGCAACTGGTGCAGGCGCAGGTGCCGGAGAAACAGGAGTTTCCTCTTTCTTAACCTCTACTGGTTTTTCTTCAGCTTTTGGTTGTTCTACAGGTTTCACTGGCTCTGGTGCTTTTGCAACTGGTGCAGGCGCAGGTGCCGGAGCAGCAGGAGTTTCCTCTTTCTTGGCAGGACGTGTTTTAGAGTTAAGATCATTTAAATCAATCTTACCTACAATTTTCACACCTGGTAATCCGCTTTCTTCCGCTTTATCTTCTGCCTTAGCAGGTACTACTGGAGCTGCTGCCGCAGGAGTTGGTGCCGGAGTTTCTACCTTAGGGGTTTCCACAGCCTTAGGCTTTTCTACCGGAGGAGTTGATGTTTGAGTATTCTTAATCAGAACCTCTTCATTTTTCTCGAAATCGGTATTTTTCTTCGGCGCTTCTACTGGCTTTTCAGTCTCAGGCTCGTCACGACGTATTTTACCAATCACTATTTGCTTGGCTTCTTCTCTTACGATCTTATCTCCCTGATACTCTTTCAATAAGGCACTATACATGTCTCCCGTAAGTTTAAACATTGGGCTCTTCTCGGCAGAGAATCCCTTTTTGTTTAAAAACTCAACGGCCGTACCCATGCCTATATTAAGTTCCTTAATAGCTTTAATTAAAATGATTGGTTTGTCGTCTGACATTTAGCTCCTGTTATTTTTTAATATAATACAAAAGTAGTGTTTATTTGGCAATTACACCACTTATTCAAATTCTGACTGTAAAATCTGAACCACTTCTTTAATGGTTTCTTCTTCTAAGTCTGTGCGTTTTACCAAATCTTCTACTGTAAGTGCCAAAACACTCTTAGCAGTATCGCACCCGATAGCCTTTAATTCATCAATAATCCAGCTATC
>Ga0308159_1002828_pt1 | contig 19024 bp, 16 predicted proteins | sample PhyCR1_FD_201040 | JGI IMG/M metagenome (GOLD analysis project Ga0308159, IMG submission 201040) | Phyllosphere microbial communities from UC Gill Tract Community Farm, Albany, California, United States - DLSLC.R1 | ecosystem: Host-associated > Plants > Phyllosphere > Unclassified | place: USA... | reverse complement strand
CCACGTGGGTGGCACCGCCTACGCCCGCATGGCCATAGGTGACTTTGCCGGGGTTCGCTTTCGCGTAGGTGACGACGTCCTGCAGTGTCTTGAAGGGGGAGCTCTCTAGTACCGCGATGCCGAAGGTCTGGCCCGAGGTGCGCGCTAGGTAGGTGAGTTCAGTGCGGGGGTCCAGCTGCAGCATGCCCAGCTGAGAAAACCGGGTCACCGAGATGGGGATCTGACCGATGGTGTAGCCGTCGGGGGCTGCCTGTGACAGCGTCTTGGTGCCGATCATGCCCGATGCGCCTGCGCGATTTTCCAGGATGATGGTCTGGCCCAGCACGCCCGAGGCGATCTGGCACAGGGCGCGCATGGATTGGTCGGCGGTGCCGCCGACAGGCCACGGACAGATGAAGGTGATGGGGCGCGTGGGGTAATCACTGGCGGCACGCACGCCCAGGGGGCTGAGCAGCCCGAGCGCGCCCAGGGCTGCCGAGCCTGCCAGCAGGCGGCGGCGCCCCAGATTGAAAGTGGTGTCTTGCGTCATGTCATCCTCTCGGTCTTGTTATTCAGGTGCCCGTCCATGCAGGCCCGGACGTATTGTGGCGGGCAAGTGCATAACATTCCAATCCAATTAGAGGATGGATGAATAACGTTTTTGGTATGGCGTGTTTTACACTTGGGCATGGCCAACCTTGATCGCGTATTCCGTTCCAACCTGAAGCTGCGGCACCTGCAATTGGTGGTCGCGCTGGATGAGTTCCGGCATCTGGGCCGCACGGCAGAGTTTCTGTCCGTGAGCCAGCCGGCCGTGTCGCGCATGCTGGTCGAGGTGGAGAACATGCTGGCGTTAAAGCTGTTCGATCGCTCGCCGCGTGGCACCGTGCCGACCGAGGGCGGGCAGGCCGTGCTGCGCTTTGCGCGCGGGGTGCTGGCGCAATATGAGCGCACCCGCGAGGAGCTGGATGCGGCCTTGAGCGGCGCGGCGGGCAAGACCCGGGTGGGCGCCATGGCGGTGACGATTCCGGTGTTGCTGGCAGACGCGGTGCAGGCGTTGAAGGCCAGATCTCCGCGCGCCACGGTGCTGGTCGAGGAGGGCGATTTGACGCGTTTGCTGCCCAAGCTGAGGCTGGGTGAACTGGATGTGTTCGTGGGACGGCTGGAGCCGGGCTATGCAGCACCGGATCTGGTGACCGAGCCGCTGTTCGACGAGCCCATGGTGGCGGTGGTGGCGCCGGGAAGCCGGTGGGCGGCAGGGCTGGCGCAACAGAGGGGGAATGAAGGACGTGGGCCGACCGTGACCTGGGCCGATCTGGCCTTGATGCCCTGTGTGATGCCGCCACCCTGGGCGTCGCTGCGGGTGAAAGTGGTGCAGCAGTTTCATCAGCACGGCGTGGAGCCTTCGGCCGATCAGATCGAGACCTCGTCGTACCTGGCAACGCTGACGTTCGTGCGGGCGCGGGATGGGGTGGGCTTTGTGGCCAAGTCGGCAGCCCAGCGATTTGAGCAGCAGGGCCTGTGCGCGGTGTTGCCGCTGGATATGGATCTGTCGGTGCCGGCCGTGGGGCTGATTACGCTGCGCGATGCGCCGGTGTCGGCGACCACGCAGCAGTTCATCGCGTGCTTGCGGCAGGTTGCAGGGTAGGCCTGCGGTCTGGATCAACGCATTGGATCGATGTGTCAGGCCAAATTCGGCTGCCAGGCGGCCAAGGTCCTTGCTTCATCGCACAAAGGCGAGCCCCAGGCGCGTCGTGTCGTGTCGTTTCAGCGCTTGTCCGCAAACGCATTCGTCGCTGCGATCAACTGGCTCAGGATGCCGGGCTCGTCGAACGCATGACCCGCATCCGGAATCAGGTGGAAGTCGGCTCGTGGCCACGCACGGTGCAGGTCCCAGGCGCTGCGCACGGGTGTGCAGGCGTCGTACCGGCCCTGGATGATCACCCCCGGAATGTTGGCCAGCTTGTGTGCATCGCGCAGCAACTGCCCTTCTTCCATGAAACCGCGATTCACGAAGTAGTGGTTCTCGATGCGTGCGAAGGCCAGCGCGCGGGCGTCGGTGGTTTGTGTCTGCTGATGCGCTGACGCCGGCAGCAGGGTGATGGTGCTGTCTTCCCAGCGCGTCCAGGCATGGGCCGCAATCAGTTGCTGTTCACGATCGTCGCCTGTCAGGCGGCGATGATAGGCCGACACCAGGTCGCCACGTTCCGCTTCGGGAATGGGGGCCACGAAACCTTCCCAGTAATCCGGGAAGAGCCAGGAGGCGCCCTCCTGATAAAACCAGTCGATCTCGGTTTTGCGCAGCGTAAAAATGCCGCGCACGATCAGTTCGCTCACGCGCGCAGGGTGGGTTTCGCCATAGGCCAGCGCCAGGGTCGAACCCCATGAGCCACCGAAGACCAGCCAGTTGTCCACGCCCATGATCTCCTGGCGCAGCGTTTCGATGTCGCGCACCAGATCCCAGGTGGTGTTGTTCTCCAGGCTGGCGTGGGGCGTGGAACGACCGCAACCGCGTTGATCGAACAGCAGCACCTGGTAGCGTTCCGGATCGAACAGCCGACGGTGGCGAGGGGAACATCCGCTGCCGGGGCCGCCGTGCAGAAAGACCGCCGGCTTGCCTTCGGGGTTGCCACAGATTTCCCAATAAATGCTGTGGCCGTCGCCGGTGTCCAGCATGCCTTTGCGGTGCGGTTCGATCGCGGGAAACAGCATCAGGCTTTCCGTTTGAAGATCAGGTCCCACACCCCGTGACCCAGGCGAATGCCGCGATTCTCGAATTTGGTCAGGGGACGGTAGTCGGGACGCGGGGCAAAGCCATCGGCGGTGTTGGTCAGCAACGGTTCGCCGCTGAGCACCTCCAGCATTTGTTCCGCATAGGATTCCCAGTCGGTGGCGCAGTGGATGTATCCGCCGGGCGCGATGCGACTGGCCAGCAGCGACACGAAGGGCGGCTGCAGCAGGCGGCGTTTGTGGTGCCGCTTTTTCTGCCAGGGATCGGGGAAATACACGTGCACGCCAGCCAGGCTGTCGGGGGCGATCATGTCGCGCACCACTTCAACGGCATCGTGCTGAATAATGCGCACGTTCTTCAACTGGCTGTCTTCGACCCGGCGCAGCATGGCGCCGACCCCGGCGTTGAAAACCTCTACGCCCAGGAAGTTGTCGTGGGGGCGGGCCAGTGCGATTTTTTCCGTGGTCTCGCCCATGCCGAAGCCGATCTCCAGGATCGTGGGGGCATTGCGCTCGAAGGCGGCGGCAGGATCGAGCAGCTTGGGCGCATAGGGAATGGCCCAGATGCCCATCAGGCGTTCCAGCGCTTCTTTCTGGCCCAGGGTGATGTGTCCGCGTCGATTGACGAAACTGCGGATATGACCGTAGGCGGGGGTGTCAGGGGGGGTGATGGGGGTGTTCATGGCGGGCATTGTAAAACGTTTGGCCCGCCATGATTGTCAGCGTCGAGCGCCGGTCGCTTGGCCGCCGGTCAGGATCGTCGGCGTTGATGCGCAGGCGCTGTTGCGCCTTCAGGCTGATCAGCCGCTGATGTCCACGCAGATGTACTTCAGCTCAAGGTATTCATCGATCCCGTGATGCGACCCTTCGCGACCCAGGCCGGATTGCTTCACACCGCCGAACGGGGCGACTTCGTTGGAGATAAGGCCCGTGTTCACGCCCACCATGCCGTATTCCAGCGCGCGAGAAACGCGGTAAATGCGGGCGTGGTTGGTCGAATACATATAGGCCGCCAGACCGAAGATGGTGTCATTCGCTGCCTTGATGGCTTCTTCTTCCGTATCGAAGGCAAAAAGCGGTGCCACGGGGCCGAAGGTCTCTTCCTCGGCAAACAGCATGTCACGGGTGACATCACGCACCACCGTGGGTTCGAAGAACGTGCCGCCCAGCGCATGGCGTTTGCCGCCAACCGTAATGCGCGCACCTTTGGCGGTGGCATCGGACACATGGCGTTCGACTTTGTCGATGGCTGCGGGATTGATCAACGGACCTTGCGTCACGCCTTCGGTGGCGCCATCGCCAACTTTCATGGCGGCAACGCGTGCGGTCAGCTTTTCAGCGACCTTTTCGTAGATGCTGCGTTGCACATAGATGCGGTTGGCGCACACGCAGGTCTGGCCCGAGTTGCGGAACTTGGCCGCCATGATGCCGTCGAGCGCGCGATCCAGATCGGCGTCTTCGAACACGATGAAGGGCGAGTTGCCACCCAGCTCCAGCGAGAGTTTCTTGATCGTGGGGGCGCATTGCGCCATCAGGGTGCGGCCCACGCCGGTCGAGCCGGTGAAGCTGAGCTTGCGCACGATGTTGCTCTCGCACAGCGCCTGGCCGATGGGCTTGGGATCGCCGGTCACCACGTTGAACACACCTGCGGGCACACCGGCTTCTTCGGCCAGCACGGCCAGCGCAAAGGCGGTCAGCGGGGTGGCTTCGGCCGGTTTGACGACGATGCTGCAGCCTGCGGCCAATGCCGGACCAACCTTGCGCGTGATCATCGCTGCCGGGAAATTCCACGGCGTGATGGCGGCACATACGCCGATGGCTTCCTTCACGGCCAGCATTTGATGGGCGGCGTTGGGCGATTGAAGGACCTCGCCATCCACGCGACGGGCTTCTTCTGCAAACCATTCCAGGAACGAGGCGGCATAGGCAATTTCGCCTTCGGCTTCTGCCTTGGGTTTGCCTTGTTCCAACGTGATGATGCGGCCCAGGTCGACCGTGTGCGCCAGCATCAGATCAGACCACTTGCGCAGGATGGCCGCGCGATTCTTGCCGGTGCGCGCACGCCACTCGGGCAGTGCGGCATTTGCGGCATTGATGGCGTCTTCGGTTTCCTTGCGGCCGAACTTGGGCACGCGGGCGATGATCTCGCCCGATGACGGGTTGTTGACCTCGATCGTCTCGGCGCCGCCGATCCACTTGCCATTCACATAGCACTGCTCGCGCCAGAGGGTGGGGCGAGCCAGTTGAGCTGCAGTGTTACCGGTCTTGCTGGGCGTATCCATGTTGCGGTCTCCAGGGCCGATCAGGGGTCGGCCCGCTTGTTAGTGTCGTGCCCGAAGCGTCTTGCCGTGGGCGTGGGATATGAGGGGTTCAGCAGCAACCATCTACCGTACACCCGCCGGATGATCGGGATCAAGTTTGCTGCGAAATCTGGGGAGACTGAGGTAGAATTGCGGGCTGAAGTTGGCCTCTTTTTTCGCCCGCCCATGGCGCGCGGTATCGGAAAGACGGGCCACGATGCGGGTGTAGTTCAATGGTAGAACGGCAGCTTCCCAAGCTGCATACGAGGGTTCGATTCCCTTCACCCGCTCCACGCCGACGGCGGCCAAGCAAGGCCGCGGTAACGATTGGTCGGTCGGGGGGCTAGTATGCTTTTACGCCTTTCTTAGCCTAAGGCCGTGATGTCCGCCGCCCTTCCCCCTTCAAGTGCTTGCGACAGTTCTCGCAACGATTGCCTGCCCGCCACCATCTGCCTCCTGGGACCCAATGATGTGGCGATCTTTCGCGCCCTGCGGATGGCCATGCTGCAAGACGCGCCAGGCGCGTTCGGCGCCAGCATGCAAGATGAAGCGGCGCTGAGCGAAGAGGCGTGGGCCGCTCGGATCGGACCTGATGACGATAGTGCGGTATTTGGCGCGTTTATCGATGGCAACTTGGTAGGTTCGATAGCCCTGTCGCGTCAACGTCCGGTCAAAATGCGCCATAAGGCGTTGATCTGGGGCGTTTTCGTGACCTCCTCTGCTCGCGGTCAAGGTCTTGCCCGACGCTTGATGCAGGCCATGATTGCGCACGCTCGCACGCTGCCCGACCTGCGTCAGGTGACGCTAAGCGTGGCAGCATGGAACACCAGGGCAAGCGAGCTCTACCGCAGCCTGGGGTTCGTGCAATATGGTCGTGAACCCGAAGCGCTGTGCGTCGATGGCGAATGGCTCGATGAATGCCAGATGGTACGGCGACTCACATGCACGCAATGATCACCCCGGGGGGCTGTGTGCGGGATGAAAGCCATCGCGCCGAGGCGCACACGCTGCGCATCGTGGACTTGGCCACGCCGCCAGAGGGGTTCCTGCCGCAGGAGCCGGAGGGTGGGGAATTCTATCGCGCCCTTCAGAGGGCTGACATTGAGGGGTTCCGATTTGGCTATCTCGCTGTGTATCGTGGCAATAAGCAGGTAACCGTTGCGCCGTATTTTCTCGCCGATCTGCGCCTGAACACGCTGCTGCCTCGTGGCTGGCTGAAGTGGTGCCTGAGCGCGATCCGATTCAGGCTTGCCTGCATCGGGAACCCCACCACGGATGCTGGGCGCATTCAGGGTGAAGTGTCAGCCGATACCCTGTCCCTGATCGACCGAGCCCTTTCGAAAAAGAGCAGTCTGGTGGCATACAAGGGCTTCGGCCCCGACCTGCCGTTGCCAGGCTACATTCGGGCGAAAGGCTTGCCGACATCTGTGCTGCCGCTCGCGCCCGACTATTTCAAGACGATGAAAAGTGACCGGCGCAATTTTCTCAAGCGTAAGCTGAAGAAAGCTGCCGGGCTGAGGTTTGAAGAAAGCGCGGGGCTGCCGGAACATCTCGTGGACAGTGTTTATGCGCTGTACCTGAATACCTGTGAGAAGGCTGAATACAAATTCGAAAAACTCACGCGTGGCTATTTCGATGCCACCCGCGCGCTCAGTCACTATCTTCTTTTTTTCCATGAAGACAAATTGATTGGCTTCAATCAACTTATCGTCAAGGGACATCGAGTCGTGAACCGCTATGTTGGACTCGACTACGCGATAAGCAACGATCATGGCCTGTACTTCGCCATGTTCATCCGGTCTGTAGAGTTCGCGGTGCGCGAGGGCTATACCGAAATAGAACTGGGTGCTACCTCATATGCGTTCAAGCGAAAATTAGGTGGGCGTGAGGAGCCGACCTGGAATTATTACCGCCACACCATGCCCCTGATGTTCTGGCTGCTGCGCAAGCTGCGCCCGGTGTTGGAGCCTTCGGAGTCGGACTTGCGTTAGTCATGGTCATTCTTTTGTCGTAATGAGAGCCATGATGATGCGGTGGTGGCTTGCTACACACCGCGTTACCGCATGTGCTGACCATGAATAACGTTTTTGACAAGCGCGACGACACCTATGCGTTCGGCGGCATGGCGCGCGAAACGATGCTGATTACTTCGATACCGACGGCCGTGTGAGCGGCTCCGGAACGGGTCGCGTCAACAGTCGATCCTTGCCCGACATGATGTCGCCCTGCACCTGTTCGCACAGGCGGTCGGCGTCGCGCTGGCGAATATCCCGCGCCGCCTCGTCGACATCGACCTCGGCATAACCCAGGGCGCGCAGCCCCTCGGCGCCCATGAGGTAGGCGGACTCGACGGTTTCCCGAATCTCGAATTGCACGCCGGCCCTGATCAATTCCATGGAATGCCCGCGGTCATAACTGCGCACCAGAATCTTGGCCTGTGGAAACTCATGCTGTGCCAGTTCGACGATGTGCATAGCCGCTTTGGGATCATTGATGCAGATCATGATGGCGTCGGCTTCGGCGGCCCCGCAGTTGTGCAGCGTGTCCAGCCGAGCCCCATCGCCGAAGAAGACCTTGAAACCATAGCGTGCGGCATCGCGGATGCGGTCCGGGTCTTTGTCGATGACCGACAGGTGGATGCCTTTGGCAAGCAAGATCTGCGAGGCAATCTGACCGAATCGACCGAAACCGATAAAAACAATACGGCCTTTTAGTCCCTGGGCCGGGTCCACACCTTCCATGGAGGTTTTGGTGCGCAGCAACCGATCGGCGGCGATCATCAGCAATGGGGTCAGTGCCATGGACAGGATCACGACGGTGGCGAACAGGGCATTCTCCCGCGCATCGATCACGCCTCCGGACGCTGCGGCCGCATAGAGCACGAAGGCAAATTCCCCACCCTGCAGGAACATGGATGTGCGATGCAACGCCTGGTGGTTGGTGCTGCCCAGCACACGCGCGACGCCATAGACGACCGCGCCCTTGGCCATCATGAAGGCTATCAGCATGGCCAGCAGCAATTGCCATTCTGCGGCCACGACCGACAGGTCCAGAGACATGCCGACGGCCAGGAAGAACAAGCCCATGAGCAGGCCACGAAACGGCTCGATATCGGTTTCGATCTGATGCCGATAGCTGGAATTCGACAACATGACGCCAGCGATGAAGGCCCCCATGGCCATCGACAGGCCATCGACAGGCCAACGACATCCATCAACAGGGCTGCACCCAGAACAACCAGCAGCGCGCCTGCCGTGAGGACTTCCCGTGTGCGGGCCCGTGCCAGCAAGCCGAAGAACGGGTTCAGGCACCACCGCGACACCCCCAGCAGCGCCACGAGTGCGCCGATGGCCAGCAGGATCTCGGGCCAGCCCGACTGACCCTGTGAGAGGGGTGACAGAAAGGCAACGACCGCCAGCAGAGGCACGATCATGAGGTCTTCGAAGAGCAGGATGGCAACGGACTTCTGTCCCTCTGCACTGGATATCTCGCCACGGTCCTGCAGCACCGACATGATGACCGCCGTGGAGGACAGGACGAAACCGGCACCTGCGATGAATGCGACCTTGGCAGAAAAGCCGAAGATCATGACGCCCGCCAAGGCGAGTGCCGACACGGCGGCGACCACCTGCAGCAAACCCAGCCCGAAGATTTCACCGCGCATGGCCCACAGTTTTGGAGGACGCAATTCCAGCCCGATGACGAATAGAAACATCACGACGCCGAGTTCGGAGAAGTGCAGGATGGACTGGGCATCTGTGAATAACCCAAGCACCGATGGGCCCACGAGCATGCCGGCAGCGAAGTAACCCAGCACCGAACCCAGGCCCAGTCTTCTGAATAAAGGCACGGCAACGACGGCCGCTCCCATCAGGACGACCGCGGGTCCGATCATATGTCCTAGACTGGCTTCTGCCATCGATTCACCTTTTTGTTTGATGTGTTGTGCAATGATTGCGCAACGTGAGGCGGGCGTATCAGCCGGATCGCAGCGTAGCGCGCTGGCCGATATGACGCCCATGAACCTCACGCTTCTTCGCCTTGCGCACGCGGAGCATATCCGTTCAATGTGTCATCGACTAGTCCCACGTTGTGCATCAGAGCGTTGCAATGAGGGAAACCGTCGTTGACTCGGGTTGATGTCGGTCGCGATCGGCTGCTGCCCATGCCAACAGCATTACGAAAGACGCTCGCGCAGCTATAGTGTGTGTTCACACCCCTGCAGGAGCATCCTTATGATTGAACTAGTCATCGAGCAACGACGTCGCAACCTGGGCGGCAAGCTTGAGGTGGGCCGTGTGCTGCCGTTTGCGAAGCATCGCATGGTGGGCCCTTTTGTTTTCTTTGATCACATGGGGCCGCTTGACCTGGAGGCGGGCGTGGATCGTGGCGTGGACGTGCGTCCGCATCCGCACATCGGCTTGTCGACGGTGACGTATCTGTTCTCGGGCGAGGTGATGCATCGCGACAGCCTGGGCTACGAACAGGCGATCCGGCCGCAAGAGGTGAACTGGATGACGGCGGGCAGCGGCATCACGCACAGCGAGCGATTCGAGCGCGCGCGACTGCAGGGTGATCATCTGCATGGCATCCAGGCCTGGGTGGCGCTACCGACGGAATTCGAAGAGGTCGCGCCCGCCTTCTCGCATTATTCCGGTGACGATTTGCCGCAGTGGGAAGACGGTGGCGTGACGGGTCAGCTGATTGCGGGCAGTGCCTATGGGCTGACGGCCGGCGCAAAAACGCATTCTCCCCAGTTCTATGCGCATCTGGCCATGGAGGCGGGGGCAACAGCGGAGATCCCTGGCGGCTACTCGGAGCGCGCGCTCTACATCGCGACAGGTTCGGTAGAAGTGGGCGGCACCTGCTATGACGCCGGAAAGATGCTGGTGCTGGGCGCAGAGGCTTCCTGTGTACGCGCACTGGAACGCTCGGCCGTGATGGTGCTGGGTGGCGAGCCTGTGGGCCAACGATTCCTTTACTGGAATTTCGTGTCGTCGTCGAAGGACCGCCTTGCGCAGGCAGCGGCCGATTGGCGCGCCGGCAAGATGAAGCTGCCCGATGCCGACGACAAGGAATTCATCCCGTTGCCCGACGAGCCTGCGCCACCTGCGCCAGCGATGTCGTGATGTCGTGATGTCGCGCTGACGGCAAAGACGAGCGCACCTTAAGCGGCGTATCTTAGGCAGCGCTCATTAAGCGGCGTGCCTTGGGCAGCGCCTCTTGGACAGCGCCCCTTGAACCGCGCCCCTTGAGTGGCTTGCCTGGCTCGCAAGCCTTCACACGCTTGCGGGACATCGGTTCAGGCACCGCCCGTGCCGCGACCGTTCAAGCCAGCACCACCCCGATCAAGCCGCTTCCCAACACCACCAGCCAGGGCGGCAGCTTCCACACCATCAGGGCCACCAGCGCGGCAAGCGCCAGGAGAAAATCCTGTGGTGCCAGAATCGAGCTCGTCCACAGCGGCTGGTAAAGCGCCGCCAGCAGCAGGCCGACAACCGCTGCATTGATGCCCATCAGGGCCGCACGGGCGTGAGCGTTTGACCGCATGCCGTCCCAGAACGGCAATGCGCCGGCCACCAGAAGAAACGACGGTACGAAGATGGCCACCAGGCAGATCAGCCCGCCCAACCACCCGGCAGGTGACTGATTCAGCGATGCACCCAGGTAGGCAGCGAACGTGAACAGCGGACCAGGAACGGCTTGCGTCGCACCATAACCCGCCAGGAACGCGTCGTTGTCGACCCACCCGGTCGCAACGACTTCGGCCTGCAGCAAAGGCATCACGACATGGCCGCCGCCGAACACAAGCGAACCAGCGCGATAGAACGCATCCACCAAAGCCAGCACGTGATTCGGAAACGCCGAGGTCAGCAGCGGCAGTCCCACCAGCAGTGCAAAAAACAGCATCAACCAGAACGCACCTGCACGCCGAGTGATCGTGATCGGCGTAGCGTCAGGGGGGGCGTCGTGCTTGGTCTTGAGCAGGCACAGGCCCACGCAGGCCGCTGCCACCAGCGCAGCGATCTGTCCCGCAGTGCCGGGCCACATCAGCACGAGGCCGCACGCGGCGACCATGATGGCAACGCGCAGGGCGTCGGGGCAGAGCTGTTTTGCCATCCCCCACACCGCCTGAGCGACCACGGCCACGGCGACCACTTTCAAACCGTGCAGCGTGCCGCTAGGCATGGCGCCATTGTCGTTGGCCATGACATGCGCAAAGACGATCAGCGCGATCGCAGACGGAAGCGTGAAGCCGGCCCAGGCGGCCAGTGCTCCGGCATAGCCCGAACGAGACATCCCCAGGGCCAGCCCGACCTGACTGCTGGCCGGACCAGGCAGAAACTGGCAGAGTGCGACCAGATCGACATAGCTGCGGTCACTCAACCACTGGCGCCGGGAAACGAACTCTTCGCGAAAGTAGGCCAGATGGGCGATCGGGCCACCAAACGAGGTCAGGCCAAGCTTCAGGAAAATAAGAAAGACCGCCCACGGAGAGCGATCAGTTCGGGAGTCGTTGGCCATGCGGATCGGGTGAATGGGCGTGAAGCGACACAATAGTTCAATTCGACAGTCGAAAGAAACGTCGAGCTGACACACTTAGTCCAACCGATTTGCATTAATCTGCCCGAGAGCGTGCCAAGCGTGCGCGATGATTCAAGCAAAAGAAGAACTAGGGGGCGGACTATGGGCAATCGTCGGCGCACGACGTTGATCGTCGCAACGTTTTTGGCGCTACTGGTTAGTGTGTTGCCTATTCTCATCAGCTTTTATCTGTCGGATCTCCGGGCGGCGCGGGCCGAGCGCGATTTCTTGGCTCAGTACGCCAACTGGACGTTGCAACGCGCGCAACGGAACCTGACTGAAGCCGCCAACACGCTGCAGACGATCGAACGCGAAGGGTGGGCGGATTGCTCGCAGGCTCACATTGTCCGCATGCGGGATCTGGCCAATGAGGCCGCGTCGGTCGAAAGTCTGACCTATGTCGAGGGCGGTCGACTGCTGTGCAACGGCTGGGGGCCGGTTCAGGGTCAACCGGCATTCGTTGCGCCAACGAAATGGGTGAATGGAAAATTCGGCGTCACACTCGATGATGCCGATGCCGTGGGCACCTCCAACGCAACGCTGTCGATCACGCTGGGGCAACATACGGCCCTGCTGAGATCGGAGCGCCTGGTGGACGTGTTGCGTGAACGATCCATGACGCTAGGCGTGGCGCTGACGCAGGGGCCTGTGGTGGCGTTGTCCGGCAATATCGAGCCCGATCTGGCGCGACTGCTGGCGCTAGGGGATGCCGGCGGTGTAGATCAGGAGCACATCTATGCGTCGGTCACTGCTGACGGTCTGATGGCGTTCGCAATATCAGAGCGCAGCGTGATCAAGGACCGCATCCAGCATGAGCTGCTCGTGCTGGTGCCCATCGGGCTGCTGATGTCCGGCGTGCTGGTGGGGCTGGTTTTCTGGATTTCGCGGCAACGCCTATCCTTCCCGGCCGAAATTGCGCTCGGTATCAAGCAGGGGGAGTTCGTTCCGTTTTATCAACCTATCGTTTCCTTGCAGACCGGGCGGTGTGTCGGGGGCGAGGCGCTGGTGCGCTGGCAGCGGCCAGATGGCGCGATGGTTTCGCCCAATGCATTCATTCCCGCAGCCGAAAGTGCCGGTCTGATCTCTGCGCTGACCGATCAGGTCATCGAGTCTGTGGTCAGGGATATAAAGAAGATGCAGACCGTGCAGAACGACATTCATATTGCCATCAACGTCAGTGCGCAGGATATCGAGAGTGGCCGGTTCCTGCCGGTACTGAGCGCGGCGGTGGCGCGGCATGGTATCGATGCATCCCATGTGTGGATCGAGGCCACCGAGCGCGGATTCATCAACGCAGGTGTTGCACGCGAGACCTTGTGCCGCGCCCGGGAATTGGGCCATGCCATTGCGATCGACGATTTTGGCACGGGCTATTCCAGCCTGTCGTTACTGGAGCAACTGCCGCTGGATGCTTTGAAAATCGACAAATCTTTCGTGGATTCGATCGGCAAGCAGGCGGCCACCAGCGTGGTGACATCGCATATCGTGAGCATGGCGCAGGAGCTGAACCTGACGATCGTGGCAGAGGGCGTCGAAACGCGGGAACAGGAAGCGTATTTGCGTGCTGCCGGGGTGCAGTGCGGGCAGGGCTGGCTGTACGCGCACGCGATGCCTTTGCAGGAGTTTCTTGCGTATCTTGAGCATGACAAGTCGTCGGCAGACGATGTAGGTGCGCCGGCCTGAGTGCTGGGTTGAGTGCGAGGCGTAAGGCCCGAAGGCCGTAATGCCGGCATCGGGCGCGCCCGTTTCGGCGCAGGTGCGGAACTTCGATTGCGGCGTGCAGTCCCAGAGAGTCTGCCCGTGGGCGCTGCTCGATAGTTTCCTCTTATGACTTTGCTTGCCCCCTGTGGACGGCCCGGCGTGCCTGAATGGCGGGTGTCGCTGGCAGCCAAGGCTTGCGTGGCGGCCCTGATGATCGCCAGCGCGTGTCTGCCTTCGCGCCAGGCGCACGGTACGCCTGGTGTGCAGGGCGCCGTCGCAGTGGCCGGCGCTGGTGCGCCATCCGGCTCCACTTCCGCCACCACGACCCTGGCGCCAGGCGGCAGCTCAGCCAGCGCTCCGAGCGCCGCGTCATCCGCCCATCAGGCCGCCCTGCAATCACTGCTGGATGACGCCGAATCGCTGGCCCCACTGGAAACCGTGATCGTGTCGCAGAATGGGCAGATCGTGGCCGAGCGCGGGTATCGCGGGCACAGCACCACTGCGGCCACCAATATCAAATCGGCCTCCAAACTGGTGATTTCGGCCCTGGTGGGCATGGCGATCGACAAGAACGTGCTGACGGGCACCGACCAGCGCGTAGTCGATCTGCTCAAGCAGGACTTGCCCGCCAGCCCGGATGCCCGCATGCAGACGTTGACCGTGGGCAATCTGCTGTCGATGCAGGCGGGGCTGGGCTCGACATCCGGGCCCCAGTATGGCGCGTGGGTGGGTAGCCGCAACTGGGTGCGGGCCGCGCTGGCCCGTCCGTTCGAGGATGAACCTGGCGGGCGCATGATTTATTCCACCGGCTCCACGCATCTGCTGTCTGCCATCCTCACGCGGGCCTCGGGGCGTTCCACGCTGGAACTGTCGCGCGATTGGATGGGTCCGCTCGAGGGGTTTCGCATCACCAGCTGGACGCGTGATCCGCAAGGGATCTACATGGGGGGCAACGAGATGGCCATGAGCCCGCGCGCCCTTCTCGCGTTCGGTGAGCTGTATCGCAATGGGGGCGTGACCGCCTCGGGTAAGCGGTTGATTTCTGAATCGTGGATCGATGCCTCGTGGCAGATGCGCACCCGTTCGCCCTGGACAGGTGACGGGCAGGGCTATGCATGGTTTCTGACGCAGATCGCCGGTGAAGACGTGCGCTATGGGTGGGGTTATGGCGGGCAAATGCTGTATGTGGTCCCCCGGCTGAACCTGACGGTGGTCATGACTTCGGATGCCTCGACGGCTTCGGCGCGAACAGGTCATCGCAATGATCTGCATCGCCTGCTGGGCGGCATCATCACCGAGATCCAGTAGCGTGGCGTATAAAGAACGAGTCATTCCAATAGTGGTCCTTCAAAAGGAGAACGCAATTGATCGATCTTTACTACTGGCCCACGCCCAACGGCCACAAAATCACGATGTTCCTGGAAGAGGTCGGCCTGGAATATGAGATTCACCCCGTCAACATCAGTGCGGGCGACCAGTTCAAACCGGAATTTCTGGCGTTTTCGCCCAACAACCGCATGCCCGCGATCATCGATCGTGCGCCCGCCGACGGTGGCGAGCCCATCACGGTGTTCGAATCCGGTGCAATTCTGCTGTATCTGGCCGAGAAGACCGGGCGCTTTCTGCCGGCCGATGTGCGGGGTCGCAAGACGGCGACGGAGTGGCTGTTCTGGCAGATGGGCGGGTTGGGGCCCATGGCGGGGCAGAACCATCATTTTGGCGTGTATGCGCCCGAGAAATTGCCTTACGCCATCAATCGCTATGTGAACGAAACGAATCGGCTGTATGGCGTGATGGATCGCCGCCTGGCCGATCATGCGTTTCTGGCCGGGGAGGACTATGGCATTGCCGACATGGCGGCCTATCCTTGGGTGGTGCCGTGGCAGCGGCAACAACAGAATCTGGATGACTTTCCTCACCTGCGTCGCTGGTTCGACCTCATCGGCCAGCGTCCGGCCACGCAGCGCGCCTATGCAAAGGGCGAACCGTTCGCCGCACAGCGAGACATGACCGACGCGGGCAAGAAGCTGCTCTTCGGTCAAACTGCGGCCAGCACCGCCAGAAAATGATCGATCTGCGCAATATCGAAACCTTCTACTGGGTCGCAACGCTGGGCACGTTCAGTGCGGCCTCGGAAAAGTTGAACACCACACAGCCCACGATCTCCCAGCGGGTGGCCGCGCTGGAGAAAGATCTGGGGGTGCGGCTGTTCGATCGCGATGCGCGAGGGGTGAAGCTCACGGCCAAGGGGCACGAGTTGCTCTCGCATGCCGAGCGCATGCTGCAGGGGCGCAGCGACATGATCCAGGCGGCGCGCGAAGAAAACGTCTTCACCGGCACCTTGCGCATTGGTGTGGCCGAGACCATCGTGCAGACCTGGTTGTCGGCTTTGATCGAGCACGTCCACACGCTGTATCCGGCCCTGATCATCGAGATCGAGGTCGACACCAGCAGCGTGCTGCGCACGCATCTGCAATCCCGGCATATCGATCTGGCCTTCATGATGGGGCCTGTGCTGGAGGCCCGGGTAGAGAACCTGCCGCTGTGTACGTACCCGCTGGCGTGGGTGGCCAGCCCCTTGCTGGATCTGGGGCCTGCTCCGCTGACGCTGGAGCGCATCGGACGGTTTCCGATTCTGACCTATCCGTCCAACAGCGAACCCTATCGGGTGGTGCGCGACATGCTCACGCGCGCGAACGTGACCGCGCCGCGCATGTACGGGAGTGCGTCGCTGTCCATGGTGGTGCGCATGACGCTCGATGGCATGGGCACCAGCGTGATCGCGCCTATTTTTCTGGGCAAGGAACTGGCACGCGGCGAACTCAGGTTGCTTGATATCGATGCCGGGCCGCTGCCTGATCTGAGCTTCACCGCCACCTGGATCGGCGGTCACGACAGTCATGTCGCCGCCACGGTTGCCCGACTGGCTCAACGTGTTGCGAGCGCCAACGCAAGCTAGCGCGAACCGCGCTGAAGGCGCTCGACGGCCCGTTTTTTCTGTTGGGACTTTCCCCTAGGCATGGAGGATGTCGGCGCGCGCAGGCACGGCCAATCGGTTGTCGACGCGCGCGCGCCATCGCCTCAGAACCCGCGCCAAATAAGCGTCTTCAAATGTCGAGCCATGGGCGCGCTGGCGGCCATAAATAAAACTTATACCCCCGTATGTGAACTTACGATTGGACGCTCGGCGAGGCGTGCGTTGGAATGCGCAGCAGAGCCATCCTCAGACGGCCAAGACATTCAAGGGGTATCGGGCAACTGTCATGACCCGGGCCTACAAGGTGACTGATTCGCCTGCAGCGTGTTCGATGTACGGGTATCGCACACGTTCATGACATCCCGTTCAGCTAGGAGCTCCATCCATGAAGAAGCATCTGATCCTCGCCGCGCTGGCCGCGTCGTTCGTTGCAGGCGGCGCATTGGCGCAGGAACTGCCCAAAACACAATTGCGCGTTGTAGGTGGCTTGAGCAACCTGACGGCCTATAACGATTACGAACGTCCGTTCTGGACCAAGACCATCCCGGAATTGTCCAAGGGTCAGGTCACGGCTGAGCTGAAGGGTTTCAATGAAATGGGCCTGAAGGGCCCGGAAATCCTGCGGCTGATGTCCCAGGGCGTGATCGAATTCGGAACCGCCACGCTGGCGTATTTTGCCAGCGACAACCCCATCAACGAAGCCATCGACCTCGCTGGCCTGGCCCCTGATGTGAAAACCGCACGCGAGGTGACCAAGGCTTTTGAGCCCATCTACGCCAAGTTCTATGGCCAGGGCAATAACGTCAAGCTGCTGGGCATTTCGACCTATCCCGCGCAAGTGCTGTTCTGCAATGCGCCGATCAATAGCCTGGCCGACGTGAAGGGCAAGAAAGTGCGCACCAGCAGCCGCACGACCGCCGAGTTTGTCGAGGCACTGGGCGGCACCAGCGTGACCATGGCGTTTGGCGAGGTGGTGCCTGCCATGCAGAACAAAGTGGTGGATTGCGCCATCACCGGATCGTTGTCGGGCTATTCGGCCAAGTGGTATGAGGTGTCCACCCATCTGGTCGCGCTGCCCATCAACTGGAACCAGCAGATTCATGCCGTGAACCAGAAGGCCTGGGACAAGCTTGATCCCAAGGTCCAGGCGTTCCTGCAGACCAACATCACCAAGCTGGTCGATGACATCTGGGAAGGTGCCGCACGTCAGACGCAGGAAGGCTTTGATTGCAACACGGGCGCGGCTGCGTGCACGCAAGCGGTCAAGGGCAAGATGAAGTTGGTCGAACCCTCGGACGCCGATCGCGCGCTGCTCAAGAAAGTGTTGCAGGAATCGGTTCTGCCCAAGTGGGCTGCCCGCTGCTCGGCCCAATGCGTTACCGACTTCAATGCCACCATCGGCAAGACCGTCGGCCTGACCGCCAGCAAGTAATACCTTCAACTTTCCGTCCGCATGGCATGCGCCGTGCGGGCGGGCATAGGCTTCCCCCATGACGATATCTCCCCGTTTTCAGACGCTCGGGCGGCTGTTTCGGCTGGCCGAATCATGCTCGCGTGCAGCGGTGTGGGCCGGCGGCCTGCTCACGATCGCCAGCGTTCTGCTGATCACGTTCGACGTGCTGGCCCGCCGATTTTTTGGCTTCAACACGGGCGGTGCAGACGAGCTGTCCAGCTACGCGTTCGCCATCAGCACATCCTGGGCACTGGCATTTGCCACGCTGCAGCGTGCCAACGTGCGTGTCGATGTGCTCTACCAATACTTCCCGGTGCGCATCTCGGCCTTTCTGGATTGGCTCTCACTGGTGTCGCTGGGCGTGTTCATGGTGTTCCTGACCTATTACGCGTTCGATGTCGCAGCCACTTCGCTGGCGCAGAACGCGGCCGCGAACACGCCGTTGGCCACGCCCTTGTGGATACCGCAGGGGCTGTGGGTGCTGGGGCTGATCTGGATGTGTCTGGTGGTGGCACTGATGCTGGTGCGTGCTTCGGCAGCGCTGGTGACGGGTGATATCGAGCTGGTCAAGGAAATCTGTGGCGTGCGCTCGTCCAAGACCGAAGCTGAAGAAGAGGCTGCGGCCGGTGAACGTATGGTCAAAGGAGAAGCAGCATGATCGCCACCACACTTACATTGCTGCTGGTGCTGATCGGGCTGAGTATCCCGGTCGGTGCGGCGCTCGGCCTGCTGGGGCTGCTGATCGACCCGATGTTCTCGATGCTGCCCCTGACCCGCGCCATCGGTGAAATTTCCTGGAGCACCAATAACGAGTTCCTGCTGGTTGCCATCCCCTTGTTCATCCTGCTGGGCGAGGTGCTGTTGCGTGCGGGTTTTGCCGAGCGCATGTATCAGGCGATGAGCCTGTGGCTGTCGTGGCTGCCGGGTGGACTGATGCATGCCAACATCGGCGCATCGACGGTGTTCTCGGCCACCTCGGGTTCCAGCGTGGCGACCGCGGCCACCGTGGGCACTGTCGCGGTGCCGCAGATCAAGAAGTACGGCTACAACGAGCCGCTGTTCCTGGGCAGTATTGCGGCCGGCGGCACCTTGGGCATCCTGATCCCGCCTTCGATCAATCTGGTGATCTATGGTGTGCTGACCAACTCGTCCGTGCCGCAACTGTATTTGGCCGGGATCATTCCGGGCTTCATGATGGCGGCGTTGTTCATGGCCACCATCGTCGTGGCCTGCGTGATCAAGCCCAAATGGGGCGGCCACAAGGTGCAGGCGACCTGGGGCCAGCGCATGCGCAGTCTG
>Ga0308159_1002827_pt1 | contig 19026 bp, 18 predicted proteins | sample PhyCR1_FD_201040 | JGI IMG/M metagenome (GOLD analysis project Ga0308159, IMG submission 201040) | Phyllosphere microbial communities from UC Gill Tract Community Farm, Albany, California, United States - DLSLC.R1 | ecosystem: Host-associated > Plants > Phyllosphere > Unclassified | place: USA... | reverse complement strand
CGCCTGCGGCACGGCCCCGGGGATCGCTTCGAGACGCACGAGGTCGGCGGCATCCAGGGTCTGCGTCATCGTGACGTCGAGGGGCACGAGGGTGGTGTCCCAGTCTTGCGCGAAGACGACGGCCGCGGCCTCGGGGTCGTTGTGGATGTTGGCCTCGGCCCAGGCGGTGACGTTGCCCGAGTGGGCGAACGCGCCGCCCATGACGACGAGGTGGTCGAACCGGGCGACTCCCGGTGCCTCGGCGTATGCCGCGAGATTCGTCAGGGGCCCCAGGGCGAGGACAGTGAGGTCCGGATGCCGCGACGCCAGGTGGTCGATGAGCTCGACAGCCGCGCGGGCATCGTGGGCGCGGCCGGCCGCCGTCAGGGCGAGGCCGCCGATCCCGTCGTCGCCGTGCACGTGCGGGGCGCCACCGGCGTAGGCGCGAGCGCGGAAATCATGGGCGCCGATCGCGACCGGAATGTCGCCCTCGCCGGCGAGTTCGAACAGCGACAGGGTGTTGGCGGCCGCGCGGGCGGCATCCGTGTTCCCGGAAACGGTCGTCACTCCGACGATCTCGACGTTCGGCTCGGCCAGCAGGTAGGCGAGAGCCAGAGCGTCGTCGATGCCGGTGTCGCAGTCGACGAGGATCGGACGGCGGCTCACGCGGGGACTCCGTAGGTGTCGAGGGCGTCGAGCGCCGGTTGCGAGGCGTCGTCGGCGACGGCGGCGGACCCCACCGCGCACGCGCGGGCCAGGGCGTCGGTCTCGGCGTCTCCGCGGAGCAGCCCGACCACGAGAGCCGCGCAGAACGCGTCTCCCGCGCCGACGGTGTTGCGGACGGTCGTGGGCACGCCCGAGGCCGAGGCCGCGAGCTCCCCGCGACGGTAGAGACGGGCGCCCTCGGCGCCGAGCGTGACGCAGAGCAGCGGAGCGTCGTGCACCTCGGGCAGTTGCGCGTACTCCGTCTCGTTGACGATCACGAGGTCGCACCGCTCGAGCACCTCGGCGGGCAGCGGCCGGGCTGGGGCGGCGTTGACCGCGAGGAAGCCCGCCGCACGCGCGGCGGCCGAGACGACGGCATCCGAGACCTCGAGCTGCAGCAGGACAGCAGATCCCCGCTCGATGCCGAGCGCCTCCGCGTCGATCGCGGCGTTGGCCCCGGCGCACACGACGATCGAGTTCTCGCCGGTCGCGTCGACGACGATGAGGGCGGTTCCGGTTGCCGCGTCCACCGTCTGCACGCCCGAGGCGTCGACTCCGATCGTGGCGAAGCGTTCCCGGATGCCGTGACCCTCCGCGTCGTCGCCGACGGCGCCCACGAGTCGGACGTCGGCGCCGAGGCGTGCCGCCGCCACCGCTTGATTGGCGCCCTTTCCGCCCGGGCCGCGGTCGAGGACCCCGTCGGCGACGGTCTCGCCGGGGCCGGGGGAGCGGTGGACGCGGGCGGTGAGGTCGACGTTGATCGCGCCGACGACGGTGAGCTGAGCAGCGATGAGGAGGCCTTCCGGTCAGTGAAGCAGAAGCTTCGCGACGACGAGCAGCGCCGAGACGAGAGCCGCCCCCACGGCCGTGATCACGACGACGAGGGGGGAGTAGCCGCGCAGGCGCGCCCCTGCCGTGGCGACGACGACGAGGTAGGCCATGGCGATGCTGACGCCCCACAGCAGAGCGGTGCCCAGCGCCACACCGACCGCGACGAGCAGCACGACCACGAGCAGCGGCAGGAAGGTGACCGACACCATCGGCGCGCTCACCCGCATGTGGTGCCGGAAGATCTTCGACGGCCGGTCCGGCGAGGTGTCGCCGAGCGAGTAAGCGAACACGTGCGTTGCGAAGTAGACCAGGTTGGTGAGCGCGACCACGAGAACGACGTCTCCGAGGTCGGCCTCGTTCAGACCGATGAGGGTGGAAGCCGAGACGAGGGCGCCGTAGCAACCCGCGCTGATGCGTTCGGCGGTGTCGGTGGAGAGGCGGCGCTGTCGTTCGGTGTCCATGTGGGGGTCAGCTTCTCGCGGATCGGCGTCGCAGCCCTGCCGACACGATGGCGACGGCGGTTCCGACGGCGACACCGATGACCGTCTCGATCACGCGGTCGCGCAGCAGCATCTCGGGCGTCGCCGGGGAGGCGAGCGAGATCATGAGCAGCGCGAGCGGGGTGATGAAGATCATCGCGATGCCGTAGTTTCGGCCGACGTACAGCTCGGAGGCCGCCTGCAGCGCCACGGCGATGAGCAGGACGAGCCAGGGCGGGAGGTGCAGAGCGAGCAGACCCGCCGCGATCAGCACGCCGAGGAGGGTTCCGACGAGCCGCTGCACGCCGCGGATGAGGCGGGCCGTGACGTGCGCGCCGCCGACCGCGGCGACGGCTCCGACCATCGCCCAGTACCAGTGAGTGCCCACCAGGAGCGCCCCGGCGATACCCGCGAGCAGGGCGGCCGTGCCGACGGTCGCCGTCATCTCCCACGCCACGGGGCCGATCGCGGGCCGTGCACGCGTCGGTCGCGCCCACGATCCGCGGCGGACGAGCACGAAGGCGACGGTGACGAGAAGGCTCCACACCACGCTCGCGCCGCCGACGGCGAGGACGAGCGGCAGCGAGGACCATGTCGCCGGAAGGCTCGCCGTCGCGCCTCCGGCGAAGACCGCGAAGAGCGCTCCGGGCGGATGCCATTGGGCCCGGTAGGCGAACAGGGTGACGGCGGCGGCTACCGCGGCGACGACGATGACGCCCACGACGGCGGGGCTGCCGAGTGCGGAAACGATCGTGCCGATGAGCATGGACGAGACGAGGATCGCGCCCGCGGTCGCCTGCATGATGACGCGGGGTCGCGGCGCGTCCGTGCGGCCGTAGAGCGCCGCGAAGGCGCCGAAGCTGGCGTAGACGCTGAGGTCCAGGCGACCGGTGAGCAGCAGGACGACGAGGGGCACCCCGACACTGAGCACGGCACGCAAGGCGACGCGATGATCGCCCGCGCGGGGGCCGACGCGGATGACCCCGGTCCACACGCGCCCCCGGGATTCCGCCATCCCTCCAGCCTACGCTTCGCGCTCGGTCGCACCGACGTCGAGCGGGGGTGTCCGGAGGGATGCCGTGACGTCAAGGGAGCGGCATCCGGCCCTCGATCTGATGGGGTGGAGCTATGGATGCCGAACGACAAAAGCCCCCGATCGAGCCCGGCCCCGAGCCCGACACGTCAACGGCCGCGGAGGGGGCGAAGTCGGATCCCTCGCTGGACGAGGAGGATCAGCCGACCGAGTGACGTTTCGACGTCGAACGGTGCGCCGGTGGGGCATCACCCCGTTCCGTAGGCTGGGAAGCCCCCGACCCGGACGAGGAGAGACGTGTTCCGCACGCCCCTGACCCTGTTTCGTACTCTCGCGATCGCCGAGGCGATCTCGTGGACACTCCTCATCAGCGGATTGATCCTGCGCGCCGTGGCCGACCTGCCGGTCGCGGTGTCGATCGGCGGTGGCATCCACGGGTTCGTGTTCCTCGCGTACGGTGCGACCGCCGTTCTCGTGGCGCTGAACCAGCGCTGGGGCGTCGGGCCGACCGTGCTCGCCGTTGTCAGTGCCGTCATCCCCTACGCCACGATCCCGACCGAGATCTGGCTGCACCGTACCGGTCGGCTCCGCGGCGCATGGCGCCTCGATGACAGCGGCGACCCGCGGGATCGTCGGCCGCTCGATCGGCTGCTGCGGTTCTTCCTGCGCCGACCGTGGGCGCTCGCGCTCGTGCTCGTCGCGGTGGTGGTCGTCGTGTTCGTCGTGCTGCTGATCGTCGGCCCTCCGGGAGGCAAGGGCTGAGGTCGCGCTCCGCGTCAGCGCACGAGGATGCGCACACTCGCCGGCACGATTCGGCAGGTCGCGGTGAACGTCTCGACCGAACCCGACAGGGTGCCCGTCGCGCGCCCCGCCCCGAGCAACGCAACCGTCTCGTCGTGCGCGTGGACGCTGGGGGAGCGGTCGGAGAAGTGGCGCATCTCACCACCCGAGTGGCTCGCGAAGGCGAGGTCGAGCTCGAGGGCGACGATCGGACCCGTCTCGGAGGTGACCCGCCAGTCGATCGCGGCGAGTCCACCGCCGCGACTCGTCATCGTCAGCGTCGCCGATCCGCACTCCTCTCCGCCGACCACCTCCGTACGCAGGGATTGCGTCGGGGGCGTCGTATCGGCGCCGCAGAGGCCGATACCGTGGATCCGGGCGTAGCCGCGGCCGTTGTCGGTGATGCTGGAGCAGTCCGCGAGCAGCGGAGCGGCGAGGGCGTCCGAGAGCGGGTCGGCTCGGACGCTGCCGGATGCGGGGGCTCCCACCGCGTCCGCGCCAGGAACGAGCAGCGTTGCGAGCACCGCGACGAGTGCGGCGGCAGCGCTTCGAAACCGCACGGCGCACCTCCTCGTCGACGTGGGTCGAAATCTACGCCCGGAACGGGGACCGCGCCACGGCTCGACGTGAGACGCGTCAGCGCTTGGTCGACACCGTGACGGTGAACTTCCGATCGCGCGCCACCTGACGGGTCGGACCGACGATCCGCTCGAGCGCCGGACGGTATCGCAGAGCGGAATTCCAGACGGTCCACAGCTCGCCGCCCGCCTCCAGCACCCTCGCCGCGTCGGCGAACATTCGGGGAGCGAGACGCTCGTCGATGGCGGCACCCGCGTGGAACGGCGGGTTGAGCGCGATGAATGAGGCCGTGGCATCCGCTTGCGATTGCAGGACGTCGTCGCGCACGACACGTACGCGGTCGGTCACGCCGTTGGCCTCGGCGGTGGCCCGCGCGGAGGCGACCGCGACGGCCGACTGATCGCAGGCGATCACGCGGAGGGAGGGATGCCGCACGGCCAGGGCCGCGGCCACCACGCCTGTTCCGCACGCGAGGTCGATCGCCCGGTCTCCGCGGGGTTCCGGAAGGTGGGCGAGGAGCAGACGCGTGCCGATGTCGATGGAGGCTCCCGCGAAGGCACCGCCGAACGCGCGGATCTGGACGCCGTCGACCTCGGCCCCCTCGGGTTCGGGGACCGCGCCGTCGTGCGGGCCGCGGGCGGTGAGGACGCGGGCCTTCTGCCGCGCGTGCGAGACGTCGATGCGATCGAAGAAGCGCCGCAGCACGTCGTTCATCGACACCGTCATGTGCTTGAGGCGGCCGCCCGCGACGACGACCACGTCGGGGTGTGCGTGCAGTGCGATCAGCCCGGCGATGTCGGACAGGGCCTGGAGCGAGCGGGGCAGGCGGAGGAGCACCACCCGGGCGCCCGAGAGCAACTCGGCGCCGAGCGGGTGGGAATCGAAGGTTCCCTCGAGCGCCGCGTCGCGGGCGTTCAGCGCGAGGGCGTCCTCGCCCAGCAGTTCGTCTTGATGAACCCGGATGCCGCGGGCTCCGGCATCCGCGGCCGCGAGGGTGAGCGCGCCGTAGGAGTCGCCGATCACGACGAGATCTCCCTCACCGGTCTCGGCTCGCGCGGCGGCGGATTCGTCGAGGATCAGACGGTCGGCGGCATCGAGCGCCACCAGGTCGGGACCCTCGAGATCGGGGCGGCGACGCAGGGCGTCGACCGAGAAAGGCACCGGTCCACGCTACCCGGGGGTGACGTGGGGCGGTGCCGACCCGAGGTGCGGGCTCAGCGGGTGCCGAAGTGGAACGGCAACGCCAGCGAAGCCGACACGAGGATGATGCCGAGCGCGAAGAACAGCGCGGGAGCGGCGAGCGAGAACGACAGGCCGGTGAGCAGCATGCCGCCGACGAACAGGATGAGAGAGACGATGAACATGGGGATCCCTTCGGTCGCTCCAGGCTATCGTGCCGAGTCCGCCCGCTGGTTCGCGGCCGGGGCGGGTTGCGCCTCGAACGATGCGTCCGTCGGGAAGGTGTGCACGGCGTTCGCCGCCGACGCCGGTCGGGGTGTCATTCCCAACGCCGCGTGCGCCCAGAGCGTGCTGCCGGCGACGGCGGCGGGCATGATCGCGACCGCGCCGAGGGGCACGAGGAAGCACAGCTGCGTAGCGACACCGAAACCGAGGGCGCGGGCCCGATGCGTGCGGAGAAGCTGACGGCGTGCCCGTCGGTCGAGCCCGCGGGCGGAGAGGGCGCGAGAGGTGAGCTCGTCGGCCAGCAGCCACCCGGTGAGAAGGACACCGGTGACGAACCCCAGCACACCACCGACGAAGGGGATGAGTCCAATGAGCCAGGCCACAGCCGCCGCAAGGACGCCGCGGAGGATGAGGCGCGCGCTGTCGCCGAGGGCCCGCCAGAAGCCGTACTCGGCATCGGGGACGGAGCCCGCGGCGCTGCGCTCGGTGGCTCGCCAGATGCGTTCGTAGAACGGCTCGCCCACGGCGAGGGTGACAGCCGTGAACGAGACGACCGCGACGAGGACCGCCGCGCCGAACGATGCCAGACCGATCGCGGCGCGCAGAGCGCCGGCCCAGAACGGCACCCACGCGTCGGCGAAGGGCGTCCACCCGTCGACGAGGTCGGGCAGGACGAGCCCCCACGTCACGAGAGCAGCACCGAAGACCAGACCGACCACAGCCCCGGGGATGAGCCCGAGCGCCATCGCCCCGGGGGTACGGCGCCATTGGCCGAGACCGCGGGCGAGCAGGGCCGCTCCGGCGAGGAATTCGCGCATGCCGGGATTCTGGCAGACACCTCCGACATCGGGAGGGGCGGTTGCGCGGGTCCGGCGGGTGCGTCCGCGCGCACCCGCCTCGATGTCGGAGGGGGGTGCCAGGATGCCGCTATGCGCATCCGCACCACCTCGACTCAGCGCACGTACCGGTACGTGCGATTGGCGTTGATCGGCGCGTCGGTGTTTCTGGCGATCGGCGTCGGTCTCGAGCTCGCGCGCGACGGCGGGCTGCCGTCGATCAGCGCGGCGATCTACACGCCCGCGGGTCCGGTCTTCGTGGGCGCGCTGAGCGCGATCGCTCTCGCGCTGTTCGCGCTGTCGGGGCGGAGCCTCGAGCAGGGGCTGCTCGACGTGGCAGCAGTGTTCGCCCTCGCGATCGCCTATCTCCCCACGGCCATCGCGTCGGACGCGTGCCTCGATGGGCCGCGGTGCGTGCCCCCCGAGGTGCGGCCGACGGTGGCGAACAACGCCGTGGCCGTGGCATCCGTGATTCTTCTGGGGGTGATCGTGGCGGCGATCCTGGCGCGGGTGCAGGGCACGGCGGGTCGCGGAGTGGCGGTGACGATCGGTGTCATCGTCGGGATTGTCGTCGGGGGTGCGACGTGGGCGGCGCTCGCTCCCGAGGGGTTCTTCGCGGCGGCGCATGAGACCGCGGCCGTCGCCTTCTTCGTGCTCATCGCGGCGGTTGCCGCCCTTGCGGCGTGGCGACCCCGGCGGGTCGGTCGTGCGTGGAAGGGCGTGCGCCTCGCCTATGCGAGCGTGGCCGGGGCCATCGTCGTGACCCTCGTTCTGCTCGTCGTCGGTGTGATATCCGGCGTAGGGCGTGCGGGCTTTCCCGTGGTTCTCGTGGGCGAGGGGGCGGCGCTCACGCTCTTCGCGGTGTTCTGGCTCGTGCAGACGGTCGAACTGTGGGCCGAGACCGATCCGACCGTGCGGGAATAGAGCTCGGGTCTTCGCGTTGAACTTGATACGACGGCGCTCAAGTAGCAAACTTGAGTGAACCGCACTCACGTATTTCAGGAGACGGAATTGCCCGAAGACTTCACCCCCGGCGACGGCGCCCAGTCGTTCGACGAATTCCTCGCCCGCTACCTCGCGGGCGAGCAGGCGCGAGCCGAGCGCTCGATCGACCTCAGCCGGTTCCTCAGCGCCCGCACGCAAGATGCCCTTCAAGAGGCAGGGCGGTTCGCGCTCGGTCGCGGTCAGCGCGAGCTCGACGCTCTGCACGTGCTCCACGTGCTCGTCGGCCGCTCTCCCGCGAAAGAAGCCGTCGCCCGTCTCGGCGCCGATCCCGCGGCGATCGCCCGCGCAACCGAGAGTCGGCTCCCCGCTGCCGCGACCCCCGCGAACGTCGACGGCGCGGTCGTCGCCGGCTCCGTCCAGCGCGCGCTCTTCCACGCGTTCCAGGTCGCTCGGGCCGCGGGCTCCACCTACGTCGACCCCGACCACCTCTTCTTCGCGCTCGTGCTCGCTCAGGACGCACCGGCCGGTCAGATCCTCGCGCAGGCCGGAGTGACCGCCGAGGCCCTCACACAGGGCGTGCGCGAGACCGTCATGGGCAGCGAGCAAGACGGCTCTCCCGCCGAGTCCCCCTCCGGCACTCCGAACCTCGACCGCTTCGGCACCGACCTCACCGCCCGCGCCGCCGCGGGCGAACTCGACCCCGTGATCGGGCGCGCCGACGAGATCGAGCAGACCATCGAGATCCTCAGCCGCCGCACCAAGAACAACCCCGTGCTCATCGGCGAGGCCGGGGTCGGCAAGACCGCCGTCGTCGAGGGTCTCGCTCGCGCGATCGTCTCGAACGAGGTCCCCGAGCAGCTGCGCGAGACGCGCGTGGTCTCGATCGATCTGGCCGCGATGCTCGCCGGTGCGCGTTATCGCGGCGACTTCGAGGAGCGCCTCACCCAGACGATGGACGAGATCGCGGCATCCGACAAGCTCGTCGTCTTCATCGACGAGGTACACACCCTCGTCGGCGCCGGGGGCGGTGGCGACGGCTCGATGGACGCCGGCAACATCCTGAAGCCCCGCCTTGCGCGCGGTGACGTCCACCTGATCGGTGCGACGACCCTGCGCGAGTACCGCACGATCGAGAAAGACCCCGCGCTCGAGCGTCGCTTGCAGCCCGTGCGGGTCGGCGAGCCCTCGATTCCGGATGCCGTGGAGATCCTCCGCGGCCTGCGCCCGGCGTACGAGGAGCACCACGCCGTCCGATACACCGACGACGCCCTGCGCGCCGCGGTCGAGTTCAGCGACCGCTACCTGCCCGATCGCGTGCTGCCCGACAAGGCAATCGACCTCATCGACCAGGCCGGAGCGCGCCTGCGCCTGCGCCTGGGCGTGAGCGTCGACACCTCGTCGCTGCTCGAGCGCCTGGCCACCCTTGAGGCCGAGAAGAACGCCGCGGTCTCGGCCGAACACTACGAAGAGGCTTCGCGTCTGCGCGACGAGATAACCGGCGTGCAGCAGCGATTGGACGAGGCGACGACCGGTCCCCGCGCCGCCGCCATCGTCGACGAGCCGGAGATCGCCGCGGTGATCAGCCGGGCCACCGGCATCCCCGTCGCGCGCCTGACCGCCACCGAGCGCGGGCGCCTGGCCGGCCTCGAGACCGAACTGCACGCCCGCGTGATCGGGCAAGACGACGCCGTGGCCGCCGTCGCGAAGGCGGTGCGCCGCAACCGCACGGGAATGGGAGACGAGAACCGGCCCGTCGGGTCGTTCCTCTTCCTCGGCCCGACGGGGGTCGGCAAGACCGAGCTCGCAAAGGCCTTGGCCGGCTCGCTCTTCGACGACGACGGCGCGGTGATCCGCTTCGACATGAGCGAGTTCGGCGAGCGGCACACGGTGTCGCGCCTCATCGGCGCCCCTCCGGGATACGTCGGCTACGACGAGGCCGGTCAGTTGACCGAGCGCGTGCGCCGCAACCCCTACGCCGTCGTGCTGTTCGACGAGATCGAGAAGGCGCACCCCGACGTGTTCACCCTCCTGCTGCAGGTGCTCGACGACGGCCGGCTCACCGATGGACAGGGTCGTACGGTCGACTTCCGCAACACGGTCATCGTGATGACGTCGAACTTGGGTGCGGAATTCTTGGCATCCCGGGCGGGGGCCATCGGCTTCTCCACCGCGGGCCGCGAGTTCGCGGACGCCGACCTCCGCGACCGGGTGATGGGCAAGCTGCGCGAGGCGATGCGGCCGGAGTTCCTCAACCGCATCGACGACATCGTGCTGTTCCGCAAGCTCGAGAAGGCGCAGTTGCGCGAGATCGTCGCGCTGCTGCTGGGGGCGACCTCGCGACGGCTCGCGTCGCGGGAAGTGTCGCTCGAGGTGACGGATGCCGCGATCGACCGCCTCGCCGAGGTCGGGTACGAGCCCGAGTACGGCGCGCGGCCCCTTCGCCGCGTCATCCAGCGCGAAGTCGACGACCGTATCGCCGACCTGTTCGTGTCGGGTGAGCTGGGCGACGGCGGAACGGTGACGGTGGATGCCACCGACGGGGGCTTCGTGATCGCCGCAGCCGCGAGCGCGCTCGCGGCCTAGAACGACCGCCGCGAGGCCTGCGCGGCGGAGAAGAACGGGTGAACGCCCCGGGGCTGCGGCCCCGGGGCGTTCACCGCGCGGGGGCGGGTCGTGCATCTCGGGGGTCGGCGCTGCATCTTGCGTGCGGAGGCCGGTCGGGGGCGTGCGAAACTCCGGAGAACCCGGGGCCCGGCGCCAGAGAACGGGAGGAAGGTGCACCCACGGCGGCGGCGACTCCGGAGTTCGGCGCGGCACCGCTCGGTCGCCGCGGGCCGTGCGCCGCAGGAGGTCGCCTCGTGTGCCCGCCGCAAGCGCCGACGCGCGACGGCCCCTGCCGCGATGTCGGAGGTTCGCGGCAGAGTAGACCCATGAGTCGTATCGGCACGATCTTCAGCCCGTACCCGCACCCGCCCGAGCAGCTTCGCGACGCCGCGCGAGCCGCCGAAGACGCCGGTGTCGAAGAACTCTGGCTCTGGGAGGATTGCTTCCGCTCCTCGGCCTGGCCCGCGGCCGCCGCGGCACTCGCCGTCACCGATCACGTGCGCATCGGGATCGGCATCGCGCCGCTGCCGTTCCGCAACGTCGCCGCCTCGGCGATGGAGGTCGCCACGATCGAACGGATGTTTCCCGGGCGCCTTCTTCCGGGCTTCGGTCACGGCGTGCAGGACTGGATGCGGCAGGTCGGGGCGAAAGCCGCGTCCCCGCTGACGCTCATGCGCGAGCAACTGCCCGCCCTGCGTGCCCTGCTCGCGGGCGAGACCGTCACCACCGAAGGACGGTATGTGAAACTTCGCGACGTCGCCCTCGATTGGCCGCCCGCGCAGGCTCCTCTCGTCTACGCGGCCGCCGAGGGGCCCAAGACCCTCGCCCTCGCGGGTGCGGTCGCCGACGGGGTGGTCCTCGACAGCACGCACACCGTCGACGAGATCGCCGCAGCGGTGCAGATCCTCCAGGCGGGCCGCGCGGAAGCGGGCCGGGGTGGCCGTGCCGATGTCGTCGCCTACGTGCTGACCGCTTTCGGCCCCGATGCTCGAGATCGCGCGATGGCGGGCCTCGCCGACCGCGAGGATGCCGCCGACCGCGTGCTCGCGGGTTCGGTGACCGAGGTCGCCGAGGGCGTCGCTCGCTTCCAGGCCGCGGGCGTCGATGACGTCGTGCTGCTTCCCACCGACGACGTCGATCTCGCGGCCTTCTTCTCCGCCGTCGGGCAGGTCGCGGTGGCCGTGCCGAACGCGGGCGGCGTCTCATGACGCGCGGTGCCGTCTCGCTCGGGCTCGCCGGATCGCTCGGCCCCGACGCCGTCGCGCAGATCGCCCCCGCCGTCGAGAGCGCCGGCTTCGACACCCTGTGGATCAACGACACCCCCGGCGGCGATGCGTTGGCCGCGCTCGCGGCGGCCGCCCGGACCACCGATCGGCTTCGGCTCGCGACCGGTGTCGTGCCGGTCGACCGCCGACCCGCTGACGCGATCGCCGCCGACGTGGCATCCCTCGGTCTTCCCCTCGACCGCCTCACTCTCGGCATCGGCTCGGGCGCTGCCAAGCAGGGGGCGCTCGCGCGGGTGGCCGAAGCTGTCTCGGTGCTGCACGAGGCCGGGGTGCCCCGCGTTCTCGTCGGTGCCCTCGGCCCGAAGATGCGACGAACGGGCGTCGAGCTCGCCGAGGGGGTGCTGCTCAACTGGGTTCCGCCCACCGAAGCGCGCGTGCAGGCCGACTCCCTGCACGCGATAGCCCCGGGCGCGCACATCGCCGTGTACGTTCGCACGGCGATCGACCCCGCCGCGCGCGCCCGCCTCGCCGCCGAGACGGCCGCGTACGCCGCGTTCCCGAATTACGCCGCGAACTTCGAGCGAATGGGGGTGGATGCCGCCGACACGACCATTCGTGATGTCACTGAGCTGTGGGGTGCACTCGAGGCCTACGCGGCGGCCGCCGACGAGGTCGTGCTGCGGGCGATCGTGCCGGAGGACACCGTCGAGGCATACGTCGACTTCGCGAGCAGAACGGCGCCTGCGCCCCGGTGAGCGCTCTCCTGCGCGTCACGCCCCAGCGCGGTGAGCGAGGGGCGTCAGCGCACCAGGCGCACCGTGCGGGGGATCGGTCCGAATGACGACTCCGCGCCGTCGGGCCGGAACCCGTTGCGACGATAGAACGCGTGAGCGCGGGGGTTGTCCGCCGCCACCCACAGCGTTGCGGACCGATCCGCGAGGACGGCGTCGAGCAGCGCCTGTCCGGCACCGCTCCCGTGCGAGGACTCCAGGACGTAGAGCATGTGCAGCTCTTCGGGTCGTGCCGCCTCCGCCCCCGGGGTGAGGTGGGTCGCGGCGAACCCCACAAGCGAACCGTCGGTGACGGCGACCACGACGTTGAGCTCGTCGTCGTCGAGCGAGGAACGCCACATCGCGATTCGTCGTTCGGAATCGAACCACGGGTTGGTGTCGGGGTCGTCGACGAACCGTCCATAGGTCTCTCGCCACGACTGCGCGTGCACGATCGCGATCGCCTCCGCGTCGGCGGGGGTCGCGGGGCGGATCTCGGTGGGGGGACGGTCATGAGACCTGCCCCGCGTTTCGGGTGCGGGGGAGGACGATCGCGCGGCGAAGGTGGCGAGCACAGCCGCGATGATCAGTCGCCCGCGGTCCGAGGTCATCCGGTGGTCGCCCTCCGCGCCCCGGGCGACAGCGATGCCGTCGAGCGTGGCGAGCAACAGCGCCGCGTCGTCGCCTGAGATCTGCGCGTTCGGGTACGAATCCGCCAGCAGCGTCTGGAGGAACGCCTCCGTGCGACGCCAGTTGTCGACGTGGAGGTCGTGCACTCGAGAATCGGTTCCCGCTCGCGACGCGAAGGCCGTCCACACGACGGCATCGCGTCGCCCCGCCTCACCGAGGCAGGCGAGCTCGTCGCAGAACGTGGAGAGCCGCTCCTGCGGTGTTGTCGCCGTCGACAGCGCGGACCGGATGCGCTCCATGAAGAGGTGGTTCACGGCATCCATCGCCCCGATGATCAGCGCCGCCCGCGTGGGGAAGTGGTGTTGCACGGCACCCACCGACACTCCGGCCTCGGCGGCGACTTTTCGGACGGTGAGGTCATCCGCGCCGCCCGTCGAGAGCACGCGCAGCACCGCCGCGGCGATGGCGTCCTTGTTGCCGCGCGGAGGTGGAGGGACGGAAACGGTCACCTTCGTAGGCTACGGTGAACCCGTGACCAATACGAACGTATTGCCCGATCGACGGCGCCTCGAGGCTCTCGACGTGATCAGAGGCGTCGCCATCATCGGAACCCTCGCGACGAACGTCTGGGTCTTCTCGCATCCCTGGGGTCTCCTCGGCATGCTGAGTGCTCCCGTCCTGCCGGGGGAGTCGTCGTCGGCCGCAGCGACGCAATGGGCGTTGATGGCCCTCGCCCAGGGCAAGTTCCTCGCCCTGCTGTCGGTGACGTTCGGGGTCGGCCTCGAGATCCAGCACCGCTCCGCGGTCCGCCAGCAGCGACGCTGGCCGGGCCGGTACCTCTGGCGGGCGACCCTCCTGTTCCTGGACGGCGTCATCAACTACGTGCTCATCGCGGAGTTCGACGTGCTCATGGGCTACGCCGTCACCGCGGCGATCGTGTCGTTCGTGCTTCTCACCCGTCCACGGACGCAGCGTGTGCTGATCCTCGCCTTCGGCGGCATCCACCTCGCCGTGATGACCCTGATCGTCCTGACGGTGACCGCCTTTCCCGCAACGGATGCCGCGGTCTCGCCGCCCGAGACGGAGAGCCCCTACGCGACCGGCTCCTTCCGGGATCTGGCCGCGTTCCGCGTCGATAACGCCGTGATCTTCCGGGCGGAACCGGTCCTCATCGGCTTCCTCTCGATCGCCATGTTCCTCGTCGGTGCTGCCCTCCTTCGCGCCGGGGTGTTCTCGGCGGAGGGTGCGCGACTTCGTCGTCGCCTCATGATCGCGGGGGCCGTCGCCGTCCCGGTCGATGTGGCCCTCGCGATGTCGGCGACATCCGCCGGGCTCCTGCTCGAGCGGTATGTGGTCGCACCCGTGGTGGCCCTCGGCATCCTGGGGGTCGTGGTCGAGTTATGCCACCGCCGCGGAACGCACGGGTGGTTCGGCCGGCGGTTCACCGAGATCGGGCGGGTGGCGCTCAGCGCGTATCTGCTGCAGAACCTGTTGGGCGGAGCGCTGTTCTACGGGTGGGGTCTGGGGCTCGCGCATTCGATGGCGGCATGGCGGGTACCGGTCACGGCGGCGGCTTTTCTCGCGATCACCGCCGTGGTGGCCCTCGCCGCACATCTGTGGTTGCGGACGTTCCCCGTAGGGCCCGTCGAGTGGCTGTGGCGCGCGGCGGCCGACCTCGGCTCCCGATCCCGAGGCAACACGCCTGCGCGCGGCCCGGTGGATAGTCTCCCCTCATGACGCCGTCGCTTCCCCACCTCCCCGAGCTGCAGTGGACGGGAGCCGAGGGCGATGCCGCGTACGACGACGGGACTCTGACGCTCAGATGCGCGGGCGGGGTCGACTGGACGAACGACGCTGCGGGCGGCCCGGGGCAGCACGCCGCGACGGCCCTGGCCTTCGCTGCTCCCGACGGCGATTTCACCCTGTCGGCCCGCGTGCGCGTGCCGGGGGAGCGCTCGACCTTCGACGCCGGCGCGCTCGCGCTGTGGTCGAGCACCGAGCGGTGGGCAAAGGTCTGCAACGAGTACTCGCCGCAGGGCGAGAGCATGGTCGTGAGCGTCGTGACGAACGGCTTCTCCGACGACGCGAACGGCGCGGTCTTCGCGGCCGACGCGGTGTTCCTGCGCCTCGCTCGTACCGGGCCGGCCTTCGCCTTCCACTCCTCCCTCGACGGCGAGGTCTGGCACTTCCTGCGCCTGTTCCGGCTGGATGCCGACCCGTCGACCATCGCGGTCGGCTTCCTCGCTCAGGCGCCGATGGGGGCGGGAGCGACCGCCGTTTTCGATGAGATCCGGTTGGAGCGGTCATCGTTGCGCGATCTGCGTGACCTGAGCTGAACGGCGACGGCCCCTTCCGTGTCGCACGGATGACAGACTGACCGGATGCCGCGTCGCACAGGTCTCACCGTCCGCTCCGTCGCCCGCGGCGCGCTCGCCGTCCTGCTCGTCGGAGCGGGGGTGAGCCACGTCACCTGGGGGCGCCGCGGCTATCGGATCGTCGTTCCGGGATGGGCCACGCGGCTGCTTCGAACCGACAAGGACGCCATCGTCGTGGCATCCGGAGCCGTCGAGGTCGTCCTCGGCGTCGCCCTGGTCGCGCTACCGAAGGAGCGGCGACGCATCGGCGCGGCCATCGCCGCGTTCTTCGTCGCCGTGTTCCCGGGGAATGTGCACCAATGGCGGACCGGTCGTGCGGCTCCAGGGCTGAACACCGACCGTTCGCGCTTCCTCCGACTGTTCTTGCAGGTCCCGCTGGTGGCCTGGGCCTGGTGGTCGACGCGAGGGCGCTGACCCTCCGCCCGACACGAGGGTCGGCCGCAATCCGTGGGGGGAACCGGGGTTCGCGGCGCAGACGGCCACGCCCGCCCCGAACCGAGGAGGCAGCGGCGAACAGGGTCTATGCCGCGTCACCGAGCTCGAGGATGCCGTTCTCGAACGCCGCACGAGCCAGCACCTTGTAGCCGTGCTCGGCGAAGAAGACCGTCAGCCGGTCGTCGTCGATCGCCATGACCGTGCCCGTGCCGAACTCGCCGTGCTCGACGGTCGCGTCGATTCGGATCCTATCCGCAGCGGCATCGTCGTCCACAGCTTCGAGGGGGACCACCGCACCCGCGTCGCAGCGGTCGCATGAGGCGCACTGGCTCGGGGTGGCGACGCCGAAGTATTCCAGCAACGCCCGACGGCGGCAGTGCGTCGTCTCGGCGTAGCCGCGCATGATCTCGATCCGCGACGCGCGGATGCGCTCTTCGGCCTCGTCGCGTTCCCGCACCGCGCTGACCGCCTCACCCGCCGACACCTTCGCCGCAGCGCAGACTCCGTCCGGACCAGAGACAGCGAGCTCGCATGCGACGAGCTGGTTCAGCACCCGGCCGATCGCTCGGACCGATCGGTCGCTGTCGTCGGCGATGTCTTTCGCGCGCATCGGCTTCTTCGTCCGCTGCAGCACGTCCCACACGCCCGCGATGTCGGCCCGCTTGGTATGGCCGCCCGCGAAGAAAGAGCGCAACGAGAAGTCCTCGGCGCGGTAGTGCAAGATCGCCCGCGCGGGCTCACCGTCGCGCGCCGCTCGCCCGATCTCCTGCGCGTAGGCGTCGAGCGACTCCGTGACGTCGGCGTGCACGACCAGCCGCACGTCGCTCTTGTCGACGCCCATGCCGAAGGCCGAGGTCGCCACGACCACGTCGAGCTCGTCGGCGCTCCACGCGGAGTGCACCTCGTCGCGCTTCTTCTGCGCCATCGCGCCGTGATAGGCCGCGGCCCGCAGCCCGAGCTCCCGCAGCTCCTCGGCGTAGGAGTCGGTGCCCTTCCGCGTGGCCACGTACAGCAGCGCCGGGCCGCCGGCATCCTGAACATCCGCGATGACGGCCCGACGCTTGTCGGCGTCGTGCTCGTGCCGCCGGACGGCCATGTGGATCTCGGGGCGGTCCATGCCGCGCACCTCGAGGTGTGGATCGCGCATGCCGAGGCTCGACACGATGTCGTCGCGGACGGGTGCGGATGCCGTGGCGGTCAGCGCCAGCACCGGAGGGTGGCCGAGAGCCTCGATGGCGTCGCCGATGCGCGCGTAGTCGGGGCGGAAGTCGTGGCCCCACGCCGACACGCAGTGCGCCTCGTCGATGACGACGAGGCGGACGTCGGCCCTCGCGAGCCTGTCGAACACCTCGGCGTTGGACAGTTGCTCGGGGGCGAGGAACGCGTAGACGGCGTCGGGGCCCTCGATCGCCGCCCAGGCGGTCTTCTTCGCAGCGGCGCTCGTGCGCGAGTTGAGGGCGACGGCCGCGGGGGCGTCGGGAGCGGCGTCGATGGAGTCGATCTGGTCGCGCTGCAGGGCCAGGAGCGGCGAGATGACCACCGTCGTTCCGCCCAGCTCGCAGCCCGCGATCTGATACACCGCCGATTTGCCTGCGCCCGTGGGGAAGACGACGAGAGTGTCACGCCCGCTCACGACCGCGTCGATCGCCTCGGCCTGACCCGGCAGCAGATCGTCCCACCCGAAGACGTCACGGGCGGTGCGGGCGGACTGTTCGAGTGTGGCGGGAGCGTTCACGAAGCCTCTTTCCTGGGGAACGACCCCAGCACACTCCAGACCTCCGACATCGCCCCGGGGGTTGCGAGGTCGGCCCGGATCTGTTCTCGCGACGGGATGGTCGGTGAACGGCTCGGTCGGCGGAACGAGCCGTTTCGCATGACACCCGCTCCGGTCACGCACAAGCGCCCGGCCGATGTCGGAGGGGAGTGCCAGGATGCCGACATGCTCTTCGGCGACATCGAGACCGCGCTCGCCGCGGTGACGAACACCCGCTCACGCCTCGCGAAGGTCGACGCCCTCGCGACGCTTCTGCGCGGACTCGGCGCCGAGGAGATCGAACCCGCGGTCGGACTGCTCACGGCGGCTCCGCGGCAGGGGCGCCTCGGGGTGGGGTGGCGCACCCTCGCGGCGCGCGAGGGTGTCCACGCCGACGAGCCGAACCTGACGATCGGCGACGTCGACGACGTCTTCACGCGGCTCACCGAGGTCGGCGGCGCCGGTTCCGCGGCGGTTCGCACGCGCCTGCTCGACGAGCTCGCCGCGCGAGCGACCTCGCCCGAGTGGCATCTCCTCGTCCGCATCATGACGGGGGAGTTGCGCACCGGAGCCCTCGAGGGCGTGCTCCTCGATGCCGTGGCCCGGGCCTCCGGTCGAGACAGTGTCCTGGTGCGGCGCGCCGCCATGCTCTCCGGCGACCTTGGTGAGACGACGCGCATCGCGCTCAGCGGCACCCCCGACGACCTCGCTGCGGTGGGACTCGTGGTCGGACGCGGCGTGCAACCGATGCTGGCCTCGACCGCGACGAGCGTCGCCGAGGCGATGGCCGTCACCGGCCGCGCTTCGGTCGAGTACAAGCTCGACGGAGCGCGGGTGCAGGTGCATCGGCGCGGTGACGAGGTGCGCGTGTTCACGCGCACGCTCGCCGATATCACCCACCGCGTGCCCGAGATCGTCGAGGTCGCTCTCTCGCTTCCGGTCCATGACGTGATCCTCGACGGAGAGACCCTCTCGCTCGACGAAGACGGGGGCCCGCGGCCGTTCCAAGACACCATGGCGCGCTTCGGCGCCGAGACGGCTCGAGAGATCGCTCTGCGCCCGTGGTTCTTCGATCTCATCCACCTCGACGGGCGCGACCTCGTCGACGAACCCCTCGGTACGCGCCTCGACGCGCTGCAGCGGGTGGCGGGTGCGCACCGCATCCCCGCCGTTCTCACCGACCAGGTCGAGGTCGCCGACGCCTTCGCGCGCGACGCCCTTGCGGCAGGACACGAGGGCGTGATGGTGAAGGGTCTCGACGACCCCTACACCGCGGGCCGTCGCGGCAAGAGCTGGCTCAAGGTCAAGCCGGTGCACACCTTCGACCTCGTCGTTTTGGGCGTCGAGTACGGGTCGGGGAGACGCTCGGGCTGGCTCTCGAACCTGCATCTGGGCGCACGCGATCCCGAGGGCCGGTTCGGCGAGCCCGGAGCCTTCGTCATGGTCGGTAAGACCTTCAAGGGGCTGACAGACGAACTGCTGCAGTGGCAGACGGCGCACTTCGCCGAGAGGCAGACGGCAGACCTGCCCGGCGGCATCCGGGTGGCACCCGACACCGTCGTCGAAATCGCGATCGACGGGGTGCAACGTTCGGTGCGTTATCCCGGCGGCGTGGCGCTGCGCTTCGCCCGCGTCAAGACATACCGTTCCGACAAGACCGCG
>Ga0308159_1002826_pt1 | contig 19035 bp, 14 predicted proteins | sample PhyCR1_FD_201040 | JGI IMG/M metagenome (GOLD analysis project Ga0308159, IMG submission 201040) | Phyllosphere microbial communities from UC Gill Tract Community Farm, Albany, California, United States - DLSLC.R1 | ecosystem: Host-associated > Plants > Phyllosphere > Unclassified | place: USA... | reverse complement strand
TCCGACCCGCTGCGGCCTCGAGATCACGCACGATGACGATCGCCTCGGCGTTGCGGCCGCGAGACGCCAGCCACCGCGGCGACTCGGGAAGACCCCACCGCACGATGAGCGCGTAGACGGCGGGGATAGCGCCGAGGGCGAAGGCCCATCGCCAGCCATCGGCGGATGACGGCACCACGAGGTAGCCGATGAGCGCCGCGGCCGTCCATCCGACGGCCCAGAACGCCTCGAGGAACACGATGAGTCGACCCCGCATGCGGGCGGGCGCGAACTCGCTGACGTAGGTCGATGCCACCGGCAACTCCGCCCCGAGCCCGAGACCCACGACGAAGCGCAGGACGAGCAGGGCTGCGAGACCACCCACCAGGGCGCTCGCCCCGGTGGCCACTCCGTACACCAGCAGCGTCAGCGCGAAGACGTGACGGCGCCCGAACCGGTCGGCCAGCAGCCCGCCCACGCTCGCTCCGATGGCCATGCCGGCGAAGCCCGCCGACGCGATCCACGACGCCTCGGTCGGCGCCAGCTGCCACTGCACGCTGAGAGCGGCGATGACGAACGAGATGAGCCCGACGTCCATGGCATCCAGAGCCCACCCCAGGCCCGATCCGCCGAGGATCCGCCCATGGCGGCGGGTGAACGGCAGAGCGTCGAGGCGGTCGGACACCCGGATGGTGTCGGTGGTCGTGGTCACCGGATGCCGGGAGCGTCGACCGGCGTGGAGGTTTCGGCGAGCATCTCCTCGACGAGGGGGCGCACCCGCGTCCCGTACAACTCGATGCTCGACATCAGCTTGTCGTGCGAGATCGATCCGCTCGCGATCTTCATCTGGAAGCGGGAGTTGCCCAGCGCCCGCACGGTCGCGGCGATCTTGCGGGCGACCGTCTCGGGCGAGCCGACGTACATCGAGCCCTCGGGTCCGACGTCGTGCTGGAAGCGCATGCGGTTGTACTCGGGCCAGCCGCGCTCGCGTCCGATCGTGTTGTTCAGTTCGGCAACGCCCTCGAACGCCTCGTCCCAGGCCTGCTCGTCGGTCTCGGCGACGTGGCCGGGCGAGTGCACCGAGATGGGCATCTGCGGCTTGCCGAGTTCCTGCAGCGACCGACGGTAGAGGTCGGCGTAGGGGCGGAACCGAGCCGCGGACCCGCCGATGATCGCGAGGACCAGACCGTAGCCGTAACGGGCCGTGCGCACCACCGACTCGGGAGAACCGCCGACCCCGACCCACGCGGTCAGGCCCGTTTCGGTTTTGGGGTACACATCGGCATCCTGCAGCGCGGCGCGCGTGCGGCCCGACCAGGTGACGGGTTTCTCGGTGAGCAAGTGCGAGAACAGCTCGAGCTTCTCCTCGAACAGCTGCTCGTAGTCGGCGAGGTCGTAGCCGAATAGGGGGAACGACTCGATGAACGAGCCGCGCCCGAGGATGACCTCGGCGCGGCCGTTCGAGACGGCGTCGAGCGTCGCAAAGCGCTCGTACACGCGCACCGGGTCGTCGCTCGACAGGACGGTCACCGCGGTGCCGAGGTGGATGTTCTTCGTGCGGGAGGCAGCGGCAGCCAGCACGATCTCGGGGCTGGTGACGGCGAAGTCCTTGCGGTGGTGCTCCCCCACCCCGAAGAACGACAGGCCCACCTCGTCGGCGAGCACCGCCTGGTCGACGACGTTGCGGATGGTCTGCGCGTCGGACAGCAGCGACCCGTCGGGGCCGCGCGAGATGTCTCCGAAGGTGTCGAGTCCGAGCTCGAGGGGGCGGGCGTCCATGGGATCTCCTTGCATTCGGATGAATGAACTTTACGCGACGGCGGAGTATTCCCCCGCATCGCCGAGGGGCGCCGCTGAAGCGACGCCCCTCGGGGAGATCAGGCGGAGGCCAGAGCCGCGCGCAGCGTGTCGAGACCCACCCCGCCGATGTCGAGCGCCCGCGTGTGGAACTGCTTCATCGAGAAGTCGGCGCCGCGGCGCTCCTGCTCCTCGTGGCGCACCTGCTCCCAGATGCGCTGCCGCAACTTAACTTATGACAGTGACCAAGCGTGCAGCCGTATATCTCCGAATCTCCCTCGACCGCAGTGGTGAAGAAGCCGCCGTCGAGCGACAACTGGAGGACTACCAGGCGATCATCGCGCAACGCGGCTGGACGCAGGCTGGGGACCCCTACGTCGACAACTCGGTGTCGGCGTCGAAGCGCAACGTCCGCCGCCCCGAGTACGACCGCATGGTGTCGGACTACGAGGCCGGGGCGTTCGACGCGATCGTCTGTTACGACCTGGACCGCCTGACGCGCCAGCCCCGGCAACTGGAGGACTGGATCGACGCCGCCGAGGAACGCGGCCTGGTCATCGTCACGGCGAACGGCGAGGCCGACCTGTCGACCGACGGCGGGCGCATGTTCGCGCGCGTGAAGGCCGCCGTCGCCCGATCCGAAATCGAACGGAAGGGCGCGCGCCACCGCCGCGCCAACCAACAGCGCACCGAGGCCGGACGCCCCCACGGCGGGCGCCGCCGCTACGGCTACGAGCTCGACGGGATGACCCCGCGCGAGGACGAGGCTGCGATCGTCCGCCGCTGCTTCGAGGAAATCGCCAGCGGTGCGTCCCTGCGGTCCGTCGTCGTGGGCCTGCTGCGGGACAACGTGCCACCCGGGACGGGGAAGGGCTGGGGCGGGTCCCGCGTCCGCTACATGCTGCTGAACCCCACATATGGCGGGTTCGTCCACGCGGGCGGCGTCGCTGTCCCGTCGGATCAGGTCCGCGCGCTGGTGGACCCGGCGCTCGCCGAGGAAGTCCGGGCGATCCTGACGGACGAATCGCGACGCGTGTCCCCCGGGCCGGGACGCCGTCACCTGTGCTCGGGCCTGCTGGCCTGCGGCATCGAGGGCTGCACCAACGTCCTGAACGTCCACAGCGGCTACTACGTCTGCCAGGTGCGGACGCTGACCCGGTCCGGGGGCCGGTTCCTGGACGACAAGCCCCACGTCGGGGTCAAGGTGGACCTGGCCGACCGCTACATCCGCGAACAGATCGCGCTCGCCCTGCTGACTGTCCCGACCGCGCGCCTGTCCTGCGATGACACACCCGCCGCTGCCCCGCTGGTGGCCCGGCTGGACCGGATCGAGCGCGCTGTCGCGTCGACCATGGCGGACCGGGACGACGACCTGATCAGCCCACACGCGGCCCGCACCCGGCTACTGTCCCTGCGGGACGAACGGCGCGAGGTCGAGGCGGCGCTGGATGCTGCCCGGGCGGCCCGCACGTCGTCCGCGTCCCTGGCCACACTGGCCCAGGAACTACTGCCCGGGACAGACAGCATCCCCGCCGCCGACTTCTGGCCTATCCGGGACGAGGTCGTCGCGCGCCTGGCCGCGGAGCCGATCGACCGTCAGCGGGACGCCCTGCGGCAACTGCTGGCCGTCACGGTCGCCCCGGGGGTCGGGACGCGGCGAATTCACGTCTGGCACCTGGTGGCCGACCACCTGAACCCGTCGGCGCCGGACGAATCACCCGATGAGGGCGAATCGCGAGGCCCGCAGTACGGGACAGGCCGGGCGCCGCGCGTGGACGCAGGCAGGAAGGCCGCGTAGCTCGGGCCGTCTGACGCTCGGTTGGCCTCGGCCCGGGCGCCGGGGCGGACTGGGGCTGGACAGCAGAATGACGAACATGACGAACATGACGAAAGTGACGTCACTTCCTTATCCCTGCTTGAGCAGCTCCGCCTTTAAGTAGAGAACAAGGAGTGACGTCACATTCGTCACTTTCGTCATCGCAGCACCTGACGCGGACCAGAGCGGTCCGCCCACCTGATCGTTTCCTCTGAACTGCCGAATCCCGCGCATCTGCCTCGCGTCATTCCGCCCTTCCCCTGGGCATCCGGGCGGTATGGAGACACAGAGGGAGACGTGCTGCTCCCGCCACCCGCGCCCGATCCGGCGCGGGTCTTCTTTTCGGTCTACCCGTGTGCGGCACACGGCGAGGAGGCGACATGTCCCGTGCGATCCACCGCCTGACCTGCGACACCTGCGGCGCCGGGTTCGATGCCGTGAACGGCTACGCCCAGACGTGCTCGGCAACATGCCGCAGCCGTCTGCGCCGTGACCGAACCGCTACACGCCACGCGCACCTGGCAGCGCAGGCCGATGCCGCGATCGCATCCGGCGACATCGCTGCGATAGAACGCGCCGCGCGCGCCGTCGCCGACGCCCTGAAGTAGCGACGCCATAGACCACCAGACCCGCCCGCCAGCGTCAGGGATGGGTGGGGCTGGTCCCCTGTCACGATGCACCCCCACGCCTGGACGCAGGCCGAGGCATCATCGGGCACCCCACGGCGCCTGACAGGGCGCCATATCGGGGCGTTTACACGTCATCCGGCTACCCCGGTCGATACACGGACGCCCCACCGCAGCGCCCACACGGGCGCCCAGCGCTCTATTGGGCGCACCCCACCAGAAGGTCCCCCGACCGCTACAGCGCCCCAGGTGGGCGCCCACAGCGCGAAGGTCCGGAAGGCACGACGCCGCCGCAGGTCGGCACCGCGTCACCCCACCACGCAGGCCGTGGATCCATCCATCACCCGGCGCACATGCGCCAACCCCTACCCGTGGAGGAACCACACCATGAGCAACACCATCCTCGAGCGTCTGTCCGACGTCGCGACCACCGCCGCGAAAATCGTCGGAACCGACCTCAACCTGGCCGCGTTGATCAGCCGCGACGTCGAGGCCGAATTCGCACCCGGCAAGGGCGCAACCATCCGGGTCCCGGTCCCCGCGGCGATCCCGACACGCACCCGCGGCATCTACGACACCACGACGCCGCTGGTCAGCGACGATCTGGAGGAACAGTTCATCAGTGTCAAGCTGGAGAACCACCTCTACAACCTGGCGATCCTGTCCGAAGGCGACCTGTCCCTGGACATCAAGGACTACGCCGGACAGGTGCTGCGCCCGCAGGCCCGTGCCATCGCGACCAAGATCGAGGCGCTGACGGCATCAGCGATGTCCGCCGTACCCGCCACGCCCACGATCACCTACAACGCCGCCACCCCGGCGAAGGCCTTCACCGCCGCCCGCCGCGTGCTGCGCGACAACGGCGTCCCCGGCGGGGCCGCGCTGCGCGCCGCTGTCGGATCGAACGTCTACGCCGACCTCCTGGACGCCCCGACCGGCCAGGGCTTCGATGCCGACGGGAAGGTCCGCGGATTCGAGATCATCGAGTCGACGCGACTGGACGCCGACGACATCGTCGCGTTCATCCCCAGCGCGTTCTCGCTGGTGGTCCGCGCCCCGCAGGTGCCGAATGGTGCCGCCTACGGCGCGTCCATCAAGACGCCTGTCGAGCAGGGCGGATCGACCGCCTTCGCCATCCGCGTGATCAACGACTACAGCCCGAATGTGGCCGCCGACCGCTCGCTGGTGTCGACTTTCGCCGCCGTAGCCGCGATGCCCCTCCCCGTCGATGACGAGAACGGGCACGTCGAACTGGTCGAGAACGGCGGCGTCGTCCGGCTCGCGACCGGCGCCTGAACCTACGCACCATCGCCAGGCCCGACTTCATCGCAGGTCGGGCCTGGTACCGTTCCCAACCGAATCGGAGACACGTGTCTACTCCACCGAGATTCGACCGCATCACCGCGGACGATCTGGATCACCTTGGCGACCTTGTCCCGCGCCGGGCGCGTCACCGGCTGGCGCACCACATCCACCGGCGGCTCCACTACGCCACTGTCTCGCCGGAGCGCGCCCCGTATGGACTTCGCAAGCCCTATTCGCGGGAGGCGTTCGCCGCCTTGGATACCGGAACGCGCGTGGAGGTCGTGGCACGCCATCTCATAGAACAATGGCTCGTTGACGGCCGGGCTCGTCGCCGCGTCGATCGGTAGGCCATCACATCAGCCTGCAGGAACCTGGAGGCTGCCTACCGTTGCGCCTGCGCGATGATCGCTTGCTGCGCAACGTACCGAAGAAGCGCGATGTCGGGCCCGAGATTCCCGGCCTCCGGGCTTGTGGGCAGCAGCAACTCTTCGCCGCTTGGCCCGCCATTGTCTTTCGAGTGCACGATGCGGCACCTGATCGTGTAGATGCGCTCGGCGAGTTGTTCACGCAGGTCCTGATCAGCGAGACGGATGGGGGCGGTCCCGGCGATGGACTGCTTGTTCCGCGTGAAGTAGCCCTCGCCTGCGTCGATTTCCTTGAGTGTGTCCCGAAGGTCCTCCACTCTGAGTACCGACCGAAGCGTGGACTTGAGCTGCTCCCGCTCTCCAATTCCCGCGCGCACCGCTGGAGCCGCCGTGTTGATCAGCTTCGAAACATCGGCATCATCGGCTGGGTCAAAGCGAGGATCGAGCAGCAACGTCCTCATGGCGGCGGATGTTTCCGCATGCGAGAACGACGGGAAGAAATACTCGAGGGACTGGTAGTAAGCGAGATACTCGAGCAGCGGAAGCCCCTGAGCTGATCGGCCGTATCGATACAGTGCGAGCGCTTTCTCCGAGTACTTGTTGGCCGGAAACGCCGGAGGACGACCCGACCGAATCCTCGCTTGCCGAGAGCTCAGCGGTCTCCGTGTGGACAGCGACAGGGACAAGTTGTACAGAACGTCGAGATCGAAGAACAACGAGCCGGAAATCTCAGTGAGTGCTTCGAGCGCTTGGTCATGGCGATCCACCGGCGCGCCGTGAAGCCGAATCGTCGTCGTCACCCGGGCGGGACCCAGCAGTACCTGCGCCGCGGGAGAGGCATCCCCGATTTCCAACCATCGGCCATCATCGGCGTGAAGCACCACCCGTGGTGGCTTACCGCGCTCGTCCTCGCCCTCACCTTCGGCGTCGGTCTGGGCGGCCGCGCCCGGAATGGCTGAAAGCAGCCGATGCGCTGGCATACCACGGGAGTCGACCACTTTCGCCTCGATAACACCAGTGGATCGGTCCGCGAAGGCCTGCAAGTCGCCGAGTAGGGTGATCTGATCGAGCGGTAGCGCCGCGAACGTCGGTGCGTTGCCTGGCGACACTCGGAACCTGCGCTTGGACCGACCGTTCGGAACATTGATCACCGCGAATCCCGCGTTCGATCGATCCTCCTCGCCGTTCTCGTTGTGCCACCAACCGCGTTCGGCGTCTACACCCAAGCCCTGGGCATAGTTGACCAGTTCGTCCAGGACGGCAGCCTGCACGTCGAACTCGTTCCCCATCCCGCCAAGCTATCGGACCGCCTCGATGCTCGCGCGCGACCACTCCCCCCCCCCGGATGTCCCAGTACCGGAGCGGCATAGCGTCTGCCAGTCGATGCGCATGGGTCCCCATTTCTTGGAGGACGGACATCGCCCCGCGACGTCCCCTCCCCCATGATCCCGCGGCGCGACGACGCGATCACGCCCGCTTCCTACCCCCGCTTCGGTGTCGAAAAGCCGAGGTAACTCCTACCCACCGCGCACGAAAGGCCGCTTCCATGCCGCACAAGAACACGCTCGCCGCCGCCGCGATCGCGCACAGCCGCACCCTGACCACTGTCGTCGACCTTGCCGACCTGCGGGCCGCGCGCATCATGTTCGAGCGTCCCCGTGCGGCCCTGACTGACGTAAACGCCGTCAACGTCAAGGACCGGACGGGCGCGACCGTAGTCGACCCCGACCGCCTCCGAGTCCGGGCTGCCTACATCGACGCCATCACGACGATCGAACACGCGACCAGCGCCCTGATCGCCGCCGAGGCCAACCTACGCGCGGCGCTCGAACCGTACGGCGAGCAGGGCGACGACTTCCCCGAGCGGCCCGCGGACCCGGACCATATCCGCGCCTACGCCGCGTGACAGCCGATCGCCGCGCCGCCTGGGCCTACGCCGCCCGGCGCTATTACTGGCGCAACCACGACCGCGTACTGGCTCGGCGGCGCTCTCAGACAGCGACGCTTGCCCGTCGATCGGACGACGAACTGGCCGCGGACCTCGTTCGGATGCGTCCAGACAGGCATCGGATCTGCCCGCGCTGCGGCCTCCGCCTCCCCGTGACGTCGTTCGGACGCGACCGCTGTAGCCCCGACGGCCTGACGTCGTCGTGTCGCGACTGCCGTTCCGCCTGATCACTTTCTTCTGACCACGACATCGCCCCCGCCTGCCATGAGCAGCGGGGGCATTTCGTGCTCTATGCGCGACCGCTGATCAGGTCAGACAGTGCGTCGGGCGTGATCCAGCGCCCCTTGTGGCACATGCGATGACAGTTCGCGCACAGGAGCGCGAGATCATCAAGCCGCGTTGTAACGCGGCCGGTGACATGAAGCGGCCGCTTGTGATGAATCTCGATGTACCCAGTCCCGCGTTCGCCGTAGAAGGCGCCGAAGTCGAAGCCGCACACTTCGCACGCGATCAGCCCACCCGACGCACGTACCGAAGTGATCTTGCGGTCACGCAGGCCGCGGTCGCGCTCCCGCCGACGGGCGAGGTATTCAATGATTCCGCCTTCGTCTGCTTCGTGATCGGTGTCCGCCACGTCACCCGCGGGCAGGACCTCGCCCGCCAGCAGGACCTCCCGGATAGCCTCAGCCTTCGCTCTCATGCCCGCAGGATCGGCTCGGAACGCCTCGGCGATGATCGGATCAAGTCGTCCGCCGCGGGTCGGCGTTCCCCTGTACCGCGGGTCAGCGGTCTGGATGTCGTACGACTTGCGCTGGATCGACGACGGACTACGGAAATCATCCGGCAGTGACTGGTTCGGGTGCAGTTGTCCTCGCTGGAGTAGTTCAGACAACGCCTGCGCCTCGGCGGACGAAGCTCGAACACCGCGCCCGCCATTCCGGCTGACGGCGTCGCCCACGAGCACGAGTTCGTCATATTTCCAGTTGACCATCAGGACCGCCCGCCGGATGTGGAACGCTTCGTGCCGCATCGCTTGTTCATCCGAGCGAAAGTAGAGCGTGTCGATCCGGGGCAACTGTCAATGCCAGTGACTATGAAATGCCTGCAGAGGTCGATGGGCATGTCAATCGTCCAACGGCAGCTCAATCGTTCCGTCGTCCTCGCCGAACGTCGGGATCTCGCCGCGTGCAAGCGCATACCTGAGAAGGATGCCTCGCACGGTTTTTTCTCTCGCTTTCGGCATCTCCCGGTAGTCGACGAAGCAATGACCAGGGGCGCGCTTGCTGCCTTCAGGGAGCGGAGCATCCGAATCGTCTATCGCCACAGTTCTCGATGTGACGACTTCGTTGGCCGTCACCGCCCACACGCCAAGCGAAGCGCTTCGTGCGTTCGCGGTGTGCCAGTCGCGACTGTTCTGGGCTGTCGTGAGCGACGCTCGAGAATAGGATGCCTTGCCCGCGTCCGCACCGACCGGTCCGAACGCGTGACTTCCGAGCTGCTTACCATCCTGCGCAAGCTGATGCTCAGTGATCTGTCGAAAGAGCAGTTCGTCGGAGGCGGGAACCAGGTGCTCGCCTTCACTGAGCTCGACCACGTCGACCGTCTCTACCGGTACGGACGTGGCTTCAGTATGGGCTTCGGCGGACACAGTCGAGGCACTTTCTTCCTCACCTGGCTGTCCATCACTATTTATCTGCTCGCTCAACGTCACCCCCAGTTGCGAACGATATGGCCCGGCGTATGTCTTTCGTTTCCGCGTAGGTGGACTCGAATGACCCGGAAGGAAGGTCGAACAGCTCGAACACCGCGTCCGCAGATATCTCTATGCTGCGGACGTGTTCGGCCGACGACCACTCGATGAGGACGCCGCCGCTGGCGGTTGGGAACAGGCCCGGCCCCGTATTCGGCGAGCTGTCGATCGCGCGAAGAATGTCGCGCGCAGCTTCGAGCGACGTGAAGGTGATCGCCTTGCCGTCCTCGTTCTCCCCCCATCCGGGAGCCAGGGAAGCGAAGCCGACGAGGGCGGTGCCCCAACGATCGTTATCGATATCCATTTCCTCGACGAGGCTCAGGTCTCGAAGCCTCCAGGGAATGCCATTCCTGTACTGGAGGTCGCCGACGATCCGTGTGACGGGGGCAACCGTTGACGAGTCGAGTAGCTTGCGAATATCGGCTGTCAGTGCCGATGATGTGAAGCGTCCTGTCAGCGGCCCGTGCAGGAGGCTGACGAAGCGAAACTTCTGGTCGTCGGCGTCGAGCTCGGTGAACCGGCCGACGAGCGTTTCCTCAACCTTCTGAAGTACATTGCCATCGGTCCCGACCGGAGTGTCCAGCAAGAAACCTTCGAGTTCGAGCCGGACGATCGCGTCCTTGCGCGCCTCCACCGTGATTATTACGGGCGCCGCGTCAGGGTTGCCTCCCGGATAGATCTCGATAGATTCGCCGGGTTCGAGGGTGCTGCCGAACTCAGCTGCCTCAACCCGCACGCGCTCGCTGATCTCGTCCGGCAGTTGCGGTAGCTCAGTTCCGCCGTAAGCCGCGGCAAGCGTGCCGTCGACGACGTCCTGGGCGTCCTGCTGGTACTGCACGGCAATGGTGTGCTGCTCGAACGCGAGGAGGATATCCGCGCTTCCCTCGCCCAGCTTTGTGATCGTCAGGCTGACTGAATCGCCCAGGCCGACCGGAAGTTCCTCGCCGGGATTTTCCTGCTTCCAGTCGTGCTCAGCGACGCGCCTGACCGCATCCTGATAGCGCTGTAGCTCCACGAGAGAATCAACCGGCAACCGGCCGCCGTCGAAACGGTCACCCGTGAGCCGGATGCGCTTCAGCTTCGGCGCCTCCCCGTCCTCCATGCCCTCATCGTAGGGGTAGCCACCCCCACGACGCGATGAGCCTCGTTCGAGTGCTGATCAGGAGCGCCGCCATCCGTACGCCTGCATTGTTCAGCGAGGCCGATGAGCATGCAGGAGACCAGGCACTGAGCACAACCCTGCTTGCCGACGGGCGTAGTCAAGCGTCTGCGCGGAGGCCCCCTATCGGTCAATGGGGGGCCTCCGCGATTCCGAGCGAATCGGACAAGTACCGGCTGTTCGCGCTCGCGTCAGCCAGATGGGTCAGATGTTTCTGAGGGCAGCGCGTAGCGTGTCGAGCCCCACCCCACCAAGATCCAGAGCGTGCTTGTGGAAGTCCTTGATGTCGAACGCATCGCCCTTGCGGGCGGCATATTCGTCCCTGGCGTTTTGCCAGATGCGCTGTCCGACCTTGTACGAGGGCGCCTGCCCCGGCCAGCCGAGGTAGCGGTTCACCTCGAAGCGCACGAACTCCTCGCTCATGTTGACGTTCTTCAGCATGAACGCCAGCGCGTAGTCGTGGTCCCACGTGCCGGTGCCGTCGAGGCGGGGCTTCTGCAGGTGCACGCCGATGTCGAGCACCACGCGAGCGGCGCGCATGCGTTGGCCGTCGAGCATGCCGAGGCGGTCGGCCGGGTCGTCGAGGTAGCCGAGCTGCTCCATCAAGCGCTCGGCGTAAAGAGCCCAGCCCTCGGCGTGTCCGCTCGTGCCGGCCAGCAGGCGGCGCCACGAGTTGAGCTCGGCGCGGTTGTGCACGGCCTGCGCGATCTGCAGGTGGTGGCCCGGAACGCCCTCGTGATAGACCGTGGTCAGCTCGCGCCAGGTGTCGAAGGTGTCGACGCCCTCGGGCACCGACCACCACATGCGGCCCGGACGCGAGAAGTCGTCGGTGGGGCCGGTGTAGTAGATGCCGCCCTCGTTCGTGGGGGCGATCATGCACTCGAGGTGGCGGATCGGCTCGGCGATGTCGAAGTGGGTGCGGCCGAGCTCTTCGACAGCCTTGTCGCTCGTGCGCTGCATCCACTCCTGCAGGGCCTTGGTGCCGCGGAGCTTGCGCGACTCGTCCTTCTCGAGGAACGCCACGGCCTCTTCCACCGTGGAGCCCGGCAGGATCTCGTTCGCGATGGCCTCCTGCTCGGCGACCATGCGGGCGAGCTCTTCGACACCCCACTCGTACGTCTCGTCGAGGTCGACCTCGGCGCCGAGGAAGTGCCGCGACTGCAGGGCGTACACCTCGCGACCGACGGCGTCGACCTCTCCCGCGGCCGGCGCGAGCTCCTTCGACAGGAACGACGCGAGGCCGTCGTAGGCGACCCGCGCGGCGTTGGAGTTCTCGGCGAGGTCACGGGCGAGCGAGGCGGGGAGCTGACCCTCTTCGGGGGCGGCCTCTCCGACGAACTCGGCGAAGAAGCCCGTGTCGGAGGTGTAGCGCGCGATCTGGGTCACGACCTCGCTCACCTGACGGCGCGCGGGCACGACCCCCTCGGTGATGCCCTGGCGCAGCGTCGCGACGTAGCCGTCGATCGCCGCCGGCAGCGCCTTCATGCGGTCGGAGATCGTCGACCAGTCCTCGACTGTCGCGGTGGGCATGAGGTCGAAGGTCGAGCGGATGTCCTGCGCGGGAGACGCGATGACGTTCAGGTCGCGCAGGTTCGTCTTGGCCTCGTGCTGCTCCATCATCAGGTCGAGCTCGCGCACCAGGTCCATCTTGGTGACGGTGTCGATCGCGTCGGTCGCCTCGGCCGCTTCGAGCGCGGACTTCGTCGAGCGCGCCTCCGACACGAGGGCTTCCGCACCCTCGGGGCTGTAGTCGCCGAAGCGACCGTTGTGCTCGAAACGGCCGATGTAGGTCGCCAGCGTCGGGTCCTTCTCCGCCAGGGTGTCGACCCACGCGTCCGCGATCGTATCGATCGGCGTGGGAGTGCGTTGTGCGTCAGTCATCCTCCGAGCCTAGGGAAGGCGCGGCGCCCGCGCACGCCCCCTCGGGTGGTTCCGGATGCCGTGACCCGGTGCGACAGTGAGTAACCATGACCCGCGTCGTCGGCGGTTTCGGATGCCGTGACCCGGTCCGACGGCGCGCTCCCGGCCACCGCGCCGAGGGCGGTTAAGGACAGCGCGCCCCGGACTCGGCGCCGGGGCACGGCACCCGCAGGTGCTAGTGCCCCGCCTCGTCCCAATCGCCGCCGCGGCCGATCTGCACGTCGAGCGGAACGGACAGATCGGCGGCGTCGGCCATGCGCGCGCGCACGATCTTCTCGACATCGTCCCACTCCCCCGTGGCGACCTCGACGACGAGCTCGTCGTGGATCTGCAGCAGCACGCGCGAGCGCAGGTCGGCGTTGGCGAGATCGCGCTGGATGTGGAACAGCGCGACCTTCATGATGTCGGCAGCGCTGCCCTGGATGGGCGCGTTGAGCGCGGCGCGCTCGGCGTTCTCGCGCAGCACGCGGTTCATGCTCGTGAGGTCGGGGAACGGCCGGCGCCGACCGAAGATCGTCTCGGTGTAGCCGTCTTGGCGGGCCTGCTCGACCGACCCGCGCAGGTAGTCGCGCACGGCGCCGAAGCGGGCGAAGTACTCGAGCATGAGCTTCTTGGCCTCGGACTGCTCGATGCGCAGCTGCTTCGACAGGCCGAACGCCGACAGACCGTAGACCAGGCCGTACGACATCGCCTTGACCTTGGTGCGCATGGCCGGGGTGACCTCGGCGGGCTCGACGCCGAAGACGCGCGCGCCGACGAAGCGGTGCAGGTCTTCGCCCGAGTTGAAGGCCTCGATGAGCCCGGGGTCGCCCGAGAGGTGCGCCATGATGCGCATCTCGATCTGCGAGTAGTCGGCGGTCAGGAGCGTCTCGTAGCCCTCGCCGACGACGAACGCCGCGCGGATGCGACGGCTCTCTTCGGTGCGGATCGGGATGTTCTGCAGGTTCGGGTCGGTGCTCGACAGACGTCCCGTCTGGCTGCCGGTCTGCACGTAGGTGGTGTGGATGCGGCCGTCCGCTCCGGTGGCCGTGTCGAGCGCGTCGATGATCTGCTTCAGCTTCGTCGCCTCACGGTGGCGCAGCAGCAGGTCGAGGAACGGGTGGTCGGCGCTCTCTTGCAGGTCGGCGAGGGCTGCGGCATCCGTCGTGTACCCGCTCTTGGTCTTGCGGGTCTTCGGCAGCTGCAGCTCGTCGAACAGCACCTCTTGCAGCTGCTTGGGCGAACCCAGGTTCACCTCGTGACCGATCGCGGCATACGCGTCGCGGGCGAGGGCGTCGGCACGGGCCCCGAGCTCGGCCGAGAAGCTCGAGAGCTTCTCGTGCGACACCGCGACGCCGGCGAGCTCCATGTCGGCCAGGGCGGTGAGCGTGGGCAGCTCGATGTCGTCGAGAACCCTCGCGACCGTCTCGGGCGTGTCCGCGCGCTGGGCCTCGGCGACGCGGCGGGTGAACCACGAGAGCTGGCTCGGGGTCGCGCCCTCGGTCTCGGGAACCAGCTGCGTCGGATCGGCGACCGGCAGCTTCTCGTCGAGCATGCGCTCCACGAGGTCGCCGAGCGTCTTGTCGGGGAAGCTCGGGCGCACGAGCCATCCCGCGAGGATCACGTCGAACGCCACTCCGCCGACGGCCACACCCTCGCGGGCGAGAGCCTTGATCTGTGGCTTCGCATCGGCGAAGACCTTCGGAGCGTCGGATGCCAGCCACTCGGCCAGCGCGTCGCGCACCGCCGGTGACCACTCGGCCTCGACCGCGGCGTCGCCCGAGGCGAGTCCGATCGCGGTCGGCGCGCCGCCGGCAAGAGTGACGGTGACTCCGACCTCGCCCGTCGCCGCGGCGGCCCACGCTGCGAGAGCCGTGGCGTCGAGCTGCGAGGGCGTCGGAGCGGTGGCGGTGGGACGCTGCTCTTCGACGATGCCCGCGTCGCCGCCGAGGGCGTCGAACACGCGCGGCAGCAGGGTGCGGAACTCGAGGCGCGCGAAGATGTCGCGAACAGCCTGCGCATCGAGCGGGTGCATCTTGAGGTCGCCGGGGCCGACGGGCAGTTCGACGTCGCGCAGCAGGCGATTGAGCGCGCGATTGCGGCGCACGCCATCGATGTGCTCGCGGAGGTTGCCGCCGACGACGCCAGTGATCTTGTCGGCGTTTTCGAGCAGCGCATCGAGAGAGCCCCACTGGGTGAGCCACTTGACCGCGGTCTTCTCGCCCACCTTCGGCACGCCCGGCAGGTTGTCGCTGGTCTCGCCCACGAGAGCGGCGATCTCGGGATACTGCGCGGGCGGCAGGCCATACTTCTCGATCACGGCGGCGGTGTCGTAGCGCTTGAGCTGCGAGACGCCCTGGACGTTCGGGTAGAGCAGCGTGACGTCGTCGGTGACGAGCTGGATGGTGTCGCGATCTCCCGAGCAGACGAGCACCTCGAAGCCCTGCTGCTCGCCCTGGGTCGCGAGCGTGGCGAGAATGTCGTCGGCCTCGAAGTCCTCTTTCGCCAGCACCGGCACGCCCATCGCGCGCAGGCAGTCCTGAAGCAGCGGGATCTGGCCCTTGAACTCGGCGGGCGACTCGCTGCGGTTGGCTTTGTACTCGGCATACTCGCGCGTGCGGAACGACTGCCGCGAGGTGTCGAACGCGACGGCGAGGTGCGTCGGTTTCTCGGCCTTCACGAGGTTCACGAACATCGACAGGAACCCGTAGATGCCGTTGGTGTGCTGGCCGTCCTTCGTCGAGAAGTTGTCGACCGGCAGGGCGTAGAACGCCCGATACGCCAGCGAATGGCCGTCGACGACGAGGAGAGTAGGCTTTTCGGCATCCGTCACCCCTCCAGCGTAACGAGAACCACGGACACTCCCCCGGCCCCGGCCCGATCGACGAAGGCGATGATGACCTCCACGACTCCCGAAACGTCCCCCGGCCTCGACTGGGCGAAGGAGCGCGGCATGGGCGCCCTCGCCGAGAAGATGGGCATCGAGTGGGTCGAGTTCTCGGTGGAGCGCAGCGTCGCGACCATGCCGGTCGAGGGCAACACGCAGCCGGTCGGCCTGCTTCACGGTGGTGCGTACGTCGTCCTCGGTGAGTCGCTCGGCTCGATGGCGGCGAACCTCTACGCGGGGTCGGGCAGGCTCGCGGTCGGCATCGACATCAACGCCACGCACACCCGCTCGGCCACGTCGGGGATCGTCACGGGTGTGTGCACCCCGATCCACTTGGGCCGCTCGCTCACGGTGCACGAGATCGCGGTGTCCGACGAGCAGGGTCGTCGGTGCTCGACGATCCGGATCACGAACATGATCAAGGACGCCCCCGCGCGCTGACCGCACGTTCCGTCGCGCACCCTGTGCCCGATGAAGGGTCCGGGCCATGCGTATGCCCGGTGGCCTCGACAGGCTCAAGTGAGCTGTGTCCCGCCCCTGCGTGTTCCCGGTGGCTCCGTCTGGCTCACCCCCTCGATGGCGCGGACCACCGTGGCGGAAACGAAAAATGGATGCCACCTCAGTGGCATCCATTTCTCGAAGAGGTCTCGCTCAGCCCTTCTTGGGGGCCAGCTGCTCGATGATCGCCTTGGCGACGTCCTGCATGGTGAGGCGGCGGTCCATCGACGCCTTCTGGATCCAGCGGAAGGCCTCGGGCTCGCTGAGACCCATCTTCTCGTTGAGCAGGCCCTTGGCCCGGTCGACGAGCTTGCGGGTCTCGAAGCGCTCGACCATGTCGGCGACCTCGGCCTCGAGCGTGATGATCTGCTCGTAGCGGGCGAGGGCGATCTCGATCGCGGGGAGCAGGTCGTTGGGGGTGAAAGGCTTGACCACGTACGCCAGAGCGCCGGCCTCGCTGGCCCGCTCGACGAGCTCCTTCTGGCTGAAGGCGGTGAGCAGCACGACCGGGGCGATGTGGTTCTTGCTGAGCTTCTCGGCAGCGCTGATGCCGTCGAGCTGCGGCATCTTGACGTCCATGATCACCAGATCGGGGCGCAGCTCGGTCGCGAGCTGAACGGCGGTCTCTCCGTCGCCGGCCTCGCCGACGACGTCGAAGCCGTTGTCGCGGAGGATCTCGACGATGTCGAGGCGGATGAGCGACTCGTCTTCCGCGACGACGACGCGTCGGGGAGCGGCCGGAGCGCTGGCCGGAACGGCTTCTTGATCAGTCACGGAACCATCCTAAGTCTGCGGGGGCCAGAAGCCCCGGATCGCAGCCCCCATCACTCGGGTGCTGTCACGGGTACCGGTGGTGGGACTCGAACCCACACGTCTTTCGACAGAGCATTTTGAGTGCCCCGCGTCTGCCATTCCGCCACACCGGCAGGTGTTGCCCTCCCAACCTACCGGCGGTGAGACCGGGGCGGGAACGCGAAGACGCGCGCCGGGCGGACCCGGCGCGCGTCGTCGAGGCTCAGACCTCTTTGTAGACGGGCGCTGCGCCGTGCACGGCGTCGCCCACGCGGTGGACGCGCAGGTCGTTCGTCGAGCCCGCGATTCCGGGAGGGGAACCGGAGATCACGACGACCTTGTCCCCCACCTCCGCCAGCTTGTGCGAGAGCAGATAGTCGTCGACCTGCAAGAACATCTTGTCGGTGTGCGACACGTGCTCCACCAGCGTGGAGCGCACGCCCCACGTCAGCGCGAGGCGACGACGGATGCCGGGCTCGGGCGTGAACGCGATCATCGGGATGGTGGAACGCAGACGCGACATGCGACGCGCCGAGTCGCCGGACTCGGTGAACACGCAGAGGAACTTGGCCTCGACGAAGTCGGCCACCTCGACGGCGGCGAGCGTGATGGCGCCACCCTGCGTGCGGGGCTTGTTGGTCAGGGGCGCGATGCGCTCGAGACCGTGCTCTTCAGTGGACGCGACGATGCGCGCCATGGTCTCGACGACCACGACCGGGTAGTCGCCGACGCTGGTCTCGCCCGAGAGCATGACCGCGTCCGCACCGTCGAGGACGGCGTTGGCGACGTCGCTGGTCTCGGCGCGGGTGGGGACCGGGCTGTTGATCATCGACTCGAGCATCTGCGTCGCGACGATGACGGGCTTCGCCATGCGACGGGCGAGCTCGACGGCGCGCTTCTGCACGATCGGGACGGCCTCGAGGGGCAGCTCGACACCGAGGTCGCCGCGAGCGACCATGATGCCGTCGAAGGCGTCGATGATCTCCTCGAGGTTGTCGACCGCCTGCGGCTTCTCGATCTTGGCGATGACGGGTACGTAGCGTCCCTCTTCGGCCATGATCTCGTGCACGCGCTCGATGTCCTTGGCGTCGCGGACGAACGACAGGGCGATGAGGTCGGCGCCGGCGTTCAGGCCCCAGCGGAGGTCCGCCTCGTCCTTTTCGCTCAGTGCGGGGACGTTCACGGCCACGCCGGGCAGGTTGATGCCCTTGTTGTTCGACACCGGGCCGCCGACGATGACCTTGGTGGTCACGACGGTGCCGTCGGTCTCGACGACCTCGACGCGGACCTTGCCGTCGTCGATGAGCAGGAAGTCGCCGGGGCGGACGTCCTGGGGCAGACCCTTGAAGGTCGTGCCGACGATTTCTTTGGTGCCGAGGATGTCCTCGATGGTGATCTTGAAGATGTCACCGGGCAGCAGGTCGTGGGGACCGTTCTCGAACTTGCCGAGACGGATCTTCGGGCCCTGCAGGTCGACGAGGGCCGCGACCGGGCGTCCGGCGTCTTCTGCCGCCTTGCGCACGTTGGCGAAGTTGGCGTCGTGCACGGAGTAATCTCCGTGGCTCAGGTTGAGGCGGGCGACATCCACACCGGCGTCGATGATGGCGCGAACCATCTCATACGACGACGTGGCGGGCCCGAGTGTTGCGACGATCTTGGCGCGTCTCATCCGGTTTCAAGCTCCGTGAAATTTTCGGGAAGTGGCCGATCGGCCCTTGCCAGCTTAGGCGGGCAGGAGGCCGATGGCGACATCGGTCGGGCGCACCGGCGCGGGCAGCACCGTCTCGCCCATGAGGAACGTGTCGACCTCCGCGGCGGCCGCGCGGCCTTCGGCGATGGCCCACACGATGAGGGACTGTCCGCGTCCGGCATCTCCGGCGACGAACACGCCCGGGGTGGTGGTGGCGTAGGTCGCGTCGCGTTCCACGTTTCCGCGGTTCGTGAACTGCGTGCCGAGCTGGCTCTCGAGGTGCTCGCGCTCGGGGCCGGTGAAGCCCATCGCGATGAGGACCAGGTCGGCCGGGATCTCGCGCTCGGTGCCGCTCTTGGGGACGCGGCGGCCGTCGACGTACTCGGTCTCGGCGACGCGCAGCGCGCGCACCTCGCCCGCGGCGTTGCCGAGGAACTCCACGGTCGAGGCGAGGAACGTGCGCTCCCCGCCCTCTTCGTGGGCGGATGCCATCTCGAACAGGTTCGGCATCATCGGCCACGGCT
>Ga0308159_1002825_pt1 | contig 19051 bp, 18 predicted proteins | sample PhyCR1_FD_201040 | JGI IMG/M metagenome (GOLD analysis project Ga0308159, IMG submission 201040) | Phyllosphere microbial communities from UC Gill Tract Community Farm, Albany, California, United States - DLSLC.R1 | ecosystem: Host-associated > Plants > Phyllosphere > Unclassified | place: USA... | reverse complement strand
CGACCGTCGGCCTTGTCGCCGTCGTAGCCGGGCGTGGATCGCGGATCGATGTCGGCGAGGCGGAATCCGGGCTCCACGCGCAGGGCGTCGGCGGCGGGCGTGGACCATCTGCTGCTCGTGCTCATCCGGACATCGTGCCGTGGCATCCGGAATCTCCGCCACCCGTTGACGGCGACGCCGAGGCTCCCGAGGCGGACGCCGCTCGATCAGCGCGGAAGGGGCACTTCGATCAGCTGCCGACCGCCGGTGGGGGCGGTGAGCACCTGGTCGAGAGCGACGCGCGTGGTGCACCGGTGGTACTCCCACCCGAACGCGAGGGCGAGCTGCTCGAGCCGGGCCGTCTGCGGGGTGTACTGCACGCGCGACATCGCGTCGTCGCCGGCGACCGTGGCGACCTCGAGACCGTCGAAGATCGTCCCCCCGCCGTCGTTTCCGACGACGACCTGCAGGCGGGGCTCCGCCTCGCCGGGGGGAAGGAGCAACGCGCCCATGTCGTGCAAAAACGCCAGATCGCCGAGCAGCAGGCGCGTCACGCCGGGGCGTTCGTCGACCTGGCTCGCGAGCGCGACGCCCGTGGCCGTGGCGATCGTGCCGTCGATGCCCGCGAGGCCGCGGTTCGAGTGCACGGTGACCTTCTTACCGCCCAGCAGCTCGTCGGCCACGCGCACGATGCGCGACGACCCGAAGACGAGGCGGTCGTGGGGCCAGCTCGCGCGCCACAGCGCATCGACCAGGGCGGCGCGATCCAGGGGCACGCGCATGACCTCGACCTCGGCGTTGATCGCCCCGAGTCGTTCGTGCGGCACGGCGGAGGCGAGCCCGTCCGCGTCGGGGGCCGGGGGCGAGAGATCGACGGCGGCAGCGCGCGAGGCGCGCATCCAGTCTCCGAGCCACGCCCGATCATTCTCTCCTGGACCGACTCGCACCGCGTCGACGGCCAGCGTCGAGCCGTTCAGGTTGACGGGCTCACCCGGACCCCGCACGGCGAGGACCTCGACGTCGTCGCGCATGAGCAGGCGCGTGACCTCGCGGCTCAGCGTCGGGCGGCCGAACACGACGACGCGCTCGATGCGGCCGCCGAGCTCGGGGTCGCTCAGCAGGGCGCGGTAGCCGTGCACGATCTGGCGCCCGAAGCGCGCGCCGCTGACGACCTCGGCCACGAGGGGGAAGCCGCCGTCGTGGGCGAACTGCTCCGCCGCATCCCCGGCGTCCGCACCCGCGACCACCACCGTCCGCGGACCGGGGTCGACCATGTGCGCCGCCTCGGCGACAGGTGCCACGTCGGCCTCGCCGATGCCCCCGCCGCCCTGGTAGAGCGCCCCGGAGCCGTCGCTGTTCTCTTCGGCGGGAACGGCACCGGATGCCGCCCGCTCGGCGAGCCACGCCGGCGCGGCGCCGGCTAGCGGCTCCCGGAACGGAACGTTCAGGTGCACGGGCCCTGCCGCGCGGGCACCCTCGCCGAGGGCGGCCGCGAGCGCTGCGGCGGCCACCGCGTCGAGCTCAGCGGTCTGCTCGCCGGTGGCGTCGTCGTCGGTCGCCTCGGGAACCGCGAGGTCGGCTTCGAGCCGGATGGCCGAACGGAACAGCCCCGGCTGCCGGGTGGTCTGGTTGGCGCCCACCCCGCGCAGCTCCGGGGGGCGATCGGCGGTGAGCAGCAGAAGGGGAACGCCCGCGTGATGCGCCTCGAGCGCAGCCGGCAGCAGGTTCGCGACGGCGGTGCCCGACGTGCAGACGACGGCCGCCGGCATCCCGGTCTCGCGTCCGATGCCGAGGGCGGTGAAGCCCGCGACGCGCTCGTCGATGCGCACGTGCAGATGGATGAGCCCCGCCCGTTCGAGCTCGGCGGCGACGAGGGCCAGAGCCTGGGAGCGTGATCCCGGGCTCACGACGATGTGCCGCACGCCGCGAGAGACGAGCCCGGCCAGCAGGGCCGCGGCCGCGTCGGTGGCGGGCGCGGCGATACGCGCGATGTCGACCACGGGTCAGCCGACGGCGCCGCGCTGGTCGCGGGTGTCGTCGTCGCCCTTGCCGGGGGTGTCGCCCGGATCGGTCGTCTTCTGGGGAGGCCGGGGATCGTCGGCCTCGGAGTCGAGCTGCGCCAGCTCTTCTTCGAGGCGACGGATCCGCTCGTCCTGGTCGGCGCGCGCCGAGGCGGTCATCCGGCCGAGGAACTCGGGATCGTCGTCGGGAGCTCGTCGAACGACCGTCTGCGTGGCGCGCCCGCGGCCGATGGCGAACCACAGGATGCCGCCGAGCACGGGCAGGAGGATCACGATCGCCATCCACGCGGGCTTGGTGACGCCGCGGTGACGAGAGGGGCTCTGCACGGCGCAATCCACGATCGTGTAGACCCAGAAGACGGTCGCCACGAGCGCCAGGATGAGAAGCAACCGTGCCATGACCTGATTCTACGTGCGTCGGCTGGGCAGCGGCCCGGAGTGAGCGCACGGTCTTCCGCCGTCGAACGACCCGGATCAGGGGCTGTGGACGCCCGCCGTAGACTGGAGCCATGCGTGCACGTTCGGCCCTCGTCTACACGGTGCTGCGTCTGCTCGCCTTCCTCGTGCCCCTCGGCATCCTGCTGTTGTTCCCGGTCTTCCGGGAGCTGCCGTGGCTCGCAGCGATCTTCGCCGCCCTCATCGGGCTGAGTCTGTCGACGCTGTTCCTGCGCCGCCCGCTCGACAAGGTGACCGGCGGCCTCGCCGAGCGTCGTGCGCAGCGCGCGACGACCGGGCGCCGGACGGGCGCCGAAACCGACGCCGACGTCGAGGACGCGGTGGTGGATGCCACGCGCACCGACGGTCCGGACGCGACGCCCGAGGCTCCGCGCGCCTGAGCCCGAGCGCGGATCGGGCACGGGTCAGACCGCGAACGCGCCGAAGAGGACCGCGCCGTACGCCACCGAGGTGAAGCTCGTCACCTGGAGCGCGGTGATCAGCTCGCGCGGGGCGCGGTAGGTCCACACGATGAGGATCGCGGCGAGCCCCCCGAGCAGCGGAACCCCCTCGAGCCAGGCCACCGGGTAGACCAGGGCGAGGAACGCGGCGATGCCGAAGGGCGCGAGCACGAAGACCGTGAACAGCACCTGGGTCGCGCGACGGCCGATGAGAACCGAGAGGGTGCGCTTTCCCGCGAGACGGTCCTGATCGATGTCGCGCAGGTTGTTGGCCAGCAGCACCGCGCAGGCGAGGAGCCCCGCGGCGACCGCCCCGAACCACGCCTCCTGCGGGAGGGACAGCACTTGCAGCCAGGTCGTGCCGAGGGTGGCGACCAGACCGAAGAAGACGAAGACGAAGACCTCGCCCATCGCGTTGTAGCCGTAGGGTCGCTTTCCGCCGGTGTAGAACCACGCCGCACCGATGCACACGACGCCCACGAGCAGAAGCCACCACTGCCCCGTTCGGATCACCAGGGCGAGGCCGATCACCGCGGCGAGCGCGAAGAACGACAGCGCGACGATCAGCACGGTCCGCGGCTTCGCCTTCTTCCCGCCGGTGAGGCGACCCGGCCCCACGCGCACGTCGTCGGTGCCGCGGATGCCGTCCGAGTAGTCGTTGGCATAGTTGACGCCGATCTGCAACGCGAAGGCGACGGCGAGGCACGCGAGGGCGATCACCCCGTGCAGCTGGTCGTCCACCAGGGTCGCGGCTCCCGTGCCGATGAGCACGGGGGTGATGGCGAGCGGCAGCGTGCGCAGGCGTGCGGCGGCGATCCAGTCTCGCGCGGTGGCGGGCGTGACCGCCTGCGGGGCACCGCTCTTCGCCTTCCGCGGGTTGCCGCCCGGATGACGCTTCTTGGCGGTGTTCGGACGCTTGCGAGACTGTGCTGCCACGAGGGGTCAGTCTAATCCCGAGGGTCCGGTGAGCCCTCGCCGACGAGTCGACGCAACGTCGCCCGGTCGGGTTTGCCCGAGCGCAGGGTGGGCATTTCGGCGATCGCGATCACGCGGGCCGGTCGTGCCGGGGCCCCGACGGCCGCGCCGACCACCTCGCGCACCGCGGCGAGCAGCTCGTGCTCTCGGGACGGTTCGATTCCGGGCACCACCACGGCGGACCCCTGGCCCCAGTCCGCGTCCGGGATCGGCACCACGACGGCGGATTCCAAGCCCGGGATGCCGCGCACGGCCGCTTCGACCCGGTCGAGCGAGACGTTCACCCCTCCGGAGACGATCACGTTGTCGAGGCGACCGGTGACGTTCAGCACGCCGTCGACGATCTCTCCCCCGTCGCCCGTGCGGTACCACCGCGTGCCGGCCGCGTCGGAGGGGAAGACGGATGCCGTGCGCTCGGGGTCGCCGAGGTAGCCCTCGGCGAGCGTCGGCCCCGACAAGCGCACCTCGCCGTCGACGATCGCGACGCCCACGCCGTCGAGCGGCACGCCGTCGTAGACGCACCCGCCGCTGGTCTCGCTCGAGCCGTAGGTGCGCACGATCCGTGCTCCCGCCGCCTCCGCTCGCTCGCGGACCGCCGGCGCCAGAGCCTGGCCCCCGATCAGGATGGCCTCGAACGAACGCAGAGCCTGCGCCACGGTGGCGTCGCGCTCGGCGGCATCCAGAAGTCTCTGCAACTGCGCGGGAACGAGCGAGGTGTAGCTCGGGACGCGGGCACCGTCGACGTGCGACGCCATGCCGAGGGCCGCCGCGGCGAACGGCTCGGCGCGGAACGGACCCGCGACGACAGCGGGCTCTCGATCGGCCAGGAGCGCTCGCACGATCACCTGCACCCCGGCGACGTAGGTGGCGGGGACGGCGAGCAGCCACGCACCCTCGCCGATGCGCGCCGCCGTGGCGTACGCACTCGCGATGAGTGCGTTGCGGCTGATCACGACCGATTTGGGCACACCCGTCGAGCCCGAGGTCGTCACCACCGCTGCCGTCCCCGGGGGGACCTCACCGGCGAGGTGCGACCCGCCGAGCGCCACGGCGGGACCGGCACCGAGGACGGCCGCACGCAGAGCGCGCAGCACGTCGCGCGGATCGTCGGATGCCGCCGGCTCGAGCCTCACGAGGGGATTCCGGCGATCAGTAGTGCCACGGCACGTCGGACCAGTCGGGGTCGCGCTTCTCGAGGAACGAGTCGCGCCCCTCGGCCGCTTCGTCGGTGCCGTAGGCGAGGCGCGTCGCCTCGCCGGCGAACAGCTGCTGACCGACCAGGCCGTCGTCGACGGCGTTGAAGGCGTACTTGAGCATGCGGATCGCGGTGGGCGACTTCGTCAGGATCGTGCGCGCCATCGCGAGGGCCTCGCGCTCGAGCTCGGCGTGCGGCACGACGCGATTGACCGCGCCCATCTCGTACGCGCGCTCGGCGGAGTACTCCTCGGCGAGGAAGAAGATCTCGCGCGCGAACTTCTGGCCGATCTGGCGCGCGAAGTACGCCGAACCGTACCCGGCGTCGAACGAGCCGACGTCGGCATCCGTCTGCTTGAAACGACCGTGCTCGGCGCTCGCGATCGACAGGTCGCACACGACGTTGAGCGAGTGGCCGCCACCCGCCGCCCAGCCGGGGACGACGGCGATGACGACCTTCGGCATGAAGCGGATGAGCCGCTGCACCTCGAGGATGTGCAGGCGACCCGCGCGACCGGGGTCGTGCACGTGGGTCTCGTCTTCGGAGTACTTGTAGCCGTCGCGCCCGCGGATGCGCTGGTCGCCACCGGAGCAGAACGCCCAGCCGCCGTCTTTGGGGCTCGGGCCGTTGCCGGTGAGCAGGACGACGCCGATGCGGTGATCCTGCCGTGCGATGTCGAGGGCGCGGTACAGCTCGTCGACCGTGTGCGGGCGGAACGCGTTTCGCACCTCGGGACGATCGAAGGCGATACGCGCGACCCGGCCGTCGTGCGTGACGTGGGCGGTGATGTCGGTGTAGTCCTCGGCGCCGGGCGCCAAGGTCCATTCCGCGGGGTCGAAGAGCTCGGAGACGGTCACCCGTTCAGCCTACGCGCGGGGGTCGCCGCGAGAGCAGGCATGAGGACGGTGGACGACCGCCGCCAAGCCCCGTAACCTGGACGACCCCGACGATCGGAGTCAGCATGACGAAGAAGGTGTCGATCCTGGGCCGCATCCGCGAGTACTTCCTCGGGGCGCCCGCACACGACCAGTCCGAAGACGCGCGGCGGTCGATGAACCACCAGAGCGAGACCGCGTTCTACGGCGGCGAGGCCGCGAAGACCTGGACGGGGACGTCCGGCGGCGCGCAGTTCAAGCCGTGAGAGAGGGCGGCGCCCCGAGATTCTCGGGGCGCCGCACCCTTCACGCGTTCTTGCTGTCGCGCCAGCGCAGCCAGCGCTCGACAAGCGAGTAATCCCATTCGGGACCGGAGAAGCCGAGCGTGAAGAGGCGCGTGCCGGCGTCGTAGAGGGCGTCGGCGACGTCTTCGTCTCGGTCCTTCAGCTCGTTCGAGACGACGAGGCCCGACAGGTCGCGCTGCTCGGCCTCGGCCCACTTCTGGATCACCTCGAACTTGTGCGGCAGCTCGTCGGGGGTGACGAAGCTGTGCCAGATGTCAGCGTGACGAGCGACGATGCGCAGGGTCTTCTGTTCACCCTTGCCGCCGATCATGACGGGGATCTTGCGGGTCGGCGCCGGGTTGAGCTTGCCCCACCGCGCGACGACCCGGTCGAGATCGGTCGCCAGGGCGTTGAGCCGTGAACCGGCGGTGCCGAAGTCGTAGCCGTACTCGTCGTAATCGCGCTGGAACCATCCCGACCCCGTGCCGAAGATGAAGCGACCCGTGTCGCCGCCCTTCTTGCTGATGTGGTCGACGGTGCGGGCCATGTCCGCCTGCAGGTCGGGATTTCGGTAGCTGTTGCAGTTGACGAGGGCGCCGAACTCGACGCGCTCGGTCTGCTCGGCCCAGGCGGAGAGCATGGTCCACGACTCGAAGTGCTCACCCTCGGGGTCTCCGTAGAGGGGATAGAAGTGGTCCCAGTTGAACAGGACGTCGACGCCCATCTCTTCGAGACGGAGGACGGCGTCGCGGATGTCGGAATACTGCACGTGCTGCGGCTGGATCTGCACGCCGAGCCGGACGGGGGTATCGAAGAGCATGGCGTCAGCCTATGCCCGCCCTCCGACACTCGGGTGGGTGGATTCGTCGCGCCGAGCCACGTAGCGTGGAGAGGCCAGACGATCGGAGTCAACATGACGAAGAAGATGTCGAAGCTCGCGCGACTGCGCGACTATCTGTTCGGACCGCGACGCACCCACGCGCAGTCCGAGGCCGCGAAGGAGTCGCTCGAGTCCACTCCCGACCTCTCCTCCTACACCGTCGAACGCCAGTCGTTCTGGCTCGGCGGGTTCGGCGGCGGTGGGCCGCGCTGAGCGACAGGATGGGGGCATGAGCACCGTCGCCCTCCCCTCGCTCGCCGAGATCCTCGACTCGGCACGCGTCGTCTCCCTTCCGCTCGCCGCCCGCTTCCGGGGGATCGAGGTACGAGAGGCGCTCGTGTTCGAGGGCCCCGAGGGGTGGACGGAGTTCTCGCCCTTCGTCGAGTACGCCGATGCGGAAGCCGCGACCTGGCTCGCCGGCGCCATCGACTTCGGGTGGCGTCCGTCGCCGTCGGCCGTGCGCGATCTCGTCGCGGTCAATGCCACGATGCCCGCGGTCACGGCATCCGAGGTGCCGAGGATCCTCGCCCGGTACGACGGATGCCGCACGGTCAAGGTCAAGGTCGCCGAGGCGGGCCAGACGCTCGCCGCCGACGTGGCGCGCGTCCGAGCGGTCCGCGAGGCGATGGGTCCCGAGGGTCGGGTGCGCGTCGACGCGAACGGCGCGTGGAACGTCGACGAGGCGGAGCGAGCGGTCCACGCCCTCGCCGAGTTCGACCTCGAGTACGTCGAGCAACCCTGCGCCGAGATCGAAGAACTGGCCGAGCTGCGCGAGCGGATCGGCTATCTCGACATCCCGATCGCGGCGGATGAGAGCGTCCGCAAGGCCGCCGATCCCCTGCGAGTGGCCCGCGCGGGCGCTGCCGATCTGCTCGTCATCAAGGCTCAGCCCCTCGGCGGTGTCCACGCGGCGCGAGAGATCGTCGCGCAGGCGGGGCTGCCCGCCGTCGTCTCCAGCGCCCTCGACACCTCGATCGGCCTGTCGATGGGGGTGGCTCTGGCGGCGGCGCTGCCCGATCTCGACTACGACTGCGGACTCGGCACCGCCTCGCTGTTCACGGTCGATGTCGTGGCATCCCCCCTCGTGGCGCGCGGCGGGATGCTGCCGCTCGAGCGCCCCCGCCCCTCGTCGTCCGACCTCGACCGCGTGGCGGCGACGGACGATCGGCGGGAGTGGTGGATGGACCGGCTGCGCAGGTGCTACGCCGCTCTCGAGATCACTCGAGGATGAGACGCACGATCTGAGCGAGTCGCTCCCCCAGCTGACCGCGCGCGTCGGAGGGTGACGTTCCCGTCATGACGGCGGTCTCGGATGCCGAGATCCAGGCGGACAGCAGAAGCTCCGTCGCGGCGTCCGCGGGCAGTCGCAAAGTCAGCCCCCGCGCGTCGGCGATGTCGCGCACGAGCTGCGTGACGCTGTCGCACAGGGCGCCGTTCGATGAGAGGTAGGCCGCCGCGAACTCGGGGTTGCGCAGGGCCTGCACGCGCGTTTCGGCGCCGAGGAGGACGTCGAGCCGATCCTCGCCGGCGACCTCGAGCACTTCTTGGACCAGATGGAGGACTTCGCCCGTGGCATCCAGCCCGCGGTCCTCGATCGAGGTGACCCGGTCGCGCACCGCGGCGATCGTGGTCTCGGCGGAGCGGGCGCAGAGGGCGAGGAAGAGCTCCTCTTTCGAGGCGAAATTCGAGTAGAACGCGCCGCGCGTGAACCCGGCACGATCGCAGATCGCCTCGACCGAGGCGGCGTCGATGCCGACCTCGGCGAACATCTCGGCGGCGGCGTCCATGAGGCGCGTCCGGGTGTTCTCGCGCCGTCGTGAGGGGGCGGGTGCGGTGTCGGTCATCCGCGTCTCCTGTTCTGGGTGGACGTCCAGCTTCGGTCGCACCCTCGAGGTCTACGATACATTGATGTATCCGATACGGTGATGTATCGACTCGTTCGCCGATCGTGGGAGCCGCCGTGTCGACATTTCTCTACACCCTGGGTCGCTGGTCGTTCCGCCACCCCTGGCGCGTTCTGACCGGCTGGCTCCTCATCCTCGCGATCGCCGGCGGCGGAGTCGCCGTGTTCGCGAAGGGGACGGACAACACCTTCTCGATCCCGGGCACCGAGTCGCAGGCCGGCCTCGAGATGCTCGGGCGCACCTTCCCCCAGGTGAGTGGAGCGAGCGCCGAGATCATCGTCGTCTCCGCGGACGGATCGAGCGTTCGCGACCAGAGCTACCAGGACGCGATCCAGAAGACGACGAGCGACATCGGCTCGCTCGACTTCGTCGAAGCCGTCACCGATCCCTACGACACCCGGGTGTCCGGCGGCATCTCCGACGACGGGCGAGCAGCGATCGTGCGCATCCAGTTCGCCGGCGAGTCGACGGCGGTGCCCGCCGACACCAAAGATGCGCTCCGCGACGCCACGACGGCGCTCAGCACCGCCCTGCCCTCCGGATCCCAGGCGATCCTGGGCGGTCAGCTCTTCGCCACCGAGATCCCCGGCGCCTCGCTGACCGAGGCTCTCGGCGTGCTCATCGCCGCGCTCGTGCTCATGGTGACGTTCCGCTCGTTCCTGGTCGCCGGGATGCCGCTGGCCACCGCGATCCTCGGTGTCGCCCTCTCGATCGGTCTCATCTTCATCGCGACGGGCTTCGCGACCGTGTCGTCGACGACTCCCCTGCTGGCGGTGATGCTGGGCCTGGCGGTCGGCATCGATTACGCCCTCTTCATCGTGTCGCGACATCAAGACCAGACGCGCGCGGGAATGGACCCCGAGGAATCGACCGCCCGCGCCGTCGGTACCGCCGGATCCGCGGTCGTGTTCGCCGGCATCACGGTGCTCATCGCCCTCATCGGCCTGAGCTTCGCCGGCATCCCGTTCCTGACGACCATGGGCATCGCCGCCTCCGTCGCCGTGGCGATCGCGGTCTGCGTGGGGCTCACGCTCACTCCGGCGTTCCTGGGATTCGCGGGGCACCGCGTCGTCGGCTGGGGATACAAGAAGCAGAAGAAGCGTTCCCGCACGGCCACCGCCGAAGACGACGCCGCGGCCGCCGAAGAGGCCGCCGCCGAAAGCGTGCGCCGCGCCTCCACTGCGGCCGTCCGCGCCCAGCGCAACGGGCCCGCCAAGCGCTGGGTCGGCCTGGTCACCCGGCATCCCGTGGTCACCTCCGTCGCCGTGATCGGCCTGCTGGGCGTGACCGCGATCCCGGCCGCGTCCCTTGCGCTCACCCTTCCGAACGCCGGGCAGCTCCCCCCGGGCGACGAGGCGCGCGTCGCCTACGAGCTGACCGACGAGTACTTCGGACCCGGCGCCAACGGTCCCCTCATCATGACGGGCACGATCGTCACCTCGAACGACCCGCTGAACCTCATGACGAGCATCGGCGACGAGATCGCGAAAATCCCGGGGGTCGCGAAGGTCGCCCTCGCGACGCCCAACGCCACCGCCGATACGGGCATCGTGCAGATCGTGCCCGAGACCGCGCCCGACGACCCGCGCACCGCCGACCTCGTGCGTGCTCTGCGCGCCGCAGAACCCCGCCTGTACGACCAGTTCGGCGTGCACCTGCTCGTCACCGGCTACACCGCCGTCACGATCGACATCTCCGACCAGCTCGGCGCCGCCCTGCTGCCGTTCGGCCTCTTCGTGGTGGGTCTCTCGCTCGTGCTGCTGATGATCGTGTTCCGCTCGATCTGGGTGCCCCTGACCGCCGCCGGCGGATACCTGCTGTCGGTCGCGGCCTCGTTCGGCGTCGTCGCCGCAGTGTTCGAGTGGGGCTGGTTCGCCGACGCCCTGCACGTGGCGAAGGTGGGTCCCATCATCAGCTTCATGCCCATCGTCGTGATGGGCGTGCTGTTCGGTCTCGCCATGGACTACCAGGTGTTCCTCGTCTCGCGCATGCGCGAAGACTTCGTGCACGCCCAGCGCGAGGGTCGCACACCCCGCGAGGTTGCGCTCGGCGCCGTCCGCAGCGGCTTCTCGGCATCCGCCCGCGTGGTCGTCGCCGCCGCCGTCATCATGTTCGCGGTCTTCGTCGCGTTCGTGCCCGAGGGCGACTCGAGCCTCAAGCCCATCGCGCTGGGACTGGCCGTCGGCGTCGCGGTCGACGCGTTCCTCGTGCGCATGACCCTGGTGCCCGCGATCCTCGCACTGCTGGGCGCGAAGGCCTGGTGGATGCCGCGCTGGCTCGACCGGATCCTGCCCAAGCTCGACGTCGAGGGCGAGGCCGTCGAACGCGAGGTGCGCCTCGCCGATTGGCCGGCCGAGTCCGGGATCGCGATCGCCGCGGACGATCTGCGGACGGTGGGGGCCTCGGATGCCGAGGAGCCCGTGTTCTCGGAGGTGTCGCTGCGCCTCGGCTACGGGGGGACGCTGCTCGTGACCGGCGAGACCCGCACGACGCGTGCCCTGCTGCTCGCCCTGTCGGGCCGCCTGTCGCAGATCGAGGGGCGCCTGCGCGTGGACGGACTGCTCGTCCCCGAGCGCGCCGGAGCGGTGCGCGCCCGTGTCGGCGTCGCCCTCCTCGACGACCCTGCCGAGGCCGCCGCCGACGTCGCCCGCGCCGCATCGCGCGGCACCCGGGTCGTGTTCGTGTCGGACATCGACCGCCTCGACGACGACACCAGCGACGACGTGGCCCAGGTGCTCCGCCGGGCCGCCACCGAGGCGCGCGAGCGCAGCGACGATGACTCGTCGCCGTTCACCCTGATCGTGTCCGCCCGCGACGAACGCCGCGCGCTGGCCCTGCTGGCCGACGCTCAACGTCCGGACGTGTCGTCCCTCTCGCTGCCGACCCCGCGCCGGCATCGTCCCGAACCCGAAACCTTCGCCGATCTCTCCGAGGTGTTCGCATGACTCTCCCCGTCGAGCGCTCCCGCTCGCGCCGCCCCGTCACCTGGCTCACGCTCATCGGCGTCCTCCTGCTCCCGGCGGTGATCGGCGGCATCCTGGTCGGTGCGCTGTACAAGCCCACCGATCGACTCGAGAACATCACGGCCGCGATCGTGAACGACGACAAGGCCGTGGAGCTCAACGGCCAACTCGTCCCCCTCGGGCGACAGCTCACCGGCGGCCTCGTGAAAGGCGCCGACGATCAGCCGAGCAACATCGACTGGGTCATCTCCAACGACGAGGACGCCGCCGCCGGCCTCAAGGACGGCACCTACACCGCGGTCGTGACGATCCCCGAGAACTTCACCGCAGCCTCGCTCTCGACCCGGCCGGGCGAGACTCCCGAGAAGGCGACGATCGGCGTGCAGACGGCACCCAACGCCCGCGTCGTCGACGGAGCGATCACCGGGGCGCTGGCATCCACCGCCTCCCAGGTCTACGGCAGCACCCTGTCGTCGCAGTACCTGAAGAACGTCTTCCTCGGTTTCACCACCCTGAGCGACCAGCTCGGCAGCGCCGCGAGCGGGGCGCACCAGCTCGCCGACGGGGCATCGCAGGCGTCCACCGGGGCGGCCGGGCTGCGCGACGGCCTCGGGCAGCTCTCGTCCGGAGCCACGGCCCTCGCCGACGGCGCGTCGAAGCTCGCCGCCGGCGCCGGCCCGCTCGCCAGCGGTGCCGACCAGCTCTCCAGCGGCGCGGGAGCGCTCGCCGGCGGAACCCGCTCGGCGGCGGCCGGCGTCACCAAGCTCGCCGACGGCAACGCCGAACTGGCGAAGCAGATCAACGCCCTCGCCGCACAGATCCCGCCGAACTTCGCCCAGGACGCACAACAGCTGTCGGACGCGGCACCGCAGATCAACACCGCACTGACCGACGCCGCAGCCGCCCTGCAGAAAGCGGCCGACGAGTGCACCGGCACGCCCGAGCAATGCGCCGCTCTGCGCACGGCATCCGACAACGCCAACGCGGCCCTGCCGAAGGCGAAAGAGACCGTGACGCAGATCGGCGGCCTCTCGGCCGAGGCCACCAAGCTTCCGGCGGGGGTCAGTGCGATCGCCGAGGCGAACCAGAAGCTCGCCGACGGTGGGTATGACGCGGCGAAGGGCATCACCACCATCGCCGGCGGCATGGACGGCATCGCCGGCGGAGCCACGAAGCTCGCCGACGGCGCGCGGCAGTTCGGCACGGGAGCCTCGGCTCTCGCCTCGGGCGCCGAGCAGGTGGCATCCGGAGCCTCCGGCGCGGAGACCGGGGCCGGCCAGCTCGCGGACGGCGTCAGCCAGGTCGCCACCGGCACGACATCCCTCGCGGATGGCCTGGACACCGCGGTGTCTAAGCTCCCCACCTACACCGACGCCCAGGCCACGAACCTCGCCGACGTCGTCGCAGACCCCGTCTCTGCGACGGGCGGTAGCGACTCGCTCTTCGGCGTCGCGGCGGTGCCGCTGCTGGCCATGGCCGTGCTGTGGTTCGGCGCTCTCGCCTCGTTCGTCGTGTTCCAGGCCGTGTCGGCCCGCTCCCTGACCAGCCGCCGCCCCTCGGGCCTCGTCGCCCTGCGCGGCTTCGCGCCGGCGGCGATCGTCGGCGCGGTGCAGGGACTGCTGGTCGCGAGCGTGGTGCAGGTGGCGTCCGACTACGCCTGGGGCGACTGGGCTGTGTTCGCGATGATCTGCCTCCTCGCCGGGGTCGCCTTCGCCGCCGTGAACCAGGCGCTCGTCGCCCTTCTCGGGGGCGCCGGGCGGTGGGTCTCCGCGATCATCGGGGCCCTCGCGCTGGCGACGAGCATCGTCTCGACGGTGCCGCCGGTCCTCGCGGCCTTCGCGTCATTGCTGCCGACCTCGCCGGCGTATACGGCGATGCTCGGTGCCCTGTCTGCGGCCGGCGGAGTGGGTGCGGGAGCCGCGGGACTCGTGGTCTGGGCGGCGCTGTCGATCCTCGTGACGACGCTGGTCGTGGTGCGTCGCCGGACCGTCTCGGCCCGCGCCGCAGCGATCACGGCCTGAGCCCCGCGCGCGGGCGCGGGGCCACGCGGCGGCCTTCGCGCCCGTCCGCTCTCGCCCGCCCCAGCCCGGTCGCGACCGTCACGCCCCGTGGCAGGGAACGCGGGCGCGCCGGTCCGTGATGTCTCGGGCACAACGGCGGATCGATCGGCCGACGTGCTGACAGAACCGTCGCGGGTCATCGCGTCGAGATGCGCCGCGCCGTTGGGCGGAACCGCGGACGGCGCATCCCCGGCGCCCCCACGACGCCGGGCCCGCGGCATCCGTCCCCTCACAACAGGAAAGGGCCCACCCGGCTTACGCCGCGCGGACCCTCCTCGGCGGCCTCCGTCAGGTGGTCAAGCCGCTGTAGGCGTGCAGGCCCTTGAAGAAGACGTTGACGATCGTGAAGTTGAACAGCACCGCGGTGAAGCCGATGATCGACAGCCAGGCCGAGCGGGTGCCGCGCCAGCCGCGGGTCGCGCGGGCGTGGATGTACCCGGCGTACAGCACCCAGATGACGAAGGTCCAGACTTCCTTGGTGTCGAAGCCCCAGAAGCGACCCCACGCGTCGTTGGCCCAGATGGAACCGGCGATGAGGGTGAAGGTCCAGAAGATGAACCCGACGATCGCGAACCGGTAGGCCAGCGACTCGAGCGCGTCGGCGTTCGGAACCGTGCGGAGGAAGCTCCGCGTGGTCGCGGCGTCCGCGGGAGCTTCGGCGAGCTTTCGCTCGCGGCGCGTCTGGATCAGTTGAACGACCGACAGACCGAAGGCCAGGGCGAACAACGCGGTCGCCAGGCTGGCGACGAACACGTGCACGACCAGCCACACCGACTTCAGCGGGTCGGCGAGCGGCACGACCTCGACGTGGAAGGCCAGCGTCGCCCCGCCGAGCAGCAGCACGGCCAGACCTGTCATGAGCGAGCCGAGGAAGCGCAGGTCGAAACGCGTCAGCACCACGAGGTACACCGCGATGATCAGCAGCAGACCGGTCAGCGCGAACTCGTACATGTTCGACCAGGGCACACGCCCCGCGGCGACGCCGCGAAGGACCGTGGCGACCAGGTGGAACACGAAGCCCAGCGCGGTGAGCACCGTGCCGAGGCGGGCCCAGAGGTACCGGGGCTTGGCGGAAGCGGTTCCGGATGCCGACGACCCCGCGGATCCGCCGATCACTCCCCCGCCGCCCGCGGTCACGAGCTCGCGCGCGACGACCTCGTCTTTCGCCTTCAGGGCGAGGTCGGAGCGTCGCGCGAGGTCGATGGCGTAGGCGATGAACGCCAGCACGTAGATGGCGACCGCCGTCCACACCAGGAGGAGGGAGATCTCGTCGAGGAGAAGCGGGTCGGTTCCGGGCATGGTGTCAGTCTACTTTTCCGGTGTCGGGGTGGCTCTGGGCGGGAAGGGTCGCGCTGTGCTTGTCGACGAGCTGGTCGACGGCCGCCGCCAGAGTCGGGTCCTCGCCTCGGGCGAGGCCGGCGTACTCGATCTCGACGCCGCCGTCCCGCGGCGTCGCCTTGACCCACATACGGCGACGGGGGACGAAGAGCGCGGCGAGCAGACCGAACAGGGCGAGCAGGGCGAAGCCCAGCACCCAGGGGCCGGCGAGGTCACGGTGGATCGACAGCGAAGCGAAACGCTTGACGGACTGCTCGTACCCGACGGCCCCGGCCGGGGCCTCGTTCTCGAAGGTGATCGTGCCCAGACCGTTCGGAAGGTTCTCGGTCTGGCCGGGCATCAACTGCAGAGCCGGGGTGCCGCTGTCGCCGCCGGCGATCTGGGTCATGCCCGAGGGATCGAGCGTGTACACCGAGCGCGGCGTTCCGTCGTCGATGCCGAGGTCGCCCTCGTACACGCGAAGGGTGAGCGTGGGGTACTCGAGAGCGCCGTAGGTCGAGGTGAGGGCGCCCGAGTCGAGCACGTCCATCGTCGGGTAGAAGAAGCCGAGAAGACCGAGCTGCTGCGGCAGCCCGTCGGCGACCTTGATGACGCCGAGCGAGGTCATGTTGGCATCCTGCGGGAGGAAGGCGACCGAGTCGTGGAACACTTCATTGCCCTGGGCATCACGGATCGTCACGGTCGGGGCGTAGCCGTTGCCGAGAAGGTAGACGCGGTCGCCCTGGACGTCGAGGGGGTGGTTGACCCGCACCTCGCCGTCCTGCGGGTCGGCGCCCGGGGCCTGGGTGGTCACGTGCGCGACGAAGTTGCCGGCCTGCCCCGAACCGGGTTGTCCCGGCGGCACGTACGTGACGTCGAATTTATCGAGGGTCATCGAGTACGGCGTGAGGGTGTCGCCGCCCACGAAGCGGCCCGGGTTGAACGACGAGTAGTCGAGCAGGCTGTTGCTGAAGGCCTGTCCTTCGACGAGGACCCGCTGGCCGGTATAGGTGAAGCCGCCGCCGACGCCGACGGCGATCAGCACGCCGACGAGCGCGCCGTGGAAGAGCAGGTTGCCGGTCTCGCGCAGGTAGCCGCGCTCCGCCGAGACCGAGAAGCTGCCCCGCGCGTCATAGCGGGCCACGCGATAACCGCTCTTGCGCAGCTGAGCCGCCGCGCTGTCCAAGGCCGCCGCGGCGACGGCATCCGCATCGCCGTCCACCTCGATGGTGCGGGTGCGGTGGTCGTCCAGCCGCGAGAGTCGGGCGGGCGTGCGCGGGGGCTGCGAGCGCAGCGCCTTCCAGTGGTGCTTGGTCCGCGGGAGGACGCACCCGATGAGCGAGATGAACAGCAGGAGGTAGATCGCCGAGAACCACGGCGAGCTGTAGACGTCGAACAGGCTGAGCTTGTCGAGGACCGGCGCGAGGTCGGGGTTGTCGGTGAAGTACTGCGTGACGCCGTTGGGGTCGGCGGTGCGCTGGGGCACGAGCGAGCCGGGGACGGCGGCGATCGCGAGGAGCAGCAGGAGCACCAGCGCGGTGCGCATGCTGGTCAGCTGCCGCCAGCCCCATCGCAACCAGCCGACCACCCCGAGGCGCGGCTGCGTGATGTCGTCCGCCGTGGAGTCGGCGTGGTCGGAGGGGCGCAGCGGGTCGGTCACGGTGTTACCTCGGTCGGAACGATCAGAGCGGGAGCTGGACATTGCCGATCACCCCCTGCAGGGTCGACATCCACTGGCCCCAGAACCCGGTCACCATCAGCAGGCCGAGCACGATCAGAAGCGCTCCTCCGATGAGGTTCACGACGCGGATGTGCTTGCGCACGAACGCGACGGACTTGGTCGCCCACCCGAAGCCGAGGGCGAGCAGCAGGAACGGGATGCCGAGACCCAGCGAGTACGCCAGACCCAGGAGCGCGGCCCGGCCCGGGTCGCCCAGGTTGTAGGACACCGAGATGATCGCGGTCAGCGTGGGGCCGATACACGGCGTCCACCCGATGCCGAGGGCGATGCCCAGCAGCGGTGCCCCGATGAGACCGAGGTTGCCTCGCGACTGCATCCGCACCGAGCGCTGAGCGAGGCCGAAGAGACCGATGAAGACCAGTCCCATGATGATGATGACGACGCCCATGACGCGGGTGATGAGGTCGGCGTACTCGATGAAGAAACGGCCGAGCGCTCCGCCGAGGACGTTGATCGCCATGAACACAAGCGTGAACCCGGCGATGAACAGCAGGGTTCCGCCGAGCAGGCGGCCCTTGCCGGATGCGGATGCCGAAGCCCCGCGCGGCGCCACGGCACCGCCGATGTAGCCGAGGTACCCCGGCACGAGGGGGAGCACGCACGGCGACAGGAACGAGATGAGGCCGGCGGCCAGGGCGATGGGAACGGCGATCCACAGCGCCCCGTCGAAGACGAGGGCGCCCGGGTTCACGCGTTCTCCGCGACCAGCGTGCGCACGATCGACTCGAGGATCGACGCCTCGGGCAGCTCGCCGACGATGCGGGCGGCGACACGACCCTGCTTGTCGAGCACGAGGGTCGTGGGAGTGGCGTTCAACGCCGTCGCCCCGCTGAAGGCGAGCTTGAGCTGGGCGTCCCCGACCGCCATGGCGCTGGAGTACGACACCCCGTGGTCGCGCGCGAACGACAGGGCCGTGGCCGGCTGGTCGTACGTGTTGATGCCGAGGAAGGCCACGTCCTGCCCCTGGAAGGTCTGGTAGGCCTGCTCGAGGCGCGGGGCTTCGATGATGCACGGGCCGCACGTGGCGTACCAGAAGTTCACGACGAGCACCTTGCCCGCGAAGTCGGCGCTCGCCACCGGGGAGCCGTTGTCGAGGGTGCCCGCGAAATCGACGGGCTCCTTGCGGTTCTCGGGGGCGATCTCGTCGGTCTGGAACCCGTTGGCGGCGATGTAGCCCTTGTTGTCGCCGGCCCGGTACTGGTCGGCGAGGGGGTCGGCGGTGCAGGCCGACAGCCCGGCGACCAAGGTCGCCGCGGCGAGGATCGACCCCGCGGCGGTGAGGATTCTGCGCATCAGACGGCTCCTACATCGACGGCTCCGGCGGTGCTCGCCGGCTCGGCGTACGCCACCTCGACCCAGCGCGTCGAGCCGTCGGCGCCGTCTCGCCGTTCGAAGCTCGTCACGCTCGACAGCGCGCAGCGGCGCTTGCGGGGGTCGTGGCGGGTGGGTTGCTGGGACAGGGCGAGGTGAGTCACCCAGATGGGGAGTTGGTGCGAGACGACGACGACATCACCCGAGGGGACGCGGTCCCAGGCGTCGGTCATCGCGGCCGTCATGCGGGCGACGATCCGCTCGTAGGGCTCGCCCCAGCTCGGAATGGCCGGTCGGCTCAAGTGGCGCCAGTTGAGCGGGTTCGCCAGGGCCTGCTTCATTCGCCGACCCTCGAAGACGTTGGTCGGCTCGATGACGCGGTCGTCGATGAACGGCTCGGCCCCGAACAGCTCCACGAACGGCTCCGCCGATTCCCGCGTGCGCTGCAGGGGCGAGACCACGAGGGCCGAGACCGGACGGTCGAGACCCTTGACGTGTTCGGCCGCCTGACGCGCCATCCGGCGCCCGTCGACGCTCAGGCCGAATCCGGGGAGCCGACCGTAGAGCACGCGACGGGGGTTGTGGACCTCTCCGTGGCGCACGAGATGAAGGCGGTCGGCGGGCACGACGCCAGTCTACGGGCGGGTTCT
>Ga0308159_1002823_pt1 | contig 19056 bp, 23 predicted proteins | sample PhyCR1_FD_201040 | JGI IMG/M metagenome (GOLD analysis project Ga0308159, IMG submission 201040) | Phyllosphere microbial communities from UC Gill Tract Community Farm, Albany, California, United States - DLSLC.R1 | ecosystem: Host-associated > Plants > Phyllosphere > Unclassified | place: USA... | reverse complement strand
AGCGCCTCGCGGATCTCGCGCATCAGGTTGAGGTAGTAGTGCAGGTTGTGCACCGTGGCGAGCATCGGCCCGAGCATCTCGCCACAGCGCTCCAGGTGGTGCAGGTAGGCGCGGCTGAAGCCGCTGCGGCCGCCTTGTTCCCAGCTCACGCCGCTCGTGCCGGCGCACGCATGGCAGCTGCAGCTCGGGTCGAGCGGCTGGTGGTCGGTCTTGTGGCGCGCGTTGCGCACCTTGAGGTCGCCGTAACGCGTGAAGATGGTGCCGTTGCGTGCATTGCGCGTGGGCATCACGCAGTCGAACATGTCGACGCCGTCGGCCACGCCCTGCACCAGGTCCTCGGGCGTGCCCACGCCCATCAGGTAGCGCGGCTTGTGGGCCGGCAGCCGATGCGGCGTGTGGGCCATGATGCGCAGCATCTCGTCCTTGGGCTCGCCCACGCTCACGCCGCCGACGGCATAGCCGGGAAAGTCCAACTCGACCAGCTGCGCCAGCGACTCCTCGCGCAGGTGCTCGAACATGCCGCCCTGCACGATGCCGAACAGGGCGTTCGGGTTCTCCAGCCGCGCGAACTCGGCCTGGCAGCGCCGGGCCCAGCGCAGGCTGAGCTCCATCGACGAACGCGCCTCGGCGTCGGTGGTGACGTGGCCGTTCGTGTCGTAGGGCGTGCACTCGTCGAACTGCATGACGATGTCGCTGTTGAGCACCGTCTGGATCTGCATCGACACCTCGGGCGTGAGGAACAGCTTGTCGCCGTTGACGGGCGACGCGAAGCGCACGCCTTCCTCGCTGATCTTGCGCATCGCGCCCAGGCTCCAGACCTGGAAGCCGCCGGAGTCGGTGAGGATGGGCTTCGTCCACTGCTCGAAGTCGTGCAGCCCGCCGAAGGACTGCATCACGTCCAGGCCCGGACGCATCCAGAGGTGGAAGGTGTTGCCCAGGATGATCTGCGCGCCCATCTCCTCCAGGCTGCGCGGCATCACGCCCTTGACGGTGCCGTAGGTGCCCACGGGCATGAAGATGGGCGTCTGCACCACGCCATGGTTGAGCGTGAGCGTGCCGCGGCGGGCATGGCTGTCGGGGTCGGTGGCCAGCAGGTCGAATTGCAGGGCGGTCATTTCTTCGGGGGCGTCGTAGGGATGGTGGCCGGTGCTGGCACGGGCAACAGCATGAGCACGGTGCGGTTGAAGTCCTCGACCACCAGCAGGCGGCCGGCGCGGTCGACGGTCAGGCCGGTGGGGCGGCCCATCGGCCGCACGCCTTCCTGCGCGTGCCAGCCGGACAGCCAGTCGATCGGCTTGCCGGCGGGCAGGCCGTCCTTGCCGAGCCGGAAGCCGACCACCCGGTGGCCGCTGGCCTGCGGACCGCGCCAGGCGACGAGCAACTGGCCGGCGAAAGGCGTGTCGGCGGGGCCCAGGATCATCTTGAGCGGCGCCGCATGGGCGGGCCACAGCGCCAGCGGCGCCTCGGTCTTGCCGCAGTCGTAGCGGCCTTCGTAGCCCTGTGCCGCCTGGCGCTTGCCGACGCAGTAGGGCCAGCCGTAGTGGCGACCGCGCTGCAGCAGGTTGAGTTCCTCCGGCGGGCTCTGCGGGTCGCGGTAGTCGATGGAGTTCTCACCCTGCAGCAGCCTGCCTTCCTTCGCATCGGCCGTGGCGGGCAGCACCGCCAGCGCCATGCTGTTGCGCAGGCCGGTGGCGAAGGGGGCGAAACGCTGCACCGTGAGCTGCGGGCCGCCGAGCTGCGCCTCGTACACGGCGCCGCGTGGCTTGACACCTTCGCCGTCGGGGCAGGGCAGGGCGGGCGCATCCTTGCCGGTTCGGCAGTCGTCGGTGCTGGAGCCGACGTTCACGTACAGGCGGTTACCCGGGCCGAAGGCGAGCTCCTTGAGCGGGTGCGTGCCGTCGTCGGGCAACTGGTCGAGCACGGTCTCGCGCTGGGGTGCGGCGCCCGGCGCGCCCACGGGGGTGCGCCACACGGTGCCGGCCTCGCCGACGTAGGCCTTGCCGTCCGGCCCCAATGCCAGGCCCGAGGGCCGGTCGAGTCCGCTGGCCAGCACGGCGAGGCGTGCGCGGCGCGGTGCGGCGCCGTCGGTAGGCAGCGTCATCTCCAGCAGGCGGCCGCGTCGGGGCTCCCACGAGCCCATGTCGGCGATCCAGTAGCGGCCCGGCGCCACCTCGAGGATGCGGCGCGGCGCACGCAGGCCCTCGGCCTCGTCGGCCAGCAGCGCGACGCAGGTGCCGGCCGGGCTGGTGATCGGCAGCCGGGCGAAATCGCCGCAGCGGCCGTCGGGCATGTAGCCGCGCGCGGCGGCGAGTGCGGGCAGCAGCAAGGCGGCCAGCGCGGCGGTGCGAAGCAAGCCCCTGATGCGGGCCCCGTCGGCTTCGCCTGCGGTGCGAGCACGCTCCGGAGCGGCCGGGCGGGGGCTCATGGCGCCGCCCTTTCCAGCAGCATCGCGTCGCCATAGCTGAAGAAGCGGTAGCGCTCGCGGATGGCGTGTGCGTACAACGCCATCACGCGTTCATAGCCGGCGAGGGCCGACACCAGCATCATCAGCGTGCTCTTGGGCAGGTGGAAGTTGGTGATGAGCAGGTCCACATGCCGAAAGCGAAAGCCAGGCGTGATGAAAATCTGCGTGTCGCCCTGCACCCGGCCGCTCGCGGCCCACGATTCGAGCGTGCGCACGGTGGTCGTGCCCACGGCCACGATGCGGCCGCCGCGCGCACGGCAGTCGGCAATGGCCTGCTGGGTGGTGGGCGGCACGTCGTAGCGCTCGGCGTGCATCGTGTGCTCGGCAATGTTCTCGGTCTTGACGGGCTGGAAGGTGCCGGCGCCCACGTGCAGCGTGACGTTGGCGCGATGCACGCCGCGCGCGTCGAGCGCGGCCAGCAGCGCTTCGTTGAAATGCAGGGCGGCGGTGGGCGCGGCCACGGCGCCGGGCACGCGAGCGAACACGGTTTGGTAGCGGCGCTCGTCGTCTTCGGAATCGCCGTGCTCGATGTACGGCGGCAGGGGGACGTGGCCGCAGCGGGCCATCAGCGCGTACGGGTCCTCGCCGGCTGGGCTCTCGAAGGCGAATCGGAAGAGGGCGCCGTTCTCCTCGGGCCAGCGACCCAGCAGCGTGGCCGTGAAGCCGCCCGCCATCTGCAGCACGGTGCCGACCGGCGGTTTCTTGCTCACCTTCATGTGCGCCACGACCTCGGCGCCTTGCAGCACGCGCTCGACGAGCAGCTCGAGCTTGCCGCCCGTCGGCTTCTCGCCGAACAACCGCGCCTTGACCACCTGTGTGTCGTTGAATACCAGCAGATCGCCCGCCCGCAGCAGCCCGGGCAGGTCGCGAAAGATGCGGTCGGTCGGGACGTCTGCCGTGCCGTCCAGCAGCCGGGACGCGCTGCGTTCGGCGGCGGGATGCTGCGCCACCAGCTCGGGGGGCAGGTCGAAATCGAAATCGGAAAGCGTGAAGGGGCGCATGCGCTTGAGGGCCGGACGGACCCGTTCCAAGGAAGGTGATGGTGCCGGGCCGAGTGCCGCGCAGGGCGGGGGCGCCGAACCAAAGGGCAGAATTCTCCCATGCCCGCCAAATCCGCCGTTGCCCCTGCCCCCGACGCGCCCCCGCGTGCACCGGGCAGCGGCGAGAGCCAGGTGCAGCGCGCGCTCAAGAAGCTGGGGCTGGTGCGCGACATCGATTTCGCGCTCTACCTGCCCATGCGCTACGAGGACGAGACGCGCGTCGTGCGTCTGGTCGACACGCGCGACGGCGACACGGTGCAGGTCGAGGGCGTCATCACCGACAGCGAGGTCGTGTTCCGCCCGCGGCGGCAGCTCATCGCCACGCTGGACGACGGCAGCGACACGGTGCAGCTGCGCTTCTTCAACTTCTACCCTTCGCAGCAGAAGCAGCTCGCGCCCGGTGCCAGGGTGCGCGTGCGAGGCGAGATCAAGGGCGGCTTCGTGGGGCGGACGATCATGCATCCAACGGTCAAGGCCGCCGGCACCCCGCTGCCGATGGCGTTGACGCCGATCTATTCGACCATCGCCGGGCTCGCGCAGCCGGTGCTGCGCCGCGCGGTGCAGGCCGGCCTGGCGCGGGCGCCGCTGCATGCCATCGTGCCGAACCCCATGATGCCGGAGGGCGCATGGGGCCTGCGCGAGGCACTGTCCTTTCTGCACTACCCGGCGCCCGACGTGGCGGTCGCCACGCTCGAGGACCACAGCCACCCGGCCTGGCAGCGGCTCAAGGCCGAGGAACTGCTGGCGCAGCAGCTGTCGCAGTTGCAGGCGCGGCGCGAGCGGGCGGCGCAGCGGGCACCGGCGCTGCGCGCGCCGGCCGAAGCGGGCTCGCTGCACGCGCAGTTGCTGGGCGTGTTGCCCTTCCAGCCCACGGGCGCCCAGCAGCGCGCCGACCGTGAGATCGCTCTCGACCTGGCGCGCACCCAGCCCATGCACCGCCTGCTGCAGGGCGATGTGGGCTCGGGCAAGACGCTGGTGGCGGCGCTGGCGGCGGCGCGATGCATCGATGCGGGCTTCCAGTGTGCGCTGATGGCGCCGACCGAAATCCTCGCATCGCAACACTTCGGCAAGCTGGTCGGCTGGCTCGATCCACTGCTGGCCGCGCGGGGGCTGCGGGTGGCCTGGCTCACCGGCAGCCAGAAGAAGAAGGAGCGCGAGGCGATGGAGGCGATCGTCGGCAACGGCGAGGCAGCGCTGGTCGTCGGCACGCATGCCGTGATCTCGGACAAGGTGCGCTTCAGGCGGCTGGCGCTCGCGATCGTGGATGAGCAGCACCGTTTCGGCGTGGCGCAGAGGCTGGCCTTGCGAGGCAAAGCGAGCCCTGCGCCGGACGCACGCACTGTGACCGCCGCGTCCCCGGTCCTCCCCCTCGCGGCGGAAGGAGGCGCGCTCGAGCCGCACCTGCTCATGATGAGCGCCACGCCCATCCCGCGCACGCTGGCGATGAGCTACTACGCCGACCTCGACGTCTCCACCCTCGACGAGTTGCCGCCGGGCCGCACGCCGGTGGTCACCAAGCTGGTGGCCGAGCACCGGCGCGACGAGGTGATCGAGCGCATCCGCGGCCAGCTCGCACAGGGGCGGCAGGTGTACTGGGTGTGCCCGCTGATCGAGGAGAGCGAGGCGGTCGATCTGCGCAATGCCACCGCCACGCGCGACGAGCTGGCGGAACACCTCGGGGACGCGGTGCGCGTGGGCCTCCTGCATTCGCGCATGCCCACCGCCGAGAAGCAAACGGTCATGGCCGACTTCACCGCCGGCACACTGCACGTGCTGGTCAGCACCACGGTGATCGAAGTCGGCGTCGACGTGCCCAATGCCTCGCTGATGGTGATCGAGCATGCCGAGCGCTTCGGCCTTTCGCAGTTGCACCAGTTGCGCGGGCGCGTGGGCCGCGGCGCGGCGGCCTCGGCCTGCGTGCTGCTCTACGCCACCGGCGACAGCGGGCGCGTGGGCGAAGCGGCGCGCGCGCGGCTCAAGGCGATGGTGGAGACGGGCGACGGCTTCGAGATCGCGCGGCGCGACCTGGAGATCCGCGGGCCGGGCGAATTCCTCGGCGCGCGGCAGTCGGGCGCGCCGCTGCTGCGCTTCGCCGACCTGAGCACCGACCTGCTGCTGCTCGACTGGGCGCGCGATCTGGCGCCGCGCCTGCTGGACCGGCACCCGGAACTCGCGCGCGAGCATGTGGATCGCTGGCTGGGCACCAAGGCCGAGTACCTCAAGGCCTGACCGGCTTCGTTCGATCCCCTGGGCCCGCGGCGCTCGTTAGGGGCGCAAGCGCCCATGAAGTCACCGCCGTTGTGGCAGGTGGCCCGTTTCAGGTGGGCCGCCGCACCGTCGCCAGCAGCAGCCCGAAGCCGATCATCATGGCGCCGCTCGCACGGTTGAACCAGCGCATGACCGGCCCGCCGCGCGCCAGCCGCCGCACGCGTGCACCCAGCAGTGCATAGAGTGCGATGGCCACCACTTCCAGCGCGAGGAAGGTCAGGCCCAGTTGCAGATAGCTCAAGGCGTAGGCGTCGGCCACCACGAACTGCGGGAAGAAGGCGGTGAACACCAGGATGGCCTTCGGGTTGCCGATGGCGACACCGAACTCCTGGCGCGCCAGTGCGCGCAAGGCCGGCACCTCGTGCGCGGCGGACGCCGGGTCGGCGGCCATCGGCGGCGCCGGCGCGCGCAGCAGCTTGACGCCCAACCACACCAGGTAGGCCACGCCAGCCCACTTCACGGCGCTGAACGCCAGGGCCGAAGCAGCCAGCAGCGCGCCCATGCCCACGCCGGCAACCACGATCATGATCGCGAAGGCCACGAGCCGCCCGCCTGCGGCGGCGACTGCCGGGCCGATGCCGTAGCGCGCGCCGTTGGTGACCGACAGCAGGTTGTTGGGCCCGAAGGCCATGTTGATGGCGAAGCAGGCGGGCAGGAAGAGGAGGTAGGCGGCGAGGGTCATGGTCGGGGTCGGTCTGCAGAAGGCCTTCGGATTCTGCGCCCGCTCGTCCGGGCGCATCGGGGTCCGTCGCATAATTGACGCAAGCTATGACCCTGACCGAACTCAAATACATCGTGGCGGTCGCGCGCGAGCGCCATTTCGGCAAGGCGGCCGAGGCCTGCTACGTCTCGCAGCCCACCCTGTCGGTGGCGATCAAGAAGCTCGAGGACGAGCTGGAGGTCAAGCTCTTCGAGCGCAGTGCCGGCGAGGTGGCCGTCACGCCGCTGGGCGAGCAGATCGTGCAGCAGGCGCAGACGGTGCTCGACCAAGCGGCCAGCATCAAGGAGATCGCCAAGCGCGGCAAGGACCCGCTGGCCGGCCCGCTGAACCTGGGTGTGATCTACACCATCGGCCCGTACCTGCTGCCCGACCTGGTTCGCCAGAACATCGCGCGCACGCCGCAGATGCCGCTGATGCTGCAGGAGAACTTCACCGCGCGGCTGCTGGAGATGCTGCGCTCGGGCGAGATCGACTGCGCCATCATGGCCGAGCCGTTCCCCGACACCGGGCTGGCGATCGCACCGCTGTACGACGAACCCTTCATGGCGGCGGTGCCGGCCTCGCATCCACTGGCCGAGCGCGAATCCGTCACCTCCGACGAACTCAAGAACGAGACCATGCTGCTGCTGGGCACCGGCCACTGCTTTCGCGACCATGTGCTGGAGGTGTGCCCCGAGTTCGCGCGCTTCTCGAGCAACGCCGAAGGCATCCGCAAGAGCTTCGAGGGCTCGTCGCTCGAAACCATCAAGCACATGGTGGCCGCGGGCATGGGCGTGACGCTGGTGCCGCGCCTGTCGGTCCCGGCCGACGCGCTCAAGCCGCGCGAGGGCAAGGGCAAGGGACGCGCCAAGGAGCTCGAGCCCATCGTGCGCTACATCCCCATTCGCGACGGCCAGGGCGGCGAACCGCCCACGCGCCGCGTGGTGCTGGCCTGGCGCCGCAGCTTCACACGCTACGAGGCGATCGCCGCGCTGCGCAACGCGATCTATGCCTGCGAGCTGCCGGGCGTGACGCGCCTGTCGTGAAGCGCCGGCAAGTTGCGGCACACACCTACGCGCCGCATCATCGGCCGGGCGCATCGCTGCGATAGAGTCCGGCTGTTGCGAAGCGGCGGCGCCGCTCCTAGAGTCAGATCTTTACGTTCGAACCGCAAGAGGAACCGACATGGCGAAGAATCCCAAGGACATCAAGAAGAACACCAAGGCCGCGATCGCCGATGCGCCGGCCGCCGCCAAGGGCACGGTGCCCGCGAAGGGCGGCGAGCGCGTGGCGCCCGAATCGGGCAGTCGCAGCGCGCCGATCATCAACATCGGCATCGACCGCCAGGACCGTGCCGCCATCGCCGAGGGCCTGTCGCGCGTGCTGGCCGACACGTACACGCTGTACCTCACCACGCACAATTTCCACTGGAACGTCACCGGCCCGCACTTCAACTCGCTGCACGCCATGTTCATGGCGCAGTACACCGAGCTGTGGAACTCCACCGACGTGATCGCCGAGCGCATCCGCGCCCTGGGCCACTATGCGCCGGGCTCGTACGCCGAGTTCAGCAAGATCGCCACCGTGCCCGACGTGCCGCAGCAGCCGCCCAAGGCCATGGAGATGGTGCGCATCCTGGTCAAGGGCCACGAAACGGTGTCGCGCATCGCGCGCGAGTTCATCCCGGTGGCCGAGGAAGCCGGCGACGACCCGACGGCCGACATGCTCACCGCTCGCTGCACGGTGCACGACCAGACGGCGTGGATGCTGCGCTCGCTGCTCGAGGAATGACGCCGCGGTGAGCACCGACGCGCTCCAGCCGCCCGCCCCGCGCGGGCGGTTTGCCGTCTACCTGGACCTGATCCGCTGGAACCGGCCCACCGGCTGGCTGCTGCTGCTGTGGCCTTCGTTGAGCGCGCTCTGGTTCGCGGCCAGGGGCTTTCCGGGCTGGCATCTTGTCGTCGTGTTCGTGCTCGGCACCATCCTCATGCGCAGCGCCGGCTGCTGCGTCAACGACGTGGCCGACCGCGACTTCGACCGGCACGTCAAGCGCACCGCGAAGCGACCCGTGACCACGGGCGAGGTGTCGGTGAAGGAGGCGCTCGCGCTCGGCGCCGTGCTGGCGCTGGCCGCCTTCGGCCTGGTGCTCACGACCAACGGCCCGACCATCCTCTGGTCCTTCGCGGCGCTGGCGGTGGCTCTGGTGTACCCCTATGCCAAGCGCATCGTCTCGGTGCCGCAGGCGGTGCTGGGCGTGGCCTTCAGTTTCGGCATCCCGATGGCCTTCTCGGCCGTGACGGGCGAGGTGCCCTGGCTCGCGTGGTGGCTGCTGGCCGGCAACCTGTTCTGGGTGCTGGCCTACGACACCGAATACGCCATGGTCGACCGCGACGACGACCTGAGGATCGGGATGAAGACCTCCGCCATCACCTTCGGACGCTTCGACGTCGCGGCGGTGATGGCGAGCTACGCGCTGTTCATCGCCATGTGGGGCTGGGCCGGCGTGAGGCTGGGCCTGGGGTTGCTTTTCCATGTGGGCCTGGCGGCGGCCGCGGCGCAGGCGTTGTGGCACTGGACGCTGATCCGCCAGCGCACGCGCGAAGGTTGCTTCACCGCCTTCCGGCTCAACCACTGGGTGGGCCTGGCGGTGTTTGCCGGGGTGGTGGCTGACGCGCTGCTGCGCTGAGCGCGTTGCTGGGTGGCCGGAACTGGGCCCAGCCGATCCTCGGAAGGAAGGGCCCGCTGCGCAGGGAGCGCAGCCTGCCCTTGAGCCGCGCGATCCGGCTCAGGCGGCGCGGCCGAACTCGGCCGCCAGTTCACCGGCGCGCCGCTGCGCGGCATGGATCGCGGCCCGGATCTGGTCCTGCACGCCCGCTGCCTGCATCGAGGTGATCGCCGCGTGCGTGGTGCCGCCCTTGGACGTGACGCGCTCGCGCAGCACGGCCGGCGACTCGGCCGAGGCCGCGGCCAGCGCCGAGGCGCCGGTGAAGGTGCCCACGGCCAGCCGGTGGGCCTGCTCGGGCGTCAATCCCATTTCCACGCCGGCGGTCGCCATCGCCTCCAGGAAGAAGAACACGTAGGCCGGCCCCGAGCCTGACAGGGCCGTCACGGCGTCGAGTGCGCGCTCGGGTTCCACCCACAGCAGTTGGCCGGTCGGGGCGAGCAACTGTTCGACCTGTGCGCGGCCCGCCGCATCGACCGCCGCGCGCGCGAACAACCCGGTCGTTCCTTGGCCGACCAGCGCCGGCGTGTTGGGCATGGCGCGCACGATGCGCTCGGTGCCCAGCCAGGTGGCGATGCTCTGCGAGGGAATGCCGGCGGCCACGCTCAGGTGCAGCGCCTGGCCGGTGAAGGGACGCACGGGCGCCGTCGCGTCGGCGAAGGCTTGTGGCTTCACCGCCCACACGACGATCCCGCAGCGCGCCAGCGCCGGGCCGGCCTCGGCCGCTGCCGCGATGCCGAAGTCGCGTGCCAGGCGCTCGCGCGCCTCGGCCCACGGTTCGACCACCTCGAAGTGCGCGGCCGGCAGTCCCGCCTTGCGCAGCCCGCCCAGGATGGCGCTGGCCATGTTGCCCCCGCCGACGAAGGCGACGGGCGGAAGGGTGTCGAAGGAAGCGGTCATGCGGTCAGGTCCTTGAAGGCGAAGGCGGCAAACTGGGTGATCTGCAGCGGGTTGAAGTTGTCGTCGCTCACCACCACCAGCAAGCGGCGGCCGTCCGGCAAGGGCGGGCCCCAGCACATGCCCTCGCTGTTGTCCAGGCGCGCCAGGCCCAGCGTGGCGAAGTCGGCGACCAGGGTCTTGGGCGCGGGGCGGTGGTTGCCGGGGCGCAGCGCGGCGACGTCCAGCGTGTCGCTCGCCTCGCGCGTGTCGATCGCATACAGACGCAGCGAGTTGCCGCGCCCGGCCGCGTAGGCGCGCTCGAGCACCAGCAGGCGATGGGCGTCCAGCATGAGGATTTCGCTCACCCCGTTGTCGGCATAGGTGCCGGGCACCAGCGGCCGCAGCGGGATGGCGTCGGGCACATAGGCGATCTGCCGCACGGCGCTGCCGCGGGCGAGGTCGATGCAGGTGAAGCGGCAAGGGCCCCCGGGCGCATCGAGCGTGGGGGTGGGGCCGTCCTCGATCAGGGCGTTCTCCATCGCGACCCAGGCCTGGCGGGCGTCGGGCGTGAGCGCCAGTCCCTCGAAGCTCAGGTTGTCGCGCGGTCCGCGGCGCCCGGACGGGTCGGCGTCGAACATCGCCGGCAGGCTGAACGTCCTCAGCAAGCGCCCGTCGCGGCTGCTTTCATACAGCGTGGGGCCGAAGCCGCGCGGCACGTCGCCCTCGCTGGTCCACAGCAGGGTGTCGGTGTCGGGCCGCAGGCGCAGCGCCTCGGGGTCGGGCACGGGCACCCCGGCGACCGCACGGGCGCGCGGCGGCCAGGGGTGGCCGTCGGCCTGCAGCAACGGCTGCACGCGCAGCGGCGTCGGTGCGGAGCCGTCAGCAGGGCGGTCCCAGCGCGCCGCGTAGTAGCGGGCGGGCGCATTGTCCGAGCGGTCGTCGCTCAGGAGCAGGTACTCGCCGCGCCGGATGTCGTAGTCGATGCCCGAGAGGCCGCCCGCCGGGGTGCCGCCTACGTCCAGCCTGTGCGCCCAGCGCGCCTCGGCCATTCGTTCCAGCGCGCCGGCACCCGGTGTAGCCGGCGGGCGGCGCGGGCCGCACCCCACCAGGGCGAGCGCGCCCAGGGTGTGAAGCAGGGCGCGGCGCGTGGTGTCGGTGGCCGGGGCGGCGGGCGGATTCATGGCGCGGAGTCTAGGCGGGCCGGTCGAGCCTGTCGGCCTGGGACGCGTTGCGGTCCGACGCTGCGGCGGGTTGCGGATTGGCCGCATGGCCAGAAATCAGTTGGCGGGGTGTTTGACAACCCGCCCGCCGGATGCCACAATCGCGGGCTTCGCTTTCAAAAAGCGAGGACTTCCGCCCAGACGAAGGCGTGCCGATGTGGTTTCGGCGCTCCGACGACGGGCCCAAGACTGACCGGTGACGCTTTCGCAGTCTCTGCAAGGCGCAACGGTACAAGTTGGGAACTACTAGCAATGATCCAGACTGAATCCCGGCTCGAAGTGGCCGACAACACGGGCGCGAAATCCGTCCTGTGCATCAAGGTGCTCGGTGGCTCCAAGCGTCGCTACGCCAGCGTCGGCGACGTGATCAAGGTCAGCGTCAAGGAAGCCGCGCCGCGTGGACGCGTCAAGAAGGGCGAGATCTACAACGCCGTGGTCGTGCGCACCGCCAAGGGCATCCGCCGTGGCGACGGTTCGCTCGTCAAGTTCGACGGCAACGCCGCCGTGCTGCTCAATGCCAAGCTGGAGCCGATCGGCACCCGCATCTTCGGACCCGTGACGCGCGAACTGCGTACCGAGAAGTTCATGAAGATCGTCTCGCTGGCTCCCGAAGTTCTCTAAGGACAACGCCATGAACAAGATTCGCAAGGGCGACCAGGTCATCGTGTTGGCCGGCCGCGACAAGGGCAAGCGCGGCACCGTGTCGCTGCGCGCCGACGACTCGCATGTCGTCATCGACGGCATCAATCTGGTCAAGAAGCACACCAAGCCGAACCCGATGAAGGGCACGACCGGCGGCATCGTCGAGAAGGCCATGCCGATCCACCAATCCAACGTGGCGATCTTCAATGCGGCGACCGGCAAGGCCGACCGCGTGGGCATCAAGCTCGTGGACGGCAAGCGCGTGCGCGTCTTCAAGTCCAGCGGCGAAGAAATCAAGGTGGCATGACCATGGCACGACTGCAACAACACTACCGCGAAAAGATCGCGAAGGACCTGACCGAGAAGTTCGGCTACAAGTCGCCGATGCAGGTCCCGCGCCTGACCAAGATCACGCTGAACATGGGCGTGAGCGAGGCCGTGGCCGACAAGAAGGTGATGGACAACGCCGTCGCCGACCTGACCAAGATCGCCGGCCAGAAGCCCGTCGTGACGAAGGCCAAGAAGGCCATCGCCGGCTTCAAGATCCGCGAAGGCCAGGCCATCGGCTGCATGGTCACGCTGCGCGGCGTGAAGATGTACGAATTCCTGGACCGCTTCGTCACCGTGGCCCTGCCCCGCGTGCGCGACTTCCGTGGTATCTCCGGTCGTGCCTTCGACGGTCGTGGCAACTACAACATCGGGGTCAAGGAACAGATCATCTTCCCCGAGATCGAGTACGACAAGGTTGATGCCCTGCGCGGCCTCAATATCAGCATCACGACGACGGCCAAGTCGGACGAAGAAGCCAAGGCGCTTCTCGCCGGTTTCCGTTTCCCGTTCAAGAACTGAGGTGGACTTGTGGCTAAAGTAGCTTTGATCGAGCGCGAGCTCAAGCGAGAAAAACTGGTCGCCAAGTACGCCAAGAAGCACGAAGAGCTGAAGGCGATCGCCGGCGACGCGAAGAAGAGCGACGAAGAGCGTGCGGCTGCGCGCCTGGCGCTGCAGAAGCTGCCGCGCAACGCGAACCCGACCCGTCAGCGCAACCGCTGCGAAATCACCGGCCGTCCGCGCGGCACCTTCCGTCAGTTCGGTCTGGCCCGCGCCAAGATCCGTGAACTGGCCTTCGCCGGTGACATCCCCGGTGTCACCAAGGCCAGCTGGTAAGCGCAGGCAGGAGCAAGAAACATGAGCATGAGTGATCCCATCGCCGACCTGCTGACGCGCATCCGCAATGCGCAGATGGTCGCGAAGCCCACCGTGTCGATCCCGTCTTCCAAGGTGAAGATCGCGATCGCCCAGGTGCTGAAGGACGAGGGCTACATCGACGGCTTCCAGGTCAAGACCGAAGACGGCAAGAGCAACCTCGAAATTACGCTGAAGTACTACGCCGGCCGCCCGGTGATCGAGCGCATCGAGCGCGTGAGCCGTCCCGGCCTGCGCGTCTACAAGGGTTCGAACGCGATTCCCCAGGTCCAGAACGGCCTGGGCGTGGCGATCGTCACCACCCCCAAGGGCGTGATGACCGACCGCAAGGCGCGTGCCGACGGCGTTGGCGGCGAAGTGCTGTGCTACGTCGCCTGACCGGAGGTAACTGAACAATGTCCCGAGTCGGAAAAATGCCGGTCGCCATCCCGCAAGGCGTGGATGTGGCGATCAACGAAGGCCAGATCAGCGTCAAGGGCGCGGGTGGTCAGCTGTCGATCCCTGCCAACGCGTTGGTCAAGGTGTCGAACAAGGATGGCAAGCTGAGCTTCGAGCCGGCCGATGAATCGCGTGAAGCCAACGCGATGAGCGGCACGGTGCGCCAGCTGGTCAACAACATGGTCGTCGGCGTGAGCAAGGGCTTCGAGAAGAAGCTCAACCTCGTCGGCGTGGGTTTCAAGGCCCAGGCCCAGGGCGCCAAGCTGAACCTGTCGGTCGGCTTCTCGCACCCGGTCAACAAGGACATGCCTGCGGGCATCACGGTGGCCACGCCGGCACCGACCGAAATCGTCATCAAGGGTGCCGACCGCCAGCGCGTCGGCCAGGTGGCCGCTGAGATCCGTGCGATTCGTCCGCCCGAGCCCTACAAGGGCAAGGGGATCCGTTATTCGGACGAGAAGATCGTGATCAAAGAGACCAAGAAGAAGTAAGGGGCAGCATGATGTTGACCAAGAAGGAACAGCGGCTGCGCCGTGCCCGCCAGACCCGCATCCGCATTGCTGCGCAAGGCGTCGCGCGTCTGATGGTGAACCGCACCAACCTGCATATCTACGCCGCTGTCGTTTCCGGCGACGGCACCAAGGTGCTGGCTTCGGCCTCCACCGCGGAAGCCGAGGTGCGCAGCTCGCTCGGCGGTGCCGGCAAGGGCGGCAACGCCGCCGCCGCACAGATCATCGGCAAGCGCATCGCCGAGAAGGCGAAGGCGGCCGGTGTCGAGAAGGTGGCTTTCGACCGTGCAGGCTTCGCCTACCACGGCCGGGTGAAGGCCCTCGCCGAAGCGGCCCGCGAAGCCGGTCTGCAGTTCTAAGCGCAGCTGAGTTCAGGAATTCAAGATGGCAAAGATTCAGGCAAGAACGCAGAACGAAGGTCCCGAGGACGGTCTGCGCGAGAAGATGATCTCGATCAACCGCGTCACCAAGGTGGTGAAGGGTGGTCGGATCCTGGGTTTCGCAGCGCTGACCGTGGTCGGTGACGGCGATGGCCGCGTCGGCATGGGCAAGGGCAAGTCCAAGGAAGTGCCCGCTGCCGTGCAGAAGGCGATGGAAGAAGCGCGTCGCAACCTCATGAAGGTGTCGATCAAGAACGGAACCCTGCACCACCAGGTGACGGGTCACCACGGCGCCTCCACCGTAATGATGTCGCCGGCCCCGAAGGGTACCGGCATCATCGCCGGCGGCCCGATGCGTGCCGTGTTCGAAGTGATGGGCATCACCGACATCGTGGCCAAGAGCCATGGTTCGTCGAACCCCTACAACATGGTTCGCGCCACGCTCGACGCGCTCAAGAATTCGACCACGCCCGCCGAAGTGGCGGCCAAGCGCGGTCTCACGGTCGAAGAAATCTTCGCCTGATTGCGAGAAACGCTATGACGACCCAACAACAGACCGTCAAGGTCCAACTGGTTCGCAGCCCCATCGGCACGAAGCAGTCGCACCGCGCCACCGTGCGCGGCCTGGGCCTGCGCAAGCTCAACAGCGTGAGCGAGCTGCAGGACACGCCCGCCGTGCGCGGAATGATCGACAAGATCGCCTATCTGGTGAAGGTGCTCTGACATGGAACTCAATGGCATCAAGCCCGCAGCGGGCGCCAAGCACGCCAAGCGTCGCGTCGGCCGTGGCATCGGCTCCGGCCTGGGCAAGACCGCAGGTCGCGGTCACAAGGGCCAGAAGTCGCGCGCCGGTGGTTTCCACAAGGTGGGCTTCGAAGGCGGCCAGATGCCGCTGCAGCGTCGCCTGCCCAAGCGTGGCTTCAAGTCGCAATCGCTGAAGTACAACGCCGAAGTGACGCTGGCCGCGCTCGAGAAGCTCGGCCTGGCCGAAGTCGACGTGCTCGCGCTCAAGCAAGCCGGCCTGGTGGGCCAGCTGGCCAAGGTCGTGAAGGTCGTCAAGTCGGGCGAGCTGACCCAATCGGTCAAGCTCACCGGCATCGGTGCCACCGCAGGTGCCAAGGCTGCCATCGAGGCAGCCGGCGGCAGCGTGGCCTGAGCGGCTGACAGCAACTCACAGGAAGCACCTGAACGTGGCAACCAACGCGCTGACCAAGCAGCAAGGGCTGGCCAAGACCGGCAAGTTCGGCGACCTGCGTCGCCGGCTCGTCTTCTTGCTGCTCGCGCTCGTGGTCTACCGCATCGGCGCGCACATCCCCGTGCCCGGCATCAACCCGGACCAGCTCGCGCAGCTGTTCCAGGGCCAGCAGGGCGGGATTTTGAGCCTGTTCAACATGTTCTCGGGCGGCGCGCTGTCGCGCTTCACCGTGTTCGCGTTGGGGATCATGCCGTACATCTCGGCGTCGATCATCATCCAGCTCATGACCTATGTGCTGCCGCAGTTCGAGCAGCTCAAGAAGGAAGGCGAGGCGGGACGTCGCAAGATCACCCAGTACACGCGCTACGGCGCACTGGGCCTGGCGCTGTTCCAATCCTTCAGCATCGCGGTGGCGCTCGAGTCGTCGCCCGGTCTGGTGGTCTCGCCGGGCTTCGGCTTCCGCATCACGGCCATGGTCAGCCTCACGGCCGGCTCGATGTTCCTGATGTGGCTGGGCGAGCAGATCACCGAACGCGGCCTGGGCAACGGCATCTCGATCATCATCTTCGCGGGCATTGCCGCGGGCCTGCCCACCGCCATCGGTGGCCTGCTCGAACTGGTGCGTACCGGTGCGATGAGCGTGATCGTGGCGCTGTTCATCGTGGTGGTCGTGGCGCTGGTGACCTGGTTCGTCGTGTTCGTGGAACGCGGCCAGCGCAAGATTCTCGTGAACTATGCGCGGCGCCAGGTGGGCAACAAGGTGTACGGCGGCCAGGCTTCGCACCTGCCGCTCAAGCTGAACATGGCCGGGGTGATTCCGCCGATCTTCGCATCGTCGATCATCCTGCTGCCGGCCACGATCGTGGGCTGGTTCAGCTCGGGCGACAGCATGCGCTGGCTCAAGGACATCGCCGGTGCGTTGGCACCCGGCCAGCCGATCTACACCCTGCTGTATGCGGGTGCGATCGTGTTCTTCTGCTTCTTCTACACGGCGCTCGTGTTCAACAGCCGCGAGACTGCCGACAACCTGAAGAAGAGCGGTGCGTTCATCCCCGGGATCCGTCCCGGCGACCAGACCGCCCGCTACATCGACAAGATCCTGGTTCGGCTCACGCTGGCCGGCGCGGTGTACATCACCTTCGTCTGCCTGCTGCCCGAATTCCTGATCCTGAAATACAACGTGCCGTTCTATTTCGGCGGGACGTCGCTGATGATCATCGTGGTCGTCACCATGGACTTCATGGCCCAGGTGCAGAACTACCTGATGTCGCAGCAGTACGAGTCGTTGCTCAAGAAGGCGAATTTCAAGACGTCCTTGAACGGCTGAGTTCCGCGAAGGCGAAGCGACAGGTCACCATTGAATCGACGCCCTGCGGGTCGGCCCGGGCGCAACATGTGTTTCGGGCGATGCAGGTCGCCAAGAGAGAGTTTCAGGAGAAATCAAATGAGAGTTTCGGCTTCGGTCAAAACCATCTGCCGCAATTGCAAGATCATCCGCCGCAAGGGTGTTGTGCGCGTGATCTGCACCGACCCGCGCCACAAGCAGCGCCAGGGTTGATCGAGAGTTCTAGAGGACGCACATGGCACGTATCGCTGGCATCAACATTCCGCCGCACAAGCACGCCGAAATCGGCCTGACGGCGATCTTTGGCATCGGCCGCACGCGCGCTCGCAAGATCTGCGAAGCCTGCGGCATCGACTACGCGAAGAAGGTCAAGGACCTGACCGACGCCGACCTCGAGAAGATCCGCGACCAGATCGCTCAGTTCACGATCGAAGGCGACCTGCGTCGCGAGACGACGATGAACATCAAGCGCCTGATGGACATCGGCTGCTACCGCGGCTTCCGTCATCGCCGCGGCCTGCCGATGCGCGGCCAGCGCACGCGCACCAACGCACGCACCCGCAAGGGTCCGCGCAAGGCCGCTCAGGCCCTGAAGAAGTAAAGAGAGAACCGCATGGCCAAAGCTCCTGCCAACAACGCTGCACAGCGCGTCCGCAAGAAGGTTCGCAAGAACGTTGCCGACGGCATCGCGCATGTGCACGCCTCGTTCAACAACACGATCATCACGATCACCGACCGCCAGGGCAATGCCCTGTCGTGGGCGTCGTCGGGCGGCCAGGGCTTCAAGGGCTCGCGCAAGTCGACCCCCTTCGCCGCCCAGGTGGCGTCGGAAGTCGCCGGCCGTGCTGCAGTCGAACAAGGCATCAAGAACCTGGACGTCGAGATCAAGGGCCCCGGCCCGGGTCGCGAGTCGTCGGTGCGCGCGCTGGCCGCGCTGGGCATTCGCATCACGTCGATCTCCGACGTGACGCCCGTGCCGCACAACGGCTGCCGTCCGCAGAAGCGCCGCCGCATCTAAAGGCGTTGGCGACTGGCGCAGTCCGCCTTCGGGTGGCTGCGCATTTTGCTTTTATCCAAGCCCACCGCCATCGACCGAACGACTGATGGCTCCCGCAGGCAACTGCGGCAGATGACACAAGGAAAACACCGTGGCACGTTACCTCGGCCCCAAGGCCAAACTTTCCCGCCGTGAAGGCACCGACCTGTTCCTGAAGAGCGCCCGCCGCTCGATCGCGGACAAGGCCAAGTTCGACTCCAAGCCCGGCCAGCACGGCCGCACCTCGGGCCAGCGCACCTCCGACTTCGGCCTGCAGCTGCGCGAGAAGCAGAAGGTCAAGCGCATGTACGGCGTGCTCGAGAAGCAGTTCCGCCGCTACTTCGAGGAAGCCGACCGCCGCCGCGGCAACACCGGCGCCAACCTGCTGTTCATCCTCGAATCGCGCCTGGACAACGTCGTCTATCGCATGGGCTTCGGCTCGACCCGTGCCGAAGCGCGCCAGCTGGTGTCGCACAAGGCGATCACGGTGAACGGCCAGTCGGTGAACATCCCCTCGTACATGGTCAAGACCGGCGACATCGTTGCCGTGCGCGACAAGTCGAAGAAGCAGAACCGCATCGTCGAGGCACTGCAACTGGCGCAACAGGTCGGCATCCCGGCCTGGGTCGAGGTCAACATCGACAAGGCCGAAGGCACGTTCAAGAAGGTGCCGGACCGCGACGAGTTCGGCGCGGACATCAACGAATCGTTGATCGTGGAACTGTACTCGCGCTGAGCGAGTGCCGAAGGAAAAACGGGGCGGCTGCGCTGCCTCGTCCTTGAAGTTTTTGTTCCCCCCTGGAGGCATCCAGGGCGGGCGCTTCACCAGCCTTACCGGTGTAACGAGCCGGGGGTATTGAGAGGAAGTCTGCATGCAAACCACCCTGCTGAAACCCAAGACCATTCAGGTCGAGCAACTGGCTGCCAACAAGGCGAAGGTCACGCTCGAGCCCTTCGAGCGCGGCTACGGCCATACGCTCGGCAACGCACTGCGCCGCGTCCTGCTGTCGTCGAT